>Ga0164243_10007361_pt1 | contig 16450 bp, 12 predicted proteins | sample OricompcompostOP_FD_108781 | JGI IMG/M metagenome (GOLD analysis project Ga0164243, IMG submission 108781) | Organic Plus compost microbial communities from Emeryville, California, USA - Original compost - Organic plus compost (OP) | ecosystem: Engineered > Solid waste > Mixed feedstock >...
CCCGGCTGGGGATGCGGCATGACGACGTCTCCTCTCCTGGAGGGCCGGGGTTACAGGGTCATGGGACGAGCGGGTTGTCGAGGGTGACGTAGACGGACTGGGTGTCCACCGGGCCGACCAGCTCGTCCAGGCCGTGCAGCCGGGTCAGCAGGTTGGCCTTGCAGCGCAGCGTCGGTGACTCCAGCAGAAGCGCCGGCAGCGGGGACGCCGGGCGTTCACGGGCGGCATCGGCCAGGAAGCTGCGGAAGGCGGCGATGAGCAGCCGCTCGTCGGCCAGCTGCTGGGCGCCGAAAGCACCGATGAGTCCGAAGACGTTGTTGATGCCGAGGTAGTAGGCGAAGCGTTCGTCGGTGACCTCGTCGGCGACGAATGTGTCACTGGCCACGCCGAGGGCGGCCCGGGGCAGCCGCCCGCTGAGCGCGTCACGGTGCGAGGTGCGGAAGTAGTACCCCTGATTGTCGCGGTACCGCCCGCCGCGGGGCCATCCGTCCTCGTCCAGCAGCACGAGCGTGTTCTGCTGGTGCGCTTCCAGGGCGATGCCGGCGTGCGCGTCCAGCCACAGGACGGGCCGTACGACGGCGTGCAGGTACCGCAGGAACCACTCGGCGGCCACCGCGCCGACGGGCCGCCCGGTGTCCTGCGCGAGGGCGGTCACCAGTGCGGCGAGGCGGGAGCGCAGCGCTCCGGAGGGGTCGTCCGCGACGGGTACGGGCGCCGTCAGCCCGGCCACGCAGACCGCGTCCTCGCCGCCGGTGAAGGGGTTGTGCCGGATGACGGTGTCGAACCCGGGCAGACGTCCCTCTCCGGGCACGTCCACCCCGAGCCACGCGGGGTCGCGCACGATGTCGAACCCGGGGCAGGCGGCCCGCCACGCCGTCCCCAGTCCGCCGCGGAGCAGTCGGTGCACCTCCATGCCGCGCAGCAGTTCCTTGCGGAGGTTGTCCCTCCGCGAGTTGGTGATGCGCAGTCCCAAGGACAGCTTGAGCATGGCGATGCTGTCGGAGCGGAAAACGGTCCGCACGGAGGAAGTGGGGTGCCAGTGCTCTCCCGCCTGCCCCAGGTCGTGCAGGAGGCCGGCGTCGAGCAGTCGGCGGACGGCCGGGCTGTGCCGCAGTTCGCCGGCCTGCCAGGGGTGCAGGGGCAGCGGTACGCACTCGCCGGGCAGCCGGTCAGCCAGCGCCTTCCCGCCGAGGCGCCGTGCCAGCTCCGGTGCCGGAACGGGCTTGCCCCGCTCCGTCCATGCGGATGCTCCTGCCAGGACGGAGGGGTGCGCCGCCATCCAGTGCAGGGGGAAGCTGCCGCGCAGTTCGGGCGAGTAGGCGTTCTCCTCCGCGTCGGAGAGCCCTTCGCGGCTTTTCGGGGTGGGGTGGAGCGGGTGGCCGAAGAGGAGAGCCTGTTCGCCGTCGAGGAACGGGCCGGTGCCGGGTGGCGGTTCGGGGTGGGCACGGCGGTCGGCGAGGAAGCGCGCGGTGCGCTGGAGGGAGTCGGCGACACGGCCGACGAGGGCCGCGTTCTCCCGGGTGCAGGCGGCTGCGCTGCTGCTTCCGGTGGGGGCCGCGTCGGCGGTGGTCTCGGCACTCCCGTGCGCGGCGGCGTCTGCCGCACCCTGTGCGGCTTCGCGTCCGAGAAGAGCAGCGACGGCGACGGCTTCGAGGGGCGCCGCGTGCCCGGGGGCGCCTTCCAGGAAAGGCGGGTCGAACCGGTGCCACCCCACGGACGACCAGTGCCGCACCGGCACCAGCAGGGCCGTGCCGCTGGCGGGCAGCGGGATCCGCAGAAGGCCGTTCGCGGGTCGGGCCGGACCGGTCTCCCGGACCCAGCAGCGCAGCAGGTTCTCCGTCGCGGCGGCGTCGGCAGCCCTCCCGGGGTCACGGTCGTGCAGGGGATCGTACGGTGCGATGCGGGGTGGTGCAGCTTCCCTCTCGCGCCCGCCGCCCTCCCAGGGCGCGTGCACCACGTCATACCGGGCGCCGTTCCGCTGCCGTACGCCGGGGCGCGGGGATCCGCCCAGGTGCCGCTCACCGATCCGGTGCCGCTCATCGGCTCGCCGCCCGCCCGGTGAATGCCGGGGGTCGGACGCATGCCGCGCTTCCGGCACGCGCCGCGTCTCGGACACGCGTAGTGCCTCGGAATCGGGCCGAACGTCGGTCGCATACCGGCTCTCGGCCGCCTGCCGGCTCTCGGTGACGTCCGCGTACCGGTCCTCGCCCGCCTGCTGGTTCCCGAGTCCGTACCCGTTCCCGGTCGTATCCGGCGCGTCCTGCCCGTCGGTCACATGCCGTACGGCGGTTCCCTCCTGCTCGGTGGCGTGACCTCCTGCGGCCGCCGTCGTCCCGTGCTGTTCGGCCGGGATGTCCTCCTGGAGCCCGGTGCGGCGCTCCTGTGGCGGAACCTTCGGCTCGATCACGCGGACCGGCCCCTCACGGACCGGTTCCTGCGGGCAGTCGGCTCCGGAGCGCGCGTTCACTCAAGGTCTCCTCAGCTGGTGTCGACTGGGCGCGCTGGGCAGCGAGCCACTGTCCCCCGTACGCACCAACGAGGGGAGCCACGCGGGATCACGGGCTGGTCGGCGATCCGTTTCCGCTCGGGGCACAGTGAAGCGACACGGGGGCGCATCACGCGCGGCGTGCGCCGGGGAACCGCGGACCCTGCTGTGCCCGTCCCGAACACCACCGGGCATAGTGGGGGCGCCCCACTCAGCTAGGTTCATGACAAATCAACAGGCACCACGCAACAGGCACGACGATCCGCTTCAGGGGGAGTTACAGCCATGCCATCGATAGCCAGGTCCGCACGGCGCCGCTCGGCGCTGGCCGCAGCAGCGGTCGCCGCCGTGCTCGCGGTCACCGCGACGGCCTGCGGCCCGGAGGACGACCAGGCGGACGGCAAGCCGTCCCCCGCCTCCAGCGAGCACCTCACCGGTGACCTCAAGAAGGATCTGGGGCTTCCGGACGACCTCCCCAAGGACCTGCCGACCTCCCTCAAGGACCTGGACGCGTGGAAGAACGGCGCCTGGAAGAACTGGGACCGCGACAAGTGGCTGAAAGAAGCGAAACAGTTCTTCAACCCGATCATCGATGACCTGTGGAACCCGGACCGTATGAAGGACGCGGACGGGAACGACCGCAAGGTCGACGACTCCGACATCGACGACGGCCAGAGCGGCGGCAGGGACGGCACGGGTGAGGACGAGGGGGTCACCGACCCGACGCCGCAGCCGGTGAAGGCGAGCGCCGTACCGACGCCGTACACCCAGGACGATCTGCCGGTCGGCAAGGTGTTCATGGACACCCCGAAGGGTTCGATGGTCTGCTCCGGCGCCGTCGTCAAGGACCCGCGCCACCCGGGCAAGTCGAACTTGGTGGCCACCGCCGGCCACTGCGTGCACGGCGGCAAGGGCAAGGGCTGGTACCGCAACGTCGTCTTCGTCCCGGACTACAACCCCAAGGGGCTGCCGAACGAGCAGCTGGCCAACGCCTCCCAGAGCGATGTGGCGCCCAAGGGCATCTGGTGGGCCAAGCGGGCCCGCACGACCGACCACTGGATCAACAACGGCGCCGAGCGCGGCGGCAAGGGCGCTCAGCAGGACTTCGCGGTGCTCCGGGTGCAGCCCGAGGACAAGACGGACAGCACCTCGCTGGAGGAGAAGGCGGGCGGCGCCGTCCAGGTCAGTTTCAGCACGCCGCGGGTGAAGTCGGTGGAGAGCCTCACCGCGGTCGGGTACCCGGCGGCGCCTCCGTTCGACGGCGCCAAGATGTACCGCTGCGCCGACAAGCCCGGCCGCCTCACGCTGGACCCGGAGCAGCCCACGATGTACCGCATCGGCTGCACGATGACGGCCGGCGCGTCCGGGGGCCCCTGGCTCGACGCCTCGGGGACCCGGCTGCTGTCGGTGACCTCCATCGGCCCCGTCACCGCCGACTGGCTGGCGGGGGCCCGCCTCGGCAAGGAGGCCAAGGCGGTCTTCGACACGGTCAGCCGCGAGGGCTGAACCGGTCGCCCGGTCCGGCACCCGGGGTGCCGGACCGGCCGTACGGCGCGGGGCGCCGCGCCAGCGCGCGGACACACCGCGCTCACGTATGACGTCTCAGGGGGAACGCGAAACATGTCACGCATACGCAGAGCACCACACAAGCGTCCGGCGCTGGCCGCCGCGGCACTCGCCGCGACGCTGGCCCTCACCGCGACGGCCTGCGGTTCGGACGACGGCTCCGGCAAGAAGACGGACGCCAAGCCGGCCGCCTCCGACTCGCCGCAGGGGGGCGACGATTCCGGCGACGACGGAGACGGGCTCGGCCTGCGGGACAAACTGCCCAGGAAGTTGCCGGGCTCGTTCCAGGATCTCGACCAGTGGCGCAACGGGGGATGGAAGAACTGGGACAAGGACAAGTGGGTCCGTGAGGCCAAGGAGTTCGCCAACCCGTACCTCAAGGGCCACTGGGACCTGGGCCGGATGAAGAAGGCCGAGGACAACGAGAAGAAGGTCCCCAAGGACATCGCGAGCACCTCAGGAGCGGCCGACACCGCCGAGCCGCGCCCGGTACGGGCCGAGGCGGTCAAGACGCCGTACACCCGCAACGCCGCCCCGGCGGGCAAGGTCTTCATGGACACCCCGGAGGGGCCCATGGTGTGCTCAGGAACGGTGGTGCACGACCCGCGTCACCCCGGCAAGTCCAACCTGGTGGCCACCGCCGGCCACTGTGTCCACTCCGGGCGCAGCGGCGGCTGGCTGCGGAACATCACCTTCATCCCGGCGTTCAACGACCGCGGCCTGGACATGCCTTCGGTCAACAGCGCACCGCCGCAGGAGGTCGCCCCGTACGGCGAGTGGTGGGTCAGGTGGGCGCAGACGAGCAACTACTGGATCCAGAAGGGTGAGAAGTCGGGGGGCGGCGGCTCCCAGCAGGACTTCGCCGTACTGAGCGTGCAGCCGGTGAACAAGTCCGGCAAGTCTTTGGAGGAGACCGTCGGCAACGCCATCCGCGTCAGCTTCAAGGCACCCTCGCTCTCCCGCATCCGGGGCGTGAGCAACTACGGCTACCCGGCGGCCCCGCCCTTCGACGGCGCCAAGATGTACTCCTGCACCGACAAACCGGGCGCGCTCACGATCGACCCGTCCCAGCCCGCGCTGTACCGCATCGGCTGCACCATGACCGGCGGTTCGTCGGGCGGCGCCTGGCTGGTCGAGGGCTCGGACGGCAAGCCGGAACTGATCTCGGTCAACTCGATCGGCCCGCACCCGGCCACCTGGCTGGCCGGGCCCCGCCTGGGTGCCACCGCGAAGGCAGTCTTCGACGCCGCCAGCCGCAAGGGCTGAGCCGACGGCACGTCACACGACACTGAGGGCCCTGCTTCTCCCCAAAGGAAGAAGCAGGGCCCTCAGTCGTCGAAAGAAACGTCCCAGCGGCCCGACGGGAGGGCTCCTCAGCGGTCGCGAAGAGCAGCCTCGTGGCAGGCGGCCTCCGGCGGTGCCGCCGCCGGCTCACCGGCGGCGGCGCCCGGTCACGGCCGGGCCGCTGCCATGGGCTGGAACGCGCGCAGCTCGGCGGCGAGTTCCTCGTGCACACGGGCCTTGAGGAGGGTGCCGTGCTCGGTGTGCTCCTCGGAGAGCACCTCGCCCTGGCTGTGCACCCGCGAGACCAGCTTGCCCTCGGTGTAGGGCAGCAGCACCTCCAGCTCGACGGAGGGGTGCGGCAGCTCGTTGTCGATCAGCTCCCGCAGCTCGTCGATGCCCTGCCCGGTGCGCGCCGAGACCGTCAGAGCGTGCTTCTCGGCGCGCAGCAGCCGCTGGAGGACCAGCGGGTCGGCGGCGTCCGCCTTGTTGACGACCACGATCTCGGGCACGTCGGCCGCACCCACGTCGCGGATGACCTCGCGCACGGCCGCCAGCTGCTCCTCCGGCGCCGGGTGGGCGCCGTCCACCACGTGCAGGATCAGGTCGGCGTCGCCGACCTCCTCCATCGTGGAGCGGAACGCCTCCACCAGGTGGTGCGGCAGGTGCCGGACGAAGCCGACTGTGTCGGCCAGCGTGTAGGCCCGCCCGCTGGGCGTCTCGGCCTTGCGGACTGTCGGGTCCAGGGTGGCGAACAGGGCGTTCTCCACCAGCACGCCCGCGCCGGTGAGCCGGTTGAGCAGCGAGGACTTGCCGGCGTTGGTGTACCCGGCGATGGCCACGGAGGGCACCCGGTTACGCCTGCGGTCCTGCCGCTTGACCTCGCGGCCGGTCTTCATCTCCGCGATCTCCCGGCGCATCTTCGCCATCTTCTCGCGGATCCGTCGCCGGTCCGTCTCGATCTTGGTCTCACCGGGACCACGCGTCGCCATGCCGCCGCCGGCCGATCCGGAGCCACCGCCACCCATCTGCCGGGAGAGCGACTGGCCCCAGCCGCGCAGCCTGGGCAGCATGTACTGCATCTGGGCCAGCGAGACCTGCGCCTTGCCCTCACGGGACTTGGCGTGCTGGGCGAAGATGTCCAGGATCAGGGCCGTCCGGTCGACGACCTTGACCTTGACGACATCCTCCAGGTGGATCAGCTGGCCGGGGGTCAGTTCACCGTCGCAGACCACCGTGTCCGCGCCGGTCTCGAGCACGATGTCGCGCAGCTCGTCCGCCTTGCCGGAGCCGATGTACGTCGCCGCGTCCGGCTTGTCCCGCCGCTGGATGACACCGTCGAGCACCATGGCGCCCGCCGTCTCGGCGAGGGCTGCCAGCTCGGCCAGGGAGTTCTCGGCGTCCTGGGCCGTGCCGGAGGTCCAGACACCGACCAGCACGACGCGCTCAAGACGCAGCTGCCGGTACTCGACCTCTGTGACGTCCTCCAGCTCGGTGGAGAGACCGGCCACTCGCCGCAACGCCGCCCGGTCGGAGCGATCGAACTGCTCCCCGTCACGGTCCTCGTCGAGTGTGTGACTCAGAGCGACGTCCTCTTCCATCAGGGCGTCGGCTCGGCGGTTCGTGGCGATGCGCTGGCCGTTCTGTGGAAGGGAAGAGGAGAAGGTCAAGTGGATCCTTAAGGTCGAGGAAAGTTGTCGTGCCGCTCACAACGCTCCGGCGGCGGGGAAGATTCCCCTCGGGCCTGCGGTGTTTTCCGGGCGACACGCGGAGCGCGCCGCCGCGCCGTGCGGTCACCAGATGGTCGCACGGCGCAGCGGCGGCGTCATCCGTATTTGCCGCTTCCCGCGTGTGTGCCGGTCCGTGTCGAGTTGCCGCTGGGTCCCGTCTCGGGGCCCCTCAGTGCCCGGACGTGGCGGCCCCGGCCGGGTGCCCGGCCGGGGCGGGGCGGGATTCGGCCGCCTTCCGCTGCGGCTTCGCGTGCTTCTTCTGCTTCCAGTCCGGATGCCCCGGCATGGGCGGAGTGGTCTTCCCGTAGAGCCACTTCTTCAAGAAGGCGCTCTGATCCTGCCCCGTCACCCGGGAGGCCAGGGCGATGAAATCGGCCGTCTCCGCGTTCCCGTCCCGGTACCGCTGTGTCCAGGCGCGTTCCAGGCGGGCGAAGGCGTCCTCCCCGATGTGCTCCCGCAGGGCGAACAGGACGACAGCCGAACCGTTGTAGACGATCGGGCTGAACAGATCGACCTTTCCGTCGCTCTTGGCGGGCAGCAGGGCCGCGGGCGGACCGTAACGCTTGCGCCACGCGTCGGACTGCTCGTACGCGGCGCGCGCCCGCTCCTCCACGGTGAAACCGCCGCGCTCGGCGGCGTACGCCCACTCGTACCAGGTGGCGTGCCCCTCGTTGAGCCACAGGTCCGTCCAGCGGCGCGGGCTGACGCTGTCTCCGAACCACTGGTGGGCCAGTTCGTGCACCATCAGTGATTCCTTGTACCAGGCCGGGTAGGCGGGGTCGGCGAGGATGTCGCTCTCGAAGAGCGACAGTGTCTGGGTCTCCAGCTCGAAGCCGGTCCGTGCCTGGGCGGCCAGCACCCCGTAGGTCTCGAACGGGTACGGCCCGGCGTGCCGCTCCATCCAGGCGATCTGGCCGGAGGTCCGCTCCAGCCACGGCAGCAGGGCCTTGCGCTTCTTGACGGGCACCACGTGGCGCAGCGGCAGCCCGTGCGGCCCGGTGGACCGGATCACGGCGGAGCGGCCGATGGAGACCTGGGCCAGTTCGGTGGCCATCGGGTGTGCCATCCGGTACGTCCAGACGGTGTCACCGCCGGCACGGCTGCGGCCGGCCGGGAGACCGCCCGCCACGACGGTCAGTCCGCGCGGGGCGCGTACCCGGAAAGTGAAGACGGCCTTGTCGGCGGGGTGGTCGTTGGAGGGGAAGACGCGGTGGGCGGCGTCGGCCTGGTTGGCCATGGCCAGACCGTCCTTGGTGCGGACCCAGCCGCCGTTCTTGGTGGTGGGATCGCTGGTGTGGTCCACCACCACGTGCAGCCACCCGCCGCGCCGCAGGGGCGCCCGCGGGGTGATCACCAGGTCCTCACCGGCCCTGGCGTGCCGGGCGGGTGCGCCGTTCACCTGAACGGAACGGACGTCACCGGCGGCGAAGTCCACATTGAAACGATCCATGGTCTCGGCGGTGACCTGCGCGTCGATGACGGTGCGTGCGGTGAGCGGTTTCTTGTTGTCACCGCTGTAGTCGAACGACAGGTCGTAGGTGCGGACGTCGTAGCCCGGGTTGCCGAGATGCGGGAAGAGGTGGTCGCCGATCCCGGCCGCACGGGGCGCGGGGAGGGCCGCCCCGACGAGCGCGAGGGTCGCGGCGCCAACCGTGCCGGCAACGGTGCAGCGGCGGCGGGCGGTGCGCGAGCGGCTGAGGGATGTGTGGGCTGAGAGGGCTGCCATGGCTCATCGCTACCAGCGCCCGGGGGCGGCTGGTGATCAGCGTCGGGCGCGTCCACCCGAAAGGGGGCGACGGGTGCGTCCGGGAGAACCCGTGCGCCGCGCCGCCGCGCTCTGTGCGCCGTCCCCGCAAGAGCGTCAGTCGGCCACGGGGCGGGCGGACCGGGTCACGTCGTAGACGCCGGGCACGCGCAGCATCGCGCGCATGAGGGCCGGGAGTTCGGACGCGTCGGGAAGCTGGAGGGTGTAGGTGTGCCGCACGCGCTGCTCGCGAGGAGGCTCGACGTCGGCGGCTACGACGGCCGCGCCGTGCGCCGCGATGGTCTCGGTCAGGTCGGCCAGCAGACGGGGCCGCCCGAACGCCTCGGCCCGCAGGGTCACCCGGCATCCGACGGCGCCCTGCTCCCAGCGCACCGGCAGGGTCAGCCGCCCGTCCGACGCCATCCGGGCCACCGACTGGCAGCTCTCGCGGTGGACGGTGACGGCACCACCGCGCACCGGAAAACCGGTGACCGCGTCGGTGGGCACCGGTGTGCAGCAGCGGGCCAGCCGCACAGGTGCGCCAGGGCGTCCTGGCACGACGGGGACGTTCTCCGCGTACCGGTCGTGCCCGGCGGGCTGCTGGGCCGTCCGCTCCCGGCGCCGGGTACGTGCTGTCCGTACGGCGGGGCGCGGTGCCGCCCCGGTGGCGGGCTCGGTCCCGTTCACGGCGGCGGGCGCGGTGCTGCCGGCCGGGACTTCGGCGGCGGGCTGCGGCTGCCCGGCCGGCTGCCGGTCGGGATCCTGCTGGTCGGGGTCCTGGCCGGGGTTCTGCCGGTCGGGTGTGGGCTGACCGTGTGCGGAGAGCCACTCGCGAATGGCGAGCCGGGCGGAGGGTGTCCTCACGTGAGCGAGCCACTCCGGCGACGGACCCGAGGGGCTGCCCTGGCCGGGCTCCAGGAAGAGCTGCAGGGAGTCCCCGTCCCGCAGCACGGTCGTGAGCGCCGCCAGCCGCCCGTTGACGCGCGCCCCGATGCACCGGTGCCCGGCCTCCCCGAGCCTGGCGTAGGCGGCGTCCACGCAGGTCGCCCCGGCGGGCAGCGGCAGCGCGGAGCCACCGGACCCCTCGGCGCCGGGGACGGCACAGTAGACGGTGATTTCCAGGTCCTGCGCCAGTTCGTCGCGCAGTTCCTGCCAGAAGGTGTTCGGGTCGGGGGCGTGGCTCTGCCATTCGAGGAGCCGGGAGAGCCATCCGGGGCGCGTCGGATCGGTACGCTCCTGCGGGCCGGCCCCGGCCGGGGCGCCCGCCCGCTCGGTGGCGTCCCTCGCCTCCGCGGCAGCCGAAGCATGGGGGTCGCCCAGGGCGATCACCCCGGTCTCGGCCACACGGTGCATCCGGCGGGTGCGCACCAGCACCTCGGCGACGCGTCCGTCCTGGTCGGCGATCGCGGTGTGCAGCGACTGGTACAGATTGAACTTCGGGACGGCAATGAAGTCCTTGAACTGGGAGACCAGCGGCGCGAAACAGGTGTGCAGCTCGCCCAGTACCGCGTAGCAGTCGGCGTCCTCCTCGACGAGCACCAGCAGCCGGGCGAAGTCGCAGTCGCCCAGCTGGCCGCGTTTGAGCCGCAGCCGGTGCACGGAGACGGTGTGCCGGGGCCGGATGAGCACCTCCGCGGCGATCCCGGCCTCCCGCAGGGTGCGGCGCACCTGTGCGGCGAAGGCGGTGAGCGGGTCGGGGCGGGCGTTGTGCTCCTGGATCAACTCGCGGGTGCGGGCGTGCTCCTCGGGGTGCAGAACGGCGAAGACCAAGTCCTCCAGCTCGCTCTTGAGCGCCTGGATGCCGAGACGCTCGGCGAGCGGGATGAGCACGTCCCGGGTCACCTTGGCGATGCGGACCTGTTTCTCCCGGCGCATGACCCCGAGAGTGCGCATGTTGTGCAGCCGGTCGGCCAGTTTGATCGCCATGACGCGCACGTCGTTACCGGTGGCCAGCAGCATCTTGCGGAACGTTTCCGGCTCGGCCGCCGACCCGTAGTCGACCTTTTCCAGCTTGGTGACCCCGTCGACCAGATAACAGACCTGTTCGCCGAACTCCCGGCGTACCTGGTCGAGGGTGACGGCGGTGTCCTCCACCGTGTCGTGCAGCAGCGACGCGGTCAGTGTGGTGGTCTCCGCACCCAGCTGGGCCAGCAGCAGGGTGACCGCGAGGGGGTGTGTGATGTACGGCTCGCCGCTCTTGCGGGTCTGGCCCCGGTGCGACGATTCGGCCAGCACGTACGCCCTGCGCAGGGGCCGCAGGTCGGCACCCGGGTGGTGCGCCCTGTGCACCTTGGCCACGTGCTCGATGGCGTCCGGCAGGTCCCGTGACGAGGCTCCCCGCAGTGCCACTCTGCTCAGCTTCCGCAGACCGCGCACCGCGCTCATGGGCACCTCCCGCTCCTGCCGCACCCCCGGGCCGGGGCTGTGATGCTACCGACCCCACCACGTGCCGCTGACCGCCTCCCGCCCAGGGTGAGGCGGATCACTCCATCGTGCGACGCGCCGGTGTTCGACACCACCGCGTACCCGTTCTGCGGTCTGTTACCGCAAGGCGGCGCTCCGTCATCGAGCCCGGCCGCGGCAGCCCCGGGAAGACGCGGCACGGCGGAAGCCCGCGGGTGCTCGCCCGGGCCGCCGGGCACGCCGGGAAGCAGCCCCGCTCCTACACGAGGAGGCCGGGGTCGATCCGGCCCTCCGCGACGATCACGGCCGGGCCTGTCATCTCGATCTCCCCGTCCGTCCGCTCGGTGATCTCCAGCTGTCCGCCGGGCACCTCCACGGTGTAGGTGACCGGGGCGCCGTCCTGTCGCGGATCGTGTCCGTCCCGCCGGGCGGCGGCCACCATGACGGCGCAGGCCCCGGTGCCGCACGAACGCGTCTCGCCGGCGCCCCGCTCATGCACCCGCAGCGCCACGTGGCGCGGGCCCCGGGAGACGACGAATTCGACGTTGACGCCCTCCGGGTAGGCGGCGGCAGGCCGCACCACGGGGGCCTCCTGCAGCGGCCCGGGGTCCGCCAGGTCCGTCACGAAGGCGACCGCGTGGGGGTTGCCCATGCCGACCTTGCGTACCGGCCAGGTGTGCCCTGCCGCGCTGACGGTGATCTCGTCGGCGCCCCGCGCGGAGGTGTGCAGTTCGGCGGCGCCCATGGCGATGGTGACGGGACCGCCGTTCTTGGCGATGTGCGCCCGGCGGACCCCCGCGCGGGTCGCGATGGCCAGATCACCGGGTTCGACGAGTCCGGCCCGCTCCAGATAGCGGGCGAATACCCGGGCACCGTTGCCGCACATCTCGGCCACGGAACCGTCGCTGTTGCGGTAGTCCATGAACCACTCCGCCTCGGCGGCCATGGCCTTGGCCTCCGGGTGCGCCGCCGAGCGGACGACACGGAGCACACCGTCGGCCCCGATGCCCGCCCTCCGGTCGCACAGCCGGGCCACCACCGCCGGCGGCAGGTCGAGCTCCCCGTCCGGGTCCGGGATGATCACGAAGTCGTTCTCGGTGCCGTGCCCCTTCAGGAACGGGAAGGGCACGCCTGCTGTGCTGCTCACCTTGCCGATCGTACGGGAGACCGGGTGCCCCCGCGGCCCGGGGCAGCGGTGCCCAGGACACGGCAGTGCCGCGCCCCGGGGAACAGCAGCGCGGCGCACCAGGACGGCGGCGCACGGGGCGGGGCCAGCGGCAGCGGCGGGCGGCCGTCAGCGGAGCCGGGCGACCCGCCAGACGGCCAGGACGACGAGGGTGCACACCACGACCGCGTAGAGCGCCACCACCCGCCAGTCGGGACGGCGGTCCGAGCCGCGCGCGGGCAGCCCCGGCCAGGTGTGCCCCACCCGGCGGGCGGCCATGACACCCCAGCCGGCGGCACAGCCGCACAGCAGCAGCCCCAGCATGGAGACCACCGCGCCGGAGCTGCCGCCCGGCTCGAACGCGAGCGGGAAGGCGAACATCAGGGAGCCGAGCGCGCCGAGCACCACGATGGGAGCGAGCTGCCACAACCGCAGCTTGCGCTGCGGGCGCAGCTCGTGCGGCTCGACGGGAGGGCCCGCATCCAGCGGCCCGCCGCCCACGGCGCCCGGGCCGGGGGGTTCGGCGTCCGCCGGGGAGGAGTCTCGAGGGCCGGCCTCCATTGCCACGCGCCCTCCCAACTCCGGCCTGCTGGCTTCCAACGATGGACGATGATGGCACGCCGACGGTAACGGGACGGTCGCACAGGGCTTCCCGATGCCATCACGTGATCAGGCTGTAACCGCCTTCGTGAGCAACGTCAGGGCCGCACCCGGGAGTTCCCCCCGGTCCGCAGCCGCGCCGCTGAGCCAGTGCACCCTCGGGTCGCGCCGGAACCAGGAGTCCTGGCGGCGTGCGAAGCGCTTGGTGGCGCGGATTGTCGCCTCGCGTGCCTCCTGGAGGGTGCACTCCCCCGCCAGGGCGGCCAGCACCTGCTGGTAGCCCAGGGCACGGGATGCCGTGCGCCCCTCTCGTAGGCCCTGCTTCTCCAGCTCGCGCACCTCGTCGACCAGTCCGGCCTCCCACATGACGTCCACGCGGCGGGCGATCCGCTCGTCCAGCTCCGGCCTGGCCACATCGACGCCTATCTGCACGGTGTCGTAGACGGCCTCGTGGCCCGGCAGGCTCGCGGTGAACGGCCGCCCTGTGATCTCGATGACCTCCAGGGCGCGGACGATGCGCCGGCCGTTGCTCGGGAGGATGGCGCGGGCGGCCTCGGGGTCGGCCTCGGCCAGGCGGGCGTGCAGCGCACCGGAGCCCTCCTGGGCCAGCTCGCCCTCCAGCCGGGCGCGTACCGCCGGGTCGGTGCCGGGGAACTCCATGGCGTCCAGTGCCCCGCGCACGTACAGCCCGGAGCCGCCGACCAGCACGGGTACCCGCCCTCGGGCCCGCAGCCTGTCGATCTCGGCACGGGCGAGCCGCTGGTACTCGGCGACGCTGGCCGCGACTGTGACGTCCCAGATGTCCAGCAGGTGGTGCGGGACGCCCTGCCGCTCCTCGACGGTCAGTTTGGCCGTGCCGATGTCCATGCCCCGGTAGAGCTGCATGGAGTCGGCGTTGATCACCTCGCCGCCCAGTGCGCGGGCGAGATGGACGCCCAGATCGGACTTGCCCGCCGCGGTGGGGCCGACGACGGCGACGACCGGTGGCGCGGACGAGGGGACGGACGGTTGCGGAGCTGCGGCGTTCACGCGTCAAGTTTCGCAAACCGTCCTCCGCCTTCCCGAACGAGCGACGTGACGGACCGCGCCCGGGGTCGTTGCCCGTTGCGAGGTTCCGACAGCCGGTTTCCGCACCGGTGCCCCGGGGCGGCGCAATGGGACGCTCCGCAAGGCGCGGGATTTCGCCCACACGAGTACAGTCTGGAGTAGATATGGGCGTGTTTGCGAGGCTTCTCCGTCGTTCGTCCAGCAAGTCAACACAGGACACCTCCGATGCCACTCGCGCGGAGGAAACCGGTACCGCCCAGGCGGACTCCGTCGCGCGGGACGGCGAGGCCGGTGAGGGCGCGTCCGGCGGGGCCGGATCCGCCGAGGGGCGCACCCCGGAGGCCGGGGCCACCCGGGAGAGCCCGCCCGCCGCGGGCACCGCTGCGGAATCCGCCGAGTCCCGGGGCGCGGAACGCGCCGAGGGTGCTGCGGCGGAGGGTGCAGAGGGTGCCCCCGCGGCGCGCACCGAGCCGGCCGAGGGGTCTGTCGGCATTCCGAAGCAGCAGTCGGCCGAGGAGGCCGCGGACAGCGAGACCGGCGACAACGCCCGCAAGTAGACCGTGCGGCCCGCCCGCACGGTCCGGCAGGAAGGCGACCGAGATGGGCTTCATGGACAAGGTCAAGGGCATGCTCGGCCAGCACGGCGACAAGGTGCAGCAGGGGCTGGACAAGGCCGCCAAGGCCGCCGACTCCAAGACCAAGGGCAAGTACCGCAGCCAGATCGACAGCGGCACCAAGAAGGCGAAGGAAGCCGCCCAGCGGATGGCCGACGAGCAGCGCCGTTCCGGCGGAGCGGGCGGTTCCGGCAGCGGCCCCAAGGGACCGGGGTCACCGGGCGGCGGCAGCGGCTCCGGCCCGACGGGCGGCACCGGCGGCGGCACCGGGACCTGAACTCTCGGACCGCGCCCACCCCTGCGGCTCCGGACCTACGCCGTGAGCAGGCTCCCCGCGCGAACCGGACCGCCCCCTCCGGGGCGCCCGGAAGGCCGTCAGGCGGCCTCCCGGGCTGCCGTGCGACCCCGCGGACTCCGGCGGTCTCGTCGGCCCGCACAAGGGCGCTGTGCGTCTTTCCGCGGCGGGGCAGGAGCGGGCTTCCACACAACGGCGGGGGCGTACGCGTGCCGCAGCACCGTACGCCCCCGCCGTTGCACGCGGACGCGGTCCCTCAGGACCAGCTGGCGACCATGTAACCCACTCCGTACGGGGCGTCGTCGTACAGCAGTCGCCCGGCCAGGCCGGTGCCCTCTGCCGCGCCGGCGAGCGTCTGCCAGGAGGAGCGGCCCGCGGCCTTCAGCTCGTAGGCCAGTTCCTCGTCCAGGGACAGCAGCGCGGTGGTGTCGGCGGTTCCCAGGGCGCGCGCGGCCTGCGCGTCGAAAGCGGCGGCGCGGTCGTCGAAGTAACCGGGAGCCTTCAGGGTGCGGCAGTTGCTGCCGTCTCCCATCACGAGCAGGGCCACGCGGTCGGCGGCAGCAGCCAGCTCGCGGCCCGTCTCCACGCAGCGGGAGCGGGCCAGTGGTTCGCCGATCCCCAGCCCCTCCACGGGGCAACCGGTCCAGTCGGTGCGCTCCAGCAGCCAGGCGCCGACCGTGAGCGACGGGGGCAGTTCCCGTTTGGCCGGCTCGCCCTTGCCGAGGCTCACCTCCAGCGGGACACCGAACCCGGCGAACGACCCGCGCGCCCCTTGGGGGTGCGGGCCGCGCCCCGGCTGTTCGGCGGGGCCGATGACGTACAGCTGGTCCGGACGGGCAGCCGCCAGGACGCCGACGGCGTCGTAGCAGGCGGCACGGGCCGCGTCCATCTCGGGGGCGGCTCCGCCCGCGACCTCGGGCACCAGGAGCGGGGGACAGGGGCATACGGCTGCGGCGACAAGCATGGCGCGCAGCTTAAGTGCCGCTTCGTCCACTTCCCAGACTGCCCGCGCCGTGACTCACCCGCGCGTGCGAGAACCACGAAAACAGGTGACACGTGCGCCACAGACGCCGCACATGTGCGGCGGTCATCTCCCGCCCTCCCGGCAGGCGTTCGGCCGGGCTCCTGCGCTCGGCCGGCCCACGGGAGGCCCCCGTCACGGACCTCTGCGCCCCAGCAGACGGGCTTCCCAGCCGTCCGTTCCGGACGTCGAGGGCGCATGCCGGAGTAGGTGTGCTGGGCGCGCTCACGCCCGGAACAGGACGCCACGGAAGACCGGACGTCGCGGAGCGTCGGACGTCGAGCTCCGGGCGTCGGACGTCGGACATCGGTAAGGGCGTGGGCCGCCGACGAACGACGGCACACTCCGCCGGACCGGCCCCGCGACGCGACACCTTTCGACGAATGCGACAACCCGGACGCCGCCGCCCGACGGATGCGGCAAGCGGCGGAGCGGCGGAGTCCCTGGCAAGCGGGCCCCGGAGACCGACGGCGGCGCGGACACCGGTGGCCGGACCTGA
>Ga0164243_10007362_pt1 | contig 16450 bp, 15 predicted proteins | sample OricompcompostOP_FD_108781 | JGI IMG/M metagenome (GOLD analysis project Ga0164243, IMG submission 108781) | Organic Plus compost microbial communities from Emeryville, California, USA - Original compost - Organic plus compost (OP) | ecosystem: Engineered > Solid waste > Mixed feedstock >...
GGATTGACGTACCCGGCGGGCGCGGCGGTGGAGTAACTCCCCTGCGGCCCGGCGTTCTGGGTGACGCCGATGTTGCCACCCGGCGCGCCGCCGCTCATCTCGTTCTGGATGTAGGCCATCCGTTCGAGTTGGGTGATGGACTCGCGGTAGGCCTGGTTGGCCCGCTCCATGATCTGAGGGACCTGCTGCATGTAGTCCAGCCAGGATCCGGTCGAGCGGGCGATGTACTCCTGCTGCACCGCCATGGCCTGCAGAGCCTGAGTCAGCTGGGTGACGTCGGTGAGGGCCTGAGGTGGGACGTCGAAGGCGAGCCGGGCGACGACGGAGTCATCGGAGTACTCGAAATTGCTCGGACCGCTCGGCGTGGTCATATCCACCCCTCCTCATCAGGGCCGTCCAAGGCGGCGAACAGCTCAGCTCCGCTCATGGCCCGCTTCTCTTCGAGCCGGTCGAAGTACTCATCGATCGCATCGATTTGGTCTACTACCTCTTCTACATCCCTCCCGGCAATAGTCAGAGGCTCAGGCTCAAACGCCCCCTCCAAGAACAGCTCGGAGTAGCGCTGCGGAGTCTGATACCAGGTCTGGCGTTGTAGCAGGTCCTCCTCGTCTTCGAGCTTGATGCGCCGCTCCATGTTGATGGCATAACGCAGAGCAAACTTCTGGAAGGGGTTCAGGCTGGGCTGAGAAAGAAGTCCTTGCTTGTAGGCCAGACGGATCTCGAACTCGGTCGAGTCGTCTAGCCTGACAGTTTTCCCAGTTTAATCGCAAGTTCTGCGAACTCCCGCTCCAGCTTGATGATCTCATCGAAGATCTGAGTCACCACGATCGGGTAGTACTTCTGGATCTCTTCGAGGTTCTTAGCAAAGATCTCGTCCTCGTCGGTGACCGGCGAGAGCGACTGGAACAGGGGCTTGCCCTGAACCTCACAGATCCCGGCCGCGCAGACGGCGGACTGATAGGCGCGCTGGAATCCGAGCTGGCTGTCGAGGTATTTCTTGGTGAACAGCCCGATGCGCATCTCGTCACCAGTCTTGAGTGTCTGGATCTTGACCGTATGTCCCATGACGCTGATCGTCTTGTAGCGACGACCGCAAGTCATGAGTGAGGAGAAGTCGCGGCGCTCCTGCTCGGTCAGCTCGGTGACTTCCGGCTCTTCGCGCTGCTCCGGCTCCTCGATCAGCTCGCCGACGATACGTCGGGTCTGTTGCGTCGGCATCTCCGGCGGGGCGAGGCCGGGTTCGATCGCGGGGTCCACTGGGACATCTTCGGTTGTGCTCACTGCCGTCCTTCTACTTAGAGGGGTTGGAGATCAGCTGGACTCTCCGTACTGTGCTGGCCGTCATCCCATCGGATGACGGCCTGCTCTCCGGACATTTGCAGAGAGTCACGCACGTCGTTGAGGATACTGCTTGGCCTGCTTGAAGATTCGCATGCGTTCAACCCTTCCACTCGTGGCCGTGGTCAGCCCACAAGCGCTTGATCTCCTCCCATTGGGCCTGCCGTTCCTCCTCCAGCTTCTTGGCGTAGTCGTGATAGCGCTGGATGTCGTCATCCGTCAGCTCGTAGCTGCCCTCCGTGTCCGGAGCGTCGAACGGGCTGTCAGGCGGATCGGGGTCCCAGCCGAACTGCTTCTTGGCCCACTCGCGCCCCTCCGGGGTCAGCTCCTCGGAGTGATGCAGGTCCGGGTGCCGCTCCTGAGTCATCTTGAAAAGCTCTGTGGCCAGGCCTCGTTGACGATGGGCCGGGTCGGTCCAGATGTTGCGGACCTCGCCATCGCCGTACCACCGCAGCGTGGACACCGGCCCCGGCGTGCCCTGGTGTCGGATCTCAGCGCTACTGCTGTCGGGCATGTACTGGTACTCGTACCCTTCAGGCAACGGCATCGCGTGGCGGTGGGAGGCGTATCGGTAGACCGGCCGCCAGTCGTTGCCCCACGCCTGGGCGGGCTGAGCGGCCACGTCGGCTGCAGTCACCCACCGACCGGTGTCAGGGGTGTGCTCGCCTACGAAAGCCTTCTCTGCGCCCTCCTCGTCGCCGCCGAGGGCCATCGAGGCGGCGCTGGGGGCCTTGGGGCTGAAGGTCTGGGTGAACAGTGCGGGTCCCGAGGTAGGCCCGTCCTCAGCGATGTGAAGACGGGCCTCAGGAAAAGACGCCATGTGTGGCCCGAACTGCTCGTGGTAGTCCGGAGGTTCTGGTGCCAGCGGGGCGTACCGTTCGTCGGTAATCATGTGCAGTGGCGGCAGGTGCGTCGGCGGCTCCTCGCGGAAGGCCTCGTCCTCGTGCCGATGCGGTTCCGGACCCCAGTTGTAACCCGACTCGTCGTCTTCATCAACGAGGTCGTAGGACTGCTCGTGCCGACGCTCGTCGTAGTCGGTCGGCTCCACACCGCCGAACCCGACATCACGGGGAGTGCCGACCGGGTCGTGCGACCTGCCGTCGTAGTTGTAGATCTGGTGGTAGGCGTGACTGGAGGGGTCCATGTGTTCGGTGTTGACGGCCTCGTGAGTGATGCCCCGGGGGTTGTTCAGCCCGGCGGTGATGCCCACGCCCCGGCTGACGAGTGAGGCCAATCCCTTGGGCAGCTCACGCTGCTCGTAGTCCTTGGCGAAGCGCAGCGCACCGTCATCGAAGACGCTGAACGCCTCGCTCTGACGCTGGATCGGAAAAGTCATCGGTCCCTCAGTCCCTTCATGATGTCGGACAGCAGCGGGATGTTGAACGGGATGCCCTGGTCGCTGTTGATGGCTTTGCGGATGGTCTCGGACAGGTCGAAGACGTCAGAGACGCCCGGGATGTCGGGATCGGCATCCAGGACGGTCTTTACGGCAGTAGCGGTGGCCACCGGCACGGCGGCCACGATCGCGGCGATGAGCTTCTCGGTGACGATCGGCAGGTACTTGTCGACCAGCTCATCGGTTTTGGCGTCGGCCCAGGGCTGAACCTGCTGCCAGAGTTTGGCCGCTACCGATCCGAGGATCTTGTCCACGTCACACCACCGTGGTGCGTACGTATTGGAGCGTGATGGTCTTGGGCAGCGTCATGGTGCCGATGTTGATCTGTTCGCCTTCATCGATATCGGTCAGCACGCAGCCGTGGTAGACGCGGGCGCGGGTGATGCCCGACGGCGACTTGATGAGCTTGCGGCAGGTGACTTCACCGAGCTGGACCTGGCGCTTGAGCACCTCCAGCAGGTTGTTAGTGCCCTCCAAGCCGGGCAGACGGCTCCACACCGGCTCGTTCCACAGCTCGTAGAACGTCAGGCGCAGCGTGCCAGCGCCGACGGCCATCGCGGTGACGATCTCCTGCGGGACCTCGTCGTCAATAGCCTGGACGACCTGCGCGCCAGCAACGGGCTGGGGTGGGGTGTCCTGCAGGGTCTGCAGGTACGCCAGCCTCGTGCCACGGAAGGTCATCGTGGTGAACCCTGAGCCGCCAATCCGGGTCTTGGATTCCACGTCTCACTCCCTTCGTTACTGTTCGGGACCGCTTAGCCCGCAGTCGTTCCTTCGATGGTGGTGGTGATCTCACCGCTCTCCACCGCGATGCTGTAACGCACCACGATGTAGTTCAGCGGGTAGGCGGGACGCCATTCGTAGCGAACCTCGATGACGTCAGGCAGCGTCTCGATCTGGCGCGCCTTGAGGTTGCGGTAGCCTCGGATGATCTCATCGCGCACCAGCGACTGCAGGGCGGCCTCGGCACTGGCCTTGACCTGGGTGATGGTGGTGTCGTAGATCGGCATGCCGATCAGGCCGTCGGCGTCGAGGTAGTCGCGTACGCGATACACCATGACGTCGGCCTGACCGATGATCGACCATTCGCGGGTGTGCAGGTCGGTGGTGTCGGTGGTGACGCCGTGACGCACCTGCACCTGCTGGCGGCGGGTCTTCTCCACCACCATCAGCCCCTGCGATGATTCCAGGTTCTTCTCGCCCTCACGCTGCGACTCCGCCGGTCCGATGAAGCCCAGGACGGACTTGCGGGTCAGCGGCATAGCGGCGATGTCGGAAACCGACTTTCCTGCCACGGCAGCGGCCATGAACTGCCCGCCCAGGGTGATCTCCTGGTTCAGCTCCGGCGCGTAGTAGCGGAAGCTCGACGGGCTGATCAGGGCGATACGCTGATCCGACAGCGTCTGGGCGTTGGCGATGCGCTGGCTCGACAGCACCGGGTTGACCGAGCCGTCCATGCCGATGATGGCGCGGCGCTCATACTTATTGTTGGATTGCGCCCGCACGTGCTGCTGGACCAGGGCCTGGATCGGGGTGGCACCGGTGGCCGGGACGATGATAGCGATCTGCTCTTCGTCGCGGAACTTGTCCAAGGCGTCGGCGTAGTCACCCATGGTGACCGTCTCAGGATCCTCCGGATCGACCGCGCAGGCCAGCACCGTCGACGCGCCGTTCATGAAGGCAAATTTGGCGGCCAGAGTCAGCTCGGACTGGATGTTGCCCGCCGCGTCGAACGGCTCGCCGTAGAGGTCACGAACGTCGTCGTAGTCGTACAGCGAGTAGACCTCGAAGTAGGTCGGATCGGTGTAGCGGTAGGAGAGCTGGACAGTGGAACCCGGATCGATGTGGCCACCGTCGATGACGCGCTTGAGCGTGTACAGGTCGTCGCGGGTACCGGCCTCAGCGTCCTCACCGGCGGCGACTCGGTGGATGACGTAGTCGGTGCCCTCGAAGAACTCCTGGCCAGAGTTGGGGTCGACCACCTTGACCGAGCTGGTGATGATGCCGCGCTTGCTCAGCGTGCGGTTCACCGCCGGGGTCTCCGGATCCTCGTCGGGGTTGATCCTCAGGCTCTCACGGAATGTGCGGTAACCCACCGACTGGCCGAAAATGGCTACTGCCGTGGGGACCGACGACCGGACAGCAAGCTGTGGCCCGCCCACCGCCTCGGTGTACACACCGGGTGGCTGGTAGCGAGTGAAGTCGATGGCCATTCTCAGTCCCTTCCATGCCCTCTATGTCTTCTTGCAGCACCCAGCGTTTTCGACAGGGTCAGTGCCACTCGTACTTGTTCGGCGGGTCTTCCATTTCTCCGGCGTCGACAACGGCCCGCAAGGTGTAAGTGCCGTCGCTGCGGAAGGTGATGTTGGTCTGGCCGAGAATGTCGAAGCTGTAGGTGTCCTCGTAAACCGGCAGGTCCTGGTCCCAGGGAGCGCCCACGGTCATCGACTGGCCGCCCGGGATCAGCTCGTCGTGGTTGATCGTCATCGACACGTACGGGTTCTTGGCCAGGTGAGCGATCAGCTGGCGGAACTGCTTGGTGTCCTTGGTCGGGTTGGTCAGCACGTACTCCGGCGGCCGCGAGAACAGCAACGAGCTGATCACCGCGTCCGAGATACGGTCGCGCTCCAGACTGGTCAGCGCCACGATGGTCAGGCTGACGCGGCCACGGAACTGAACCTCACGCACCGGCTCCCAGTTGATGGTCTCGTCCTCAAGGACTCGCTTGGTCAAGATCTCGTGGCCGATGCCGGAGTTGACCATCTCCGAGAACGAGAACTGGACCCAGATGCCCGGATAGTTCTCGACCTTGGCCGGATACTCCATGTCGACGGTGATCTCTGACCCGTTGACCAGACCGTTGAGGGTGGTACCGGTGACCGCGTCGCGCAGACCCAGAACCACGGCGCGCTTGACTGTCTCGATCAGGCCAGCACCCCCGGCCCCGGGGAACGGGGCGTTGACGCGAGCCGCCGGATTGGGAGGAGCCGTCACAGCGGATCACCCCTCAAGATGCTCATGGCTGCCCCGAGGATGTCGCGGCGTGACTCCTTGATCGCATCGGCGATGGCCTTCTCCATGAAGCGCTGCGGCTTGATGCCGGGATGTCGCCACTTCTGGTCGCGCCACACCCGCCCGCGCCCCGGAATGTAGACGTAGCCGGGCTTGCCCGGCTCGCGCCCCTTGATCAGCCGGGTTTGGCCGGTGGTCTTGTCCTTGATCGGCACCATGCGCCCCTCGACCCACCACATGACGAACGGGGAGAAGCCCCGGTTCTGAATGAGCAGATGCTTGGCCGTGGAGGTGATGCCGACCTTGCCGTCGTCGGCGTAGGGCTGCAGTGCCCCGGTGGACATCCATCCGCGCCCGTACATGTACTGACGGGCGTTCTGGACCGCCCGGCGGGCGATCACGCGGTTGAGAGCGGCAGGTGCGGCCAGCCTCACGTGCCCCTCCTGGCGTGCAGGTGGCGCTGATGGGTGATCTCCGGACCGTTGCCCCAGTCGACCTCGTAGTAGTTGCCCAGGCCGTCGTGCTTGAAGCCGGGCACCTCAGAGGCCATCTGGTGGGCGTAGTCGTCGCTGTCAACAATCCAGGGCGGGCTGGCTAGGTTCATCTTGCCACGCTGCCACTCTCCGGTTTCGGGGTGGCGACGGAATACGTGCTTGGTGCTCGGCGCGCCCTCGACCGGCTTGTAGGGATGGTTCTGCACGATCTTGTGGATCTGGCGGCCCAGCTCAGACTCGGGGTCGACCTTGGAGGTTCCCGGGTCGTAGTTGTCCTCCATGAACCCGTCATCGAAGAGGTCATCGGAGCGATGGGGGTCGTAGTAAATGTAGGAGTCCAGGTCGGGATGGCCCAGCATGTCGGCGACGTTGACACGGTGGTTGCCGTCGGACAGGAAGGCGTAGGGACCGTTGGTATAGATCTCGGTCGGCGGCAGCTTGGCCCCGGACTCGAATGCCTCGACCAACCCGTCCTCAGTGCTGTCCTCACTGGACCCACCAGAGGAGAAACCGTCAGGCCTGCGGTTGCGCACCATGTACGGCCCCTGCATGTCTTCGAGCATCTTGTAGTTGTTGTGGAACATCTGCTCGGGCGTCTCGATGGAGGGGTTGAACTGTCGGTGGCGGCGCAGGTCCTGGGTCGGGATCCGGTAGACCGGATCTCCGGGCTTGGAGTACCACGGAGTGGCCTCGCGAACGTTTCGCTTCTCGTACTGCTCGCGCCACTGCCTTGCGCGCTCATCCATCCGCTGCTCCTGCTGCTCCCTCTCTTCCCGGAGGTAGTCGAAACGCGGCTGTGGCTGCGGCGGGATGGTGGGGTTGTCGGGGTTGCGCTTGAGAACCCACCTGCCCTTGGCCCAGTCCCACTCGTGCTTGTCCATGTCGAGGTCCAGGCCGACGTCGAGGTCGGAGGCCTGCCGCTGACGCTTGCTGTGCGTAGGCGGGCCGAACGGGGCGTCTGGGTCGTGAATGCAGGTCGGCATGGCCTCGCGCAACCATGGCGACAGCATCTCGACCTGCTCGCGTGCGGTGACGATTCGCATCATCGCTCCTTGCCGTCGAACCGATGGAACACCTGTCCCACGATCGGGTAGTTGTAGATGGGCATCTCCTCGCTGAGCATTTGCAGATCAGCGTTCTGGCCGATCGGGTGCAGCTGGTTCTGCGAGAAATGGTTGCCGGTGCGGATGTTCTCGTTGTTGACCTCGTCCATGACGTAAATGCCCTCGATATCGAGGGGACGATGGTCGATGCTCCAGCGATTGACCCGCACCACCAGATCGCGTTTCCACATGTCCGGGAACGGCTCAGTCTGCAAAGAGCGCTCGACCGGATGCCACACGCCGCGCTTGCCGAACGTCTCCTTGTCGATGGCGTCACCGAAGATGCCCCACGCCCGGTAGGCATATTTGACCCCGCCGTCGAAGGTGGTGCCGAAGCACTGCGGGCAGTCGAACTTCTCGCCCTGGTTGTAGATGTCGTCGTAGCAGACCGGGCAGCGCGGGACCACGTCCTGGGCCTCAGGCACGTGGTGCAGATGGATCAGGACACACTCCTCGCCGTGCGACATGAGACTGTCGCGCACCGACTGGCGGGCCAGTCGTACGGCGTAGGGTTCCTGGAGGTCGATGCGAGGCAATTACCATGCACCGCCCTTGGCGATGGAACCCCAACTCACCGCCGGGGCCGCCGGGTAGAACCGGAAGGCTCGGGTCTGGGAGGCATAGATGCCCGGGACGTAGAAGCCTCGCGCCGAACCGCCATAGATACCGCCGGAAACCAGCAGCGAACCGCGACCCAGGTTGAGCAAGCTGCGCTTGGCCATCTTGACCGCCGAGGTGAACTCCGGCTTCTCGTCTGCGAGCACGGCGCGCCACCGGTCGGCGTAGTCGCGCCGGTCAGTGTAGGTGGTGCTCATGTTAGCGAAGTTGGGCTGCTCGGTGTAGCTGACGATCAGGTGCCGGATCGCCTCCAGCTTGGTGGCCCACAGCGCCAGCTGGGTGAAGTTCTTGGGGATCTTCTCGTCGCCGGGCAGCACGCCGTAGGCCGTCACCGGGTAGCCGATGACGTTGAGCTTCATCAGCCCCTGACCCATCAGGAACGCGATGCGGTTGTAGTCGAAGTGCGTCTGAAAGTTCTCCTGCAGCCACGGCCCACCGGTCGAGGAGTCGAACAGGTCGGCGAAGAACCAGGTGCACTGCTCGACCAAAAGCTTGGAGTCCTCGCGCATGGCGTCGAAGAACGGCATCTGGTCCTGGATCTGCATGTCATCCTGGAACTCGAACGTCGAGCCGTCGACGTCGTAGGTCCACTCGGCACTGAGCAGGCCGCGCTGGCGGGTGTACTCCGGGCCGATGTCGTAGTGGAACTTGCCGACGTCGTCGTGCACCAGGCCGGTATCGGTGGTGACCTCAACGATCAGGTTTCCTCGGGGGTCAGGGGCCGCGCCGTCGAGCAAGTTGAGATAGACACGCAGCGTAAGGCTGCCTGGCTCGGGATCAACCGGATTGCCCTGGGGGTCTTGGATGCTGATGGCCATGTAACCGCGACTGTTCTGGGACACGAACTTGCGGGCCTTGGCCGCCGAGGTGAGTTTGGGGCTGTAGACCTCCGGGCCGACGACCGGCTCCAGGGGATCGACGTCATCGGTACTGGGCATCGCCGATCCTCCTTAGGGCGCGAGATAGGTTAGATCGATACGGCTGTTGATCTTGGATCCACTGTCGAAGAACGAGAAGATCGCATCGATGATCGAGCCGCTGGCCACGAACTTCGCCTTGACGGTGAGGATGTCGTTGAGACCGAACCGCAGCTTGCCCGACACCGGCAGGGTCTGGCTGAAGCCGGGACTGAAAGCCTGGCCGCGCATGAACCTCTGCTCGCGCACCGTGGTCTCGATCCCGTTGACACACAGGACCACATGAGCGGTGTCGGGCACCACCGACGGGTTCCACTGCACGGCGGCATCGATCTGGTACAGCCCCGGTTCCTTGATGACGATGTCGGTGTTGGAGGCGTTCTTGTCGAAGAAGTTGAACTGATCCTCGACCTCCTCGCCCCACTCGATGAGCGACCCGGTGGACACGATCTTCTGGTTGGCGCTCTGCCGTAGCCGCACGGTGGGGACGTTGGCCACCGGCAGAACCGTCCAGCGGTAGACCGAGATGTAGTAGTCCAGGTCCATGATCCGGACCCACTGGACATTGGCCGGGGTGGTCTGGCCCAGGACCCGCTGCCCGGCGCGGGCACCGATCCCCCAGCCCCGGAAGGCCTCGCCCTTGCTGGTGGCGGCGGCGTGGTCTTTGAAGGTGGCCACCACCTGACCGAAGCGGTACAGCGTCAGGGTGCGGTCCTTCAGCTCGGCACGCCACTCGGTGTTGGGCACATCGGTGTTGAGGGTCTGTTCACCGATCTTGACCTCGTTGGAGGGGCCGGTGGTGGTGTAGTAGCACATCACCCTGTCGAAACTGACCTCGATGCGCCAGTAGTGCTGCATGTCGTCGGACATGCGCAGGTAGGCGTCGTTGGAGGCGCGGGCGACCAGATCGATACCACCGACGAAATCCCACTCGATGACTGAGTCGCCGGTCTTCCAGATCACGACCTGGTCGTCGGTCTCTGTCTCCATGTCGACCGGGTTGATACGCCGGGCGATGCATCGGTTGTTCCAGCTGGACTGATCGATCCAGGAGGCGTTCTCGCCGTCAGGTACGGCGAACCGGCCGTGATCGGTATCTCCGGCCGAGTACCACTGCTCCCAGTCGTCCTCACCCAAATTCTGATCGTTGGGGGTCTGGGTGAAGTTCTCGGTCGAGTCGAGTCCGTCGGAGATGGCGTTCTGGCTAAAGCTGCCCCACACCCGGACACGGTCGGTGTCGGTCTCATAGATCATCAGCCCGGGATATGGCGAACCCGGCCGGGTGGTGGAAGTGCACCTGATCCACGGGGTGTTGAGCAGGGTGTTGTAGTCGTGGTTGTGATTGCCCGCAGCAGCCTGATTGGGGCCGGTGCCCAACGTGTGATGCTTGGCGTTGGGAGCCGAGTCGACGTCGGAGTTTTCGTGGGTGTTGGCTTCATCCAGCTTGTTGCCCGACGTGATGTCGTCGGGGTCCCCCGAGTGATCGTGGGTGATCAGCGACGTCTTGCGCTGCATCGCCTCGATCGCGTCGCCGAGGTCACGGTGGTGCTCGGTGTGGTTGCGAGTCGCACTGCCCGAGGAAGACAGCGACGTCTCTTCCGGCAGTGACGGCTCGGTAAAGACATCGAAGTCGTCCGGGTAGAGAGTAGGCACCTCGGTCCTTCCCGCGTCAGCCTTTGACTCCCCGGGTGCCGCCAGTGAGACCAGCACCCGGGGAGATCCCCAGGTAGCGAACTAGGGGTCTGATCAGCCTTTGTAGTTGCGGTCGATGGAGGTGGCCTCCATCATCTCCTTGTAATAGTCCCGGTGAGCGTAGACCTCCGGACGCGGGTTGCGCGGCTCGTCCACGCCGGTCTCCCGGGCACGCTGCAGCGAGTCCTCCTCGGCCTGCAGAGCGGTGTCCGACGGGGTCGCAACAGCCGTCAGAATGCTCTCGCCACGACCCGGATTCCGGTCGAACTGACGCGTCTGGTGCGTCAAGCCGGGGCGGGCGTACACCGAGTCCTGGAACGGCGACAGCGGCAGATCGTTTGCCATGGTGTTCTCTTTCTCTTGTTACCCTCCGGCAGGAAGATCGCTCTTCTTAACCGGCTCGATGGTGACGGCTCGGTGGTCCCATGAACCGTCGGGCTGCGGCGTCGATGCCACCTGACTCTTGAGGTGAGCGTGGTCACCGCACAGCGGCGGCTCGCCCTCGTCGAGGAACTTCTGCTGGATGAACACAGCCTTGCCGCAGAACACGCACCCGTTGCCGTCGTCAGCCTGGATGGAGTAGTTGTGGGCGGTGGCCGCGTTAGCCTCGGCGCTGCGGGGATCCAGGTGGGCGCTGTTGTCACGGAAGACCATGTCGCGGGAGTGTGGGTCCTCGGTGACCTGTGCCTCGACCTCGATCTGGTTGCCGTCCTTGTCGGTGCTGTAAACCTTGGGCTTGTAGGCGACCTGGCCGCCCATCTGCAGGATGATCTCGTTCTCCATGGCCTCGTCGTCGCTGATCGAGACCGCGCCGCGCATCCACAGGCGCTGGAAGCCCGGGACGTTCAGGCACTCCTTGGGCACGATCATGATCGCGTTCGGACCACCGGCGGGATCCAGCTCGAAGCTGACCTGCTCGGTATTGCAGGTGATGCGCTTGTTGGTGTTGTTCTTGGCGAACAACGTTCCGGTCGACTCACGCAGTTCACGCAGGGACTTCCGCTGCGCAGCAGGTGCACTCACCTTGGGACTCCTTTACTTCAGGTACGGGGCACTGTGCCCTCATCAGTTCAGAAGCCTTACGTGGCGCATTACAGGCTCCTCAGCGGTTACGTCGCGTTCAGCAGCTCCAGCAAGATCCGGCTGTTGGTGGCTGACGTGGCGTGGCTGACGGTGAACGGCCCCACCGACGATGACCCGGCGGCGTTGGCGATCAGGAAGTAATCGCCGTAACCCGACACCGCTGCACCGTCCTTGTGCAGCTGGGTGCCTCCGCCGGTCAGGGTGGGGTTCTGGCTGGACAGATGGACGTAGAGAGCCATGTTGCCGGTGGCCGACGTCAGCGGGCCGGTGGAGGTGCTGCTGGCGGTGCTGTCGTTGCCGGTGACCGTCAGCTGAGCCTCGCCCGAGCAGTTGTCGACGGCGAACACGTACAGCATCATGTGGGCGTTGTTGGACCCGCCATCGGCAATCGTGCCGGTGATGGTGTGGGTGCCCTCCGAGACGGTGCCCAGCGACCACACCGAGATCGAGCCGGAGCGCTGGCCAGACGGACCGTTGTTGCGGCAGGCGTTGGTGCCCCCGATGTTGATCAGGGTGAATGCCCCGTCGATGCTGCTGACCACGCCCTTGGTGTCGTAATCGTTCCAGTTGTTGACCCAGTCGCTGTGCGAGTTGGCCATCACCGCATACAGGCGTTTGTTGGATCCCGACGGGACGGTGATCGAAGCCGTGACGTTGTCGTTGTTGCCGGTGATGCGGTTGCTGCCCTGGGCAATGACCGTGATCGGGCCGCCAGCCGAGTCGGTGACGCTGTCGTCGGTGTCGGACGGGGTCGAGGCGTTGCCCGCCAGATCGTAGGCCACCACGTAGGCCTCGACGGTGGTGTTGGACGCCAGGCCGGTGATCGTGGTCGAGGTGCCATACACCGGTGAGGTCTGCTGCCAGGATCCCGTGCCCGCCGGGGAGCGGTAGAACACGATGTAGTGGTCGACGCCGACGTCATCGGTGGATGCGGTCCACGAACACGGGGCGGTGGATGTGGTGGTGGTGCCGATCGTGAAGTTGGCGGGCTTGCTCGGCGGGGTGGTGTCGGGCACCGGCACCTTGATGCAGTTGGCTGCCAGGCGCGAGTGCACGCCACTGGCGGCCAAGCTGGCGGTCAGGGCCACCGAGGTGTCGCCAGGCACCATGGCCACACCCAGATAGTCGCCGTACCCCGACACCGACGCGCCGTCTTTGTAGGGCAGGGCGCTGGAGGTGGCCCCCGACAGCGTGCCGGTGCCGTTGATGTTCTGGCTGGCCTGCAGGGCGTAGAGCACGTACTCGCCCGGAGCCGACGACACGTCCATCTGAGGGACGCTGGTGGTCGAGGAGTCGCCGCCACCGATCTGACCGTTGGCCAGACCGTCACAGTTGGCTAGCGCGATGACGACCAGGAACAGCTCGGTGTTGGACGACCCGCCGTCAGCGATGGTTCCGGTAATGGTGTGGGTGCCGACGGAGGGGTTGTCCAGCTCCCACATCGACACCGAGCCGCAGCGCTGGCCGGTAGGGCCGGTGGACCGGATCGGGTCCTCGTCACCGAACGCCCCAGTGGGCCGCTCCATCGCGCCGTCGATGTTGGACACCACGCTGATGGTGTCGTAGCTGGGCCAGTTGACCCAGCTGGACTGGTCGTGTGAGTTGGCCAGGATGGCCACCAGGTGGCGGTTGGTGTGGCCCGACGGGATGTTGATGTCGACGTTGATGACGTCGCCGGAGGTCAGGCGCGGAGCGATCGCGGTGGCGATGATCTCGACGTCGGATCCCGCGCCACCCGAGGCCGCCGTGGTATCGGTGTCGGTGTTCGACGGCGACGACGGGTTGCCTGAGGTGTCGTAGTGCACCGCGTATGCCTCCAGGGTCGTGGAGGAGGGCAGGCCGGTGATTGTGGTGGAGGTGGCCGGGAACGACACGTCCTTGCTCTGCCAGGACCCTGACCCCGACGGGGCGCGATAGAAGACACGAGTGAAATCGATGGCCACGTCGTCGGTGCCGTTGGTCCACGAGCATGGTGCAGTCGATGACGTGGGGTTGCCGATGGCGAAGCTGCTCGGCGCGGTGGGCGAGGTGACGTCGACCGGGCCGGTGCCCTCTCCTCCGCCACCGGAGGGCATATTAAAACCCAGGCGGCTCACAATAAGTTCAGACAGGTACAGGTGCCCTGCGTCGTTCATATGGACGTTGTCGTAGATCACCAGATCCAGATAGTCCGGTGGCGGTGAGCCAGACCCGTACCCGACGCCGACCTTGGCGAAGTCGTCCTCGAACTGCATCAGGTAGGTGTTGTTCGGATACTCCTGGCAGATCTCTTTGTACTTGGCGATGTAGTCGGCGTAGAGCTTGCCCGTCGACGGGGTGAAGTCCCAGCGCGGGTACGTCGAGATGAAAATGTGCGCCACCGGACGACTGGCCGCGTTGTTGATCCAGTTCATCCTCGTCAGGACGTTGGTCTTGGTCGTGGCCGGGGCGATCGCACCGTTGGCGTAGTCGTTCATGCCGCACTGATGGAAGACTGCTGCCGGGTTCTTGGACCCCAGGCTCTCGCAGGTCGCCTGACTGATCGAGTTGGTGTAGTGGCCGCCCACACCCAGGTTGACGAAGGTGATGCCGTTGGCCGGAGTCGACGGCACCGAGGTGACCACGCCGTTGTGGGTGCCGGTGTCGGGCGGGAACATGGCCGCCAGCCGGGCGTAGAAGCGGTTGACCCAGCGCTTACCGGCGGTGGAGGCCTGCTGGCCAGCGGTGGTCGAGGACCCGATGAAGCCCACCACAACCGGAGCGGAGTTGCGGGCAGCCAAGTAGGCCTTCAGGATGGCCAGCGCCCCGTTGCCCTGGGGATTGGGCACACCCGAGGAGGCCACGGTGGACGCACTCAGCGAACCGTCCGCGCCGACGGCCAGGTATTTGTCGGTGCCTCCGCTGCCGCTGACGATCAGCTTGGCTCCAGGAATCGAGCCGTCGGGCAGGGACTCTGGGATAGCTCCGCCGGGAGTGTAGCTCATTTACAGGATCCACCAATTCGCGTTGTCGGATACCAGGACACGGGAGGCCAGTGACGGGATGACCAGTGTGGTCGAGCTGCCGTCGATGGTCTGACTCGACGTCGTCCCGAGGGTGACGTCCGAGTCCGAGGTGTTCTTGATGAAGTAAACACTGGTGTTGCCCACCGCCGTCGGCAGAGTCGGTGCCGCGCCGGTGGCCAGCAGGATGTGATAGGTCTTGCCCGCCGATGCAGGCAGGGTGGTCGTGGTACTGATGACCTGCCGGGTCGGCGTCATCGCCGACACGACGTAGGCCTCCGAGGCCAGGGTCGAGTTGTCCGCAGGCAGAGTGTGGATCCGGGTCGTGGAGGCAGTCTGTCCCGACGGTACGGCGAACTGGGCGCGCTTGGTGCCGTCCCCGGTGTTGGCTAGCGTCAGGTTGGTCTGGAACAGCAGAAAGATCGAGGTGCCGTCGTTGAAGACCTTGTTGCTGAGCTGACGGACCTTGGCAGCCTCGTTGGCCAGCAGGTGCTCGGCGCGCTGACCGGTGATCAGGCCAGCGGTGGTGCTGGCGCTGTTGATGACGTCGGCCTCAGCCACGACCGAGTAGGTGGTGTTGTTGGTCGCGCCCATCAGGGTGTAGCTGCTGCCGTTGAAATACAGCAGCACGGCAGCACCGGCGGCGACGGTGGTCACCGCCGCAGCCGTGCCGCCGCTGGGCGTACGAATCGGGTACGCCGTACCGCCGTTGACCGCCAAGGTCGGGCTGGCCGCGTTGTTTCCGTTGGTGAACGTGATGGCCAGAAAATCGCCAGGAGCCGGTGCCACCGAGGCCCAGGGAGCGTTGAGCGTCACTGCTTTGGCAGCGGTACCGATGGCCGTGGCCACCGTCCCGGTCATGAACCTCTGCTGCTTGGTGTCGGCGTAGGCCTTCACGCTTTGCTGCGTAGGCACTTTCACGGCGCTGTTGGACGCCATGTCGTCTTCATCGGCAACAAAGTCGAAGTCAGCGGTTGAGGTGTCGCTCTTGAGCACGCCGCCAGCAGAGCCGATGGTGTGGTCGCTGACCTCAGAGCCGACAGAGATGATCCGCCAGGAGCCGTCGCCAGCGTCGAACCCGAGGTTCAGCGACACCGCGCCGAAGGCGCTCAGCGGCAACTCGGTGGCCGCCAGGGCTGAGTCGACCAGGTAGTTATCCCCGGAGTCGATCCACACCCCGTAGCCGTCGGGATTGCTGCCCCACAGGAAGATCTCGACCTCGTCACCGTCTGAAGGCGTTGCTGGGAGCAGGAGCGTGATGTCGCCGGTTAGCTCCTCTTGGGCGACAGTGACGGCCTCGTTGGCGCTGAGCGAGTAGTTGGAGGAGATAGCGCTGCCGAAGCTCAGCTTGCGGCCCTTGGTGGCCCCCGCCTCGACTCCGGCCAGCTTGGTCTTCTCGGCGTTGGTGTAGCTGCGGTTGGTCGAGCCGTCGCTGATGTCGTCCTGACTGAGACTGATGTTGGCGGTGCCGTCGAAGCTCACCCCGGCGATGGTGCGGGCCGTGGTCAGCTTGGTGGCGCTGAGCACATTTTTGGCCGAGTCGGCGGTGTTGTCGACATTGCTGAGGCCAACATCGCTCTTGGTCAGACTGACTGCGCCGGTCTTGCCAGCCACCGACTGCACCGGCGCGGCCGCCGAGGCGCGGGCGTTGGTGAAGTAGAGGTTGGTGCTGCCCTCGGGCACGGCATCGGTGGACCCGGGCGAGGGGCTGATCTCGACGTAGGCCGATCCCGACCACCGGAAGATCTTGTTGTTGTCGAGGGTGACATAGATCTTGCCGGTCTCGCCGGTGCCGGGTAGCGCCGAGAAGTTGGCC
>Ga0164243_10007363_pt1 | contig 16450 bp, 19 predicted proteins | sample OricompcompostOP_FD_108781 | JGI IMG/M metagenome (GOLD analysis project Ga0164243, IMG submission 108781) | Organic Plus compost microbial communities from Emeryville, California, USA - Original compost - Organic plus compost (OP) | ecosystem: Engineered > Solid waste > Mixed feedstock >...
AGCCCACCGACGAAATGCGTGATCGTGGGCAGGTCCTTAAGGATTTCCGGCCCGGTGCCGCGGTAGTGGGCCTCGGCGTTGGCCGGGTTGCCGTACTGGTAGAGCATCACCCAGTCCGGGTTCTTCTCGGCCAGTTCCTTGGCCCGGCGCACGGCCTCGTTGGAGCCGCCGGCCGCGGGCGAGAACACGATGCGCGCGCCGTAGGCCTGCAGCAACTGCCTGCGCTCGTCGGAGGTGTTCTCCGGCATCACGCAGACCAGGCCGTAGCCCTTGAGCTTGGCGGCCATCGCGAGCGAGATACCGGTGTTGCCCGAGGTCGGCTCCAGGATCGTGGAGCCGCGGCGCAGTCTGCCCTCGCGCTCGGCGGACTCGATCATGGCCAGCGCTGGCCGGTCCTTGATCGAGCCGGTGGGATTGCGGTCCTCGAGCTTGGCCCACAGGCGCACGTCGTGCGTCGGGGACAGCCTCGGCAGGCCCACCAGCGGGGTGCCGCCGAGCGCGTCGAGCAGGGATTCGTATCGAGCCATCAGCTAGAGCCGTGCGCCGCCGGCGACGGCGGGCAGGATCGTCACGGTGTCGCCGTCCTTGACCTCGGCGTCCAGGCCACCGGAGAAGCGCACGTCCTCGTCGTTGACGTAGACGTTCACGAACCGGTGCAGCTTGTCCTCCTTGACCAGGCGCGCCTTGAGGCCCGAGTGCCGGGACTCGACGTCGTCGATCACCTCGAGCACCGTCTTGCCGGACGCCTCGACGGCCTTCTCGCCGCCGGTGTGCGTGCGCAGGATGGTCGGGATGGACACGGTCACGGCCATGGTGGGTTACCTCCGCTTGGTTTCTTAACTGGCAGACGTTCGGGCAGGTCGCGTTATTCCGCGCCGTCGACGATCTCGACAGGCTCCTCGGTGATTTCGCCGTCGATGATCCGGTAGGAGCGGAACTCGTGCTGCTCGGGGTCCCTGGTGGAGACCAGCACGTAGTGCGCGTCCGGTTCGGAGGCGTAGGACACGTCGGTGCGCGACGGGTAGGCCTCGGTCGCGGTGTGCGAGTGGTAAATCACGACCGGCACCTCGCCGTTCGCGTCCATCTCGCGGTAGAGCTTGAGCAGGTCACCGGAGTCGAACTCGTAGAACGTGGGCGAGCGCGCCGCGTTGAGCATCGGGATGTAGCGCTCGGGCCGGTCGGAGCCTTCGGGGCCTGCGATGACGCCGCACGCCTCGTCGGGATGGTCCCGGCGAGCGTGCGCGACGATCTCGTCTACGAGTTCACGGCGGATCCGAAGCACGCCGACATCTTACGTGCCGGACATTCGGTGTTCACAGAGTGAGAATCAGCACGGAGAAACCCCCACTCGGGCGCGTGGAACCCTCGACTCGCGCGCACCGAACCGTCGACTCGCGAATCCCCGCCCAACCCGCGCGAGTCGCGCCTTCCGCGCGCCCGAGTCGCGGGTTCCGTGCGCGCGAGTCGAACGCTCCGCGCGCCCGAGTCGCGGGTTCCGTGCGCGCGAGTCGCGGGTTCCGTGCGCCCGAGTCGCGGGTTCCGTGCGCCCGAGTCGGGAGTTCCGTGCGCGCGAGTCGAAGGCTCCGCGCGCCCGAGTCGGGGGCTTACCGCCCTAAGGCCTCCGGCCAGATCTCCCGGTACGCGGGCAGGCCCGGGACGCCCTCCGCCGCCAGCACGCCCCGCACCATGGCGCGGGCGAAGACCCGCGCCGCGGCCGAGCACAGCACGTCCAGGACCGCCGCGCGGGCCACCGTGCCGAAGCGGCCCTCGTCGGCGGGCAGGTCCCTGGCGCCGGTCGCCAGTGTGAACACGGTGTCGCCGTCGAACATCGTGTGCGCCGGGCGCACCGCGCGGGCCAAGCCGTCCTGCGCCCCGACCGCCAGTCGCCGGGCTTCGGCCTTCGACAGATCCGCGTCAACCGCCACGACACCGATCGTCGTGTTCAGATCCGTCCTCGACGCGGGCACCTCGCCCGGCCGCCCAGGCCATGCGACCCCGAAGTCCCCGTGGTCGGCCGCGTACGGCTCGCCCGTGTCCAGGCGCACCGCCTCGCCCGCCGCGTTGACCACCGCCAGCGCCCCCACGGTGAATCCGTCGACGACCTCGCTCGCGCTGCCGACCCCACCCTTGAGTGAGCCGACCTTCGCGCCCGCCCCGGCACCGACGGTGCCCTCCTCGACCGCACCACCCGCCGCCGCCACGCAAGCGGCGTAACCGAAGGACGCGTCAGGCCGGTTGCCCCAGTCGCTACGCGGCAGGTCGAAGATCACCGCGGCCGGCACGATCGGCACGACCTCGTGCGCTGCGGCACCGACCGGATGCCCGAGATTGCGCTCCCCCAGCCACCGCATCACCCCGTCGGCCGCCGCGAGCCCGTACGCGCTGCCACCGGACAGGCACACCGCGTTGACCCGCCGCACCAGGTTCTCCGGTTCGAGCAGGTTCGTCTCCCGCGTGCCCGGCGCCCCGCCACGCTGATCGACCGCACCCGTCGCGCCATCGGGCACCACCACGACCGTGGTGCCCGTCGCCCAGCCCGGCTCGACCCGCTGGTAGTGCCCGACGAGCACGCCCGGCACCTCGGTGATCATCCGGTCATCGCCTCGACGAGGCTCTCCTGCACCCAGGTCAGCCAGTGGTACACGCCGAGATGCGGCGCGCGGGGATCGTCGTCGGGCAGCTCGTCCGGCATGTCCTCGGTGACGTCCAGCGCGGTGCCCAGCGCGAGCCGCACGTCGTTGATCGCCGACAGCCACGCGTCGGCCTGCTCGAAGGTGAGCCGCACGTCGCCGCCGTCCTTGGGCAGCGTGTCCATGACGACCCGCGCGACGCCGATCTTCGCGTCGACCAGTTCCGGTTCGTGCAGCGACCGCAGCGCGCCGGCCGACTCCAGGTCCTCCTGGGTGGGGTTGTCCGGGTCGAGCTTGTGGTAGTCGGGCAGCAGCCGGGACAGCACCGGATCGTTCGGCGATTCCGACGGCCCGGTGCGGATCCCGGTCAGTTCCGCGAGCGGATCCTGCGGCGCCTCCTCGGCGCGCGCGGTCAGCATGTCCTCGAGCTGGCTCACCAGCCCGCGCAGCACCGCGGCTTCCTGCTGTTCGAAGCCGGCGGTGACCCGGCCGCCCCGGCGGCGCCACGATTTCACGAGGGCTGCTCCATCGTCGCCCACAGCCCAGCCGCGTGCAGCCTCGTCACGTCCGCCTCGACCTTCTCCTTCGACCCGGACGACACGATCGCCCTGCCCTTGTGGTGCACGTCCAGCATCAGCTTCGTGGCGTGGTCCCGGCTGTACCCGAACAGCTTCTGGAACACGTACGTCACGTAGGACATCAGGTTGACGGGGTCGTTCCAGACGACGGTCTGCCACGGTCTGTCCTCGGCACCGAGGTCGGCCCCGGCTGGTTCAACCTGCGTCTGTTCGGCTTCGACAGGCGTGGTCATACCGACATGTTGTCACGGAACCGGCATGCCGTGGGCCACCGCCCGGTCCGTTCGGGTGAGCATGGCCGTCACCTCATAGTCTGACCCCATGGCTTCGCCAGAGACACAGAGCAGCACGGCACTGCTGACGGACCACTACGAGCTCACGATGCTCGCCAGCGCGCTCGCCGACGGCACCGGGGACCGGCCGTGCGTGTTCGAGGTGTTCGCGCGGCGGCTGCCCGACGGCCGCCGCTACGGCGTGGTCGCCGGCACCGCGCGGGTACTGGACGCGATCGCCGACTTCCGGTTCACCGACGCCGAACTCACCCAGCTCGCCGCCACGGCCGTGGTCGACGACGCGACGCTGGCGTGGCTCGCGGACTACGAGTTCTCCGGCGACGTCGACGGGTATCCCGAGGGCGAGCTGTACTTCCCCGGATCCCCCATCCTGACGGTGCGCGGCACCTTCTCCGAGGCTGTCGTGCTGGAGACACTGGTGCTGTCGATTCTCAACCACGACAGCGCGATCGCGTCGGCCGCGGCGCGGATGTCCGGCGCGGCGCACGGCAGGCCGATCATCGAGATGGGCGGCCGCCGCACACACGAATGGGCCGCGGTCGCCGCCGCGCGCTCGGCCTATCTCGCCGGTTTCGCGACGACGTCGAACCTCGAAGCCGGGCGCCGCTACGGAATTCCGACCCGCGGCACGGTCGCGCACGCCTTCATGCTCCTGCACGACAGCGAGGAGGACGCCTTCCGCGCGCAGGTCGAGAAGATGGGCGCGGACACCACACTTCTGGTGGACACCTACGACATCACCCAGGGCATCGAGACGGCGGTGCGGGTCGCGGGCCCGGAGCTGGGTGCGATCCGCATCGACTCCGGTGACGTCGGCGTGCTCGCCCGCAAGGCCCGCGAGCAACTGGACTCGCTGGGCGCGAAGGACACCCGCATCGTCGTCTCCGGTGACCTCGACGAGCACGCGATCGCGGCACTCCGGGCCGAGCCCGTGGACGCGTACGGTGTGGGCACGTCCGTCGTGACCGGTTCCGGCGCGCCGACCGCGAGCATGGTCTACAAGCTGGTCGAGGTGGACGGCAAGCCGGTCGCCAAGCGCAGTGAGAACAAGGCTTCGCGCGGTGGCCGCAAAAGCGCGCTGCGGCGGCACAAACCGACCGGCACCGCGCTGGAGGAGGTCGTGTACCCGGCGGGCGCGGCGCCCGAGCCGGGCCCGCACGACCGGGAACTGCCGATCGAGCTGATGCGGGCGGGCCGGCCGGTAGACGGTTTGCCCACCCTGGACGACGCGCGGCAGCGCCTGCGGCAGGGCCTGGTGAGCCTGCCGTGGGAGGGCCTGAAGCTGTCGCACGGCGAACCCGCGATTCCCACGGTTTTCGTGGAGGAGAAATGAGTAACGCACTGATCGTGGTCGACGTGCAGAACGACTTCTGCGAGGGCGGTTCGCTCGCGGTGACCGGCGGTGCCGACACGGCCGCGAAGATCACCTCCTACCTCGCCGAGGGCGGCTACGACCACGTGGTCGCCACCCGCGACTACCACATCGACCCCGGCGCGCATTTCAGCGACGAACCGGATTTCGTGCGGTCCTGGCCGCGGCACTGCGAGGCCGGGACGGCGGGCGCGTCGTTTCATCCCGCGCTCGACGTCGGCCCTATCTCGGCGGTGTTCTCCAAGGGCCAGTACAGCGACGGCTACTCGGGTTTCGAAGGCCACGCCGAGTCGGGCGAGGAGCTGGCCGCCTGGCTGCGCGATCACGAGGTCACCGACGTCGACGTGGTCGGCATCGCGACCGACCACTGCGTGCGCGCGACGTCGCTGGACGCGGCGCGGGCCGGGTTCCGGGTGCGGGTGCTGCTGGAGCTGACCGCCGGAGTCGCCCAGCCGACCGTGGACAGGGCGCTGGACGAGCTGCGTGCGGCGGGCGTCGCGCTCACCGGCACCCCGCGGGTCGGCTGATGCGGGCCGCGTTGAAGAAGCACAACATCGCCTTCCGGGAGCGGCTCGCGGCCACCAGGCTGATCGCGATCCTGCGGGCCGAGGACAGCGAGTTCTTCGGCGACATCGCGCAGGCGCTGTACGACTGCGGTGTCCGCGCGATCGAGGCGACATTGACCACGCCGGGCGCGCTGGACTCGATCGCCGCGATGCAGCTGGAGCTCGGGCCGGACATCATGATCGGCGCCGGCAGCGTCCGCACCGTGTCCGATGTGGACAGTTGCGCCGCTACGGGTACGGATTTCCTTGTCACACCGACGTTCTCACCCGAGGTGCTGGAGCGCGCACAGTGGTACGGGATCCCGGTGGTGTGCGGGGCGCTGACCCCGACCGAGATCGACGGGGCGTGGCGGCATGGTGCCGCGGCGGTCAAGGTGTTCCCGGCCGCGCAGGCCGGGGGGCCCGGCTACATCCAGGCCGTGCACGCGCCGCTGCCGGAGATCCCGCTGGTGCCCGCGGGCGGCGTGACCCTCGACGACGTGGACGCCTACCTCGGCGCGGGCGCGTTCGCCGTCGCGGTGGCGTCCCCACTGATCGGGGACGCCACCTGCGGCGGGCGTCTGGACCACTTGAGCGAGCGGGCCTCCCGCTTCGTCACCGTGGCCGGCAAGTTCGCCTAGTTCCCGTGCGGGTCGGCCGCGTTGAGGGTGGCCACGACTTGGTCGTAGTCGCCGCGGGCCTCGCCGTAGCGCAGGAACTTCACGTTCTCCACCTGGATCTCCTTCGCGTCGGGCTGCTTTTCCAGCAGCGACACGACCTCGGACACGAACGCGTCGAGCGGCATCGCGAAATCGCTGGTCTCTTGTCCCGGCAGCAGCGAGGTGCGCACCGCGGGCGGCTCCAGCTCCACGATCTTGACGCTCGTGTCGGCCAGTTGCAGCCGGATCGACTCGCTGAGCATGTGGATCGCGGCCTTCGACGCGTTGTAGCTCGGGGTCACCTTGAGCGGCGCGAACGCCAGCCCCGAGGACACGGTGACGATGGTGGCGTCCGGTCGCGCCCGCAGGTGCTCGATGAACGCGGCGATCAGTCGGATCGGGCCCAGCACGTTGGTCGTGATCACCGACTCCGCCGACGCGAGGAACTCCTCCGGCTTGTGCCAGTCCTCGATCTTCATGATGCCCGCCATCGCGATCAGCACGTTGAGCTCAGGGTGCGTGGCCAGCACCTCCTTCGCGGCAGCCTCGATGCTCGCGGGGTCGGTGGTGTCGATGCGAACGGTGCCGATACCGGGATAGTCGGCCGCGATCTTGTCGAGCAGTTCGGTGCGGCGCCCGCCGACGATGACCTTGTTGCCCTTGGCCTGGAGCTCGACGGCGAGAGCGAGACCGATACCGCTGGTGGCACCCGGGATGAAGATGGTGTTCCCTGAAATGTTCATGCCCTGAGCGTGGCGCGCCCGGCCGGGCGGGTGCAGAGAGCGCTTATCGGGGGATCCGCGATCCCTGTATGCGGCCGGCGCGGGCGCGGATACTAGGATCATGGATCGTGCGGCATTGGCGGCCTTCCTGCGCCGCCGTCGGGAGGAGTTGCGACCGGAGGACGTCGGGCTCGCCACCGGCGCGCGCCGCCGGACGGCCGGGCTCAGGCGGGAGGAGGTCGCGGCGCTGGCCGCGATGTCGACCGACTACTACACCCGGCTCGAACAGCAACGCGGCCCGCAGCCCAGCGAGCAGATGCTCACGTCGCTGGCGCGCACCCTGCGGCTGAGCACGCACGAACGCGACTACCTGTTCCAGATCGCCGGCCGCAACGCGCCGTCTCCCGCATCCGCCGCTTCGCACGTCGCGCCCGCGTTGTTGCGAGTGCTGGACCGGCTTTCGGATACTCCGGCGCTGATCCTGTCCAACCTCGGCGAAACGCTCGTGCAGAACCGGATGGCCGAGGCGCTGTTCGGCGACCGATCCCGGTATACGGGCCTGGCGCGCAGCGAGATCTACCGCTGGTTCACCGAACCCGCCGAACGCCTGCGCTACCCGGAGCACGACCGCCACCGGCAGAGCCGCGCCCAGGTCGCGAACCTGCGCGCGGCTTATGGCTCACTGGGGCCGGATTCCCGCGCCGGCGAGATCGTGCGGGCGCTGCGGAAGGAGAGCGCCGAGTTCGCGGAGCTGTGGGAGCGGCACGAGGTCGCCAGGCGCTTCGAGGACCGCAAGACGCTGGTGCACCCCGAACTCGGGCCGATCGAGGTGGACTGCCAGGTGCTGTTCACCGAGGACCAGTCGCAGGCGCTGCTCGTGCTGACCGCCGCCCCGCGCTCCGAGGACGCAGAGAAGCTGAGACTCCTCGGCGTCCTCGGCCACGAACAGTTCACCGGCACCCGGAACAGCTGACTCACCCGCACGGAAGGCCCAACCCGCGCGCACGGAGGGCGCGACTCGGGCGCACGGAACCCCCAACTCGCGCGCACTGAGCGCTCGACTCGCGCGCGGGCCCGCGGAGCGCCCGGCACGGGCACCCGGAACCCCGGACTCGCACGCGCGGAGAGCGCAACTCGGGCGCGCGGAGGGCGCAACTCGCACGCGCGGAGGGCGCGACTCGGGCGCACGGAGGGCGCAACTCGCGCGCACGGAGGGCGCGACTCGGGCGCACGGAAGGCGCGACTCGGGCGCGCGGAGGGCGCGACTCGCGCGGTTACAGGGAGCCGAAGGGGGCGCAGGTCGCGGAGCCGACCAGGATGTCGCCCGAGGCGGGGCCGCCCTGCGGGAACAGCTTGATGTGCAGCGCGTTGGTGACCAGGCTGCCGTCGGCCGGGGTGGGCACGATCAGCTCGTTGAGCACGATCTCGGCCATCGGCGGCGCGCCCGCGGTCTTGCCGGGGATGGTCGTCGTGTAGTTCGAGGGAATGTTCTGGGGCACCGTGAAACCGCTGACGGCGCCCAGTTCCATGTAACCGCTGCTGCCGTTCTCCGTGGTGTCGCAGCCCGCCTTGAACGTGCGTGCCATGATGACCGGCCCGCCGAACTGCCGCAGCACCGAGGTCTCGAACCGCTGGCCCTCGACCTTCACGCTCACCGTGCCGTTGTCGTTGCGTGTGCAGGTGGTGCTGCCGAGTCCGTACTTGGTGGTGGTGCCCACGGTGACCGGATCGGTCCGGTTCGCCGGTGTCGTGTCCGCCGTGCACGGCGCGATCGGGTCCGAGTGCGCCGAGGACTGGCCGACGGTGATGTCGACGGCCCCGATGGAGCCCGCGCCGGTGGCGGTCACCTCGTCCGCTCGTGCCGTGGCGGGCAGCGCCGCCAGGCACATCGCCGCCGCCACGATCCGCATGGCTCGCGCCATGGCCATCTCCTCTCGCCGAAGCTCTGCCGCTGGTCACCGCGCCGGCCGGGGCACCCGCCCACCGGCAGGTCCCGCCACGACTTGGTAACGCCCCCTTCGACATCGGCTCCGGCCCCGCACACCCTGACCCGGAGCTGCCGATACCACTCGGTCGTGTGGATTCTCGCGACGTGACGAACACGACTTTGTCCCACCGCGCCGGGCCGTGTCGATCTAGCGTGCGAAACAGGTTTTCTCACTAGCTCTGGAGGTTGACGTGTCTTCGCTGCCCATCGCAGGCCGTCGTGCCGTACTCGCCGACCTGGTGCCCGGCGCGCTCGTCCGCGACATCCTGCTCGTCGCGGGTGGCGCCGGGCTCACGGGACTCGCCGCGCAGATCGTCGTGCCGGTACCCGGCAGCCCGGTGCCGATGACCGGGCAGACGTTCGCGGCGCTGCTCGTCGGTGCCGCGCTGGGCTGGCGGCGTGGTGGCGCGGCGATGCTGCTGTACCTGCTGGCGGGCGCCGCCGGTGTGCCGTGGTTCCAGCACGGCACGGCGGGCATGGCCGGCGCGAGTGCCGGCTACATCGTCGGGTTCGTGGTGGCCGGGGCGCTCGTCGGCGCGCTCGCCAGGCGCGGTGGTGACCGCACGCCGCTGCGCACCGCGGGCACGATGGTGCTCGGCAACCTAGCGATCTACGCGGTCGGCGTGCCGTGGCTGATGGCCGCCACCGGGATGGGCCTGACGACCGCGCTGGACAAGGGCGTGGCGCCGTTCCTGATCGGGGACGCGATCAAGATCGTGCTGGCCGCGGCGGTGCTGCCCGCCGCGTGGGCGCTCGCGAACCGCCGCCAGGACTGAGCGAAATCTGACGGAGGGGGCCGGTAACGTTGAGACTCGTGCCCGCCCCCTCCGATATCCCAGGTGTCAGCGAACTCCTCAGCCACGCCGTGGAGGCGCTCGGCGGCGCCGAGCGCGAGGGACAGGTCAAGATGGCCGAGGCCGTCGGGCGCGCGCTGCGCACCGGGGAGCACCTCGCCGTCCAGGCGGGCACCGGCACGGGGAAGTCGCTGGCGTACCTGGTGCCCGCGATCCGGCACGCGATGGTCAAGGACACCACGGTCGTCGTGTCCACCGCGACCATCGCGCTGCAACGCCAGCTCGTCGACCGTGACCTGCCCCGGCTGGCGAAGGCGCTGAAGAAGCCGCTGGGTCACGAGCCGACGTTCGCGATTCTCAAGGGCCGCCGCAACTACCTGTGCCTGCACCGGCTCGACTCCGGCGCGCCGGAGGAACCCGAGGACCCCGGCCTGTTCGACCCGTTCGCGGTGTCGCGGCTGGGCAAGGAGGTCGGGCGGCTGCGCGAATGGTCCTCCGACACCGAGACCGGCGACCGGGACGAACTCGTGCCGGGCGTGTCCGACCAGGCGTGGCGGCAGGTTTCGGTGACCGCGCGGGAATGTCTCGGCGTCTCGCGTTGCCCGATCGGCACGGACTGCTTCGCCGAGCGGGCGCGTGCCGAGGCCGGGCGCGCGGACGTGGTGGTCACCAACCACGCGCTGCTCGCGATCGACGCGCTGCAGGGCTACCAGGTGCTGCCCGAGCACGACCTGGTGATCGTCGACGAGGCACACGAACTGGTCGACCGGGTCACGTCCGTGGCCACCGGCGAGCTGACGGCGTCGATGGTCGCGATCGCGGTGCGCCGCTGCGGCAAGCTCATCGACGCCGATATCGCCGACCGGCTGCAGGAGTCCAGCGAGGGCCTCGGGATCATCCTGGAGGACCTCGCGCCGGGCCGGATCGACATGCTGCCGAAGCCACTCGAAGGCGCGGTCACCGCGGTGCGGGACGCGGCGCGCGCGTGCATCACCGCGCTCGGCGGTGACCGCAAGGAGGACGTCGAGGAGGCCACGGCCCGCAAGCTCGCCCGCTCACAGCTGGAAGAAGTGCACGACACGGCGGAGCGGCTGCTGGAGGCCTTCGACGACGACGTGGCACACCAGCGGGACGTGGTGTGGCTGTCGGCCGACCGGTTCGGGATGAGCAACCGGCCACCGTCGCTGCACGTGGCGCCGCTGTCGGTCGCGGGCCTGTTGCGGGAGCGCGTTTTCGGCCAGACCACGACGGTGCTGACCTCGGCCACGCTGACCCTGGGCGGCGAGTTCGACGCGCTCGCCCGGCAGTGGGGCCTGCCGCCGTCGCAGGCGAAGGCCGAGAAGGCCGCCGGCACGGCCACGGACAAGGAGGCCCCCGCCGACGAGGCGCCGATCAAATGGTCCGGTCTCGACGTCGGCTCGCCGTTCGACCACGGCAGGAACGGGATTCTGTACGTCGCCAAACATCTGCCGCCACCCGGCCGCGACGGACTTCAACCATCCACTTTGGACGAGATCGCGGCGCTGATCGAGGCTGCCGGCGGCCGCACGCTGGGCCTGTTCTCCTCCATGCGCGCGGCGAAGCAGGCCACCGAGGAACTGCGGGACCGGGTGAAGTACCCGATCCTGTGCCAGGGCGACGACGCCACGTCCTTGCTGGTGAGCAAGTTCGCCGACGATGTCAGGACCTGCCTGTTCGGCACGTTGTCGCTGTGGCAGGGCGTGGACGTGCCGGGGCCGTCGCTGCAACTGGTGATCGTGGACCGGATCCCGTTCCCGCGCCCGGACGACCCGGTGCAGTCGGCGCGGCAGCGGGCGGTGGAAGCGCGTGGCGGCAACGGTTTCCTGACGGTCGCGGCCACGCACGCGGCGCTGCTGCTGGCACAGGGCACCGGACGCCTGCACCGGTCGGTCGGCGACAAGGGTGTGGTGGCGGTGCTGGACTCGCGACTGGCCACCGCGCGCTACGGCGGTTTCCTCAAGGCGTCGCTGCCGCCGTTCTGGCCCACCACGGATCCGGAAGTCGCCCGCGGTGCGCTGCGCAGACTGGATGCCGCCGCCCCGGCATGATGTGCGAATCGGCGCGGCGCTACGGTGGCACGAACGGCCACATCGAAGGAGCACCGTGTCCCAGGACTCGCCTCACGCGAAATCGCGTTCGGTCAGTGTCGACGACATCGGGGTGCGCCGTCAGCTCGCCGACGGGAGCGAGGAGTCGGTCACCTGGGCGGATCTGTCCGCCGTGGTGATCAGAGTGATTCCCGAGGGCCCGTGGAAAGAGGACGTGTTCCTGATGCTCGCGGGCGCCGACGGCACCGGCACGGCCGTGCCCAGCGGCGATCCGGCGGCCGACGCCCTGATCGAGCGCCTGCAGAGCCTCCCCGGCTTCGACAACGACAAGTTCGTCGAGGCGATGACCACCGACGCCGACGAGGCGTACGTGGTCTGGAAGGCCGAAGCCGCGAAGTAGCGTCAGCTCTTGCGGGGCTCGGTGAGCCGCGCAAGTTCACGCTGGACGGCGTCCAGCCGGGCCTGCAGCAACGCGACCTCCGCGGTCAGCAGCGGCACCAGCGTCGTCTCGTCGGCCTCCGCGAGTCCGGTGTCCGGCCCGGTTCCGCTCTCGTCCGCCACGACGGGTGTGCCGGACAGCAGCCGCGAGAACGCCTCGAACGACACGATCCGCCTCCGGCCGGCGCAGCTCGTGCACACCGGCTGCAACCGCCGCCAGCCGACCAGGCCCTCACCCGTGTCCGCGAGCAGGAACGCCGGCTGCCCGCAGGCGCAGCGGCCGACCCGGACCCGGGTGATGCGCTGCCTGGCGTACCGCAGCCCCCGCTCGTACCGGATGAACCGGCCGGAGGCGACGATCTCCAGCAGCACCGTGTACCGGTAGTCCGGATCGCAGGTCAGAGCCCGCGCGTCGGCGAGGGTGTGCAGGCAGTAGAACCCGCAGTCGCACCAGCGCGCCGGGCTGCGATGTGAGGCGCCCTGCGCGCAGACCGCGTCGGCGATCACGCCGTACGCCTGCGCACGGCCGAGGCTCACCCCGCTGAACCCGCCGCGTTTGCCGTCGACGGAGATCATCGGATGCGCGAGCTTGTACCCCTGCAACGGCTCCGCCGGCCGCTCCTTGGGGGCGCGGAAACGAGGCATCCCGGCTAGCGGTCGGCCGGCGCGGGCACCACTGGTTCCGGATTCTCGATCTCGCTTGCGGGCTTTTCCGGTTCCGCCGGCACCGGCGTCACCTCGGTGACGGAATCGACGGCTTCGCCCGTGGACAACAGCTTTCCGAGTCTCATGAGAGCCTCCCCGCATGATGTGCCTTCGTCCAGCTTGATCGGCGGCACACGGGTTTGTCCAGCCCTGGCACGGTTTCCGCCCCAAAAAGCGGTCAGCCGAGCGGGAACTGCTCGGTCACCGGAATGCCCTTCTTGAGCGTGCGGCTCACCGTGCACAGCCGCTCGATCGCCCGGTCGACGGCCACCGCGAGGTCCTCGCGCTCGCCCTGGTCGAGTGAGGCCAGGTCCACATCGAACTTCACGTGCACGGCGTCCAGTTCCGACGCGCCTTCCCGGCGATCGGCCGACACCTCGACCCGGAACTTCGAGTCCTCGCCGACCCGCCGCGTGATCAGCTGCTCCGCGGTGACCGCCGAGCAGCCGGCCGCCGCGATCTGCAACAGCTCCGCCGGCGAGAACGCGCCGGGCGAGTCCTTGCGGCCGATCCGTACTTCCGCGCCACGGTCGTTGCGCCCGACGAACTCGTGCTCGCCCTCGCGCCGAACATCCAGCCCCATGCCGGCTCCCTCCATCGCCTACCCCGACAGAACCCCGCGCGGCGCGGCGATGTTCCCCTCAGCGCCACTGCGCGAGGACGGTCACCGTGCCCGGGTCGACCTCGGTGAATCCGGCGTCGCGCACCGCGACCACCCGCCGCGACCGCCAGGCGCCCGCCGGATCGTCGCCGGGGTGCAGCGCCTTCCACTGCGCGACGGCCGGCGTGCGGACCGCGCAGGCGTAGCCGCGCTCGCCCCACGCGGCGAGCTCGTCGTCCGAGAGTAGCGAGGCGAGAATCATCGTGCCGTGGCCGACCTGTGCGGCGGCCTTGCCGACGGTCATCGCGACCTCGGGGTTGAGCAGCAACAACGGCAGGTCATCGGCGGCCGCGCCCGGTTCGTCGGCGGGCAGGTCGCTGCCGGAGATCTGCAACCGCGCGATCTCCTTCGGCACGTCGACCACGCGGCCCGGTACGAGCGCCCGCACCTGCGCGCCGTCGACGGTCACGGTGACGCCGGGAAACTCCTGCGCCGCGGTCCAGTGCGCGCCCCTCGCGCGCCGCGCCACCTTGCGGATATGCCCGGACACCCAGGCGTGCACTTCCTCGTGCCACTCCCCGCCGGGCCGGGCACGCTCGTCCAGACACACCGCGAGCGCGGCCGTCGCGGCGGCCTCCAGCAGCGGCGTGCGCCGGGGTGGGGTGGCTTTCTCCATGCGGAGGATCACCGGCATCGCCCGCACAAGTTCGGGCGCGGCCTCCGGCAGGGCCGTCTCCTCCGCGGGCAGGCCGAGCCAGTACGCGTACCGGGCGGCCAGCGGCGTCAGGACGCTCATGGCCGGACGAGTTCGAGACCGTCGGCCGCGTCGGCGGCCTCGACCTCGGCCCTGGTCACGCCGAGCACGAACAACACGGCGTCCAGGTACGGATGGGACAGCGCGGTGTCGGCGACCTCGCGCAGCGCGGGCTTCGCGTTGAACGCCACGCCCATGCCGGCGGCGCGCAGCATGTCGATGTCGTTGGCCCCGTCGCCGACGGCCACGCACTGGGCGAGCGGGATGCCGTAGGAGTCGGCGAACCGGCGCAGCGCCACCGCCTTGCCCGCCCGGTCGACGATCTCGCCGACCACGCGGCCGGTGAGCTTGCCGTCCACGATCTCGAGCTCGTTCGCGGCAGCGAAGTCGAGGCCGAGGTCGTCCACGATCTTGTCGATGATCTTGCGGAAGCCGCCGGAGACGACACCGCAGCGGAACCCGAGCCGTTTGAGCGTCCGCACCGTGGTGCGCGCGCCAGGGGTGAGCGTGATCGTCTCGGCGACATCGTCCAGCACCGACGCGGGCAGGCCTTCCAGCAGCCGGACGCGTGCTTCCAGCGATTCGGTGAAGTTCAGCTCGCCGCGCATCGCGGCCTCGGTGATCTCGCGGACCCGCGGTTCGACACCCGCGTGCGCCGCGAGCATCTCGATGACCTCGCCCTGGATGAGCGTGGAATCGACGTCGAAGACGATGAGTCGCTTGGCCCGCCGGGCGAGGCCCTCGCGCTCGACCGCGATGTCCAGCCCGCCGGTGGAGGCGATGTCGGCGAGCGTGGCCCGTAACTGGTCGTCGGCCTGCTCGGTGTCGTCCGGCATGGACAGGTGGATCTCCAGGCCGGTGACTGGGTAGTCCGCGATCCGCCGGATCGCGTCGATGTTCGCGCCGAGTCCGGCGAGCCCGCGGGCCACGTCGGTGAAGGCGCGGGCGGTCAGCGGACGGCCGAGGATCACCGCGATATGTGTCGAGCCCTGCCGGGCGGGCGCGAACGGATCCTCACCGATCGCGTCACCGATGCGCACCTCGACATGCATCGCGACGGTCGCCATCGCCTGTTCGATGGCTTCCTGCAGGCCCTCCGGGTCCTCCTCGACACCGACGAGGACGCCCAGCGTCAGCTGCCCGCGGATGACGACCTGCTCGACGTCGAGCAGGTCGACTCCGTGCCGGGTGAGGGCGGCGAACAGAACGGACGTGACGCCAGGTTTGTCCGGGCCAGTGGTCGTGATCAGGACAGGCGTCACGTTGGTCACTGTTCGCTCGCGTTGTCCTTGTCGTGCTCGCCGGGGATGACCGCATCGGTGAGCGCCTGCGACGGGGCCTTCGGCTCGCCGTGCAGCTTGGGCTTACCGGTGAAGCTGATCTCGCCTTCGGTGTGCAGCCGCTCGACCATGTGCGGGTAGTGCAGTTCGAACGCGGGCCGCTCGGACCGGATCCTCGGCAGTTCGAGGAAGTTGTGCCGCGGCGGCGGCGACGTGGTGGCCCACTCCAGCGAGTTGCCGTAGCCCCACGGGTCGTCCGCCGTGGTGACCTCGCCGTAGCGGTAGCTCTTGAACACGTTGTAAATGAACGGCAGCGTCGACGCGCCGAGGATGTAGGCGCCGATCGTGGAGATCGTGTTCAGCGTGGTGAAGCCGTCGCTGGCCAGGTAGTCGGCGTACCGGCGGGGCATGCCCTCGGCGCCCAGCCAGTGCTGCACCAGGAACGTCATGTGGAAGCCGATGAACGTGGTCCAGAAGTGGAGCTTGCCCAGCTTCTCGTCCATCATCCGGCCGGTGATCTTCGGGAACCAGAAGTAGATCCCGGCGAAGGTCGCGAACACGATCGTGCCGTAGAGCACGTAGTGGAAGTGCGCCACCACGAAGTAGCTGTCCGACACGTGGAAGTCGATCGGCGGCGCGGCGAGCAGTACCCCGGTGAGTCCGCCGAAGAGGAAGGTGACGATGAACCCGAGGGAGAACAGCATCGGCGTCTCGAACGTGATGTGTCCCTTCCACAGGGTGCCGATCCAGTTGAAGAACTTCACCCCGGTGGGGACGGCGACCAGGAAGGTCATGAACGAGAAGAACGGCAGTAGCACCGCGCCGGTGGCGTACATGTGGTGCGCCCACACCGCCACCGAGGACGCCGCGATACCCAAGGTGGCCCAGATCAGTCCTTTGTAGCCGAACACGGGTTTGCGGGAGAACACCGGGAAGATTTCGGAGGCGATCCCGAAGAACGGCAGCGCGAGAATATAGACCTCAGGGTGCCCGAAGAACCAGAACAGGTGCTGCCACAGGATC
>Ga0164243_10007364_pt1 | contig 16449 bp, 12 predicted proteins | sample OricompcompostOP_FD_108781 | JGI IMG/M metagenome (GOLD analysis project Ga0164243, IMG submission 108781) | Organic Plus compost microbial communities from Emeryville, California, USA - Original compost - Organic plus compost (OP) | ecosystem: Engineered > Solid waste > Mixed feedstock >...
CGGGCCGCACGAACGCGTTCTGCATCCTTCTCGGGTGCGAGTCCGCCAACCTTGACCTTGCAGCCGGCAAGACCCGCGCCCCTCAAGCGCTCCATCTCCTTCCCGAGATCGGACAATGTCTTGCCCTCCTCGTAATATCCTCCAATGCAAATGATCGGCAGTTCCTGACGATAGCCGCCGAGAAGGCGGCATACGTTCACGCCGGCCGCCTTACCCATCAAATCCCAGATGGCGCTATCGACACAGGCAATCGCCTCCATGACCAATTTGCGGTCGCGATTCCACTCGGCGACTTTGAACATCTTTTGCCAGATACGTTCGACGGCGAAGATGTCTTCACCGATCACCATTGGAGCGAGCTCTTTCTCAATGATGTCGACCACCTCCTTCATGTGGTCGCGGTTGTCGCCATTATAGATCTCGCTGATGAGGCCGTCTTGCGTTTGGATTTGAGTAATGATCGTACAGCGCTTGGTTACGTTGTATCTGCTGCCTCCGAAATTCCGGCTGAGCGGTACCTCGACAGCCACCACGGATACTTTCTCAATCTTCATTCATGCCTCCCAGACAGATTCTCATTCGCCCTTGGTGCCGCCTTCGGCGAGACCGACCACGAGCTTGCGTTGAACAACGAGGTAGAAGAGCACCACCGGGATCGTCACCAGCACCGCACTCGCCAGCAGCATTCCCCACGAGTAGATGTTGTCCTGACCGATCCACGTCGCGAGCCCCAACGGCAGCGTCTTGTTCCGCTCGGATGAGATGAAGACGAGGGCAAACAGAAACTCGTTCCACGCGTGGTTGAAACTGAACACACCGACGGAGATGATCCCAGGAAGCGCCAGGGGCACCGTTACACGGAACATCGCCTGTAGCCGGGTGCAGCCATCGATCATCGCGCTTTCTTCAAGGCTGACCGGAATGGCATTGAAGTACGACCGCATGAACCACAATGCCAAAGGCAGCGTAAACGCCGTATTGGCCACGATCAGCGATATCAAGGTATCGGCCAGCCCCAGCTTCACGACATAGATGTAAAGCGGAAGTACGATGAGGACCTCGGGCAGCATGTAGCAGATGAGAGCTGCATTGGAGAATGCACTGATCCCGAAGAACCGGAAACGACTGAGGCTGTACGCTCCCAAGGCCCCAATCACCAATGACAGAAGTGTTGCACCTCCCGCCACGATGAGGCTATTGGCGAAATAGGTCGCGAAATTGGTTTGGATGAACAGATCCCGGTAATTCTGCAGCGTCCATTCTTGCGGCAGAAAGGTTGGCGGAACGGCGTAAAGCTCGCCTGCCGGTTTGAACGAGCAAAGCACCATCCATAGCAGTGGGAAGCCGACGACGGCCACCGCTGTGAAGGCCAGTAGATAGAGCATTATCCGCGACGCGAGATGGTGAACATCCGCCAGCTCGCGATTGCGGCGCGGTAGGCTCGCCGTCCGCGCTTGTTCAAAGCTCACAGCGCTCATTGCTTCGCCTCCGCTCGCTTGATGAACAGAAAGTAGACCGCGAGAAGAACGCAGAGGATCGCGAATGTGAGAATTGCAATGGCGGCTGCACGCCCGAATTCGAAATCGCTAAACGCTTTCAGGTAGACCAGGATTGGCAGCGTCGTGGTTGCATTCAGTGGCCCGCCTCCCGTCAGGAGGTAGATGATCTCAAATTTGTGGAAGCTCCAGATCGTGCGAAGCAATGCGGTGAGCAGGAAGACCGGCAGGATGTACGGCAGCGTTATGCGCCAGAATTGCTGCCAAGGCGATGCACCGTCAATCTTCGCCGCCTCGTATTGCTCCTGCGGGATCGACTGCAGGATACCCAGCAATGCGATCACCACGAACGGAAAGAACTTCCACACTCCTACAAGGATTACCGAAGTCATTGCCAAGGCTTGGCTGTTCAGCCAGAGCAGCGGCTTGCCGATGACTCCGAATTGGATGAGGGTCGAGTTGATGATGCCCACGATGTCGTGAAACATGTAACGCCACACAAGGACCGCCACGACAGTTGGCACGAGATAGGGCGCGAGTATCACGGCACGAGCGACACCACGGAACATGAACGTCTTGTTGAGCAGGAGTGCCAAGCCTAATCCCAGGATCATCTCGAGCGCGACGCTTCCGAATACCCATACAAAGGTATTCCACAGCGCGGCGTGGAAGTCGCTGCTCGTGAGAGACCAGGTGAAGTTTTCCAAACCGATGAACGGTCCGGAAGTTTCGCCCATTCCGATGTCCTGCATGGCCGTCGCGAACACCGTGACCATCGGCACGGCGGTCAGCAGGATTAGAAGAAAGGCGGAGGGTGCCAGGGCCGCATAGGCAAGAACGCGATCTCCTGCAAAAGCGGTGTCGGCGGACCTAGCCATTGGCAATCCTCCTTACCGGGTCGGCAGTGACAACCTCGAGCGCTTTTCCTGTTTCTGCATTGAAATGGCGGAAATCCTTCGCAGCCACCGCAAACGCGGCTTCATCGCCAATCTGCGCGCTATAGTTTACGCTTGAGGGGATGCGCGCTATTGCCGGTGTCTCCGGCAGGTCGCCCGCTACGCTCCCGTACAGCAGGCGATCGCCGCCGAGATACTCGACCCTATGGGCGCGGAACTTGATGCGCCTGATGTCGCTTCCGGCAGGAAAGCTGGATTCCGGCAGGAAGAGTTCTGGCCGGAATCCGAGTATCAGGTTGCCTGTGTTGACAAGGTTCATTGGGGGTGAACCCATGAAAGTCGCAACAAAGGTGTCGGCGGGGTTGAGATAAATCTCCTCGGGTGTACCCACCTGACGTACGGATCCGGAGCTCATGACGACGATTCTGTCACCGAGTCCCATCGCTTCTACCTGATCATGGGTAACGTAGATCGATGTCGTGCCGACTCTGTCCTGAAACTGCCGGAGCTCTTCTCGTGCAGCGTGCCTCAGTTTTGCATCGAGATTCGAAAGCGGCTCGTCCAACAGGAAGACTTCAGGATCACGCACCAGCGATCGAGCGAGGGCCGTCCTTTGGCGTTCACCACCAGACATCTGCCTGGGTTTGCGTTTGAGAAGCGGAGTTAGGCCCACCAGTTCGGCGGCCCATTTGACCTTCCTATCGATTGTCGCCTTTTCGACACGGCGGACGCGCAGTGGGAAAGCGATGTTCTCGTAAACCGTCAAATGCGGATAGAGCGCATAGGTCTGAAAGACCATGGCAATGTTGCGGTCCTTTGGCTGTAGCCGGGTTGCCGTCCGGTCGCCAATAATGATGTCCCCGTATGTGGGGAGCTCAAGGCCGGCAATCATGCGTAAAAGTGTGCTTTTGCCGCAGCCGGAAGGCCCGAGCAGGACAAGGAATTCGCCGTCATTTACCTTTAGATTCACGTTGTCTACTGCCGTATGGTCGGCGAATACCTTGCTGACTCCCGTTACTTCAAGTCGTGCCATGTGCCTGCCTCTCATGGGAAGTGGTCTTGCCGATGATGTCTTGAACTGCAGCACTCAGAAGAGTTTCGGCTGACCGAATTTGAGCCTTCAGTTGCTCGACCAGATGCTCGGCGTCCCGTAGCTTCTCTTGCCTTTCTGCAATCATCGCTGTCATGAGTTCCGGAGCAGGCCCTCCAGTCACTGTGCGGGATTTCAAGTTTTCAGATGGGTTCAGGGCCCTTGAAATCGCGGAGGCAGGAATCTTCAGGGGATAGCCAAACAGTGCCTGTGAAGCCGCGTCCACCTGCTCCGTCGTGAGATCCATCGCCGTGTGACCAGCCTCGATTGCCTCGCGGACCATGCGGCCGACAAGGTTATGAGCCATCCGGAAGGAAATTCCGGTCTCTCGTACAATAATGTCCGCAAGTTCGGTCGCCGTGCCGAAGCCGATCTCGGCGAGGCGCTGCATGATCTCCTTGCGTACATTCATGGTGCGGATCGCGCCTTCCATTACGGCAAGGGCCAAGGTCGCTCGTTCGATCGCATCCAGCGCAGGAACATTGCCTGCGGAAACGCCGTCATTGACATCCGCAAGGGCCGTATTCTTCGAACTTGCGAAGACGGTGTTCGCGCTCCCGATCGAAATCGCCGCCACAGCCTTGACGTGCTCCAGCGCCTGCGGGTTCTTTTTTTGAGGCATTATGCTGCTGACGCTCGAGTAGGCGTCATCGAGCTCGATCATGCCGAATTCCATCGTATTCCAGATCTGCAGATCCGTCGCCAGACGCGAGATGCCTGTCATCATGATCGCGAGGGCGCCCACCGCCTCATGAAGGTCATCGCGTATCGCCACTCCATCGTATGCAACTTCGACGAGACCGGAGAAGCCGAGGAACTCAGCACTTCTTTGCCGATTTATGGGGAAACCCGTGGTCGAAAGGGCACCGGAACCGAGCGGGCTGCGATCACAACAATCAAGCGCCGCACTCAGCCTGCGGTAATCCCTTGAGAGGAGATCGAAGGCGGCTAAAAGGTAGTACCCGAGCGAAATTGGTTGGGCGTGTTGCGTGTGGGTATATCCCGGCATGACAGTTTCGGTGTGCTCCCCGGCGAGATGGAGCAGCGTCTGTCTCAGGACATTGAGATTATCCAGCAAGTTGATGAGTTTCGCCCGCAGCGTCAGCCGCCAAGCGGTCGTGTGCAGGTCGTTTCTGCTGCGCCCGGTGTGAAGCCTTCCGCCAGTTTCCGGCCCTAGGCGTTCAACAATGTATTTTTCCGTATAAGAATAGAGGTCCTCGTGAGTGTAATCGATATTCAGAGAGCCAGCGCCTGTTTGGCGCAGTTCGACCAGAACCTTTAATATCTTTGCTATCTCGCTTTCCGCGACAATGCCGCATTCCGCCAACATCACTGCGTGAGCCAGATGTATCCGCATCTCGGCATCGAACTGAAGCCTGATCTCGGCTTCGATGGCTGGTCGGAAATAGGACTCTACAATCGAGGCCGCTGGCGGTGATTTGACACGCTCACGCAGCGAGACAACAGACTCCTTGGCCTGGTCATGAGGCATTATCTTCTCCTGGGAAATGCCCCTGCTACGGGCGCAGGGGCTGATCGTGTATTATTTCAGGTCGTCCACGATCGCCTGCATGCGCTCCTGAGCCCATGCTGCGACCTCTTCCGGGTCTTCGCCCATCAGAACAACACGCTGGACCACTTCAGCCGGAATTCCGCGTGCCACGATCGAGCCGATGTACGGGTTGACGACGCCCGAGCGGATGACTTTTCCGTCGGATATGACGGCTCCCGCCTCCGACTCGAAGTCCAGGGCATTGGACGTGTCGAAGGCCATGCGGCCAATGTCTTCACGGCCGTTAAGGACCTTCTCGGCGCCCTCCTTGATCACCTGCTCCTGCACGCTCTTAAGCGGCGGGACAAGGTGCGGGTACGCCGTGAGCGAGAACTTAGCCAACTGTTCGCCCGTGACGAGGAACGTCAGGAATTTTCGAGCGGCATCGAGGTTCTTTGCTCCAACCTGTTCGGATGACAGCGCAAAGCTGTTGGCATTTGCGAACTTGACCGCGGCGCCCTTCGGTCCGATGGGCATAGGGTGCGCCGACGTATTCTCAAACAGCTCCGGGGTCGTTGCAGCAGCGTTTGCAGCCAAACGGGGCGCATAGATATCCATCGCTATCTTGCCCGTCAGGTAGACGTTGATCATATCCCCGTAGGAATAGGAGCTGATCCCCTCCGGAGAATACTTGGCCATTTCCTGAAGAAACTTCAGCGCCTCAATGGTACCGGGATTGTTGAAGGTAACGTTGAGATCTTTGTCGAAATAAGTGCCACCGGCATTCCAGATCATCATCGACAAGTAGATGCCTGTCATGCGGTTTTTGCCTGCGGGAAAGATGAAGCCGAAATTGCCGTCCTTCGTCAGAGCCTCAGCGGCGGCCTTCAATTCATCCCAATTGGTCGGTGTTGATACGCCCGCAGCTTGAAGAAGATCGTCCCGCTGCCACAGAACACTATAGTTTCCGATCGTGTACGGAATGTCATAGTTAACGCCGTCTACCGCCACCAGCGAGCCGTCCACGAAATCATCTCGGCCAATTTCGTCGACGATGTCATCGAGAGGGACCAGATATCCCTTCCGTGCAAACTCAAAGCGCTCTTCAGGAAGGATCTTGAAAACTTCCGGCATCGTTTTGGTGTTGATCGAAGCGAGCACCTTTTGGAGGCGGCCGTCAGTGCTGATTGCCTCCATTTCGATCTTGATGCCGGGGTTGGCGGCCTCGAATTCCTTGATGGCGTTGTTGTAGAATTCAATGCTCGGCGGATCAGTCTCGTTATGCAGGAAGCGGACTACCTGATCCTGCGCCGACACAGTGGTCGCGACGAATGAAAGTAAGAGCGCACTACCGAAAGTGCACAAGCTGGCAACAGCTCGCATGGTATTTCCCTCCCGTGGGCATCGCTAAACGACCGCTGGGCCGTCTCCTCTCGCGAGTCCTTAGACTAATGTTGAAGGATCAAATCCGTCCAGATAATACTGTTAATATCAGATATTCTCCTGTTGGATATCAGAAATGGATCTTTCGTCCTTACGAATCTTTGTGCGAGCCGCGGAGCTTTGCAGTTTCAGTAAGGCGGCCGTAGCGATTGGTATCGCGCAGCCGACCGTCAGTCGCGTCATCGGCGAACTCGAACAGCACTGGGGAGGTGTACTCTTTTATCGGACCGGAAGAGGTGTGAAGCTTTCCGGCTTTGGAGAACAAGCACTGGTCCGCGCCCGCGCGCTTCTGCGTGAAGCCGAGCAGATGGCAGAGGAACTTCGAAGCGTCAGCAAACTTCCCGGAGGCGTCGTAACAATAGGTCTGCCGCCGTCCTTGGTGGCTCCGGTGGTGCCCACTCTGCTGAATCAGTTGCAACGCGATCTGCCAAAAGTCCATCTTCGGATCTACGAGGGTTTCGGGGATCAGGTCGAACGTTGGATCGCGGAGGGTTTTGTCGATATCGGGCTTTATAGCGTGTATTATGAAGGCAGCCGTAGTCCTGAGGCTCAACTCATGGCCTCGCAGCTGGTGCTTGCGGGATCGTCGGAGGGCTGGGACCTGCCGCCGCGAATAGATTTCACGCGATTGTCAGAGTTTCCGCTGGTGCTACCGGCTCAAACAAACGGCTTGCGCGTCATCGTTGACACGATTGCGCGCCGGATGCGGGTTTCTCTGAATGTGCTCGTTGATGTCGATTCAACACTGGCGCAAAAACAAATGTGCATGCACTGCGGCTGCTACATGATCAAAGCGCCGCATACCATTTCCGATCAGAATGATCAGATCAACTTCAAAAGCAGCTTGATTATCAATCCAACGATCAATCGCCACGTCATCATTGTCGTCAGCAAACAGAGACCGCTCAGCAGGGCAGGGCGCGAAGTTGTAAAAAGAGTTTCCGCAATCCTGAAATCGCAGCCGGGTTTCTGAACGGATGTCGGTCCGCGAAGCTGTTTACACGCTATCATCAGTTGCCCGCCTGTCCGGCGCCGCTTCACGGGTGGCATTCTGGATGTCGTAGAGTTCGCCGATCCGAAGGATCGCGCAGAGGATCGGCAGGCTCAAAAAGACAGGCTCCCGCGGGTATAGGGAAAACCAAATTTTCCATCACGACATACCTTCTAGGATGATGAGCATTTCCGCTTCCTAGAAGGAAATGAAATGATTTTGCGTCAGCTTGCCGATACCCTTTCCAACGCGTCCAGCTCCGTTCAGCAGATGATGCCGTATCAGCCGGCCCCATCGCAGGTGCGGCAGGCACATTGGAAAGCGCCTGCCTTTCATTCTCCCGACGCGGAAGCGACAGCGGCGATGGAAACCGCGATCGAAAAAGCCGCTCAGCATATGAAGAGGATATTTCCGGAGCTCTGGCACGCAGGCATTGGGGCCACGGATAACGCAACGCCGAAAACGCCCGATAACATAGTATCGCGTCAGGAAAGAGATGCGTATATATTGCCTGGGCACCACAAACATCACCACCGCAAGATTTACAGGGTAACCCCCAAGCCCCACGGGGCGTCCGGCAGCGCCTCACTTCACGGCACGGCCCATGGAGACCCGGTCTTCCGGATCGGGCTTGACGGTGAACCCGTCCAGGTCGGATGGCGCAAGCCCGACGGCATGGTGGAGATGTTCGGGCAAAAACAGCATAAGCCGGAAAGGAACAAGCCCGGAAGTTCGGCCGGCGAGGTCCAATCTCCGGCGCGGGCGCATCCGATCTTCCGGAAAGCGGACAATGGTGCTTTTCACCGATCGGGATGGCGCGATCTCAGTCCCGTGGAGAAGGCACAGCAGCAATTGGACAACCCGCAGCCGCGAACGTTCGCTGGTCCGCTGCACAATATCCTGCTTGTCGCTCCCGGCGTGGCAGAGGCTCTTGGCGGCGATATCAATGATCCCAGGCTTCAAAGCAGAATCATCGATATCATCCAGAAGAAGGGCATTGAGCCCTTTGCAACGGATTTCGGGAGCTTCGCGCAGAACGCCCCACTAAAATGGGATTTCAGGTTCGACTATGGTTCGCACACCCCAAGCGGCCTGCATGAAGAAGCCCGTCGAGACATGATGACGTTCCGCAACGACCTTGCGCGATACATCGTGAACAACAACAATGACCCAGGCAAGGAGCCTTTGGTCATCGATTCAGGGACCACCTATATCCTGGTCAGCGACATCCCGGAAGGAGCGATAGGCCAGGCCAGCCCCGGCGCGGCGTATATGTACGTGTCCTTCAATTATCTGGAAAACGGCGTTATCGCGCATGAGATGGGCCATCGGTACGGCCTGGAGCACGACGAGGAGAGAGGGGGAGTCATGTATTCCCAGGTCTCCGGGCACAAAGGTCTGCGATACACAGAGAAAAACAAGCAGGACATGGTCTCGCCCCTCGCTCAGGCGTTGGGCTACGACCCCCAGACGGGCGAGCAGCTTCCCGGCCCCAGCCACTCTCGGTGGTAGCCGGGTCAGCGAAGGAGGGTCCTCAGGATAGCTGTTGCGCTAGAGCGGAGTGCGTTCGCATCCGCTCTATCTCATTGTTTTAACCGCATTTGTGCGGCGGTAAGTGTTTCCTGCCTGCAAAATGCTCTAGACGCAACGCCCGCCGTCCACTTCCAGGGCCACGCCGGTGATGAACTCCGCCTCGTCCGAAACGAGCCAGAGCGCTGCATTGGCTATATCGAGCGGCGTGGAGAAGCGTCCCAGCGGCACGGTGGCGCGGAACTGGGCGCGCCGCTCCGGCGTGTCCTCACCCAGGAAAAGGCTCAGCATGCCCGTTTCGCCTGCCACCGGACACAGGCAGTTGACGCGGATCTTCTTCGGCGCAAGTTCCACTGCCATCGACTTCGTGGCGGTGATCGCCCAGCCCTTCGAGGCATTGTACCAGGTCAATCCCGGGCGCGGCCGGAGGCCCGCCGTCGAAGCGGTCGTCAGAATGCAGCCGCCGCCCTGGGCCTCCATGATCGGCACGATGGCGCGGGCGGTGTGGTAGATCGCCTTCATGTTAACGGCGGTGATGAGATCGAACGATTGCTCGTCCACCTCCAGCATGTCTCCGTTGGGGTGGGTGAAGCCGGCATTGTTGACCATGATGTCGATCCGGCCGTGGGCCTCGATGACGGCGGCAACCATTTCGTCTATATCGGCCTTCTGCGACACGTCGACGGAAACCGGAATCGCCGCCGGCCCGATCTGATCCGCCACCCGCTCGGCGCCCTTGCCGTTGAGATCGGCCACGACGACTTTCGCCCCTTCCTCGGCGAAGCGGCGGGCCATGCCCTCGCCGAATCCGGATGCCGCACCCGTAATGACTGCCACCTTGTCCTTCAGCCGCAATGTTCGGTCCTCTCCAATCAGCCGTGATTGAACACAATCGTCTTCGTGGCGGACATATCGTAGAGCGCCTCGAAGCCCTTCTCGCGGCCATGGCCGGATTTCTTGAAGCCGCCGAAGGGAAGTTCGATCCCGCCCCCCGCGCCATAGCCGTTGACATAGACCTGGCCGGCGCGCACGCGTTTCGCCACCCTGTGCTGGCGTGCGCCGTCACGCGTCCATACGCCCGCGACGAGCCCGTATTCAGTGTCATTGGCGAGGCGAACGGCTTCCACCTCGTCTTCGAAAGGAAAGAGTGAGAGGACCGGTCCGAAGACTTCCTCTCGCGCCAGTGCTGAGGCCGGATCCACGTCACCGAAGAGAACCGGCGCATGGTAAAACCCCGCCTCCGGCGCATCCTCATGGATGCGCCCACGTACAAGGACCGGAAAGCCCGCCTCTTCCGCTGTACGCACGAAGCCCTCCACCCGCGCCTTCTGCGCCGGGTTGATCAGCGCCCCAAGATCGAGATCGGCATCGTGGGGCCCGGCTACAAGCCTTGCGAAACGTTCCGCCAGCGCGGCGGCCACCTTTTCGTAGATGGGACTTTCGATGAGGATGCGGCTGCCCGCCGAGCATGTCTGGCCGCCATTCTGGATGACGGCATTGACCAGCACAGGCAAGGCACCTTCCAGGTCGGCATCCGCAAAGACGATCTGCGGGGACTTGCCGCCGAGCTCCATCGTCACCCCGCGATTGTTGACGGCGGCAGCCTGCTGGATGGCCGTGCCCGTGGCGGGCGAGCCGGTGAACGTCACGTAATCCACCGACGGATGGGCCGAAAGCGCAGCACCGGCCTCGCGCCCAAAGCCGGTGACGACGTTGAAGACGCCTTCGGGAATGCCTGCCTCGAGCGCCAGCTCGGCGATACGGACGGTGGTGAGCGGAGCGTCCTCGGCCGGCTTGATGACGAGCGTGTTTCCCATCGCGAGCGCCGCGCCGACGACCCGCGCCAGAATCTGGAGGGGATAGTTCCACGGAATGATGCCCGCCACCACGCCGTGCGGCTCCCTCAGAGTGAGCGCCGTATAACCTTCAATGAAGGGGATCGTGTCGCCATGGATCTTGTCCGCCGCGCCGCCATAGAATTCATAATAGCGGATCGCTGCAGTGACATCGGCCTTGCCCTGCCGGATAGGCTTTCCCGTGTCGCGGGATTCGAGCGCAGCAAGCTCCTCCGCCTGCCGCTCCACGAGCTGTCCGAGGCGCGTCAGGCACCGCCCCCGCTCCACCGCCGGCGTGCGGCCCCACGGCCCCTCGTCGAAGGCACGGCGGGCTGCCTGCACCGCCCTATCGACATCCGCAGTCCCAGACGCGGGAATGGTGGCGAAGACGCGGCCATCCGACGGACAAACCACGTCGATGCGCTCACCTGAAAGTGAATCGACCGATGCGCCGTCGATTACTTGCATGAAAGCACGGCCCTCGGCCACGGTCCTCGAAAAATGACTGCCCATGCGCTCTCGTTCCCAATCAGTTCGCAGCTCATCCGGCCGGATTTTCAGGTCATGGCGCTTGCAAGACTGCCCAGCAACCCTATCCTGCGCGCCAGGAAGCGCAAAGCCCGTCCTTTGCTGCGCTGCGGCAAAGTGGCGGACGCAGCACTCTGGCGTTCTTAAATCGATTAGACTATTAGCGGCCATTGGCCCCCATAAGCGGATAAATCCTGATGACGAGCCAGACGATACCGGTCGATCCTTTTGATCTCGTGGTCTTCGGGGCCACCGGCGATCTTACGGAACGCAAGCTCCTGCCCGCTCTCTACCAGCGCCAACGGGCCGGACAGTTCAACGAACCGACGCGAATTATCGGCTCCTCCCGTTCGGAACTGAGCGACGAGCAGTACCGCACCTTCGCGAAGGAAGCGATCGAAGCTCATGTGGCCAAGAACGAGATCGACAAGGAAGAGCTCGAGCGTTTCCTTGCGCGGGTGTTCTATGTCTCGGCCGATGCGACATCCGGCAAGGGCTTCGACAACATCAGGACCGCGCTCGGTGGCAGTCAGCACGTCCGCGCTTTTTATCTCGCGGTCGCGCCGACACTGTTCGGCGATATCGTGAAGCAGATCGACGCTCATGGCCTTGCAACGCCCACTTCGCGCGTCATCGTGGAAAAGCCGATCGGGCGCAGCCTGGAGACGGCGCGGCAGGTCAACACCGCGATCGGACGCGTGTTCGACGAGGCGCGCATTTTCCGCATCGATCACTATCTCGGCAAGGAGACGGTGCAGAACCTCATGGTCCTGCGGTTCGCCAACGCGCTTTACGAACCGCTTTGGAACTCCGCGCATGTAGATCACGTGCAGATCACGGTGGCGGAATCGGTCGGGCTAGAAGGCCGTGCCGGCTACTACGACAAGGCGGGCGCGCTGCGCGACATGGTGCAGAACCACATGATGCAACTTCTCTGCCTTGTGGCCATGGAGGTGCCTTCGTCGCTTGATGCCGATGCGGTTCGCGATGAGAAGCTCAAGGTCCTGCGCGCCCTCAAGCCCATCGACGCCTCCAACGCGGAGCGCGTGACGGTGCGCGGGCAGTATCGCGCCGGCGCATCGAGCGGCGGGGCCGTGAAGGGCTATCTTGAAGAGCTGCAGGACGGGGCGAGCGACACCGAGACCTTCGTCGCGATCAAGGCAGAAATCGGCAACTGGCGCTGGGCCGGCGTGCCCTTCTACCTGCGCACAGGCAAGCGCATGGCCACGCGCGTTTCCGAGATCGTCATCGAGTTCAAGCCGATCCCGCACTCGATCTTCGGCGACACCGCCGGCCGCGTCTTCGCAAATCAGCTCGTCATACGCCTGCAGCCCGACGAAGGGGTGAAACAGTGGATCATGATCAAGGATCCCGGCCCAGGCGGAATGCGGCTGCGGCAAATCCCGCTCGACATGAGCTTTGCCGAATCCTTCCACGAGCGCAATCCCGACGCTTACGAGCGGCTGATCATGGACGTGATCCGCGGCAACCAGACGCTGTTCATGCGCCGCGACGAAGTGGAAGCGGCTTGGCGCTGGATCGATCCCATCCTCGCCGCCTGGGAAGAGCGCGGACAGACCGTGCAACCCTATACCGCCGGCACTTGGGGCCCCTCGTCCGCCATCGCCCTCATCGAGCGGGATGGCCGGACCTGGCACGAGAGCTTCTGATGGCCGGTCCAGTCTGGCATGAATTCCCCTCGAGCCAAGCGCTCGCAGACGCGCTCGCAGACGCGGTCGCGCGCCAGCTCCAGAATGCGGTGGACGCACGGGGAACGGCGCTCATCGCCGTCTCCGGCGGCAGCACGCCGCCGCCTTTCTTCCAGGCCCTCTCGCGGAAGAAGATCGACTGGCCGCGCGTGACCGTGACCCTGGTGGACGAGCGTTTCGTTCCGTCTTCCTCAGAGCGCTCGAATGCGGCGCTCACCGCTCTTCATCTCCTGCAGAACGAGGCAGCGCAGGCGGAATTCGTGGGTCTTTACCAGTCGGCCGATACCGTCGAGGAAGCGGCCGACAGAGCGGATGAGGCGATTGCAAAATTGCCCTTGCCGCTGGATGTTGCCGTGCTCGGCATGGGCGCTGATGGGCACACCGCCTCCTTCTTCCCGGATGCGGAGGACATCGCGCTCAAGCTGCAGGTACGAAGCCGCCATGTGCTTCCCATATACGCAAGGAGCGCGGGCGAGCCGCGCCTGACACTTTCCATGCCGATCCTCTGCGAGGCCAGGTTCATCGCGCTCCATATCGAAGGCGCCGAGAAGCGCCGGGTGCTTGAAGCCGCGCTTACCCAAGACGACGGCGCCAGGCTGCCCATCCGGGTCGCGGTGGAACAAGCTCCAGTTTCCGTAGGTATCTATTGGGCGCCGGGAGCGGATGCCTCCTCAAGCGCCGGGACAGCGCCCCTGAAATCATCTTGATCATCGAGCCGGTGCTTTCTCCGGCCGCGACAGGACATGAGACAATGACTGCAAGGCGAGAAATCGAAGCCGTTACCGCCCGCATTCGCGAACGTTCGCGCGCGACCCGCGAAGCCTATCTTGCCCGCCTCGACGAAGCTGCGTCCAAGGGCGTCCATCGCGCTACGCTTTCCTGCGGGAACCTCGCCCATGGATTTGCGGCCTGCGCTCCGCAGGACAAGCAGGCGCTCGCCGGCGACACGGTGCCCAATCTGGGCATCATCACCTCCTATAACGACATGCTCTCGGCACATCAGCCCTACGAGCCCTTTCCGCGTCTGATCAAGGAAGCTGCGCACGAGATGGGTGCGGTGGCGCAGGTGGCGGCCGGCGTTCCCGCCATGTGCGACGGCGTCACGCAGGGACAGCCCGGCATGCAGCTTTCGCTCTTCTCACGCGACGTGATCGCGCTGGCGACCGCGGTGGGTCTCTCGCACAACATGTTTGACGCCGCCGTCTATCTCGGCATCTGCGACAAGATCGTGCCGGGGCTCACCATCGCCGCCCTCACCTTCGGCCACCTGCCTGCCGTCTTCATCCCCGCGGGGCCGATGACGACCGGCCTGCCCAACGACGAAAAATCGAAGATCCGCCAGCTCTATGCCGAGGGGAAGGTCGGCCGCGAGGCGCTGCTCGATGCCGAATCCAAGTCTTATCACGGGCCGGGCACCTGCACCTTCTACGGCACGGCGAACTCCAACCAGATGCTGATGGAGATCATGGGCCTGCACACGCCGGGCTCCTCCTTCGTGAACCCCAACACGCCGCTGCGCGAGGCGCTCACCAAAGAGGCGGCGAAGCGGGCACTTGCAATCACCGCGCTCGGCAACGAATTCACGCCGGTTGGCCGCATGATCGACGAGCGCTCCATCGTCAACGGCGTGGTGGGGCTCAACGCCACCGGCGGATCAACCAATCACACAATGCACCTGGTCGCCATGGCGGCTGCGGCAGGCATCAAGCTTACCTGGGCCGACATCGCCGAGATCTCGGAGCATGTGCCGCTTCTGGCGCGCGTCTATCCGAACGGGCTTGCCGACGTGAACCATTTCCATGCGGCGGGCGGTCTCGGCTTCCTAGTCCGCGAGTTGCTCGATGCGGGGCTTCTGCACGAAGACGTCCAGACCGTGTGGGGGCCGGGGCTGAGGCAATATGCCGTCGAAGCGAAGCTCGGGGCCGAGGGCACCGTCTCGCGCGAGCCGGCGCCAGCGAACAGCGGCGACGAGAAGGTGCTCGTGCCCGCATCCAAGGCCTTCCAGCCGACCGGCGGCATCCGCGTGCTTAAAGGCAATTTTGGCCAGGCGATCATCAAAACCTCGGCGGTAAAGTCCCAGCACAGGATCGTGGAAGCCCCCGCCATCGTCTTCCATGCGCAGGAAGAGCTGCAGGCCGCTTTCAAGGCGGGCGAGCTCGACCGCGATTTCATCGCCGTCATCCGCTTCCAGGGGCCGAAAGCGAACGGGATGCCGGAATTGCACAAGCTGACGCCGGTGCTGGGCGTCCTGCAGGATCGCGGCTATCATGTCGCTCTCGTCACGGACGGGCGCATGTCCGGTGCCTCCGGCAAGGTGCCCGCCGCGATCCACGTCACGCCGGAGGCGGCCGACGGCGGCCCGATCGCCCGGATCGAGGACGGCGATATGGTCAGGCTTGATGCCGAAGCCGGCACGCTGGAGTTGCTGGTGGATGCAGAGCGGTTCGAAAACCGCAGGCCCGCCACGGCAGATCTTTCGCGCGAGCATTACGGCATGGGACGCGAACTTTTTGCCAGCTTCCGGCAGATCGTCTCGCGCGCCGATCAAGGCGCGGCGGTGTTTTGAAGGTGTCCCTCCCCTGACGGGGAGGGAAAGCCGCTACTTCGCCGTCGCGAAGTAGATGTGCCTTTTGCCGCCCTTCAGCGGCTCCTCGGCCTGGATATCGAAGTGCGCCGACAGGAGCTCACGGAAGATTTCGGGATGATAGTCGTCGTACTGGTCGTCTTTGTTGGCAAGCAGCGTCTGGACCATCTCATCGTCGCGCCCGACGAACTCGATCACCACCGAGGTTCCGAGGCTCGCCAGCCAGCCGATGAAATCCACGAGCGGGATGTTGGCTGAAATCACGATGTGATGGATCAGCGCGAGGCAAAGGGTGAGCTCGGGCTTGCCGCGCTCGGTGATCGCCTTCCGCTCCGCGCAGCGCCACCCCTGGCTGGGGGAGGCGTCGGCGAGATTGATGACGAGGGGCAGGATCTTCGCCGAGGCATCGCCGGCTTTCTCGCGCTGGTAGAGATGCTCGATCGCCATCCAGTCGCCGTCCATCGAGACGACATAGTCGGAATGTTCGGCCGCGATGCGTGAGAACGTGCCGGTGTTGCATCCCAGATCCCAGGCGAGACGCCACCGCCGCGTGGCTGCGGCGCGACGCACGAACTCCATTTTCCTGTTGAGTTCGGCTTCGTCGTAGGAATGCGTTCGGTCGTAATCGGCCCAGGTGGTCTTGGTGTTCGCCGCCTCGAGCTTTGCCACGAGCCGGATCAGCTTTTCCACATTGCGCTCGATCAGCGCCTTTCCGAAACCGGCTTCGGCAAGTGCGCCGCGCACGTTCTGCTTGCCTCCCGAATACCGCTTCTGCAGGGCAGCCTGCGCCGCCACATGCAGAAGGACCCCAGGCCGCAGAAGGTCGCGCGAGGACATCAGCGCGCGCATTTCCTC
>Ga0164243_10007367_pt1 | contig 16448 bp, 14 predicted proteins | sample OricompcompostOP_FD_108781 | JGI IMG/M metagenome (GOLD analysis project Ga0164243, IMG submission 108781) | Organic Plus compost microbial communities from Emeryville, California, USA - Original compost - Organic plus compost (OP) | ecosystem: Engineered > Solid waste > Mixed feedstock >...
CGCAGCGACAGTGCGAGGGTGAGAGCGAGCCGGGCGCCCGACATCCCCACCGGGTGCCCGAGGGCGATGGCACCGCCGTTGACGTTTACCCGCTCAGGATCGACGCGCAACTCCCGCATGGACGCGATTGCGACGCTCGCGAACGCCTCGTTGATCTCGATCAGGTCAAGGTCGGCGATACTCACCCCGGCCCGGGCCACGGCCTTCTCGATGGCGCGCGCGGGTTGGTGCAGCAGCGACGGTGTCGGGCCTGCGACGGTCGCGTAGGAGACGATCTCGGCGATCCATGACAGCCCTCGGCGCTGCGCTTCGGTCTTGTCCATCACGACGAGAGCTGCGGCACCATCGGACAGCTGCGAGGCGGACCCGGCTGTTATCGTCCCATCCGCAGCGAAGGCCGGACGGAGCGCACTCAGCGAGTCCACGGTCGTGCCCGGACGGATGCCTTCGTCGCGGCGGACCTCGACCTGTTCGCGTCCTCGTCGAACGGTGATCGGCACGATCTCCTCGTCGAGGATTCCGCCATCCGCCGCCGCGGCTGCGAGCTGATGCGAGCGGGCGGCGAACTCGTCCTGCTCGACCCGGCTGATCCCCAGCGGCGCCTGATGCTGTTCGGTGCCGGCCCCCATCACAAGATGCTCGAGCCCGCAGATCAGCGCATCCTGCTCCAACGCGTCGGCCAGAGCAGCGGGCCCGTACTTCACGCCCGATCGAACGTGCGTGAGGTGGGGGGCGTTCGTCATCGACTCGGTGCCGCCGGCGAGCGCCGTGCTCAGCAGCCCCGAACGGATCGCCATGTCGGCGTGAGCGAGCGCGGTCAGCCCCGACAGGCACAGCTTGTTGATCGTCGTGGCCGGCACCGTCAGAGGAACGTCGCCGGCCGCTGCAGCAAGACGGGCAGCGTTCGGCCCGACGCCGGCCTGCACGACGTTTCCGAAGTACACCGCTTCCAGATCCGCGGGGTCGATACCCGCCCTGGACACGGCTGCCCGCACCGCATGACCACCGAGCACGGTGGCCGTAAGGGGTGTGAGGGCACCCAGCAGCTTGCCGATGGGAGTCCGTGCCCCTGCGACGATGACACTCGTCATGTGATCCTCCTCGAACGGCTGGTCGTTCACAGTTTCGCGCATCTATTGGACCGTAAGCAAATTACGCCATCCAAATAGATGAGTGGATGTCATACTAATAAGCATGTGCACCAGGGTGGTGCGATACCTAAGAGGAAGGATGCGAGCGATGACGCGCGAACTCACTCATTTCATTGGCGGCGAGCATGTCACCGGGACTTCCGGTCGCTTCAGTGACGTGTTCGATCCGTCCACCGGTGCCGTGCAGGCGCGCGTGCCGCTGGCATCCACTGCCGAGGTCGAGGCGGCGATCGCCGACGCGGAGGCCGCGCAGGTTGCGTGGGGTGCGACGAACCCGCAGAAGCGTGCCCGGGTGCTGCTGAAGTTCCTGGATCTGATCGCGAAGGACGCGCCGGAGCTGGCCAAGACGCTGTCGCGTGAGCATGGCAAGACGTATGAGGATTCCCTGGGGGACATTCAGCGCGGTGTCGAGGTGATCGAGTTCGCCGCCGGTGCCCCGCACCTGCTGAAGGGCGAGTACTCCACCGGAGCAGGCACGGGCATCGACGTGTATTCGATGCGGCAGCCGCTGGGCGTTGTGGCCGGCATCACCCCGTTCAACTTCCCCGCCATGATCCCGCTATGGAAGATGGGTCCCGCGCTCGCCGCGGGAAATTCCTTCATCCTCAAGCCCAGTGAGCGCGATCCCTCTGTGCCGCTGCGGATCGCCGAACTGTTCCTCGAGGCGGGCCTCCCCGCCGGTGTCCTCAACGTCGTCAACGGCGACAAGGAGGCCGTCGACGCGATCCTGCACGACGTCCGCGTCAAGGCGGTGGGCTTCGTCGGCTCGACCCCGATCGCGCAGTACATTTACGAGACGGCGGCGCAGAACGGCAAACGCGCGCAGTGCTTCGGTGGTGCGAAAAACCACATGATCGTGATGCCGGATGCCGATCTCGACCAGGTGGCCGATGCGCTGATCGGTGCTGGCTATGGGTCGGCGGGGGAGCGGTGCATGGCGATCTCGGTCGCCGTTCCGGTCGGCAAGGAAACCGGTGATGCGCTGGCGGCGAAGCTCGCTGAGCGGGTGAAGGCGCTGAAGGTCGGACCCGCCCTGGCCGAGGGCGTCGACTACGGGCCGCTCGTGACGGCCGCCGCGCTCACGCGGGTCGAGGGGTACATCCAAAAGGGCATCGACGAAGGTGCGACGCTCCTCGCCGACGGCCGCGGGTACACGGTCGAAGGCTACGAGAACGGCTTCTACCTCGGCCCCACCCTCTTCGACAACGTCACTACCGAGATGACGGTGTACAAGGAAGAGGTGTTCGGTCCGGTGCTGTTCATCGCCCGCGCCGATGACTACGAGCAGGCACTTGCGATGGCGACCGATCACGAGTTCGGCAACGGCGTGTCGATCTTCACGCGCGACGGCGATGCGGCGCGTGACTTTGCCGCTCGCGTCGAGGTGGGCATGGTCGGTGTGAACGTGCCCATCCCGGTCCCGATCGCGTATCACACGTTCGGCGGATGGAAGAAGTCAGGCTTCGGCGACCTGAACCAGCATGGTCCGGACGCGTTCCGGTTCTACACGAAGACGAAGACGGTGACGAGTCGCTGGCTCTCGCATGACCTCAAAGAGGGTGCCAGCTTCGTCATCCCGACGATGCACTGAGGCGGCGATATGACGATGGTCACTGAAGAACGCCTCGCGATCACCGAGGCAGTTCGAGAGTTCGCGACGGCGGCCCTCGCACCGAACGCAGCCGATTGGGATGCACGCAAGCACTTCCCGGTCGACGCTCTGGCACTGGCGGGCGAGATGGGTCTGGGCGGTATCTACGTGCACGAGGACGTCGGCGGTTCCGGGCTCTCACGCTCGGATGCCGTCGCAATTTTCGAGGAGCTCGCCAAGGGCGATACGACGATCGCGGCGTACATTTCCATCCACAACATGGTCGCCTGGATGATCGACACGTTCGGCAACGACGAGCAGCGCCACACATGGGTGCCGGGCATGGTCGCCATGACCGACCTCGGCAGCTACTGCCTCACCGAGCCGGGCGCCGGGTCGGACGCCGCAGCCATCACCACGTCGGCCCGGCGGGAGGGAGACGAGTACGTCCTCAACGGGGTCAAGCAGTTCATCTCGGGCGCCGGCTCCTCCGCGGTGTATGTGGTGATGGCCCGCACCGGCGAACCGGGGCCGAAGGGGATCAGCGCGATCGTCGTGCCCGCGGGAACACCTGGGCTGGGCTTCGGCGCGAACGAGCACAAGATGGGCTGGAACGCCCAGCCCACCCGCCAGGTCTTCTTCGAAGACGTGCGCGTTCCCGTCGCGAATCGGCTCGGCGCCGAAGGCGACGGCTTCTCCATCGCGATGAAGGGCCTCAACGGCGGCCGGGTGAACATGGGCGCGTGCTCCCTGGGCGGCGCCCAATGGGCACTCGATCGCACGGTGCAATACGTCCAAGAGCGCGAAGCATTCGGCAAGCCGCTGTCGGCGAACCAGTCCGTGGTCTTTTCCCTCGCCGACATGGAGACCGAACTGCAGGCCGCGCGGGCGCTGCTGTACCGGGCGGCCGAGAAGATGGACACCAACGCTCCGGATGCCGCACCGGCGTGTGCGCTCGCGAAGCGGTTCGCGACGGACGCCGCGTTCACCACCGCCAACACGGCCTTGCAGCTCCACGGCGGCTACGGCTACCTCCACGAGTACGGCATCGAACGCGTCGTCCGCGACCTGCGCGTGCATCAGATCCTCGAGGGGACCAACGAGATCATGAAGCTGATCGTGGGCCGCGACCTGCTGGCGGGCACGCGATGACCGACGCGTCCGGCGAGGCCGAGGTTCTCGTGGAGCAGCGCGGGAGGCTCGGTCTACTCACGCTGAACAGGCCGAAGGCGATCAATGCGCTCACCCGCGGCATGGTCGCCACCATCCGGGCCGCACTGCATCGCTGGGCCGATCACGACGCGATTGCGACGGTCGCCGTCATCGGTGCCGGCGACCGCGGGCTGTGCGCCGGCGGCGATGTCGTCGGGCTCTACCGCGACGTGACCGAGAGTGACGGCCTGGGAGCGGCGGCGTTCTGGCGCGATGAGTACACGATGAACGCCCGCATCGCCGAGTACCCGAAGCCTTTCGTCGCGATCCAGGACGGCATTGTGCTCGGCGGCGGAATCGGCGTGTCGGCGCACGGCTCGCATCGGGTGGTGACCGAGCGGTCGAAGCTCGGCTTCCCCGAGGTGACGATCGGCTACATCCCCGACGTCGGCGCGACGTGGCTGCTCTCACACGCCCCTGGTGAGCTCGGAACCCGACTCGCGCTCACGGCCGCGAACGTCGGCCCGGCCGACGCGATCCTGCTCGGCCTCTCCGACCACTTCGTGCCGAGCGACCGCATTCCCACGCTGCTGACCGCGCTCGAGACCGAAGACCCCACGTCCGCCATCGCGCTGCTCGCCGCGGACCCCGAACCGGGGATCCTGGCTGCGCAGCAGGACTGGACGGACGCTGCCTTCTCGGCCTCCACCGTCCCCGAGATCCTCGGACGGCTTCGGCTGACCGGCACCGCTGAGGCCGCGGCACTCGCCGAAGGCATGGCGCTGAAGTCGCCGACCGCGCTCGCTGTCACGCTCGAATCACTGCGCCAGGCACGCCAGCTCACGTCGCTTCGGGCGGCTCTCGACCAGGAATACCGCGTCTCGCGACACTCGTCGATGACCGCCGACTTCGCCGAGGGCATCCGCGCCCAGCTGGTCGACAAGGACCGCAAACCGAAGTGGAACCCCACGGACCACGCCGATGTGTCGCCTGTCGAGGTGTCCGCATTCTTCCAAACCCCGTCCGACGGCGACCTCGGACTGTCCACCGCAGTGTCGAAGGAGACAGCATGACCACCATCGCGTTCATCGGACTGGGCCACATGGGAGGGCCCATGGCCGCCAACCTCGTGAAGGCCGGCCATCACGTCACCGGCTTCGACGTCGTCCCCGCCGCGCTCGACGCAGCCACGGTGGCCGGTGTGTCCGTGGCCTCCACGGGGGCGGACGCCGCAGCGTTCGCGGACATCGTCATCACCATGCTGCCCAGCGGCCGCCATGTTCTTGACGCGTACACCGGTTCGGGAGACGTCGCCGGCCTGCTCGGCGCGGCGCGCCCGGGAACGTTATTCATCGATTCGTCGACGATCGCCGTCAACGAATCGCGTGCCGCGCACGCGGCCGCCGAGGCGGCGGGGCACCGGAGCCTGGATGCCCCCGTGTCTGGCGGCGTCATCGGTGCCGAGAACGCCACCCTCGCGCTGATGGTCGGCGGCGCCGAGGCCGACTTCGCTGAAGCGCTGCCCGTCCTGGAGGCGGTGGGGCGCCGCATCGTGCACTGCGGCGGTGCGGGTCTGGGGCAGGCGGCGAAGATCTGCAACAACATGATCCTGGGGATCAGCCAGATCGCGGTCGCCGAGGCGTTCGTCATCGGCGAGCGACTCGGCCTCACCCATCAGGCGCTGTTCGACGTGGCATCCAACGCCTCGGGCCAGTGCTGGGCGCTGACGACGAACTGCCCGGTGCCCGGTCCCGTGCCCACCAGCCCTGCCAACCGTGACTATCAGCCCGGGTTCGCCGGCGCGCTGATGTCGAAGGACCTGGGGCTGGCCGAGCAAGCGATCGCGCTAACCGGTGTCGATGCGAAGCTCGGGCTGCTCGCCCGCGCCATCTACCGCGAGTACACCGACGGCGACGGGGCAAACCAGGACTTCTCCGGGATCATCAACATGATCCGCGCCGACAGCGCCGACCTCAAGGGAGCGAAATGACCGGCTACGAAACCATCATCGTGGAGACCCGCGGCCGGGTCGGGTGGATCACCCTGAACCGGCCCGAAGCCCTCAACGCGCTGAACTCCACCCTGATCCGCGAGATCGTGACCGCCGGCAAGGAGTTCGATGCCGACCCCGGGATCGGCGCGATCGTGCTGACCGGATCCGAGCGCGCCTTCGCGGCCGGAGCCGACATCAAAGAGATGGCGGACAAGGGCTACATCGACATGTACCTGAACGACCCGTTCGCGTCGTGGGGCGACTTCGGGCGCCTGCGCACCCCAGTGATCGCCGCGGTCGCCGGATACGCGCTCGGCGGCGGGTGCGAACTGGCGATGATGTGCGACATCATCCTCGCCGCCGACACTGCGAAGTTCGGGCAGCCCGAGATCACCCTCGGCGTGATCCCCGGCATCGGCGGCACGCAACGGCTGCCCCGCGCGGTCGGCAAATACAAAGCAGCCGACCTCGTACTCACCGGACGCACGATGGATGCCGAAGAAGCCGAACGCGCCGGTCTGGTCTCTCGGGTGGTGTCGGCAGCTGACCTGCTCGAGGAGGCGGCGAAGGTCGCCGAGACGATCGCGTCGAAGTCGCTGCCGGTCGTGTACGCAGCCAAGGACGCGCTCCAGGCCGCCCAGGAGACCAGCCTCACCGAAGGGCTGAGATTCGAGAAGCAGACGTTCGCCGCGACGTTCGCCCTCGACGATCAGACAGAGGGCATGGCCGCGTTCCGCGACAAGCGTTCACCGGAGTTCACGCACCGCTGAGCATCGTCAAATCGGGTGTCGACTGAAGTCCCGATTTGATGATGCGCGAATTCAATTTGGTACTGCCCACATCGTGAGGAGTTGTCTGATGAAGATCATTGTTCTGGTCAAGGAGGTTCCGGATACGTATGGGGACCGGAAGCTGAGCCTGGAGACGGGGCTAACGGATCGCACAGCATCGGAGGCGGTGCTGGACGAGATCGGCGAACGGGCGCTGGAGGTGGCTCTGGGCTACGCCGACAAGTCTGCTGACACCGATGTGGTGGTGCTTTCGATGTCGCCGGAATCGGCTGCCGCGACGGTGCGGAAGGGACTCGCGATGGGTGCGGGCTCGGCAGTACATATCGCAGATGATCGACTGCTGGGCGCCGATCTGGGGTTGTCGGCAGAGGTACTGGCTGCGGCAGTGCGCCGGGCCGGGTTCGATCTGGTGATCGCTGGGAACCAATCGACGGATGGTGCGGGCGGTGTGATCCCGGCGATGCTGGCGGAGATTCTGGGCGTGCCAGCGGTGACGAACCTGAACAGTGTGGAGATCACGGCAGATTCCGTTTCGGGTGAGCGGGCGGTCGACGAGGGCACTGCACAAGTGTCGGCGAGTCTACCGGCGGTGATCTCGATCACCGAGCGGCTCCCCGATGCGCGGTTCCCGAACTTCAAGGGCATCATGGCAGCGAAGAAGAAGCCGTTCGAGCCGCTGTCGCTGGACGATCTGGGTGTGGATCCAGAGGACGCGGCTGCGTCGCGGTCGATCATCATCGGGCTCAGCGAGCGGCCACCGCGTCAGTCGGGAACAAAGATCATCGATGAGGGTGACGCGGGCGAAAGGCTTGCGGAATTTCTTATCCAGAACCGGCTTGCGTGAGCGGTCGAACTGATGGTTTGGATTGAGTTCTGATGAGGAGCGTGTGATGGCTGAGTATGCGGATGATGCCATTCTGGTGTTGCTAGATGTGACCCCTGGAGGGGACTTGGCGAAGTCGTCGGCAGGGCTGCTGGGGGCTGCAGCTCAGATCGGCTCGCCTGTGGCTCTGCTCGTGGGGGATGCCGGGCTGGCCAGCCAGGCGGGCGGTTTCGGCGCCGCAAAGGTGCTCGTCGCCGACAAGGATGACGCTCTGCTTTCGGTGCCGGTCGTGGACGCACTGCAGGCGGCGGCGGAGTTGGTAAAACCGGATGCGGTGCTGGTGTCGAATTCGGTGGACGGCCGGGAGGCAGCTGCGAGGTTCGCAGCGCGTACCCGGTCGGGGCTTGCCGTGGACGCAGTGGGTGTTTCCCGCGATGCGGAAGGGGTGGTCGCGCACCACTCCGTTTACGGTGGCGCATACAACGTCGATTCTGCAGTGACCTTTGGTGCCCCGGTTATCACCCTGCGTCAGGGAGCGGTTGACGTACGAGCCGATGCCGTCACTCCTCAGGTGGAGACGCTCAGGTCCTCCGCGTCGGGTATGCCCGCGGCAACCGTGACCGAGGTCAAAGAGACGGTGCGCACGAGTGCACGCCCTGAGTTGCGCGGTGCCGCGAAGGTCGTGTCGGGAGGTCGTGGCCTAGGGGGACACGAAATGTTTGCGCTGGTAGAAGATCTTGCCGACGTGCTGGGTGCAGCGGTGGGTGCATCACGTGCGGCAGTAGATGCCGGTTACGTGCCGCAGGCGCACCAGGTCGGACAGACTGGCGTTTCTGTGTCACCGCAGCTCTACGTCGCTTTGGGGATCTCCGGCGCGATACAGCATCGGGCGGGGATGCAGACTGCGAAGACGATTGTGGCCATCAACAAGGATGCCGATGCGCCGATCTTTGAGATCGCGGATTTTGGTGTCGTTGGAGATCTATTTACTGTCGTACCTCAACTGATTGCGGCTCTCACCGCGGCCAAGGCGAAGTAGGCGTCGCAGGATGGCGACGCACCGGCAGGGAATGCGCCGCGGTTTGCCCCGTCGCGTCGGAGGAGACCTGTGGCCGCCCGACCGCATAGCCCCGGCTGGTGTCGGACGGGGCATGGATACGGTCGTCGAGTCGGCAGAGATGACCAACGAATCGCCTCGAGCAACGGTAGCTGCTTCCTCAATGGGCGAACGCGTTGATGTGGGTATCTCGCCGGTGGCAGGGCCAGCGGTACAAATCAACAATGGTCTGCGGCGCGGACTGCCGCGTACCCCAGGCGGTGAGCCTTGGCCTCCGCCAGCTCTTGTTCCCGCGGTCGCGGGAGCCGGGGCGTCGGTCGCTTCTGTGGATGCCGCCGTCCCCTCCGCCGCATCCCCCGGGGTGCGACGAGGGTTGCCGCGAGTTCAGGAGAATAAGCCGCGGTCAGTTGACGCGATCGTGGAGCAATCCTTGACCGCATCCATAACTGGGCCTTCAACGGCCCCCGCCACTGCAAACCCCCTGCCGTTCACTCGGACAGCGTGGCCGGGTAGGGCCGTTACGGCACCCCCGACGGCTCGCCCTGTGCCGCGCCGACTCGGCCCGTTCACGAGGGGTCAGTGGGTCGGAGCCGTGATCGTCGGTGGGTTCGGGTTGCTGTTCGCGGCGGCGATGGTTGTGTTGTTCGTGAGGTGGTTGATTTCTGTAGAGAGCATGCAGGATTTCCTGATCACCTACCCGGGCGAGTATCACCTCCCTGAGAGCGCCCCGGTAGGGATTCCCGCATGGCTGGGCTGGCAGCACTTCTTCAACGTGTTCCTGATGGTGCTGATCATCCGGTCCGGACTACGGGTGCGGACCGAGAAGCGGCCGAGCGTGCATTGGTCGCCGCGCTGGAACGTGAAGCGCAAGATCAGCCTGGACCTGTGGTTCCATCAGTCTCTGGACATCCTGTGGGTCCTCAACGGTGCGATCTTCATCGTGCTGCTATTCGTCACAGGGCAATGGATGAAACTCGTCCCCACGTCGTGGGCGGTGTTTCCCAACGCTCTCTCCGCGGCGCTGCAGTACCTGTCACTGGACTGGCCAACCGAAAACGGTTGGGTCAACTACAACTCCCTGCAGCAGCTCGCGTACTTTGCGACGGTCTTCATCGCCGCCCCGCTGGCGATCGCGACGGGCGTCCGGATGTCAGGGATCTGGCCCAAGAACGCGAAGGCACTGAACAGGGCGTACCCGGTGGAGTGGGCGCGGGCGATCCACTTTCCCGTGATGCTCTACTTCATCGCATTCATCATCGTGCACGTCGCCCTCGTCCTCGCGACCGGGGCCCTGCGCAACCTGAACCACATGTACGCGAGCCAGGACGTCGTGAACTGGGTTGGGTTCTGGATCTTCGCCGCATCGCTCGTCATCATCGTCCTCGGTTGGATTGCCGCTCGACCCCTCGTCCTCGCTCCCATCGCAAAGCTATTCGGCACCGTCGGGCGGGGCTAGGGTGCCTGATGCGACGGAGGCGTGGACGATGCTGGCGACGCGCGTACTCGCACCCAACCCCAGCCCGATGACTTTGGAGGGGACGAACACCTACCTCTTGCGGCGCCCTGACTCGTACAAGGTAGTCGTCGTTGATCCCGGGCCACTCAACGCAGTACACCTGCGACGAGTCGTTTCGCTCGGTCTTGTCGAAATGATTGTTCTCACACACCACCACGCCGATCACACGCAGGCAGCGCAGCGGTTATCTATGATCACTGGCGCCCCTGTCCGTTCCTTCGACGAGTCGCTCTGTGTCAATGCCCCTTCGCTGTCCGATGGAGAAGAGCTGATCGCAGGTGGCATCCGCATCCGGGTCATCGCGACCCCCGGCCACACCCGCGATTCAATCTGTATCCACCTGCCCGACGACCGCCAGCTCCAAGTCTCCACAGACAGAGGGTCGATGTTGACGGGCGACACGATTCTTGGTCGAGGCACTACCGTGATCGCGCAACCCGACGGCTCACTGCGCGACTACCTGGCGACTCTTGAGCGCTTAGTCGACTTCGGGCGAACAACCGTCCTGCCCGGACACGGTCCCATGTTGGACGATCTCGGCATCATCGCACGCGCTTACCTCACGCATAGAAGAGAACGGCTGCGCAACATTGCAACAACAATGGACGCGCTCCGTGCCTCTGATGACGAGATCACCGTGACCAGAGTGACGGACCTGGTCTACCGCGACATCACCGCCCCCGTACGATTCGCTGCCGAAGCCAGCGTGAAAGCACAACTTCAATACCTCATGGAATCCGCTCCGCTTCCAAATGAGCGCAGACGTCCCTGAAAGGACCCCCATGTTCCGGCGTACCGCCCTTGCCGCCACCGCCCTGCTCGCCGCGGGAGCATTGTCGCTCACCGCGTGCACGGGCGGGCCGACCCCCAGCCCCTCGGCCACGGCCGCGACCGACGCGTCGGCAGTGATCCGTCTGGTGCTGGAGCCGGGCAACCTTGACATCCGCGAGACGGCCGGTGCGGCGCTGGATCAGATCCTGGTCGACAACATTTATCAGGGCCTCGTCTCGCGCACTCCCGAGCAGGACATCGTCCCGGCGCTCGGGTCGGACTGGGAGGTCTCGGACGACGGCCTGACCTACACGTTCACGCTGCGCGAGGGCGTCACCTTCCACGACGGCCAGGAGCTCACCCCGCAGGACGTGGTGTGGTCGCTGCAGACCCGCAAGGACACCCCGGAGTGGCGCGATTCCGCGCGGCTTGCGAACGTCGCCTCGATCACCGCGGACGGGCAGGAGATCACCCTGACTCTGACCGTGCCGGACTCGAGCCTGCTGTGGAACCTGACCGGGCGCGCCGGTCTGATCTTCAAGGAGGGCGACACGGTCGACTACCAGACCAAGGCGAACGGCACCGGCCCGTTCACCCTGACCAGCTGGAAGCAGGGCGACAGCATCACGTTCGCCCGCTACGCCGACTACTGGGGCGACCCGGCGCAGGTGGCCGAGGTTGTGTTCGACTACATCCCCGACAACCAGGCCGCCCTCAACGCCGCCCTGGCCGGAGAGGTCGACGCGGTCACCGGGTTCGACCCGAACCTCAAGGAGCAGATCGAGGCGACCGGCGACTTCGCGCTCGTCCTCGGGGCCTCCACCGACAAGGGCACCCTCGCGTTCAACCAGGCGCCGGGCAGCCCACTCGCCGACAAGCGCGTGCGCCAGGCGATCCGCCAGGCCATCGACCACGACGCGATCGTGGAGACGCTCGCCTCGGGCCAGACGCTGTACGGTCCGATCCCGTCGCTGGACCCCGGCTACGAGGACCTGTCGGATGTCGCCCCCTACGACCCGGATGCCGCGAAGGCACTGCTCGCCAAAGCCGGCGCCGAGGACCTCACGCTCACCTTGACGATCCCGAGCTTCTATGCCACGACGATCCCGCAGATCCTCGTCTCGGACCTCAACGAGGTCGGCATCACGCTGCAGGTGAACTCGGTTGACTTCCCCACGTGGCTGAACGACGTCTACATCAATAAGGACTACGACCTCAGCTTCGTGCTGCACACCGAGGCGCGCGACTTCGAGAACTGGGTGAACCCGGACTACTACTTCACGTACGACAACCCCGAGGTGCAGGACCTGTACGCGCAGTCCCTCGCCGCGACCGACGAGACTGAAGCAGCCGAGCTGCTGGCCCAGGCCGCCCGGATCGTGTCCGAGGACGCCGCCGGTGACTGGCTCTACAACGGCCTTAGCGCTGTTGCCATAGCGGATGGAATCGAAGGTTTCCCCTCCATCAATGTGAACGAGCGCCTCAACCTCACGGAATTCACGAAGTCCTCGAAAGGCGCTTGAATTTGCGACCACATCAACGGGCATCGGTCCAGAGCAAAACTACATTAGGGAGTCACACGTGTCACGCATAGGAGTGGTCGCCGAAGCGCCCCGCGAGAAGCGGGTGGCTGCAACCCCCACAACAGTCCCTAAGCTGATCGCCCTGGGCTACGACGTCGTCGTCGAGGCCGGGGCGGGAGCGCAGTCGTCGTTCCCGGATGCCGCGTACGCGGCATCCGGTGCCACCGTAGTGCCGGCCGCCGAGGCATGGGCGTCGGCGATCGTACTCAAGGTCGATGCGCCGACGCCGGACGAGATCGCGCGGCTGGCGGACGGTGCGACGCTGATTGCGCTGCTCAGTCCGGCGCTGCGCCCGGATCTGGTCGAGGCCCTGGCGACGCGGGGCATCACGGCGCTGGCTCTGGATGCAGTACCACGCATCTCGCGGGCGCAGTCGATGGACGTGCTCAGCTCGATGGCGAACATCTCGGGGTACCGCGCGGTGATCGAGGCGGCGAACGAGTTCGGCCGGTTCTTCACCGGTCAGGTAACCGCGGCGGGCAAGGTGCCGCCGGCGAAGGTGCTCGTGGCCGGTGCGGGCGTGGCCGGGCTCGCCGCGATCGGCGCAGCCTCGAGCCTGGGTGCGATCGTGCGGGCGACCGATCCCCGTCCGGAGGTCGCCGATCAGGTCGCCTCGATCGGCGGGCAGTACCTCGAGGTCGTCGTGCCCGATGAGGCCAAGGAGGTCTCGTCGGACGGGTACGCGAAGGCGACGAGCGAGGCGTACGACCGGCGGGCTGCGGAGATCTACTCCGAACAGGCTGCGGACGTGGACATCATCATCACGACGGCGCTGATCCCGGGCCGCGCGGCGCCGCGGCTGATCACCGCGGCGGATGTCGCGAGCATGAAGCCCGGCAGCGTGATCGTCGACATGGCGGCCGCGCAGGGCGGCAACGTCGAGGGCTCGATCGAGGGCGAACGAGTCGTGACCGAGAACGGCGTGGCGATCCTCGGGTTCACCGATCTACCGGGCCGGCTACCGCAGCAGGCTTCGCAACTGTTCGCGACGAACCTTGTCAACCTCGTCAAGCTACTCACCCCCGGTAAGGACGGGCATCTGCGCATCGACTTCGACGACGTCGTGCAACGCACCGTCACCGTCGTCCGACACGGGGAGGTCACCTGGCCGCCGCCTCCGGTGCAGGTCTCTGCCGCGCCGCAGAAAGCCGCCTCCGCGGCCCCCGTCGCGGTGGAGCCGAAGAAGCCGATGCCGGCGCGTGCCCGCGGCTGGCTGGTGGCGGCGGGGATCGCGGTGCTGTTCGCGGTGTGCGCGTTCGCGCCGCCGCCGCTTCCGCAGCACTTCCTCGTGCTGACACTGTCAGTCGTGGTCGGGTTCTACGTGATCGGCCACGTCGCGCACGCACTGCATACCCCGCTCATGAGCGTGACGAACGCGATCTCGGGCATCATCGTCGTCGGCGCGATGGTGCAGATTATGGCGCCCGACCTGACGGTGCAGATCCTCGCCGCGGTCGGGGTGCTGCTGGCCAGTATCAACATCTTCGGCGGGTTCGCGGTCACTCGCCGCATGCTCGCGATGTTCCAGAAGGGACAAACTCGATGAGCGCGGTCGCGGTCGCGGGGGCGGCGTACATCGTCGCGGCGCTGCTTTTCATCCTGAGCCTCGCCGGGCTCAGCAAGCACGAGACCAGCCGACGCGGTGTCGCGTTCGGCATCGTCGGCATGGCGATCGCGCTGGTCGCGACCGTGTGGGTCACGGTCACCGGTGCATGGGGGCAGCCGCAGGCGGCACTCGGGCTGACGCTGCTCGTGGCGGCGGTGCTCGGCGGTGGTGCAATCGGCCTGTGGCGGGCCCGTGTGGTGGAGATGACCGGGATGCCGGAGCTCATCGCACTGCTGCACTCGTTCGTCGGACTCCCCGCCGTGCTCGTAGGGTGGAACGGCGCGCTGTACGACACTGGCCTCGAGGGCGCCCTCGCCGACATCCACCACGCAGAGGTGTTCATCGGGGTCTTCATCGGCGGCGTGACCTTCACCGGCTCGATCGTCGCGTTCCTCAAGCTTTCGGGCCGCATCTCGTCGAAGCCGCTCGTGCTCCCCGGGAAGAACGTGCTCAACCTCGGCGCGCTGGTCGTGTTCGTCGTGCTCACGGTCTGGTACGTCATCACGCCCGAAATCTGGCTGCTCGTACTGGTCACCGTCCTGGCATTCGTGCTGGGCTGGCACCTGGTCGCCTCGATCGGCGGCGGCGATATGCCGGTCGTCGTCTCGATGCTCAACAGTTACTCGGGCTGGGCGGCCGCAGCGGCCGGCTTCCTGCTGAACAACGATCTGCTCATCGTCACCGGCGCGCTCGTCGGCTCGTCGGGTGCGTACCTGTCGTACATCATGTGCAAGGCGATGAACCGCTCGTTCCTGTCGGTGATCGCGGGCGGGTTCGGCATCGAGGCACCCTCCGTCGGCGACGAGGACTACGGCGACCACCGCGAGGTCGATGCCGAGTCGGCCGCCGACATGCTGGTCTCGGCATCCAGCGTCGTGATCACCCCCGGCTACGGCATGGCCGTCGCGCAGGCGCAACACGGCGTCGCCGACCTCGTGCAGAAGCTGCGCGAACGCGGTGTCGACGTGCGGTTCGGCATCCACCCCGTCGCCGGGCGACTGCCGGGCCACATGAACGTGCTGCTCGCTGAGGCGAAAGTGCCGTACGACATCGTCCTCGAAATGGACGAGATCAACGACGATCTCGCCTCGACCGACGTCGTGCTCGTGATCGGCGCGAACGACACCGTCAACCCCGCCGCGGCGGAAGACCCTGGTTCGCCCATCGCCGGGATGCCGGTGCTGCGGGTCTGGGAGGCGCACAACGTGATCGTCTTCAAACGGTCTATGGCATCCGGCTACGCCGGCGTGCCGAACCCCCTCTTCTACCGCGACAACACCCAGATGCTGTTTGGAGACGCGAAAGAGAAGATCGACGATATCCTCCGGCACCTCTGAACGAGCGGCGCCGGCCCTAGGGGGCTGGCATCCTGAGAGCTGTACTCCAACGCCAGATGATGCCCAGGTCTCTGGAAGTGGGCCGGCTGGCATGGAGGTAAGGAGGAAGGGCCCGATGACACGACGCAAACCACTTCCAGTTGATCCGATCGCGGAGGCTCGACGCCAATGGCGTGCCCACGGTTGGAATGATGCGGCCGACGGGATGGCCGCGGTGACCAGCGTGATGCGCGCACACCAACTGATGCTTGCGCGAATTGAACGCGCTCTCAAACCCTTTTCCTTGAGTTTCGCGCGCTTCGAAATGCTGCGGCTGCTCGCGTTCACCCGCGAAGGCCGTCTTCCAATGGCAAGCGCGACCGCGCGTCTTCAGGTGCACCCTGCAAGTGTGACCAACACGGTCGACCGTCTGGAACACGATGGCCTCGTGCGCCGTGAGCCGCATCCGATTGATGGGCGGGCGACGATACTTGCACTAACAGAATCCGGACGTGACCGCGTCGGAAGAGCAACAGAAGCGCTCAACGCAGAGGTGTTTGCTCAACCGGGGCTGGAGACCGATGAACTAACCGCTCTCATCTGGTCAATCGCCCGACTTCGGGAACGCGCCGGTGACTTCGCTGAACCGCGAGAGATGCCTGAGCCGTTCTGAGTCCCCGCTGATGCTCGCTGATCAAGCATGAGGTTGCTGGCCGTTTGCGAGAGTGGCTGGTGCTGTAACTCGGTAGTCCTCGGGGCCACTGGGGTCTGCCCCGAGTCTTGTTGACAGTCGGGGTTTGGGGTGATCAGGCGCAGAACTGGCTAATCATGAAGAACGGCGAGCACCTGATCGGCCTCTTTCAGGGCATGTTCGACCGCAACACCCTCACCTTCAACCCGGGATGGGACCAGCAGGGCTGCGATATCGAATCATTCACCGATGTCCGAGACCTCCAGCGACAAATGAAGACACTGGGGCGTGAGGAACGGATCGGTGACAACTGATCGTTAGTGCCGGGAGGCGCTGACGGGGAGGATGTCATCATGCCCGGCCCCTATCCCAGAGAGTTCCGCGAGGACGTCGTTGCGGTTGCTCGC
>Ga0164243_10007368_pt1 | contig 16447 bp, 16 predicted proteins | sample OricompcompostOP_FD_108781 | JGI IMG/M metagenome (GOLD analysis project Ga0164243, IMG submission 108781) | Organic Plus compost microbial communities from Emeryville, California, USA - Original compost - Organic plus compost (OP) | ecosystem: Engineered > Solid waste > Mixed feedstock >...
GGCCGCCGGCGTGCCGGCCGCCGACGTGACCGCGTTCGACGTGATCTCCGGCCTGACCGGCCTGGGCCGGTACCTGCTGCGCCGCCGCGCGTCGGAAGAGGCCGACCGGCTCCTGCGGGAGATTCTCGGCCACCTCACGGCTCTCGTACGGCCCGTCGAGCGCGCCGGCTCGCCGGTACCCGGCTGGTGGTCCGAGGCCGGCCCCGTCGCGCGCGCGGAACCCGGGCGCGGGCACGCCAACCTGGGCATGGCGCACGGCATCCCCGGACCGCTCGCCCTGCTGTCCACCGCCTGGCTGGCCGGCGTACGGGTGCCCGGGCAGGCCGCCGCGATCGAGTCGATCGTCTCCTTCCTCATCGCGTGGTCCGGCGTGGACGGCGGGATCCCGTACTGGCCCTCGGTCCTGCGGCTGGACGACGGGACCGGGCGGCTCACCGGGACGCCCCGGGCGAACGAGGCGTGGTGCTACGGGCGGCCCGGCGTGCTGCGCGCGATCCAGCTGGCCGCGCGGGCGCTGGAGCGCACGGAGTGGCGCGACCGGGTGCGCGCGTCCGTACGCGACCTGCCGTCGCTGCCGCAGCCGCACTGGCGGATCCGCGAGGACGGCCTCTGCCACGGCTGGGCCGGGCTGCTGCGGATCTTCGGCCGCATCTGGCACGACGACCCCGGCACCGGCCTCGGCGGGCTGGTCGACTGGCTGGCCGAGCGTACGGTCGCCGACTTCGACCCCGGACAGCGCTACGGCTACCGGGCGGTGCGCGGGCCGGACGGCGAGCGCTCGGACGACCCCGGCTTCCTCACCGGCGCCGCGGGCGTCGCGCTGGCCCTGCACGCCTACCGCACCGGTCCGGAGCCCGCGACCGGCTGGGACGCCGCCCTCCTGCTCGGCTGAGCCCGCCGCGTCAGGTGACCGGGCGGAACCGGGGGAGCGCGGAGCCGGCCCCGGTGTCGTGGAAGACCACCCGCACGGGGTCGCCGATGGCGATGGCGTCCACGTCGCAGTCGACGATGTTCGTCATCATCCGCGGGCCCTCCTCAAGCTCGACGTACGCCAGGACGTACGGGCTCGCCCCGCGGTACGCGCCCTGCCCGCGGCGGTTGACGGAGAACGTGAAGATCGTGCCGCGGCCGCTGGCCTCCATCCACTCGGTGTCGAAGGACCCGCACTCCGGGCACAGCGTGCGCGGGTACCAGATCACCGACTCACACGCCCGGCACGCGCGCAGCAGCAGCCGGCCCTCGGCGGTGGCGTCCCAGAACGGCTTGGTCTCGGGGTTGACGTGCGGTGCGGGCGCGGGCAGCGCGGGCAGCGCGGTCATGCGTCCTCCCTTCCGAGGATCAGCGTGGAGCTTCCCATGCGGGTGGCGATGGAGCCGCCGGTCCCGTGCGCGAGGGCGAGCTCGCAGTCCGGCACCTGGACCTGCGGGTGCGCCTCGCCGCGCAGCTGCCGTACGGCTTCGAGGATCTTCGTCATCCCGCCCCGGTTGCCGGGGTGGTTGTTGCAGAGCCCGCCGCCGTCGGTATTGAACGGCAGCTTGCCGTACGGCGCCTGCAGCGCGCCGCCGCTGACGAACTGGCCGCCCTTGCCCTTCTCGCAGAACCCGAGGTCTTCCAGGGTCATCAGGACGGTGATGGTGAAGGAGTCATAGATCGAGGCGTAGTCGATGTCGGCCGGCGTCACGCCCGCCTCGGCGAAGGCGGCCGGGCCGGACCACACGGCGCCGGTGGAGGTGAGGTCGGGCCGGCCGTTCCTGGTGTGCTTGGGCGCCTCGCCGTGCCCGAGGATCTTCACGCACTGCCGGTCCAGGTCGCGCGCCACGTCCGGCGCGACCACGACGACCGCGCCGCCGCCGTCGGTGATGACGCAGCAGTCCAGCCGGTGCAGCGGGTCGCTGACCATCGGCGAGTTGAGCACGTCCTCGACGGTGACCGTCTCGCGGCGCAGCGCGTGCTCGTTGTACTGCGCGTGGTGCGCGGCGGCCACCTTGATCTCGGCGAGCTGCTCGCCGGTGGTGCCGTACTCGTACATGTGCCGCCGGGCGCACAACGCGTACATCCCGTGCACCGACGTGCCGTACACCGTCTCGAAGGCGGACTCCGGCGCCGCGCTCACCCGGGAGACGAGGTTCGCCGAGTCCTGCCGGGGCAGCCCGGCCAGCGTGATCAGCGCGACCTTGCACTTCCCGGCCTTGATGGCCGCGGCCGCGTGCCCCACGTGCACCACGTAGGACGACCCGCCGGTCTCGGTCGAGTCGATGTGGCTCAGCTTCAGCCCCATGTAGTCGGCCATCGACACGCCGCCCATGCCCGGGGCGTCGCCCGCGCAGTAGTACGCGTCCACGTCGGCGAACGTCAGCCCGGCGTCGGCCAGCGCGCCCGCCGCGACCTCGGCGTGCACCTGCTCGACGGGCTTGTCGGGGATGATCCGGTCGGGATGCTCGAACGCACCGGCGACGTACGCCGCACCGCGCAGGCTCATACCACTCCCGTGAATCTAGAATGTAATTCTAGATTCACACTTGATCGCGACGGCCGCCCTGTCAAGCCTCGGCCGCGTCCTCACAGGCCGAAGAGCTTGCGGGCGTTGCCGCCGAGGACGTTCAGCTTGGCGTCGTGGTCGAGGAACGGGATGCCCATGATGCGGCCGGGGACGTCGAAGTCCCAGTGCGGCCAGTCGGAGGAGTACAGGAGGGTGTTCTCGGCGTCCATCGCGTGGAACGTGGACTCCAGCAGGGCCAGGTCGGTCATCTCGATGGGCTGCGACGTGTAGTACATCTCCCGCATGTAGTCGCTCGGCAGCCGGCGCAGCAGCGGGGCCTCGGACTGGCGCATCAGGTACTCGTGGTCCAGGCGCTGCATCATGAACGGGATCCAGGCCAGGCCGCTCTCGATCCAGATGACCTTGAGGCCGGGGAAGCGCTCGGGCAGTCCGTTGACGATCCAGTTCGTCAGGTGCGTCATGTTGCAGGTGACGAAGGACATCGCGTGCACCGACAGGAACCGGTTCATCGTCGTGGTCATGCCGTCCTGCCAGGACGGGCCGGCGTGGAATCCGAGCGGCAGGCCGCGCTCCTCCAGCTCGGCGTAGACGCGCATGTACTCGTTGCGGTGGACGCCGGCGTGCCGCTGGCTGGTGACCAGGAAGCCGATGACGTCGGGGTGGTCGCCGTACGCGCGGATCGTGTCCAGGCACGCCTGGGGGTCCTCGAAGGGCAGGCCGAGCATCGTCTTGATGCGCGGGTCCCGGGGCAGCACCTCCTTGGTGAACCAGGCGTTGTACGCCATGAGCAGCTGCACGGCGATGCCGGGCTCGGGGTGCAGCCCGATCTCCAGCATCGGCTGCGGGAACACCACCTGGACGTCGATGCTCATGGCGTCCATGGCGCGGCGGACGAGCTCGACGTCGCGGGTGTCGCCGGTGTCGGGCACCGGCTCGGCCAGCCCGGCCTGGTGCGGGATGCGCGCGCCGGCGTCCTGGAGGGCCAGGCCCGCCTTGTAGTTGCTGAGGGCGAGCTGCCCGGCCTGCGGGCGGTGCACCATCATCTGCTCGGCGACGTCGCGCAGCACCGGGTCGCCGACGTGGGCGATGATGTCCCGCCAGGAGTTCAGCTCGGCGTGGTGGGAGTCGACGTCGACGATGAAGACGTCGTCCAGGCCGTACCGCTCGGTGTCCCGCCGGGCGTTGGCCAGCACCTCGGCGGTGGGGGTCGTGGTGGTGATCTCTTGGGAGGGCAGCGGGCGGGCGGTCACGTCGGCTCCTTTCCGGTTCAGCGGGAGAACCAGAGCGCGAGGTCGAAGGGGTTCAGGTCGCGGGACCGCAGCAGGCCGCAGGCCAGGTCGACGGCCTCGGTCGGGCTGACGCCGGGCCGCAGCGGGTCGATCGGGCCCGCGGCCTCGCTGTACCGGGCGAACAGCCGGGCGGACGCGGTGACGATGCGCCGTACGGACTCCTCGCCGACGTCCAGCGGCCCGTCGTCGCGCGCGACGACCTCCTCGACCCGGCGTTCCAGCTCGGCCGCGACGTCGGCCAGCGGGTCCGGCCGGGCCTCAGACGGCGACACGGATCTCACCCTCCGACTCGGTGACCGCGAACGCGCGCAGCCGGAACCGCGGCGCGCCGGGGTGCGCGCCGGTGGTGACGCGGAACTCGAAGCCGTGCCAGGGGCAGACCACGTGCGGGTCGTCCGGGTCGAAGGCCAGCCCGCGGCTGGTGCGGTCGTCGTCGAGGCGTTCCCGTACGCCGTCGACCAGCCGCCCCTGGCAGACCGGGCCGCCCTGGTGCGGGCAGGTGTTCTCGTACGCGTACAGCGCACCGCGGAACCGGAAGATCCCGATGTGCAGGTCGTCGCGGACGGCGACGACATAACGCCCGCCCTCGCCGACGTCGCCGCTGCGGGCGACGACGACCGAGTCGGCCGGGGTGCTCGTCGTCATGGTGCCTCCTCCTCACAGGTCGAGGATGAGCCGCGGGGAGGCGCAGCCGCCGACGCAGATCATCATCGTGGTGTTCTTCTCGCGTTCCCGGGCGGTGAGGATGGTGTCGCGGTGCACCGGCCGGCCTTCCAGGACCTTGGTCTCGCAGGTGCCGCAGAAGCCCTCCTCGCACGAGGACAGGACCTCGGGCCGCTTCGCGCGGACGGCGTCGAGGATGGACTCCCCGGGCGGTACGGTCACCGTCTCGCCGGTCCGCGCCAGCACGACCTCGAACGGCGCGTCCCCGCCGCCGTCCCCGGGCGCGGCCGGCGCCGCGGTGAACCGCTCGTACCGCAGCGGCAGGCCGGGGCGTACGCTCGCGACGGTCTCGGTCAGCGCGGTGAGCATCCCGGCCGGGCCGCACGCGTACAGCAGGGCGCCGTCCGGTGCGCCGGTGACGATGTCGGCCAGCGGCAGCGGGCCCTCGGCGTCGTCGCTGCGCAGGTGCACGCGTCCGCCGGACGCCGCGGCCAGCTCGCGCAGCTCGCCGGTGAAGGCGAGCGTGTCCGGGCGCCGCCCGCCGTAGTGCAGGTCCCACGGCACCCGCCGCCGCGCGGCGTCGCGGATCATGGCCAGCAGCGGCGTGATGCCGATGCCGCCGGCCACGAACACGTACCGCGCGGCCGGTTCGAGCGCGAAGCGGTTGCGCGGGCCCCGCAGGCCCAGCTCGCGGCCGATCAGCGCGGTGTCGTGGACCTCGGCGGAGCCGCCCCGGCCGCCCTCCTCGCGCAGCACGGCCACCGTGTACTCGGGCGCGCCCGGAGGCCCGCAGAGCGAGTACTGCCGCACCAGTCCGGACGGCAGTACGACGTCGACGTGCGCGCCGGGCGTCCACGGCGGCAGCGGCTCCCCGTCCGCGGCGCGCAGCGTCATCGACACCACGCCCGCGGCCTCCCAGCGCATCCGCGTGACGCGCACCGTACGGACCGGCTCGCTCATGCGGGCACCCGGTCGCGCGCGCCGCCCCGCAGTACCTGGAGGAACGCGAGGACGAACCGGTCGTCCTTGAGGATCACCACGTTGTCGGCCGCTTCCCGGAGCACGGTGGCCGACCGGTGGGCCTCGGGGTCGGCCCAGCGCGCCCCGGGGCTGACCACGACCGCGCCGAGCAGTGTGCCGGACAGCCGGGCGGCGTCGCCGACCTGGACGACGGCGTCGCGGTCGACGGCGGCGAGGTCGTGGGTGAACAGCACGACGACGTCGGCGTCGTGCACCGCGTGGTCCAGCGGGCCGCTGGTCGCGCGGCCCTCGCCGGCCGCGGGGACCGGCTCGGGCCGGAACCGGTGCTGGGCGGCCAGCAGGTCCTCGCCGGCGATCCGGATGCCGTCGAGGTCGCCGCCGCCGCGGCCGCCCAGCCAGGCGCGGGCGCCGCGGTCCAGCGGGATCAGCAGGACCGTGGCCTCGTACGAGCGCCGGGTCCAGGAGATCTCGGCCATGCGTCCCTCCTAGATGGAGACGAACTCTTCGCCCGGGTGGACGAGCAGCGCCTCCCGCGCGCCCTCGTTGAACGGCACCGACTTCGGGAGCAGCACCGACGCGGACCGGGCCCGGTGGTGCTCCGGGTCGGTGCCCGGCAGCGGGCCCGTGCCGCCGGCGGCGTCCTCGGCGGCGGCCAGCAGCCGGCGGCGGGCCAGGATGATCGCCGCGTCGGAGGTGCCGAGCCGCTCCTTCGTACGGTCGACGATCGGCCCCATGCTCTCCTGGAGCGAGAAGTCCTGGGCGGCGATGCCCTCGACGCCGGAGAACGTGCGCTTGTCCCGCTGGGCCTGGCGGTCGATGAGGTAGTCGTTGCCCTTGTTGGCCAGCGTGCGGTACGTCCCGGGGATGTACTTCGCGTGGATGCCCTCGCCGCGCTCCATCGACGCGATCTCGTCCGCGCGCAGGTCACGGGTGGGGTGGTAGTTGATGCTCCAGGCCCAGCAGGTCTCGTCGTCGATGGGCACCCAGGCGTGCGCGCCGAGCGGGTTGTGCGTGCCGAACGGCGGGATGATCGTGTACCAGGGCATGATCCACTGGGTGATCCGCCAGTAGTAGGTCTCCTCGTCGGCGTTGCGCCGCGCGCCGATCAGCAGGCCGCCGTCGGACTCGATGACCTCGAACTTCGGCCGGGTGTCCGCCTTGAGGTACGCCAGCCCCGGGGTGCCCGCGTGCATCGGGTCGTCGTCCATGTTGAACCGGTGCGCGAACGACACGTGGCTGGAGTCGATGCCGCCCTCCATCGCCTGCATGTAGTTGGTCTCCTGCAAGCGCTTGGAGACGAACACCTGCGAGGCGGGCAGCGTCGCCCACTCCAGCTCCGGTGGTTCGGGCTTCAGCTCGGGCGGGCCCAGGTAGGCCCAGATGACGCCGCCGCGCTCGACGCAGGGGTAGGCGGTCTGCCGGATCTTCTCCTTGAACCGGCTGTCCGGCGGCTCGGAGGGCATGTCGACGCAGTTGCCGTCGACGTCGTACTTCCAGCCGTGGTACGCGCAGCGCAGCCCGCACTCCTCGTTGCGGCCGAAGAACAGCGACGCCGTACGGTGGCTGCAGAACTCGTCCAGCAGGCCGATCCGGCCGTCGCTGTCGCGGAAGGCGATCAGCCTCTCGCCGAGCAGCTGCACGCGCACCGGGTCGCAGTCCGGCCCGGGGATCTCCTCGGCCAGCAGCGCGGGGATCCAGTAGCGGCGCAGCAGCGTGCCCATCTCGGTGCCCTTGTTGGTACGGACCAGGCGCTCGTTCTGCTCCGTGGTCAGCACGGTGCCCTCCTTCGCGTAGTGGGGTTCGGCCGTACGACGACGTGCGGGGATTCGGGTCCGGAACCGGCGGCCAGCCGGGCGAGCATGCCGGCGGTACCGTCGAGGCCGACCTCGACGGTGGGCACGGCGCCCAGGCCCGCGGTGCCGTCGGCCAGCGACGCGATCGCGGCGGCGATCGCCTCCGGGGCGCGGCCGCGCACCCCGGCGACGCGCAGCCCGTTACGGATGAGCCGTCCGGTGTCGAGCGGCGCCGCGGCGGGCCTCTTCGGCGCGGTGAGCACGAGCCGGCCGCCGTGCCCGAGGACCTGGACGGCCGGTCCGAGGACGTCCGGGTCGGCGCCGACGGTGTCGACGACGACGTTGACCGGCCCGCCGGCCGCCGCCTCGATCCGTCCGGCGTCGGCCGCCGGGTCGCCGGTCACGACCGGGACGCCGCCGAGGGACTCGGCCATCGCCAGCCGCTGCCCGTCGCGCGGAAGACCGGTCACCACGACCCGGCGCGCGCCGGACCGGCGGGCCGCCGCCGCGACCGCGAGCCCGTGGTAGCCGGGCCCCAGCACGACGACCGTCTCGCCGGAGCGCAGCGCGCCCGCGCCGGTGACCCAGTCGATGGCGTTCGCGTACGGCAGCACCCACGCGGCGAGCGCGTCGCCGAGCCCGCCGGGCAGCCGGTGGGTGACCGCGTTGGCGGGCAGGAAGGTGTACTCGGCGTTGCCGCCGGTCAGGCCGGGCGGCTCCGCCGCCGGGATCGTGCCGACCCGCCGTCCGCCGCCCCACACGTCGGTCTCCGGGCACAGCCGGTACGGGCCGGTCGCGCAGGTGGGGCAGTGCCCGCACGGCAGGTACTCCTCGAGCACCACGCGGTCGCCGACGGCGAGCCCGCGCCGCCGCGCCGCGCGGTCGCCGAGCGCGGCCACCCGCCCGACGACGTGGTGCCCCAGGACGGTCGGCTCCGCGACCCCGGCACCGAACAGCCCGACGTCGGTCCCGCAGATCCCCGAGGCGATGACCTCGAGCCACCCTTCGTCCGGCCCGGGCGGCACCAGCTCGAACTCCCGTACCTCACCGGTCGCGCCGGGCAGCGCCACGCTCGCCCGTGCGGTGGCGGGCAGGTCGCCGGTCGTCGTCGGCACGCTCACCTCTCCTCGCACATATCGCTCTACGATAGCTCAGAATCACATAGCGATTTGAGGCTAGGTCGCGCGGGTGGTGCCGTCAAGGGGCCGGTGTTGACCGGGTCGAGGCGCGGGCTTACGTTTCTCGTCAATCACGCGACGATTTGGTGACATCGCTGGACGAGAGAAACCGAATGGGAGGATCCGTGAGCCGCTCCGCGCTCCTGGTCATCGACGTCCAGAACGGCTTCTGTCACCCACGCGGCTCGCTCGCCCGGTCCGGCATAGCGCTGAGCGGCGTGGCGGCGGCGGTGGCCCGTACGGCGGACGCGGTCGCGTCGGCCCGGGCCGCCGCGGTCCCGGTCGTGTTCACCCGGCACGTGTACCGGCCGGAGTACGCGGACCTGGGCCGCAACCTGCGCGACCGCAGCGGGAACGTCGCCGGCCACGACGGGCTGCGCGCCGGGACCTGGGACGCCGAGGTCATGCCGGAGCTCGGGTGGTCACCGGAGGACCTGACGGTGGACAAGCCGCGCTTCGACGCCTTCCTGTGGACCTCGCTCGATCCGCTCCTCGCCGGGCTCGGCGCCGATCACCTGTACGTCGCGGGCGTCGTGACGAACATCTGCGTCGAGTCCACCGTGCGCGCCGCGTACATGCGCGACTTCGCGGTCACCGTCCTCGGCGACGCCTGCGCCGGGCGGACGGACCGGCTCCACGAACTGAGCCTGTCGATCATGCGGGAGTGCGAGTTCGCGGAGGTCATACCGGCCGCGGAGCTGGCCGGCCGGCTCTCGGACGCGAGCCGGGTCCCGGCGTGAGCGCCTGAGGCCCGCGATGCGCGGATAGGGGTACGCTGCGGGCGCACACGCAGGTCGACGGGGGAAGGTGGCCGATCGTGGCGACCGCGAAGACCGGCGCCGACAGCGGGCGCCGCGCGCTGGACATCCTCTTCGCCTTCACCGAGCAGCGCCCGCTCGCCTCGGTACGCGAGCTCGCCGGCGAGCTGGACATCCCGGTCCCGACGGTGCACCGGTACGTCGCCCTGCTGCGCGACATGGGGCTCATGGAGGAGCGCGACCGCGGGCGGTACCGGCTGACCATGCGGGTCGCCGCGCTCGGCCGGGCCGCGCGGAAGGCCACGCCCGTCGTCGATCTCGCCGAACCGTACATGCGGGACCTGGTCGAACGGACCGGGGAGTGCGCGCTGCTCATCCGCCTGGTGCACGGCGTCCCGGTGTGCCTGCACCGCGTCGAGAGCGGGCGGCGGTTCCGGCTGTCGTTCGAGATCGGCCAGCCGCTGCCGGCCCTGCGCGGCGCCAGCGTACGGCTGCTGGTGGGCGGCCTCGGCCCGGAGGAGCGGCGGCGGTACGTGGCGGACGCCCTCGCGGCCGGTGCGCTGCCCCCGGCCGCGGGTGAGGAGGAGTTCCTCCGTGACGTCGCGCGCGACCACGGCCGCGGGTGGGCGGTGTCCAGCGAGGAGATCGACGAGGGGATCTGGTCGGCCTCGGCCGCGCTCACCGACGGGTCGGCGACCGTGGCCGCGCTGTCCGCGCCGTGCCCGGCCTTCCGGCTCGACGCGGCCAAGCGCGAGATGATCATCGAGCTGGTGCGCGCGACCGCGGCGGACGTCTCCCGCGCGCTCGGCGCCTGATCAGCCGGCCCGGCCGCCGCTCAGCGTGTTCGTCAGGTCCGCGGCGGCCTTCCGTACGCGGTCGATGACCAGGTCGCGGCGCGCGTCGTCCATCCGGAACGCCACGCAGGGCACCGACAGCGAGGCGACCACGCTCCCGGCCTCGTGCACCGCGGCCGTCGCGGCCCACACGCCCTCGTCGATCTCCTCGTTGCTGATCGCCCAGCCGCGGGCCGCGTCACGTTCCACGTCGCGCAGGAACCGCGCGCGGCCGTTGACCGGGGGCTGCGCGCCGGACGCCAGCGCCGCGTCGACGTACGCCTCGCGCTCGGCCGCGGTCAGCCCGCCGAGCAGCAGGCGTACGCTCGCGCCGCGCAGCCGGGGGAGCGGCTGGCCGGGCTCGAACGACAGCCGGAACCGGGTCGGCGCCTCGACGCGGTGGAAGCACACCGGGTGGCCGCGGACCATCATGTTCAGCAGCACCGCCTCGCCCAGCTCCTCGGACAGCCGGCGCATGTGCGGCTCGGCGAGGTCGACGGTGGGGGTCGCCTTGCAGGCCGCGCGCCCGAGCGCGGCGACCCGCATGGTGAGGTGGTAGCGGCCCCGGGTGCCCTCCTCGATCAGCCCCATGTCGCGCAGCATCGCCACGTAGCGGTGCACCGACGGCATGGGGATGCCGAGGGTCTCGGCGAGGTCGCGCGCCGAGGCGACGGGCTTCTGCTCGGTGAACGCGAAGAGCATGTCGAGCGCTCTGCGTGCACTGTCGGCCCCGGTCTTCTCGCGAGCCACCTGCGCGTCCTCACGGTGTCGTGGTCGGTTCCTGCGGCACGACTCTATCGGCGACCGGCGCGCGGCGCGGCTCCCTGACCCCGAACATCAGCAGCATGCCGATGAGCGGCCCGGCGCCGAGCGTGGCGAAGGCGGCCAGGAACGAGCCGGTACCGGCGAACACCGCGCCGACGACGACCGGGACGACCGTGCTGCCGAGCTGCCAGACCGCGTTGGTGGTGCCGGCCGCGGTCCCGGTGACACTGGCCGGGACGAGCGTGGGCACCATCGCGACGAGCAGCGTGGTCGCGGCGTACGCGAACAGCCCGAGCACCGCGCCCACCCAGAAGAACGAGGCCGTCGCGCCGAGGCTCCCGAACGCGACCAGGCCCACGCCGTACACGCCCATCAGCACGATGGTCAGCGTCTTGCGCCGGTCGGGGAAGAACCGGTCGGCGATCAGGCCGAGCAGCGGCTTGGACACCGCGGCCATGACGGAGAACAGCACGATGACCAGGCCCGCGGTCGCCGGCGGGATGCCGTGCCCCTTGATCATCAGGGCGTTGGCCCAGGTGACGAAGCCGTAGACGCCCCAGAAGCCGCCGAACCCGGCGACGCAGACCACCAGCACGTTGCGGTTGCGCGCCACGAGCGACAGGTCGGGCAGCAGCCGCCGCCGGCCGCCCGCGCTCTTCACCACCGGAGGCGCGCCGAGCGGGCCGGGCTTGAGGATGAAGTACAGCGCGACCGACAGGCAGACGGAGACCGCGCCGAAGAGGTGGTAGCTGGTCTCCCAGCCGTGCGCGGCGATGAGGCTCGGCACGACGGCGTTGGCGATGCCGAGCCCGACCGAGGTCGCGGTGAGGAAGATGCCGGAGACCAGCCCGAGCTCCCCGGGCCGGAACCAGCTGGTGATCATCCGGATGCCCGCCGCGTAGTCGGCGCCGGCGAACAGCCCGACCAGCGCCTGCACGGCGATGCCGACGGCCGCGGACGTGGTCGACCCGAACACCATCATCAGCGCGCCGGCCGCGAACAGCGAGGCGGTCAGCGTACGCCGGCCGCCGATCCCGTCGGCGAGCACCCCGCCGACGGCGTTGGAGATGACGTAGCCGACGTAGTAGGCGGTGGCGAACGCCCCGAGGCTCGCGAGCGGCACCTTGAGGTCCGCCCCGACGAACACCGCCGCCGGACCCCAGGTGGACCGGTCGATGGACGTCAACGTGAACGAGGCCCAGCAGCCGAACAGCACGAGCCAGCGGTAGCGGGACGGGACGGGGGTGGGGGACGTGCTCATGATCGCGCCTCCGTAGGGGCCGCGCCGGGGGAGTTTCTATCACTACTTGATAGGAGCAGATCGACAAGTGATAGGAACGTAGGCGCTGCGCGAGGCGCAGTCAAGACCACGCCGCACGAAAGGACCGGCCCGCGCATCCACGGGCCGGCCGGTGACCTGCGTATCGGTTCAGTTCCGCGTGAAGCGGGCGCCCCAGTAGTACGGGTTGACCTCGTGGAGGGTGCGCATGGTCCAGCCCGCCGCGGTGGTGTCGTCGGCGACGGCGACGCGCACGCCGGGGCCCCACAGAGCCAGGCGTTCCTGGCAGATTCCGCAGGGGGCCAGGACGTCGATCGCGTCCGTGCCGTCCTCGCGGCTCACGCACGCCGAGGCGGTGACCCGCCGGCCCAGCGTGTACGCCTGGCAGAGCGCGCCGGTCTCCGCGCACAGGGTGGCCGCGGAGTTGAGGCTGTCCAGCGCGACGCTGGTGAGGACGTCGCCGCCGTCGAGGCGGACCGCCGCCGCCACCCCCGGGCCACCCGGCCACCGGGCGTCCAGCTGACCTACCGCGGCGTCCACCAGCCCCTGGTCCCGATCCATCGGCCCAGTCTGGCAGGCGCCTCCGGAGGAGGCGTTGTGCCGCGTTTTTGACGTGCGTCATGAATCCGTGTCATGGTCGGTGGGTGAGCGAGCCCAGAGGTGTGGCCCTCGTGACGGGTGGCGGGCGCGGGATCGGGCGCGCCGTGGCCGTCAGGCTGAGTCGTGCGGGGTATCGCGTCGCGCTGACCGCGCGTAGTGAACCGGAGCTGCGGGAGACCGCGGGCCGGTGTCCCGGCGAGACGCTGGTGCGCCCGGCCGACGTCACCTCCGGCGCGGCCGTCGAGGAGCTGGTCGCGTCGGTGGAGCGTACGTGGGGCGGCGTGGACGTGCTGGTGGCCAACGCCGGGGCCGGTGCGGCGGCGCCGCTCGCGAAGACCACGGACGAGCTGTGGGCCGCCATGCTGGAGGTGAACCTCACCGCGCCGTTCCGGTGCGTCCGCCGGGTGGTCCCGGCGATGGTGGAGCGCGGGTGGGGGCGGGTCGTCGTGGTCGCCTCCGTTGCCGCCAAGCAGGGTGAGCCGTACGTCTGCGCGTACACGGCGAGCAAGCACGGCGTGCTGGGCCTGGTGCGCTCGGCCGCCGCCGAGCTGGCCGCGACCGGGGTCACGGTGAACGCGGTCTGCCCCGGCTACGTGGACACGCCGATGACGGACCGTACGGTGGCCGACATCGCGGAGCGGACCGGCCGCGGTCCCGAGGCCGCGCGTGCCGCGCTGGCGGCGAAGCAGCCCAACGGCCGGCTGGTCACGGTCGACGAGGTGGCCGACGCGGTCTGGCTGTGCGTCACCAACGCGGCACTCAACGGCCAGGGCGTCAACGTCGACGGCGGAGGAGTCCAGTCGTGAGCGCCGTCCACCCGCCGCGGCGGACGAGCTGAGCTGGAGGCGATCATGCGCATCGCGGTCATCGGCGGCGGCCCCGGGGGCCTGTACTTCGCGGCGCTGGCCAAGCAGCTCGGGCCGGGGCACGCGATCACCGTGTGGGAGCGCAACGCCGCCGACGACACGTTCGGGTTCGGCGTGGTCTTCTCCGACGAGACGCTCGGCGGGATCGAGCACGCCGACCCCGGCATCTACCGGCGCATGGAACGGGAGTTCGCCCGCTGGGACGACATCGACGTGCACTTCCGCGGCCGGGTCCTCACCAGCGGCGGACACGGGTTCGCCGCCATGAGCCGCAAGCGGCTGCTGCGCATCCTGCAGGACCGCTGCGCCGAGCTGGGCGTGGAGGTGCGCTTCGGTACCGAGGCGCCCGGCGTCGAGACGCTGGCGGCGACGTACGACCTGGTCGTCGCGGCCGACGGCCTGAACTCGGCGGTCCGCGCCCGCTACGCCGAGGTGTTCCGGCCCGACCTGGACCGGCGGGCCTGCAAGTACATGTGGCTCGGGACCGACAAGGTCTTCGACGCGTTCACGTTCGACATCCGCGAGACGCCGTACGGCGTGATGCAGGTGCACGGCTACCCGTTCGACGCGCACGGCAGCACGTTCATCGTGGAGATGAACGAGGAGGTCTGGCGGGCGGCCGGGTTCGACGAGCTGGCGGCCCGCGATCTGGCGCCGGGGGAGTCGGACGAGAAGTCCATCGAGCAGGTACGCGGCCTGTTCGCCGACGTGCTCGACGGCCACGAGGTGACCGCCAACAACTCCAAGTGGATCAACTTCACCACGGTGCGCACGCGGCAGTGGCGGCACGGCAACGTGGTGCTGCTGGGCGACGCCGCGCACACCGCGCATTTCTCCATCGGCTCCGGCACCAAGCTGGCCATGGAGGACGCGCTGGCGCTGGCCGCGTGCCTGCACGAGCACGGCACGCTCGACGCCGCGCTGACCGCGTACGAGAGCGAACGCAAGCCCGTCGTGGCCTCGACCCAGCGGGCCGCGCAGGCCAGCCTGGAGTGGTTCGAGAACCTCGGGCAGTACACCGGCCAGGCGCCCGAGCAGTTCGCCTTCAACATCATGACCCGCAGCCGCCGGGTCACCTACGACAACCTGCGGCTGCGCGATCCCGAGTTCGTCGCGCGGGTCACCGCCTGGTTCGCGGGCGAGAGCTCCGGTTCCGCCGAGGACGTCCCGCCGATGTTCCAGCCGTTCCGGCTCGGCGGGCTCGAACTGGCCAACCGGGTGGTGGTCTCGCCGATGGACATGTACCGCGCGGTGGACGGCATGCCGGGCGACTTCCACCTGGTGCACCTGGGCGGCAAGGCGCTGGGCGGCGCGGGGCTGGTGATGACGGAGATGGTCTGCGTCAGCGCGACCGGCCGCATCACCCCCGGATGCACGGGGATCTGGACCGGCGAGCAGGCGCGGGCGTGGCGGCGGCTGACCGACTTCGTGCACCGCGAGAGCGCCGCCAAGGTGGGCATCCAGGTCGGCCACTCCGGACGCAAGGGCTCGACGAAGCTGATGTGGGAGGGCATCGACGAGCCGCTCGACGCCGGGAACTGGGAGGTCGTCGGCCCGTCACCGCTGGCGTACCGGCCGGGGGTGAACCAGGTGCCGCGCGCGCTCACCGAGGCCGACCTGGCGGAGATCAGGGAGCAGTTCGCCGATGCCGCCCGGCGCGCCGACGAGGCGGGCTTCGACCTGCTCGAGCTGCACTGCGCGCACGGCTACCTGCTCTCGTCGTTCATCTCGCCGCTCACCAACCGGCGCACCGACCGGTACGGCGGTGACCTGCACGGCCGCCTGCGCTATCCGCTCGAGGTGTTCGCCGCGATGCGGGCGGTGTGGCCGGACCACAAGCCGATGACGGTGCGCATCTCGGCCACCGACTGGGTCGAGGGCGGCGTCACCGCCGATGACGCCGTCACGATCGCCCGGGCGTTCCAGGCGGCCGGCGCCGCCGCGATCGACGTCTCGACGGGCCAGGTCGCCGCGGAGGAGGAGCCGGCGTTCGGCCGCTCGTACCAGACGCCGTACGCCGACCGGATCCGCAACCAGGTGGGCATCCCGACGATCGCGGTGGGCGTCATCTCCTCCTACGACGACGTCAACTCCATCATCCTGGCCGGGCGCGCGGACCTGTGCGCGCTCGGGCGGGCGCATCTGTACGACCCGAGCTGGACGCTGCACGCCGCCGTGGAGCAGGACTACGCCGGCCCCGGTGCGCGGTGGCCGGACCCGTGGGCGGCGGGCCGCCGCAAGCCGCAGACCGGCCGCGCGGACGGGCCGAAGCCGCGGCTTCAGCTGGTCCGCGAGGGCGCGCCGGGCACCCGGCACGCGCGGTGGCGGCCGGACGGGACCGACGCACGATGACCGCGCGAGAAAGGCAGCCACAGTGAACCGTTTCCGGGCATCGGCCCCGCTCACCACCGGCTGGGAGCACTTCGGCTTCACGGCCGAGGGACCCGTCGCCACGGTGACCCTGAACCGGCCGGACAAGCTCAACCCGCTCACCTTCGCGTCCTACGCGGACCTGCGCGACCTGCTCGCCGAGCTGCCGCACCACACCGGGGTGAAGGTGCTGGTCATCCAGGGCGAGGGCCGCGGCTTCTGCGGCGGCGGCGACGTCAACGAGATCATCGGCGAGCTGATCAAGATGAAGGCCGCCGACCTCATGCGGTTCACCAAGATGACCGGCGAGGTCATCCGGGCCATGCGCGAGTGCCCGATCCCGATCATCGTGAAGATCCAGGGCATCGCGGCGGGCGCCGGCGCCGTCATCGCGCTCGCCGCCGACTTCCGGGTCGTCGCCCGGTCCGGCCGCTTCGCGTTCCTGTTCACCAAGGTCGGCCTGTCCGGCGGTGACATGGGCGCGGCGTACCTGCTGCCCCGCGTCGTCGGCCTGGGGCGCGCGACGTCGCTGCTCATGCTCGGCGACACCATCGACGCCGCGACCGCCGACC
>Ga0164243_10007372_pt1 | contig 16443 bp, 18 predicted proteins | sample OricompcompostOP_FD_108781 | JGI IMG/M metagenome (GOLD analysis project Ga0164243, IMG submission 108781) | Organic Plus compost microbial communities from Emeryville, California, USA - Original compost - Organic plus compost (OP) | ecosystem: Engineered > Solid waste > Mixed feedstock >...
AACGACACCCCCTGCCACTTCGACATCCCCATGCGCGGCAACAGCCTCTACCTCGACGACGAACTCATCGTCGACGCAGGCGAACTCACCGTCCCCGACATGCGACCGGCCACCAAGCGATGAACGTCGAGATCGAGACCACCGTCAACGGCAAGCTGGTCCACGCGAGCGTGCCCGCCCGCCTGCACGTCGCGGACTTCCTGCGGCAGCAGCTCGGCCTCACCGGCACCCACCTCGGGTGCGAGCAGGGCTCGTGCGGCATGTGCACGGTGATGGTCGACGGCGAGGCCGTGAAGTCCTGTCTCATGCTCGCCTGCCAGCTCGACGGCAGGCACGTCCGCACCGTCGAATCGCTGGCCGAGGACGACCGTCTCACCCCGTTGCAAGAGGCGTTCCGGCAGGAGCACGCCCTGCAGTGCGGGTTCTGCTCGCCCGCCTTCCTGATGACCGCCACTGCGCTGGCTCACCAGGGCACGCGGCCGGGCCGGGCCGAGATCCGCGACGAGATCGCGGGAGTGCTGTGCCGCTGCACCGGCTACGACAACATCGTGACGGCCATCGAGCGGTGGTTCGCCGAGCACCCACAGACCGCCACGGAGGACGGCCCGTCCGAGGACGCGAGGAGCGCATGACCACACTGGAGAGCTCGCCGGAACGCACGGCGGGCACGAGACCGGGCGTGCTCGGTGTCTCGGTGCCCCGCAAGGAGGACGAGCGGTTGCTGCGCGGCGACGGGCAGTTCACCGACGACGTCGATCCCGCGCGCGTGCTGTACATGGCCGTGGCCCGGTGTCCCTACCCACACGCCCGGATCACCCGGGTCGACACCGCCGCGGCGGAACGGCTCGACGGCGTCGAGCACGTGCTGTCCGGGAAGCAGGTCCATCAGCTGACCGAACCGCTCGGCGTGCTGCGGCCGGTGCCCGGTGCGCCCCGGCTGCCCTACTACGCGCTGGCGCAGGACGTCGCGACCCACGAGGGGCAACCGGTGGTCAGCATCGTCGCCACCAGCAGGCACGTCGCCGAGGACGCGCTGGAGCTCGTCGACATCGACTACGAACCGCTCCCCCACGTGGTCGACGTTCTCGGTGCGCTCGAACCCGACGCGCCCGTGCTGCACCCCTCGGTCCTGGAATCGAACCTCCTCGCGTCCACCACGGACGGACGCGGCGAGCCGGAGGCCCGCTTCGACGAAGCCGACGTGGTCGTGGCGGGGCGTTTTCGGGTCGGCAGGGTCAGTCCGCTGCCCATGGAGACCCGGGGGGTCGTCGCGCAGTGGCGGGCGGGAGCCCGGGAGCTGACGGTCCATTGCTCGACCCAGGTGCCGCACCTGGTGCGCAAACAGCTCGCGGAATCGTTGCGGCTACGGGAGAGCGACATCCGCGCGATCGCCTCCGACGTCGGCGGTGGGTTCGGGCTCAAGCTCGGGGTGTTCCCCGAAGACGTGCTGGCGTGCCTGCACGCGATGGCGTTGCGCCGTCCGGTGAAGTGGAGCGAGGACCGCGCCGAGCACTTCCGGGCCGCGACCCACGCCAGGGAGTCGGTGCACGACTACCGGATCGCGGCGGACGCGGACGGGCGGATCCTGGCCATGACCAACGTCTACGCCACCGACATCGGCGGCTGGAACTCGCCGTTCGGGTCCGCGCAACTGTCCAGTGTGGTGTTCAACGGGCCGTACCGGGTGGAAGACGGGAGCGTCGAACGGCGCGTCACGCTCACCAACAAGACCCCGGTCGGCGCGTACCGCGGGTACGGCCAGCCCGAGGTGAACTTCGCCTACGAGCTGCTGATGGACCGGCTGGCCCGGAAGCTGGGGATCGACCCGATCGAGCTGCGGGCCAGGAACATGCTCACGCCGGACGAGCTGCCGTGGGTGAACCCGGCGGGCGCGGTGTACGACAGCGGCGACTACGCACGGTGCCTGCGGATGGCGGCAGAGCGGATCGGCTGGGACGCGCACCGCGCGGCGCCCCGGCGACCGCGCCCCGACGGACGCCTGTCCGGCATCGGCTTCTCGTCGTTCGTCGAGCGCACCGGGTACGCCAGCTCCCGATTCCTCGCCAAGCGCGGATCCCAGTTCGGCGCACACGAAAGCATCACGCTGCGTGCCAACCGGTCCGGGGGGATCGACGCCTACACGGGCGTCTCGACGATCGGGCAGAGCAGCGAGACGGCCTTCGCGCAACTGGTGGCCGAGGTGTTCGGCACCGACTACGACGCGGTGAAGGTGCACGTGGGCGACACGGCGGCCTCCCCGCTCAACACCGGGTCGTTCGCCTCGCGGACGATGATCGCCGCCGCGGGAGCGATCCGCGACGCGGCCGGGCAGCTGGCCGCCAAGACGCTGCGGCTGGCCGCGTTCCGGCTCCAGGTGCCGCCCGAGGACCTCGAAATCGCGGGATCGGTGGTCCGCCGGCGCGACGGCACCGACGGTGCCGACGGTGCGGTGCCTCTCGCGGAGGTCTACCGCACGGCCATCACCGGCCAGGGCATCCCGCCGGGCGAGGACCCCGGGCTGGAAGCGACGGCGCACTTCGAACCGTCGGACGCCGCCTACTCGTTCGGCACGGCGGCCGCGCTGGTGTCGGTCGACCCGGAGACCGGCGAGTTCGACGTCGAGCGGTTCGTCCTCGTGCACGACGCGGGGACGGTGGTGAACCCGAAGGTCGTCGACGGGCAGGTGCTGGGCGCGCTGGCGCAGGGATTCGGTGCCGCACTGACCGAGGAGCTGCGGTACGACCCGGACACCGGACAGCTGCTCAACGGCTCGATGATGGACTACTTCCCACCCACGGCCGCGGACCTGCCGCCGATCGAACTGTTGCACACGCACGTGCCGTCCCCGGTGACGCCGTTCGGGATACGCGGAGTCGGCGAGGTCGGCACGATCCCGCCGGGCGCCGCCGTCGCCAACGCGATCTGCGACGCGCTGGCCGACTACGGCGTCGAACTGAACAGCTTGCCGATCACGCCGGAGAAGGTCTGGCGTGCCCTCAACGCGGACAAGGGAGTGCAACAGTGATGAACCCGTCCCGGGTCGGCCTCATCGTGCCGAGCTCCAACACGACGATGGAGACGGAGCTGCCGGAGTTGTTCCGGCGCCAGACCGAGGCCACCGGCCACCGGTACACGTTCCACTCGGCGCGCGCCGCGATGAAACAGGTCAACCGCGAGGAACTGCTCGCGATGGTCGGCAAGGCGGCCGAGTGCGCGACGGCGGTCTCCGACGCCGACGTCGACGTGATCGCCTACGCCTGCCTGGTGGCGGTGATGGCGCAGGGGCCGGGCGCGCACAAGGAGTCCGAGCAGGTCATCGGACAGGCTGCGGAACGCAACGGGCACCCCGCCGAGGTGGTCAGCAGCGCGGGTGCGCTGGTGCGGACCCTGCGGGCGATCGGTGCGCGGCGAGTCGCGATGGTCACGCCGTACCTGGCACCGCTGACGCGGATGGTGCAGGAGTACATCGAAGGCGAGGGCATCGAGGTGCTCGACGCGGTGTCGCTGGAGGTGCCGGACAACCTCGCGGTGGGCAGGCTCGATCCCGGGAAGCTGCCGGACATCGCGCGGGGACTGCGCCACGACGGTGCGGATGCGGTGGTGCTGTCGGCCTGCGTGCAGATGCCCTCGCTCGACGCGGTGGAGGTCGTCGAGCGCGAGCTGGAGCTGCCGGTGGTCACCGCCGCCACCGCGACCGCCTTCGAGGTGCTGCACGCGCTCGGCCACCAGCCGACGATCGCCGGAGCGGGGCGCCTGCTGCAGGGGTGACCCGGTGCCGGCTGCCGAACCGCCGGCACCGTCTCAGGACCGGTTGCTCCACCGGTCGAAGCGGTCCCACGCCCGCGCCCACGCGTCGATCCTGTGCCGGTCGAGCGCGCGGCGGTACCACCAGAACGCCAGACCGCACAGCGCTGCGACGACCGCCCAGCTCAGCACTCCGACGGTGACCCCGTTGGCCACCGCCGTCGGCTCCGTCGTCGGCTCGGGCACGGGCGCGCCGCGCTCGTCGATCCAGGCGCGCACCGTGTCCCCCGCCCGGGCGCCGCGGGGCGCGGCGACCTCGCCCGCTTCGACGGTGCCGTCCGGGCCGACCCACGACGCCTCGACGCGGGCCGCACCACCGGAGTGCTCCCCGACCGCGGGCGGCGCGTCGGCGCGCAGGGTCGCCGTCACCGGCGTCCGCGTCGCCTGCTGGACGATCGCCTGCTGTCGCAGGTCGTGGTGCACGCGCTCGCCCGCGACGGCGGCCAGTGGCGCGGACAGCACCACGACGGTGACCGCGATGAGCAACGCGATCCGCTCCCGGCGGTCGGACTCCCGCACCACCTCGTTGCCGCGCAGCCGCGGCGGACACCAAGCCTGCACGCCGAACCTCCTCACTCCGATGTGGACTTCGCGGCGCCGGGACGCACCACCACCACCGGGCAGTGCGAGTGGTGGATCAGCGCCTGACTGGTCGACCCGAGCAGCAGCCCACGGAACCCACCCCGGCCCCGGCTGCCGACCACGACGAGGGCGGCGCGCCCGCTCCAGGTGAGCAACCGGTCCCGGGGCCGGTCGCGGACCACGACGCGCTCCACCCGGACGTCGGGGTACTTCTCCTGCCACCCGGCAAGCCGCTGCGCCAGCAGGCGCTCCTCGTCCGCGGCGATCTCGTCCCAGTCGAGCGCGGGTGGAAGCGCGCCGGCGTAGGCGTCGTCGCTCCACACGTGCACGGCGACCAACGTCGCGCGCCGCCTGCTCGCCTCGTCCACGGCCACCGCGAGCGCCCGCTCGCTGGTGGGGCTGCCGTCCACCCCGGCCACCACCGGTCCCTCCTCGGGCACCCGGGCCGAGCCGTCCCGCCCGCGCACGACCACGACCGGACAGTGCGCGTGGGCGGCGACCCGCACCGCCGTCGATCCGGTCAGCATCCCGGGGAACCCGCCGGCACCCGAGGCGCCGAGCACGACCATCCGCGCCGTGGCCGAGGCGTCGACCAACATGGGCGCGGGCAGGTCGTCGACGATGTCGGAGGTCACGCGCAGGCTGCCACCGCCGGCGTGGCGTGCCGCCCGCACCGCCTCGGCCAGCATGTCCTCCGCCGCCACGAGCAGGTCGGCGTACACCTCCCGCACCATCGGCGCGCCGGGGCCGTAGAGCCCGTCGAACGGGGAGAACCCGTGCACGACGTGCAGCGGCACATGGTGCCGCACCGCTTCGGCGGCCGCCCAGCGGACCGCGGAACCCGACCCCGCGGAACCGTCCACCCCGGCGACGATCGCGCCCGCCACACCGGTCATGTCCCCTCCCATGCGGCGGGAACCCGGTCACCGCGGGAGCCCGCGGTCACCGGGTGCCCCACCCGCAGGATGGCCTGCGGGAACCCCGGCAGCTCCAGGCGTTCGATCAGCCCGGCGCGGACCTCGCGCAGGTGCAGCGGCTGGGTGAGCACCGACCCCACCAGGCCCGCGGCCACCGCGGCGAGCCACGCGCGTTCCAGTGCCGCGCCCGCGCGCACGTGGTCGCGGCGCGTGTCGTCGGCGCTGAGCACGATCAGCAGCGATTCGGCGGCGAGGCGTTCGGTCAGCGTCACGGTGTCCGGCAGGTGGGTGTCGGCCCGTACGAGCCCCGACCACGGCAGCGTGGTGTCCGCCGCGGGCGGATCCGGGAAGGCCGAGGACCAGGCGGTGAGTTCACGCTGGTAGGCGCGGTCGGCGCGGAGGACGAGACCGGCGTGCGCGAGCGCGCCGGCGAGCGTGGCCGCCTCGGTGCGGGGGTGCACGAGCCGCGCCTCGGTGCCCGCGCCGGTGGCCGCCGCGGTGAGCGCCCGCAGGACGTGCCGCGGAACCCGGTGCAGCGCGAACGGCAACCGGTGGCTGGACCGGCGGAAGATCGCCGAGTAGCGGGCGGCGTCGGTGGCGCTGCTCCGCCGCCGCGCGCCGGCCCGCAACGTCGCCACGAGATCGGGGCGATCACCGCCGGGCAGCAGCTCCACCTCCGGCAGCCACCCCAGCGCGCGCACGGCGAGCTCGAGGTTGGTGAGCGCCGCGCCGCACGACAGCGCCCGGTCCCGGCCCGTGGGGTCGTGGTGGGGAACCGCGACCTCGAACCGCTCGTACAGGTGCACCACGTGGTCGCAGATCTCGACGCTCCACGGCTGCGAGTTGTGCACCGAGGGTGCGCGTGCCGCGGCGCTGGCGAGCACCCCGGTTTCGACAGCGGACCACAGCGGCGACGTCCGGCCCGTCATCGCGTACCCGCCAGCGCGGCGCCCCAGTCCCGCGCGCGTTCCCGTTCCCCGGTGCGCAGGTCACCCGGTTCGCGGGCCTCGACGACGAAGCTCGCCGGGGTGGTGACCACAACGTAACCCTTGCGGCGCAAGCGTTTCGCGGCGCTCCGCGCCGCCGAGCCGACCAGCCAGGCCGGTTTGCCCGTGCGGGTGTCGAAGGCCGCTGCGCGGGTACCCGCCACGGCCGGGGCCAGTGCGTCGAGCCACTCGCGCAGACCGGTGCGCGATCTGGTCGCCGAGTCCGACTGCTGCGCCGCGGCGTCGCGTGTGGACGGACGACTCATCCCGTGCACGTGCGTCGGGCCGCCCGCGACGAGGAGGTCGTAGCCGTCGGCGTGGTGCGGCGCCTCGTCCACGTTCACCACCTCGACCTGCATGGCGCCGGACAGCCCCTTCCCGATCTCGCGGGCGATGTCCTCCGTGCTGCCGAACATCGACTCGTACACGACCAGTGCTCGCATGGTGCTCACCCCTTCTCCGGCGCGTGGGCCGGCGACCCGACACTCCCCCGCCGCCGGGGCGCGTCACCAGGAGCGAAGGTCCTCGTGGCCTGGGCAACCCGGCCCCGGGAGCAGGGACGTTGTGCCCTCGCGCGACCGCGGCGGTCCGGCCGAGGATCGGCCCATGCGGATCGAGCACCTGATGAGTTCCCCCGTCGTCGGCGTGACCCCGGAGGCGACACCGGAGGACGCGGCGGCGACGATGCTCGAACGCGGCTTCACCACCCTGCCGGTGTTCACCGGGTCCGGCGAGCTCATCGGGCTGGTGACCGAGTCCGATCTCGGCGCGGCGCGGCTGATCGGCGGCAGCGATCCGGACAGCGGGGCCGTGCTGGGCACGCACCCCACGGTCGCCACGGTGATGCGCCGCGCGGTGGTCACGGCCGCCCCGGGCGACGACGTCGCCGAGGTGGCCGCCGTGCTGGTCGAGTCGCGGCAGCGGTGCCTGCCGGTGGTGCGGGACGGCCGGGTCGCCGGGATCGTCAGCTGGCGGGACCTGCTGACGCACCTGCTCGCGGCGCGCCGGTGAGCGGCGCTCCGGCGGGCGGCGTCGTCGGCGAGCACGAGGCGCCGCAGCAACTCCACCGGTAGCAACGCCACCTGCCCCCACCACGACCGCACTCCCGCCTTCGCTCCCCGGGCACCGCGAAACGGGCCCGCACGAGCCGCTCCTCCTCAGCTCCCGCCGGTGACGCGGCGGTGGGCACCGGCTCACCGCTCCGCGGCACGGTGCGCCGCGTTCGTGCACAGCGAACGGCGCGCCGCCCGCGTCAGCCGGATGTCCACGGCGGCACAGCGGCGGCTGTCAGCATCGGCCGCCGTGACAGGCACACTCGGCCGACCACACGTCCACCGACGCGACGACGCACGACATCCCGGACAACGTGGACGTCAACGTCCGGGTCCACTGGTCCGACTCACCGCAGCACGGCGGGGGCCAGTTCCTCCATGCGCTGCAGCGCCGTCGCGGGATCGGTGCCCAGCGGCGGCATGAGCGCGACGTGGTCGGCGCCCGCGGCGAGGTGATCGCGCACCCTGGCGGCCACCTCCTCGGGTGCGCCGTGGGCGACCACCGCGTCCACCAGCCGGTCGTCGCCGTCGGGGTAGCCCAGGTCCGCGGCGGCCTTGGCGAACCACGGCTGGGCCAGCGCCCCGGTCACCTGTTCCACCGCCGCGTGCCGGTCCGCCACCACGGACACCCCGACGACCAGCAAGCCGTCCGGCCCGAGCGCGCGGCGCACCCGCGCGGTGCCCTCAGGCGGCAGCATGGCCGGGAACGCGCCGTCGGCGATCTCGCCCGCCAGCGCCTGCATGCGCGGCCCGTTCGCGGCGAGGATTCGCGGGTAGCTCCCCCGGCCCATCCGCGCGAAGTAACCGCGCACCGTGGCGAGCGGCGTGCCGAAGTCCCGTCCGACGGCGGCCGCCTGCTGCGGGTAACCGACACCGAGCCCGAGCACGATCCGGCCCGGGTGCGCGCGGGCGAGGAAGTCCGCGGCGGCGTGAGCGGTTTCCGGTTCCCGCGCCCAGAGGTTGGCGACGCCGGTGCCGAACGCGATCCGGTTCGTGGCGCCGAGCAGCACCGCGAGCTGCACGAGCGCATCCTTGCCGATCACCTCGTTGGTCCACGCCGCGTCGTAGCCCGCGCGTTCCAGACGCAGGGCCGCCTCGCGCATCGCGTCCGGTTCCGCAGCCGCGGGCAGGAACGCGCCCACCGGGCCGATCTTCGTCGTCGTCATGCGATCCAGACTGTCCGGGTGCGCGGGCGGCGTCCAACGCCTGTTCCGCATTCGGCGATGCGCCGCGGGCATCGGCGCAGCTAGGATCGGTCAGGTGCCCTCCTCGCCGGATCTGGACTTGCGTCTGGTCCGCTACTTCACCGCGGTGGCCGACCACCTGCACTTCGGTCGCGCGGCGGTCGCACTCGGCATCACGCAGCCGTCGTTGAGCAGGCAGATCCGCGGGCTGGAACGGCAGCTGGGTGCGCGCCTGTTCGACCGCACGACGCGCGGGATCCGGCTGACCGACGCCGGTGCGGCATTCCTCCCGCTGGCGCGGTCACTTCTCGGTTCGGCCGCGCACGCGGTGGCGCGCACGCGGGCGGCGGCCGCGCCGGGGCGGCTCACCGTGGGCCACACCGTGCACCTGGTCGTCACGCCCGCGGTGCGCGCGATGCGGCACCGCTACCCCGACGCCGAGGTCCGCACGACGCACCTGCCGTGGAACGACGCGCCCGCCGCGCTCGCCGAGCACCGGGTGGACGTGGTGGTGGCGCGGATGCCGTTTCCGGCCGACGGGCTGGACGTCACGGTGCTCTACGAGCAGCCGCGGGTGCTGCTGGTGCCGCGCGACCACCGCCTGGCGGGCAAGGAATCAGCGCGACTGGACGACATCGCCGACGAACCGATCCCGCGCATGCCGGAGGAGCCGGAGTGGGAGGCGTTCTGGCGGGTCGACCCGCGGCCCGGCGGGCGCCCGGCCCCGGACGGCCCGCTGCTGACGGCGCTCGAGGACAAGTACGAACTGATCGCCGGGGGCGAGGCGGTGGCCATCGTGCCCGGCGACGAGCGGATGACCGGCCTGCACCCCGAGCTGACGACCGTGCCGCTGGAGGACGTCGAGCCGTGCCAGGTCGCGCTGGCCACCCGCGCGGGCGACACCCGCCGGCTGGTGGCGGCGTTCCGCCGGGTCGCGCGCGCCGTGCTCACCGTCCCGGCGCCGGCGGACGGCTGACCCCGGCGGCGATCGCGCCGCCGGGCGCCCGGGTCACGTCGTGACGGGGTAGGCCGTCGGGGTGCCCTCGTCGTTCGCGCCGATGCCCGCGTACTCGCTCACCAGCACCGGCGCGACCCCGACCGTGGTGGACCGGTCCTCACCGGTGAGCGCGTCCAGCACGATCGGCTCGTGCCCCGCGGTGGTGCCGTAGACCGCGCCGTGCCAGGCGGCGGTCACGCTCGACGGCGCGACCCGGTTGGCGGCCCTGTCCGGCAGGTTCCACAGCTGCGCCCCGGTGCGCGCGTCGAACCCGGTGACCGCGCCGTCGTGCTGGCACACCAGCACCGACCGCTCGTCGTAGAGGCACTCGCCGAAGGAGCTGGGCGTCAGACTCTTCGGACCGTCCACCCTGGACTTCTCCGCGCCGGTCCCGGGGTCGAGGAACAGCAGGGACGGGTCACCGTTGCCGTAGTCGCGGCGGGTGGCCACCACCAGCGCGGGGTCGGCGGGGACGAACGCGAGCCCACTGGACTCCTCCGCCGCGGTCCATCTCTGCCGGCCGCTCACCAGGTCGAGCGCGCTGGCCCGCATGATGGAGCTGTTCTCCGGGTCGTAGTGGTCGGTGCCCACCACGACGTCGCCGTGCACGCTGCCGGCCGCGAAGCCCTCGCGCTTCCACAGTTCCCGCCCGTCGGCGGGGTCGAGCGCGACGGTGACGAGGTCGTCGTTGCGGCTGTAGCTCGCGATGACCGCCGTGTCAGTGACGGCGACGACCCTCGTGACGGCGTTGCTCGCCGAGGCGTACGGGTCGTCGGACACCGCAACGTCGGCCTGCCACCGCTTGCTGCCCCGCTCGGGGTCCGCGGCGACGACGGACATCGCCACCGACGCCGGGGTGGTGCCCCGCTCCGGGATGCGCAGCGGCACGGCCGCGGCCACGAGCTCGTCGGCGACCACCGGCGGGCGCGGTCCGCTGTCGTTGACGAACGGCCCGTCCTGGTTGTGCGGGTCACCGGGCTCGCCCTCGACCGGCACGCTCCACGTGGGTTCCGCGGTCAGCGCGTCCACCGCGTCCAGCGACGTCGGCGTGATGATGTAGGTGGTCCGCCCGCGCAGCGCGGCGAACGTGGACACCACCGAGCCCGCCATGTTGGCGCGCAGCGTCGAGCTGGGCAGCGCGACCCCCGCGGCCGTGTCGAACTCCGTGGGCGGGTCGGCGGTCGTCGCGGGCGGCTCGGCGGAGCTGGACGGCGCCGCCGCGCCGGTGGTGTCGGCAACCGTCGGCGTGTCGTCGCCGCCACCACACGCACCGGCCGCGACCAGCGCAGGCAGGCACAGCACAGCAACCAGAACTCGTCGCATGTGTGGACCCCTTTCCCGAAGTCGGCAGAACTGTAGCCCGCTGCCGCGGAGCACGGGGGTGGTTTCACACGATTGCGTCTCAACCGGTGCGCAGGCCCCGCCACACGAGGTCGACCAGGTCGGCGGCCTGCGCCTGCCAGTCGCCGCCCGGGTCGAGGTGCAGCAGCCCGAGCAGGCCGCGCATGACGGTCTCCGGGTTCACGTCCGGCCGCACCAGCCCGGCGTCGACGTTGGCCCGCAGCAGCCGGTCCATCGCGCTCACGATCGAGGCGATCGCGTCGGCGGGCAGTGTGCCGCGCTGCGCCGTGGCCGCCGCCAACGCCCTGGCGAGACCGCACTTGGTCATCATGTACGGGGCCAGGTGCCCGGTGGCCCAGGTGCGGAAGGCCGTCTCCGGGCCGTCGCGTTCCAGCAGCTCCGGCACCACCTCCACCAGGTGCCGGACCTCGCGCTCGTAGACGGCCAGGATCAGGTCGGCCGGAGTGGGGAAATGCCGGTACACCGTGCCGACCCCGACCCCGGCGCACTTCGCGATGGCGTTGAACGACACCCGGTCCGACTCGGCGAGGGACTGCGCCGCGACCGCGAGGATGCGCTCGTGGTTGCGGCGCGTGTCAGCGCGCCGCGAGGTCACCGAACCCGTCGTCATGGTGCCTCCCTCGGGTGCTCGAGTGCCCGGACCACCGTAACCCGCCCACCTGGAGCCACTCCGGGAGTACCTTCGTTGCAAACCGGATTGTAATCCGCTAACGTCGATCCCACGGACCGGATAATTATCCGATTCCGTTCCCGGCCCACCCCATGCCGTTCCAGGAAGAGATCACGTGGACATCTCACTCGGAGTCAACGGGCACCTCGAACACCTCGATGCCGAGCCCGGTGTGACGCTGCTCGACGCGCTGCGCGAGCGCCTCGGGATCACCGGGCCGAAGAAGGGCTGCGACCGCGGCCAGTGCGGCGCGTGCACGGTGCACGTGGACGGCAAGCCCGTGCTGTCCTGCCTCACGCTCGCCGCCATCGTCCGCGCCCCGGTCACCACGGTGGAAGGCCTGTCCGACGGGGACGACCTGCACCCCGTGCAGCAGGCCTTCGCCGACCAGGACGCGCTGCAATGCGGCTTCTGCACGCCGGGCCAGATCATGTCCGCGGTCACCGCGGTCGAGTCCGGGGTCGACGACGTCCGGGAATTCATGTCGGGCAACATCTGCCGCTGCTCGGCCTACCCGAACATCGTCCGCGCCGTCGAGCAGGCGAGGAGCGCCGATGCGACCGTTTGAGCTGACCGCACCCACGACGGTCGACGACGCACTGGACGCCTCCGGCACGGTCCTCGCCGGCGGCACGACGCTGGTCGACCTGATGAAACTCGACGTGCTCACCCCGCAGCGCGTGCTGGACATCAACGACCTGCCGCTGCGCGGCATCGACACGCGCGACGGGCTGCGCATCGGCGCGCTGGAGCGGATGGCCGACCTCGCGGCACACCCCGGCGTGTACCCGGTGATCTCCCGCGCGTTGCTGCTCAGCGCCTCCCAGCAACTGCGCACCATGGCCAGCATCGGCGGCAACCTGATGCAGCGCACCCGGTGCACGTGGTTCCGCGACGTGAACTCGCCCTGCAACCGGCGCGAACCGGGCAGCGGCTGTCCCGCGGTCACCGGCCCGAACCGGATGCACGCCGTGCTCGGCACGAGCGAGCACTGCGTCGCCACCCACGCCAGTGACGTCGCGGTCGCGCTCGTCGCACTGGACGCCGAGGTGCGGCTGACCGGCCCGGACGGTGCACGCAGCGTGCCGCTCGCCGAGTTCTACCGCACGCCGGGCGACACCCCGCACCGCGAACACGACATCCGGCCCGGCGAGCTGATCACCGAGGTGGTCGTGCCGCGCCTGGACTGGGCGGCGAACTCGACCTACGTCAAGGTGCGCGACCGGCAGTCCTACGAGTTCGCGCTGTGCTCGGCCGCGGTCGCGCTGGACGTGCGCGACGGCGTCGTCGCCGACGCGCGGGTCGCCGCGGGCGGGGTGGGCACGGTGCCGTGGCGACTGCGCTCCGTCGAGGCGGCGCTGCGCGGTGCGCCGGCGGACGAGGAGTCCTTCGCCGCGGCGGCCGCGCTCGCCACCGAGGGCGCGGCACCGCTGGCGGACAACGCTTTCAAACTGACCCTGCTGCCGCGGACGATCGTCCGGGCACTGCTCGACGTCACCGAGGGGAGCCGCTGATGCCGGCCCGTCTGGACGCACCGCTCAAGGTCACCGGCGCCGCCCGCTACGCGCTGGACCACACCTTCCCCGGCATGGTGTACGGCTCCGTCGTGGGGAGCACGATCGCCCACGGCGAGATCGACGCCATCGACACCACCGCCGCCAAGAGCGCGCCGGGGGTGCTGGGGGTGTACTCGCCGTTCGACCCGCTGGTGCTGCACACGCCGACGACACCGGTGTTCGGTGCGACGTGGGTGCCGCTGCAGAACACGTCGGTCGACTACGTCGGCCAGCCCGTCGGGTTCGTCGTGGCCGAAACGTTCGAGCAGGCCAGGGACGCGGCCCGGCTGGTGAAGGTGACCTACCGCGAACTCCCGGCGGCGACGTCGCTGGAGGACGGCCTGGACACGGCGGAGGAAGCCGCGCCGGGCCAAGGCGACGCACCGGCCAGCATCACGGTGCTCGACGAGGGCGTCGAGTCCATCGACGACGCGTTCGCGGCGAGCCCGGTGGTCGTCGACGCCACCTACCGCACGGCCGCGCAGAACCACACGCCGATGGAGCCGCACTCGGCGGTCGCGGTGTGGGAGGACGGCACCCTCACTGTCTACAGTGGAAACCAGGCTGCACACATGCAGGCCGGGGAGCTGGCCATGGCTCTGGGCCTGGACCCGGACGCGGTGCGGGCGGTGAACCCGTTCGTGGGTGGCGCCTTCGGCGGCAAGGGCCGTACATCGGCACCCGCGTTCCTGGCCGCGGCCGCCGCCCGCGCGCTCGGCAGGCCGGTGAAGGCGGCGCTGACGCGGGAGCAGGTGTTCACCGCGACGGCGGGCCGCGCGGCCACGGTACAGCGGATCACGCTGGGCGCGCGACGCGACGGCACGCTGGTGGCACTGCGACACGATTCGTGGTGCAACACCGACATCGCGCGGTCGTTCATCGAGCCGACCTCGCACGGCACGTCGCGCGAGTGGTACGCGACGCCGAACCTGTCGATCAGCCAGCGGATCGTGCCGCTGCACCTGCCGCCGACCACGTTCATGCGGGCACCGGGCGAGGCGCCGGGCTCGTTCGCCCTGGAGAGCGCGATGGACGAGCTGGCCGACGCGCTCGGCATGGATCCGATCGAGCTGCGGCAGCGGAACAACTCGATCGCCCCGCCCGGGCACGACCTGCAGTGGTCCAGCAAGCACCTGGACGAGTGCTTCCGCATCGGGGCGCAGCGGTTCGGCTGGGCCGGGCGCGGCAGGCGCGGGCACACCGACGGCGAGTGGCTCGTCGGCACCGGGGTGGCGGTGGCGATGTTCCCGGCGCTGCGCTTCCCCGCGTCGGTGGACATCACGCTCAACGCCGACGAGACGGCCGACGTGCGCACCAGCGGCGCCGACCCGGGCACCGGCCTGCTGACCGTGTTGTCCCTGGTGGGGGCCGAATCGCTGGACATCCCCGCCGAGCGGATCACCCCGCACCTTGGCGATTCGGCGCTACCCCCCGGCGGCATGTCCGGCGGTTCGACCGCGACGGCGAGCACGGGCACGGCGATCATGGCGGGCGCGTCGCAGGTGATCGACGAGCTGCTCGCGCTGGCGTCCGCACCGGGCGGGCCGTTCGCGGGCGAGGAGGTCACCTACGCCGACGGCCGCGTGCACGGCGCGGGGCCGGTCGATGACGTTCGGCGCGGTGCTGCGGGCCGTGGGCCGGCCGAGCCTGACCGCGGTCGGGTCGTCGGCGCCCGGCGAGGAGCTCACGAAGCACTCCTTCAGCTCGTTCGGGGCGCAGTTCGTGGAGGTCCGGGTGCACCGGCTGACCCGGGAGGCGCGCGTGTCGCGCATGCTCGGGGTGTTCGACGGTGGCCGGATCATCAACGAGCAGGCGGCACGCAGCCAGCTCATGGGCGGGATGATCTGGGGTGTGTCGGCGGCGCTGCACGAGGGTTTCGAGGTGGAGGCGGGCGGCCGGATCGCCAACGCCGACCTGGCCGGGTACCTGGTCCCGGTGAACGCCGACATCCCGGACATCGACGTCGAATTCGTGGAGTACCCGGACACGCTGCACAACGACCTGGGCGCGCGTGGGCTCGGCGAGATCGGCACGATGGGCGTCGCGGCGGCGGTCGCCAACGCGATCCACCACGCGACCGGCATCAGGGTGCGCCACATCCCGATCCGGATCGAGGACCTGCTGGAGTGACGGCGAGCCTCCGGGGAACGACCGTTCCCCGGAGGCTCGCCGTGATCCGCACGCCGGGACTCGGTACGGTCGGCCGCGCACGACCGACCCCCAGGAGGTCCCGGTGCCGCCTGGCTCCTCGCCGACGCGGCCCGGGTGGCAGCCGGATTCGGCCGGGAGGTCGACAGCGACGGGGAGGACTGGGTGAGGTGCGACAGCGGATTCGGTTCCTCCACCGGCTCCATCATGGGAACCGGCGGGCCGGCCCACACCATCGGGGCCAGCGTCACGGCCTTCGCCGAGATGGCGGCGGCGTTGCGCGAGGCGTTCGACCCGCACGCCACGGGGATGCCGGGCGAGATCCCGGACCTGCGCTGGGCGGGCCCGACACGACGACGGTGCTCCGCTCCCACGGGATCATCGTGATCCTGGGACAGATCACGAACGACAGGCTCGCCCGCGCGGACCGGGCCGGGGCACTCGACGAACCCGACGTGCAGCGGCGACCGGACCGGCGCACATCGGGAGCATTCACCTGTCCGCTCGGTTGCCCGTGGGGATCGTGATCGGCGTGGTGGTCGGTGACGAGGCGTTGTTGAGGAACATCATCGCCAGCGCGCGCAGGAACTGGTCGAACAGGTAGAAACCCGCGGGTGCCACCGGGATGAGCCCCTCGCGGAAGGCGATGTAGGCGGGCCATCCGGCGCGGATCAGCGACGCCGACGCGTAGTCGCGCTCGAGACCCAGCCAGTCGCCGATCTCGTCGCTGAGCACGTAGCGCACGAACTCGTTCATGAACCCGCGCGTCACGCCCAGGTCGACCTGCGACGGCAGCCCCAATAAGTCCTCGGCCAGTTTCTGGCCCTCGTCGGTCCACGCCAGAAGCGGCGTGAGCACCTGCGCCGACTGCGCCTCCGCCTCGGGCCAGGATCGCGGGATGTACTCGTCACGGACGCCGAGCAGGCTGATGGCGACCTGCCACGAATGCAGGAACGCCTCCTCGTCCTCGGCCGACATCGGCACCTTCCACTCGAGGAGCTTGCGGTGCACGTAGGTACCCAGGCTGTGGAAGGTGATCAGGATGTCGCCGTTGCTGATCGGGATCGTCTCGTCGGCCACGGCCGCCCAGTGCGGCGACCGCGGCAGCAGGTTGCGCACCGCGGCGTGCACCAGGCGCGTCTTGTTGGCCGTCACGACGAACTGCCCCGACGACTCGAACGCGTT
>Ga0164243_10007373_pt1 | contig 16442 bp, 12 predicted proteins | sample OricompcompostOP_FD_108781 | JGI IMG/M metagenome (GOLD analysis project Ga0164243, IMG submission 108781) | Organic Plus compost microbial communities from Emeryville, California, USA - Original compost - Organic plus compost (OP) | ecosystem: Engineered > Solid waste > Mixed feedstock >...
ATGATGGTTGCAACCATCGCGCTGCAATCGGTCGGAATGCTGGTCGCAGCCGCGGTTACGCTCAGCGTTCTGAAATTCTTCGGCAGTCCGGTCGATTGGCGGCCGATATTGGGGACGACCGGTATGGGAGCGCTGTTGTTTCTTTTCGGCCGGTTATGGCTGCCGGAGAGCCCCCGGTGGCTGATGGAGCATGGGCGTGAGCCAGAGACGGCTCGGTTGGTGCCGCATGCTGACCTTCCACCGATCACGGTGTCCGCAAGCGCGATCACAAAACAGGCTTCTTCAAGTTTGTTCTCGAAGGTCTATCGCAAGCGGACCCTGTTGGCATCGGCGCCGTGGTTCCTGATGGATATCGCGACCTATGGCGTTGGCCTGTTTACGCCGGTCATCCTGGCCGCCATCCATCTGTCGTCGCATACGAGCGGGCCGCTGGCTGCCAATTTCGTCGCGGCCGAGGGAAGCGCCGCAATTGATCTGTTTCTGCTGATAGGATTTCTCATCGGCCTTTGGGCTGTACCGCGCTTCGGCCGCATTCACATGCAGATCGCGGGATTTGCCGGCATGGCCTTGGGCATGCTGCTCCTTTTGTTTGCCACTCTTGCGGGAGGTGGTGAGGGGGCTCACATCACCCTCGTTTTCGCCGGCTTTATTCTGTTCAACCTCGCGATGAATGCCGGACCGAATGCGACGACATTCACGCTGGCTCCCGAGCTGTTTCCGACCGGCATTCGCGCCTCAGCGAGCGGCTTTGCCGCAGCTGCCGCGAAGGTCGGTGCTACACTTGGCATCTTCACGCTGCCGCAGGTCAAGGAATTTGCCGGTGTCGCTGGTGTCCTCGCCCTGATGGCCGTTGTGAGTGCGCTTGGGGCGACCATCACCGCCGTTCTGGCGGCTGATATTCGGGACATTCCGGAAGGCCGCGGGCTGGAAGAAGTGTCGCAGACCTGATTTCCTGCGGATACAGGCGGGCTTTACCGGAAAGTAATTTTTGGGACCACTCGACAAGGGCCCGTATTGAATCAATCATGGACTTGAGCATTTACAAGTTTGCTCCCAAGGATATTGGGTAAGTTAGCGAAGGCAGGGACTCTCGCGATGAAAGATGGGCTTGCACTCCGGGGCGTGCTGCTCTTGCTTGCGGTTTTGCTGCTGGGTATTGGCGCCATCGCTTGGTCGCTGTTGAATTCAGGCCAACCTGAAACGCAGTCAACGGTTGTGGCTCGCGAGAACCCGGCAGCCGAAGCCGAGCGACGCAAGCCCGCGTCACCTCCGGAGAAATCTGCGTCTACTGCGATCACGGCTGCGACCGAGACTCTCAAGGGGCTCGGTGACCAGCTCGTCTCTCCCGCACCCGAGAGCGCGGAAGCCGTTCCCACATTCGATATAGCGCGCATAGAGCCCAACGGTGAAGCCGTCATCGCTGGACGTGCGAAGCCCGCGACCACGGTGGAGCTTCTGCGGGGCAGTGAAGTACACGATCGGACCGTGGCGGATTCTTCTGGCGCTTTTGTTTTTGTCCCAAAGCCCCTGCCGCCTGGAAATTACGACCTCGCATTGCGCGTCACGGAGCCGGGCGGCAAAGTGGTGAGGTCGAAAGCCACGGTCGCGGTAATGCTGAATGCCGCGAAGCAAGACAAGCCGGTTGTCGCTCTGGTAGCGCCTGACAAACCTGCCGTTGTGCTGTCAAAACCAAATCCGAAAACCTCTGCCGATCTTCGCATTGATGCGGTGGAAGCCGAAAGCGGCGGCAAGCTCTATGTATCTGGAACAGCGGCACCGGGTTCGAGCGTGCGGCTTTATCTGAATGATGCCTACATCGCGGCCGGCACCGCCTCATTAGACGGACGTGTGGAGTTTTCCATTCGTGGCGGCGTTAAACCGGGTGACTATCGTATTAGGCTGGAGCAGATCGATCCGTCCGGCCGTGTGTTGGCCCGCGGAGAGGTGCCATTCAACGCGCCGGCGACCGCGCTGCGTGAAAACGCAAGTGTGCCGGCAAGTCTGCCGTCCGATCCCGCGCCGGTGGCACGTGAAGCTGGACCACGCGCACCTGGCGATGCGATTGAGCAGACCGCAACCGGTTCAACTGGCCGGCGTGATTCCGTCGTTGTGCCGAATATCGAGACCAAGGTGGTTATTCGTGGCGATAATCTTTGGCGGATCAGTCAGGCCTCTTATGGTAACGGTGGCCGTTACACCGTGATTTACGGCGCCAACCGCAATCAGATCCGTGATCCTGATTTGATTTATCCGGGCCAGATTTTCATTTTGCCAAAGATGCAATCGCAACAGTGATTGGCTGCGCTGAGGCCTGAGCGTCCTGGCCAGTTCGGCGGAAGGTTTTTGCCATCGAAAGAAGCGTCTGGCGCTGACGCCCATTTCCGTATTTGAATGCCTGGATGGGGCTGAGTGTCGTCATCACAGGGGCATCAAGCGGGATAGGCGAGGCGCTGGCTCTGCGCTATGCGCGCGAGGGTGCGCGCCTTGGGCTGCTCGGGCGCAACAAAGAGCGCCTCGCTGCGGTGGGCAGGGCCTGCCGGGCCTTGGGTGCCGAAGTCGAGGTCGTAGTCATCGACGTGCTGGCACGCTCTGAGATGGCGGGTTGGCTGCAGGACTTCGATCGGAGAGGGGCGGTGGACATCCTGATCGCCAATGCCGGCATCCTGTCCGGCGTCGAGCCCGGCCGGCGTCTTGAGGACGCGGCTGCCAGCCGCCACCTCATTGAGACCAATATCCTGGGAGTACTGAACACCGTTCACCCATTGCTGCCCATGATGCTTGAGCGGCGAAGCGGTCACGCCGTGATTATCAGCTCAGTCGCCGGCTTTCTGCCGTTGCCGTCGATGCCGAGCTACAGCGCCAGCAAATCGGCTGTCCTGAGCTATGGCTTGGCACTGCGGGCGGGATTACGATCGCAGGGCGTGCGGGTCAGCGTTGCGTGCCCTGGCTATGTGTCTGGGCCAATGACCGACCAGATCCGCGGGGGCACGCCCTTTCTCCTGTCAATGGAACAGGCGGCCGACCGAATTCACCGAGGAATCGCCCGCAATCAGGCGGTGATTGCCTTCCCGCGGCTCTTTGCTCTGTTTCTCCGGCTGCTTGGATGTATGCCAGATGCAATTCGCAGCCGCGCGCTGTTGATGAGCCCGTTTTGGGTCGCGAGCCGGGACTAATCCGGCGTTGACACACTATGCCCGAGCGAGTGTTGATATTCCCGGCGCAACCTGCGCTTGGGGGACAAACCACATGTCAATTCGCGCCGGTCTGATGACGGCGGTGAAGGCGCCTATCTGGGGCCTCTCGGTGCTGACGGGTGCAAAGTCCTTTGTCGGCAACCCCGTTATCGGTAGCGAACGGCTCAACCGGCTGGGCCTGCACGAAGCCCGTTTGCGTGCGGCCGGCCGGCTGGCACAGCATCGGCGCCGGACTTTGGCCCGCGCAGTGAGCGACGCCGACCGGCAGGCCTTCCAGCGCGACGGCTTCGTGGTGAAGAATGATTTCCTTGACGCCGAGGACTTCGCGCATTTGCGCGCAGAGATCCTGAATCAGGACTGGGAGACGCGGGAGATGCGGCAGGGTCATACGGTGACCCGGCGCGTGTTTCTGGACGAAGTTTCGCTCCGTCGGGCCAAGCCTGCTCTTGCCGGTTTCATGGCGCGGCCGGATTTGTCCGCGCTCATCCGCTATGTCGGCGGCACGGGCGGGGAGCCGGTGATATCGATCCAAAGCATTCTCGCCAATCAGGGTCTCGGCGCTGGCGATCCGCAATGTGCAATCCATTCCGATACATTTCATTCGACATCGAAGGCGTGGTTTTTTCTGCATGATGTCGGGCCCGATGATGGCCCGTTCTTCTACGTACCGGGCTCTCACAGGCTGACGCCGGAGCGGCTTGCTTGGGAACGTGCGCAGAGCATTGCCGCAAGTCGGCATGAAATGCGCGATCATGCCGAGGGATCGTTCCGCATTTCGCGCGACGACCTGACAGCGCTCGGTCTGCCGGCGCCGCAACCGGTCATAGTCAAGGCCAACACCTTGGTCGTTGCCGACACATTCGGCTTCCATGGCCGCACGCCGAGCCCGCGCGCGACGCAACGTGTGGAGCTTTATGCGACCTTGCGGCGCAATCCCTTCCTGCCATGGACGGGGCTCGATCCGCTGGCGCTGCCGATGGTCAAACAGCGGATGGGATCGTTCCTGACGATGATGGATCGCGTCGGCGTAGCGCCGATGCCGTGGAAGCCAGTCGGACGATTGCGGCTCGACGCGCCGCCGCAAATCTAGGTCGGGCTTTATTACTCCGTGGTGCTGCTCGTCGATATCTCCCGGCTGGTCGAGAACCTGCATCTTACGACGCCGACCGGCATCGATCGCGTGGAGATGGCCTATGCGCGGCATTTCCTTGCGCGCGCCGCGACTGATGACGTGCGCTTTGTGGTGACTTGGCCGCATTTCTCCGGCGTGCTGCGGGCAGACGAAATCAAGCCGCTGATCGAGGAGACGGCCGCAGGTTGGAGCGCAGGGCGGAGCGATCAAAGTCTCGAACTGTTGCGCACGGCCTTGAATGAACCGATTGACGGAAGCCGTGCACGGCCGCAGCGCATCGGTGCCCCGGACGATAAACGCAGCCTCGCCGATTGGCAGCAGATCGTGGCGTTGTGGTTGCGAAGTGTGGTCAAGCGGCTGGATAGACGCGCGATCGCTGGATTCGACGACAAACGCGGCTGCTACATCCATGTCTCGCAATTCCGGCTGAACCGGCCAGAGCGATTTGCTTGGCTCGCGCATCCATCGATGCGGAGCATTTTCATGCTGCACGATCTGATCCCGATTACGCATCCGGAATATTGCCGACCGGGAGAGGCGATGCGACATCGCGCACGGGTCGATACGATGCTGCGGCACGCGACGCGAATAGTCACGGTCTCCGAGACCACACGGCGTTCCCTTCTGGCTTATGGCGCCGCTGGGGGAAAAGCAATTCCTCCGACCGATGTCGTGCCCTCGGGCTTGACGCCAATCTTTCTGGATCATCGCGCCATTCCGGCGCTGAACAGCAGCATTCCCTACTTCGTTGTCGTCGGCACCATCGAGCCGCGCAAGAACCTGCTGCACCTGCTGACGGTTTGGCACCGCTGGACGCAGGAAGGAAAAAGTCCGCGCGCACGACTTGTCGTCGTTGGCCGGCGAGGCTGGGAGAACGAGAATATCCTCGAGCTTCTCGACCGGAGCAAGGGGCTTGCGCCGAGCGTGCTCGAGGTCGCGTCGTTGAGCGATGCTGGAATGGTGTCCCTTCTGAAAGGTGCTGCGGCATTGCTCGCACCGTCCTTTGTCGAAGGATACGGTTTGCCTGTTGCTGAAGCGCTGGCGCTCGGAACGCCGGTCATTGCATCGAATTCTGAAGCACATCGCGAGGCCGGAGGGAAGTTTGCGGATTATCTCGATCCGTTGGATGGTCATGGATGGATGCGCGCTTTTGATGATTATGTGCAAGCGCATTCGAAGCGCCGGCAGGAACGACTTGAACTGACACGAATCTACAGTCCGGATGACTGGAACAGCAGTCTGTCAAAAATCGAAAAAATTATTGATCAGGTCGCGTCTGATTAGACGTCTTTCTCGCGTCGGAAAATGCATGGAACGCGAAGTGTGGTTACGCCATTAGTGAGCGTAGCCACAAAGGAGAGACATCATGCAGCGGCTATATCTCGCCACAATCGTGACCGCGTCCATGCTGGTCTCGGGCCATGCGTTTGCGCAAGTTATTACGCTCCAGCCGGAACAACGCACCGTCATCCGCGAATATGTGGTGCGTGAGAGCGTTCCCGTCATTGAAATGGAACGCGATCTGACTGTCGGCCAGTCAGTACCGGAGGACGTTGAATTGTCTACGGTCCCGCAGCAATGGGGATCGGGCATGACGAACTATCGTTATATCTACTCCGATGACCGGGTGTATCTGGTTGAGCCGTCGACACGCCGTGTCATCCAGATCATCGACTAAATGCAATTTGACCACACCCAAAGGCCGGGAAACTTCCCGGCCTTTGGCGATTCATTGTCATGGATCGTTACCGCACGATGATTCTCATGCGGGTCAAATTTGCGATCACCTGCTCGGCAAGCTCGTCCGGCGTGCCGGTCTCGGTCCGCAGATGAATTTCCGGATGATCCGGCGGCTCATAAGGTGAATCGATCCCCGTCACATTGAAAGCCTTTCCCGCTCTTGCTTTCGCATAAAGGCCCTTCGGATCCCGTGTCTCACAGACGGCGAGAGGCGTATCCACGAATACCTCGATGAATTCACCGCTATCGTGCCGCTCGCGAACCGAGCGCCGTTCGTTGCGGAACGGCGAGACGAAGGCGCAAAGAACAACAAGGCCGGCATCGGCCATAAGGCGCGCCACTTCGCCGGCGCGGCGCACATTCTCGACACGATCGGCCTCCGTGAAGCCGAGATCGCGGTTGAGGCCGAGACGCAGATTGTCGCCGTCAAGCGCATAGGTGTGGATGCCGCGGCGGCTGAGCTTTTGTTCGACGAGATTGAGGATGGTGGATTTGCCCGCGCTCGGCAGCCCGGTGAACCAGACAACGGCCGGCTTCTGCCCCTTCATCTTGGCGCGATAGCTCTTGTCGATTTCGTAGCTCTGCCTGACGAGATTGCTGGCGCGATAGAGCGGGAAATCGACCATGCCGGCGCCGGCCGTCGCGCCCGTCTCGCGATCGACAAGAATGAAAGCGCCGGTCTCGCGATTTTTCGTATAGGGATCAAAAGCAATTGGCTCTGTCGTCGCGAGATTGCAAAAGCCGATATCGTTGATCGCTAGTGTTGAGGCTGCTGTCCGTTCGCCGCTTTCGATGTCAGTGCCGTGTTTCAGCGCGGTGACGGTTGCTGCGACCGCTTGAGTGCCGATGCGCAATGAATAGGTGCGTCCCGGCAGCATCGGATTGTCATTGAGCCAGACCACATGCGCGGCGAACTGATCCGCGACGTCCGGTGCAGCATCGGAGAGCGCAAAAATGTCACCGCGGCTGATATCGACCTGATCCGCCAGTTCGATCGTTGCAGCTTGTCCCGCCGCGATGCTGTCGATCTCGGACGGGTAGACGTAGATGCGGCTAATGGTGGATTTGCGTCCTGATCGTGCGACGACGATCTGATCGCCTTGGTTGAATGCGCCGGATGATACATAGCCGGCATAGCCGCGGCCGCCGGTCTGGGTGCGTATGACCGACTGCACATGGAAGCGTGCCGCCTGATCGCGCTGATGCGTGGAAACTGGAACGGTTTCTAAATGCTGCAAAACCGTTGGCCCCTTGTACCACAGCATGCGCTTGCTGGGCCGGACAATGTTGTCGCCGTCGCGGGCCACAATCGGAATCGCCTCGACGTGATCGAACACAAGCTGTGCAACGAATTTGCGGAAATCGGCGGTGATCGCTGCGAAATGGGCCTCAGAACAATCGACAAGATCCATCTTGTTGACGGCGAGAAGGATGCGGCGAATGCCGAGCAGCGACAGGATGCGGCTGTGACGGAGCGTCTGTTTGGTCAGTCCGGTCTTGGCATCGACGAGCAGCAACGCGAATTCGGCATTGGAGGCGCCGGTCACCATGTTGCGTGTATATTGCTCGTGCCCTGGTGTGTCGGCGACGATGAAGGCGCGCTTTGCCGTGCCGAAATAGCGATAGGCAACGTCGATGGTGATGCCTTGTTCACGTTCGGCCTCCAGACCGTCGAGCAGCAATGCGTAATCGACATTATCGCCGGTGGTGCCGAACCTTTTCGACAGATGGATGAGGTTGGCCATCTGATCGTCCGGGATCGAGCCCGTTTCCGCCATCAGGCGGCCGATCAGCGTGGACTTGCCGTCATCGACAGCGCCGCAGGCTAGGAAGCGGAGATGATCGCGTTCGCGATGAAGCGGGGCGTGCATTTAGAAATACCCCTCGCGCTTCTTGCGTTCCATGGACGCGGTCTCATCGACATCGATCAGGCGGCCGGCGCGTTCCGACATGCGCGTCGTGCGCAATTCCTTGACGATGTCGGCGACACTGGCGGCGTCCGATTGGACCGCTGCCGACAGCGGATAGCAGCCAAGCGAACGAAAGCGGATGAGGCGGTTCTGTCGCTTCTCTTCCGGTGCCAGCTCCAGCCGCTCGTCATCGATCATGATGAGGCTGCCTCCGCGCTCCACCACGGGTCTCTCCTTAGCGAAGTAAAGCGGGACCACCGGGATGTTTTCGGCGAGGATGTATTCCCACACGTCCAGTTCGGTCCAGTTGGACAAGGGAAATACACGCATCGTTTCATCCGCGGCGATCTGGCTATTGTAGAGATGCCAAAGCTCCGGCCGTTGCCGGCGTGGATCCCAGGAATGGTTCGGTCCGCGAACGGAGAAGATGCGCTCCTTTGAGCGGCTCGGCTCCTCGTCGCGGCGCGCACCGCCGATTGCGGCATCAAAGCGGTAAATGTCGAGTGCTTCTCGCAGGGCGAAGGTCTTCATCTCGCGCGTATAAACCGCAGATCCGGACTTGATCGGATGAATGCCGTCCTCAATCGCCTTTCTGTTGGTATGGACGATGAGCTCAAGATCGAGCTCCGCCGTCATACGATCCCGGAACGCGATCATGTCGCGAAATTTCCAGGTCGTGTCGATGTGGAGGACCGTGAAAGGAATGCGGTTGGGATGAAAGGCCTTTCGGCAAAGATGGAGAAGGACACTCGAATCCTTGCCGATTGAATACATCAGCACCGGCCGCTCGAATGCCGCCGCCGCTTCCCGCAGGATAACGATGGCTTCCGTCTCCAGTTGAGCGAGATGATGGGATAGGGTGCTGATCATGAGACAGATTAAAGAAACAAAGTCTTTGAGAATATAGCATGACTCGGCACCGTAGGGCGGCCATGCATTGAGCAATATTTACCGGCTCGTCTTCAACGTGTCAGTTCTAAAACTTGCGCTCTTTTGAGAGACTTTTGCTGTGGTAAGGCCATGCCGAGAAAAGATCGCTTCGGCCGTCAGTTGAAAGACACGCTGACTTTCACGTGGCCTTCATTCCGCAGAATGCGCAAAGCCACGCCTGTCTCCTGCCGACAAACCGCAATATCAATGCTGAGCTGACCGATCCGAAGATCCCGCAGGGTGATTTGGTCGATGAATGGCGGTAATTCGGGATTGCGCAGCACGATTTCGTGCCGCCGCGGATTGAACTCGATTCCCAGCGATGATTGAATGAGCTGCAAGGGAGCCCCAGCCGCCCAGGCCTGTGGAGAGCATGCCACTGGGTACAAGGTCGGGCCGCGGCCGCGCGAACGCCGGAATCCACAATAGAGTTCCGGCAGCCGCCGCAGATCCATGTAGGTTGCAGCATCGAAGAGGCCGCGGAAGACACGGGCCACTGCTGCCTTATGGCCATAGCGCGCAAAGCCGGCAGCGATGAGGGAATTGTCGTGCGGCCAGACCGAGCCGTTGTGATAGGACATCGGATTATAGCGCGGCTCTTCGCGCCCGATGGTTCGGATGCCCCAGCCTGAAAAGAACGATGGGTGCATCAGCTGCGTCGCGACGAGGCGGGCGCGCTCTTGTGAAGCGATGCCGCTGAACAGGACCTGCCCGGCATTGGAGCTGCGCACGCGACAGGGCTTTTTATTGCCGTCGAGGGCGAGGGCGTAAGTACCAATATCCTCACACCAGAATGCGGCTTCGAATTTGTCCTTCAGCGTATTGGCAGCCTGATCTAGGGCATCGGCCTGTGTATGCTTGCCCAGCCGCCGCACCATCTGCGCCGCGTGTTTTTTGGCGGCATAGACATAGCCTTGAACCTCGCAGAGGGCGATGGGGCCAACCGCTGTCGAACCATCTTCATGGAAGACGGCATCGTGCGAGTCCTTCCAGCCCTGATTGACGAGGCCATCGTCGTTGCTGCGATGGTATTCGACAAAGCCGTCACCATCCGGATCGCCGGGGCCATCGATCCACGCAAGGGCGCGTTCGATATTCGGCCAAAGCTCGCGGAGCAGCGAAAGGTCGTCGGTGCGCTCGAAATAAAGACCGGCCAGCAGCACGAACAACGGTGTTGAATCGACGCTGCCATAATAGAGTTTGAAAGGAACCTCGCGCAGATTGGCCATTTCGCCGCTGCGCATCTCGTGCAGGATCTTGCCGGGTTCTGCATCCGCCATCGGATCGAAATCGCTCGCCTGCAATGCAGCAAGCCGCCGCAATACACCACGCGAGGTATCCGGGCTGCACCACAGGGTCTGGATCGCGGTGATGAGGCCATCGCGGCCGAACGTTGTCGAGTACCAGGGAATGCCGGCGTAAGGATAGGGGCCTTGCTCGGTGTGCGTCACCAGCATGGCCAGGTCCGATACGGACCGGCATATCACCTCGTTGAAGATGTCGTGGGAGGTCGTGATTGTCGTGGCACCACGGCTATCGAGATGGCGCTCCTGAAGCGCGGCGCGCATACCGCGACGGAACTGAAGATCTGTCGGATGATGGTCATCATTTCGGCATTCGACTGTCAGATCTACGCTTTTGCGTTGCCCGGGCTCGGGCGACAACGTGTAAGATGCGATCCGTGTCGACAGACGGTCCGGTGCTGGATCGAAGCTGAGGACTGTGCATCTCAGTTGGTCGTCCAGGCCACGATATTTCAGCCGGACCTGTCCATCTCCCATGATTTTGCTTTTCGCGCTGCCGCGTTTGTCACGGCGCATGCCGCGCACTTCGAACAGATCAGCGAAATCGCTGGAGAATGACAAGGCGAGAACGCAATTAACAGTCCGGTCGCCGTGATTGTGGATGTGGAGCCGTTGATACGCGGTGTTATTCCAGAGAAAAATCGTGCGGATGATATGCAGTGTGTCCTTCGGCAGGACCAGCTTCTTCTCGAAATAGATGTCTGGGTTGGTGAGATCGACCGTCAGCAACGCGTTGTCGTCGCGGACATTGGAGCCTAGCAACAGCAATTGTGTGCCGTTAAGCAACAATTCGAGTTGCCCTAGAAAGCGCGTGTCGTGACAATAGATGCCATCGAGACCGCCGGGGCTGGCGCCGATGTCTCCGTGACTGTCAAAGATCGCGAAGCAATCATCGTGCTTGAGGTTACGGCGCGGCCGGGTCGATGGCCCGGTCGCAGGGATATAGAAGGGGACCTCGGCGATCTGTTCGACCAGATTGACAGTGGATAGCTGCTCGTTTGAATGCTGTTCTTTCAGTCGATGCAATGTTTACGATCCTGCAGCGATGCGGAAACGCGATCCCGGCGCCTCGACCCGTTCCCCGCTCCGGTCCGATTGCGATTCTGACAGCAAGCGCGCGTAGACATCAACATAGTCTTTGGCCATTCGTGTGGCAGAAAAGCGCTGTTCGAAACGGCGGCGGATTTTTCTACGATCCAGCGCGATAACGCGCGGCACTGCAGCAATGGCTTCCTCGACGGTGTCGACCGTCGCACCCGTGACGTCGTCTTCCATCACTTCCGGAACCGAGCCGCAACGGAACGCCACGACCGGCGTACCGCAGGCCATTGCTTCGATCATAACAAGGCCGAACGGTTCCGGCCAGTCGATCGGAAACAGCACGGCACTCGCTTCGCCGAGAAACTGGCTCTTCTGCCGCTCGTTGATTTCGCCGATGAATTCGACATTGGGGCTGTCGGCGAGCATCGGCGCGATCTGCTCGCGGAAGTATTCTTCATCCACACGATCAACTTTCGCTGCAATCTTGAGCGGCATACCCAGCGCGCGCGCAATCTCGATCGCACGGTCCGGACGTTTCTCCGGCGCGATCCGGCCAAGGAAGGCGAGATAGCCGCCGCGCGGATGAGCGACCAATTGATGCATGTCGAGGGGAATGCCGTGCGGGATATTGGCGACGAAGTTGGCTTTCGCGATCGGCTTGCGCTGGGCCATCGAAATCGACACCAGCGGCATGTCGGTAAAACCGACGTAAAGCGCCAGCAGGTCGGGCAGATCCTGGCGGCCGTGCAGGGTGGTCACGGTGCGTCCGCCCAGGTTGCGAAACAGCGGGAAGTGAAACTGGTCGATGTGGAAATGGAAAACGTCAAACTCGTCGGCGCGCTGGAACACCCGGTCGAGCATCAGCATATAATAGGGAATAACGTCGCGGATTTTCGGCTCAAGCCGGAGCGCGCGAGGCACGCAAGGAACTAACTCAGCAGAGGTGACAGAGTCACCGCTTGCGAATAGCGTGACTTTGTGTCCGAGTTTGACCAGTTCCTCAGTTACAAAATGCGCAATTCGTTCGGTACCGCCATAGGTTTTCGGGGGGACACCCTCCATAAGCGGCGCAATCTGAGCAATTCGCATGCAAGTGGATCCTCTCGTGATTGCCGTTAACGTTTTGCGGTGCAATAAGTTTCGGATGCCCTCAAGATTTTGTTTGGCCTTTTGTCATCAAAGAGCGGCATCGTATCTCCGTAAGGTTTTAGGTAATTTGGTCGCAGGCGATGGTGCTGTCCCACCGATTTCGGTGATTGTCCCACCGCCGAGCTTGGCGGTATCGTTCAATAAGAATTGGAATCTTTCAGGGGGAAGGAATGGCCAAATTTGGCATCGGGCAGGCGGTCAAACGTGTCGAGGACCAGCGCTTCCTGACCGGCAAGGGGCGTTACGTTGAAGATATCAACTTGCCGAACCAGGCCTATGCGGTGGCTGTCGGCTCGCCGCATGCTCACGCCAAAATCCTCAGCATCGATACGTCGAAGGCTTCGGCCGCACCCGGTGTTCTGGCGGTACTTACAGGTGCTGACGCCATTGCCGACAAGCTGGGTGCGCTGACGGCTCATCCGATGCCGGAAGAGGTCGGTGCACCGGCCGGTTTCCGGACCTGGCAACCGCTGATCTGCCATGACCGCGTGCGGTTTGTGGGCGATCGCGTCGCCTTCGTGATCGCCGAGACGCTGATGCAGGCGCGAGACGCCGCCGACCTGGTCGAGGTCGAGTACGAGGAATTACCTGCGGTCTCGGACCTGGAAGAGGCGGCCAAAGACGGTGCGCCGAAGGTTTATGACGACAATCAGAAGGGCAACTGGGCATTCGGCCTGATGTTCGGGGATCAGGGCGCGACCGACGCCGCCTTTACCAAGGCCAAGCATCACGTCACGCTTCGCGTTGAGCACAATCGTCTTGCACCCAATGCGATGGAGCCGCGCGTTGCCATCGGCGATTACAGCGAGGCGGACGACCAATACACGCTCTATACGTCTTCGCAGAATCCGCATGGCGTGCGCATGGAGCTGTCACATATCTTCCATTGCGCCGAGAGCCAGATCCGCGTCATCTCGCCCGACGTGGGCGGCGGTTTCGGACTGAAGGGCAGTCCATTTCCGGATGATTGCGTGGTGCTGTGGGCATCGAAGCGCCTCGGTCGCCCGGTGAAATGGGTGGCGACGCGTACCGAAAGCCTGCTGACCGATCGCCACGGCCGCGAGATGGTGATGTATGGCGAGATGGCGCTCGATGAGACCGGCAAGATCCTCGGCCTGCGCGCCAAGGCGCTCTATCAAGTCGGTGCGTACTTCGTCGGACCGGGCCTTGTGCCTGCCGCCTTTGCGCTGCGCTTCATGCCGGAGGCTTATGACATTCAGGCGCTTCACGTGATGGTGCAGGGGCTGCTGACCAACACGTCGCCTGTTGGACCTTATCGCGGTGCCGGACGTCCCGAGGCCGCTTACTTCACCGAGCGCATGATCGAGCACGCAGCGCGGCAGATCGGCATCCCGTCCGACGAGATCCGCCGCCGCAACCTGATTCCGGAAAACAAGCTGCCCTACACGACGCCGACCTTCTGGGTGTACGACTCCGGCGAATTCCATCGCGTGATGGAAAAGTGCCTGACCGTCAGTGACTGGAAAGGCTACGAGGCGCGCAAGAAGAAATCCGAAAGCGAAGGCAAGCTGCGCGGCCGCGCTGTCACATTCTACATCGAGCAGGGTGGCATCTTTAACGACCGCATGGATCTGCGTTTCGATCCGAGCGGCTCGGTATCGATCATCGCTGGCACGCATTCGCACGGGCAGGGACATGCCACGGTGTTCGCGCAGCTTGTGCATGAATGGCTCGGCGTGCCATTCGAGACGATCCGCTACATCCAGGGCGATACCGGACAGGTTGCGTTCGGACGCGGCACTTATGCCGCGCGTTCGTCGCTTGTTGGCGGCAATGCGCTTAAGGTCGCGGCCGATGCCATCGTCGAGAAGGCCAAACCGATGGCAGCTGCACTCATGGAAGCGGCCGAAGGCGATCTCGAATTCAAGGATGGCTCGTTCCGTGTCGTCGGGACCGACAAGGCCATTCCGCTGCCGGAGGTCGCCAAGGCCTTCTATGCACCGATGGGGCCGCTGACCGAAAAAATGGGAGTCGGCCTCGAAGCGAACGGCACCTATTCCACCAATCCGCCGAACCACCCGAATGGTTCGCATGTCTGCGAACTGGAAGTCGATCCGGAAACCGGCGTCGTGACGATCGATCGTTATTTCGTGGTCGACGATCTCGGTGTTGTGCTCAATCCGATGATCGTGCGCGGGCAGATCCATGGCGGTGTCGCGCAAGGCATCGGCCAGGCGCTGGTGGAACATGCTGTGTACGACAAGGGCTCAGGGCAGATGCTAGCCGCGACGTTCATGGATTACGGCATGCCGCGTGCTGACATGTTCCCCGAGATCGAATCTCATCTTGAGGAAGTGCCGTCAAAAACCAACCCGCTCGGTGTGAAGGGCATTGGTGAGTCGGGCACAATCGGTGCGCCGCCAACGGTGATCAACGCCATCCTGGATGCGCTCAAACCTTATGGTGTCGAGGCAATCGATATGCCGGCAACGCCGTCGCGTGTTTGGGAAGCGATTCAGAAATCGAAGGCCAGTGCAAAGGCGGCTTGAACCGTCGTTGACGATGGGGGCTTGTGCGACAGCGCAGGCCTCCATTCATGCCGGCTGCTGCAGCTCCACGTTCTGCGTCTGCCACTCGCCGTAAGGGTGGGTCACGAGCGCGCTGTTATAATAGTTCAACTGACCGGTAATCTCGCGACCGATCCAGGGCGGCATGCGGAATTGCTGATGCTCGTCGTCCAATTCGATTTCAGCGATGACAAGACCGGCATTGCTGCCAAGAAAGACATCGATTTCCCATTCGAGGTCGTCCCACGGCACGACATGGCGGATTTTCTCGATCTGTGATCCCTGCCGGAGCTGGATCATCGCTTCGGCTTCCAGCAGCGGAACGGAATATTCCAGTTCCAGCCGGCGCACGGATGAGGGTTTCGATTTGACCGTTAATGTCGCGGTGGTGTCGTCCTTGATCCGGACCCGGATCGAATTCTTGCTGTTGGACGCAAGGTACGCCTGACGGATGATGATACGCCGCTGTGCCAGTTTCCGCCAGTCATCGTTTCGGACGAGGAATTTCCGTTCGATTTCAAAACTCATGGATACTCCATGAAACAACTGTGGGAGAGCGCTCGAGACACGGTGGCAAGGGATCGTTATACCGTTTGAGCAAGCAGACCATCACAGCGCGTGACGGTTCGGTGAAGAATGCATGACATGGCTAACCAAGCCCATCGCCGTTGGCAAGGTGAGCAGCTGCGCGGCCGCCATGTCTTTCTGGTAATGCCGCGCCCCATGACCAAAGAAGTGGTGCGGATGCGCGCGAAAAGGCACAATAGCACCCGATGCGTTTCGACGAACTTTATCAGCTTAACGGCCAGCGACCGATTATGTTCGGAGAAGGGAATGCCCGATATTAATCTTGATCCAGCGATACCGATCCTGCGCATTTACGACATTGCCAAAGCCAAGGACTTTTATGTCGACTTTCTGGGGTTTGCGATCGATTGGGAACACCGTTTCGACGACAATGCGCCGCTCTATATGCAGGTGTCGCGTTCGGGTGTGAAATTGCACCTCAGCGAACATTACGGCGATGGGACGCCGGGATCGGTGGTTTATATCCGCGGCGAGAACATCGCTGCGCTGGCGAAGGAACTGAATGCGAAGGGCGCACGGTTCGCGCGACCGAGTCCCACCGATCGAGCGCCGAAGCTGACGGATCCGTTCGGCAATGTTCTGCGCTTCGATGATGTGACCAATCACGGTTGAGCGGCGATATCGTTGGCGGTCAAAACGATCCACAAGACAAGCTCCGCCGCCCCTGTTTTTTGGCCGGCGCGGGGACGCCCGTATTCCCAGGTAGGTGAGGGGAATGATGCGCCGAAAGACGCAGGGCATTCCTGATACGCTGCGCCTCATTGCTGAAGCACAGCCGCCTCACGGCGCATCATGAGCGACGATTTTGCGCTCCGGAGCCGTTCTTCCGGGCCTGGACAGGATGCGCCGCGCACACCCCGATCCGGCAGGCTTTGGCCCGCCTTCATCCAGTCCGCGTCCAGCAGGTCTACCTGCAGACCCTCGTA
>Ga0164243_10007374_pt1 | contig 16442 bp, 15 predicted proteins | sample OricompcompostOP_FD_108781 | JGI IMG/M metagenome (GOLD analysis project Ga0164243, IMG submission 108781) | Organic Plus compost microbial communities from Emeryville, California, USA - Original compost - Organic plus compost (OP) | ecosystem: Engineered > Solid waste > Mixed feedstock >...
AAAGCCACGGCGGCGGTCACGATTGCACCGGCGACAAAGCCGAGCACGGCGCTGTCCGAACCATTGCTCATCTTCTTCCTCTTGCCTTCAAAAACGACCCGCGACAATGCGGCAGGGCCGGGAACGGTTCCGGCGGGAACGGGTTCGGTCTGAAGCCGTTAGCGGCGGGGCACTTTGATGAGGTGCAAAATGAAAAGATGGACAAAACCCGCCGGACTGGCGCTTTTCGGCATGATGGCCGCCAGTCCCGCCTTGGCGGAGCCCGCTATTGTGATGACCGATCTCAATATGCGTGCAGGGCCGGGGCCGGAATATCCGGTGGTGGCAACGATCAGGAGTGATTCCGCGGTCGATGTTCTCGGCTGCATGGGCAGCTGGTGCGACGTGACCGTGGAAGGCGCGCGAGGCTGGGCCTCCGCCTCCTATATCGCCTTCGACATTGAGGGCTCGCCTGTGATCGTCCCCGAAGTCGGAACGAGGATGGATATCCCCGAGGCGGATTTCGAAGCCGAATCCTACTGGGATGAGAACTATCGCGACGAGCCGTTCTATGTCGAACGCGAGCGATACATTCATGGCGGCTTCGCCGGCGGAGCCGCGACAGGCGCCATCGCCGGCGCGGTTGTCGGCGGTCCAGTCGGCGCAGCGGTGGGCGGTCTTGCCGGTGCAGCGATCGGCACCACCATCGTCCCGCCTGAGCGCGTGACGACCTATATCGAGGAGGAGCCGGTCGAGCCGGTCCGTATCGATCGCGAGGTCTCGGTCGGCGTCAGCCTGCCCGAAACGGTCGTCCTCCATCCGGTGCCGGAATATGAATACCAGTACGCGATGGTGAACAGCCGTCCGGTTCTCGTCGAGCCGGGCTCGCGGCGGGTCGTCTACGTCTATCGCTGACGAAGAGCGAGGAGCGCCGCAAGGCGCTCCTCATGCTGTCTTGAGTTGAAGGTCCGGCGTCAGCGCGGTGCGGTCGATGAAGAGTTCGATCAACGCCGCGCGGCCGGATTTTTTTGCGCGCTCGAAAGCCTCCGGAAAATCCTTCGTCCGCCGCACCGTCTCAGCATGGGCGCCATAGGCCTTGGCGAGCGCCGTGAAGTCGGGGTTGGAGATATCCGTCGCGATGGGCCTGCCGGGAAACACCCGCTCCTGATGCATGCGGATGGTCGCCAGCATGGCATTGTTGACGACGATGAGGATCGGCGCCGCGCCATACTGGATAGCGGTGGCGAGTTCCTGCCCGAGCATCATGAAACAGCCGTCGCCATTGATGCTGACGACCGTCCGGTCAGGATGGACGAGGCTCGCCGCGACGGCCGCCGGCACGCCATAGCCCATCGAGCCGCTGGTGGCGACGACCTGCGAGCCGAGTCCGCGATACTGGTAGAAGCGATGTACCCAGCCGGAATTGTTGCCGGCGCAATTGATCATGATCGCGTCGTCCGGCAGCGTCCGGCTGAGATGGACAACTACCTCGCCGAGGTTCACGTCGCCCGGCATGGGCGGCGGCTTGATGAAATCGAGATAGGCCCTGCGCGCCGCCTGCAGCCAATCGCGCCAGCGCGAGCCGTCGACCGGCTCTAGGGCGGCCAGCGCCTCGGCAAAGGGACCCATGCCGGTGGCGATGGCGAGGTCCGGCGCATAGACGCGGCCGAGTTCGTCCGGGCTCGGATGGGCGTGGATCAGGGTCTGCGCCGGCTTCGGCACCTTCAGCATGGAATAGCCGGCGGTCGTCACCTCGCCGAGGCGCGGGCCGGCGACGATGATGAGGTCGCTTGCCTCCACGGCCTTGCGGACATCCGGCGGGATGGCATAGGCGGCATGGCCGACATAGTGGTCATTGCGGTTGTCGAAGCGGTCCTGCGCCCGGTAGGAGGCAAGCACCGGCAGGCCGTTCGCTTCGACGAAGCGGGTCATGTTGTCAACAGCGCGCTGGTCCCAGGTCGGGCCGCCGACGATGACGAGCGGCCGCTCCGCTTGGGCAAGCCGTTCGCGGAGCTCTACCATCGCGGCGGGCGAGGGCGAGGCCTGCACGATCCTGGCCGGGCCGACATCGCCCGCCTCGGAGCGGTCGGTCAGCATGTCTTCCGGCAATGACAGCACAACAGGTCCCGGCCGCCCCGAGCGGGCGAGGTGGAAGGCGCGGCTGACATATTCCGGGATACGGTCGGCATCGGAGATTTCCGCGACCCATTTCGCCATCGGGCGATACATGTCGTGATAATCGATCTCCTGCTGCGCCTCGCGGTCGCGCTCGGAACGCGAGACCTGGCCGATGAAGAGGATGAGCGGCGTCGAATCCTGGAAGGCGGTATGGAGGCCATTGGCGGCGAAGGTCGCGCCGGGTCCGCGCGAGACGGCGCAAATGCCGGGCTTTCCGGTCAGCTTGCCATAGGCATCGGCCATGTTGGAGGCGCCGCCTTCATTGCGGGCGGTGATGACGCGGATCGCCTCGCGATGTTCGTAGAGCCCGTCGAGGAGGCCGAGATAGCTCTCGCCGGGCACGCAGAAAACGGTATCGACGCCCTGAATGCGGAGCTGGTCGGCGAGGATCTGCCCGCCGGACCGGAGGTTTGTCGTTCTTGTCATGAGATGATCCTTGCGCGGCAGGATTTGTGGATGGCGTTCTGCTCTTGGGTCTCAGGCGCTTGTTAGGGGTCGAGTGTATCCTTCTTCTTCAGCTTGCCGAGGAGGTTGCGCATGGCGGGGATGACATCCGCGATCGCCTTGCGGTCGCCCTTGTCGAGGGAAAGCATGGCGTTGGCCATGAGTTCGGCGCGCCGCGACCGCACATTCCGCATGCGCTCATTGCCTGCGGCGGTGAGATGAAGGAGGGCGAGACGCTTGTCGGAGGGGTTGGAACGGCGTTCGATAAGTCCCCTCCCGACCAGGGAGCGGATGAGCGTCGAAACCGTATTCGGCGATACCTGCATGATGCGGGCCGCCTGGGAGACGCTGATTCCCCTGAATTCGTCGACGAGCACCATCAGCTCGGTTTCCGAGCTGGGCAGCTCCGGAATGCCTGAAAGGGCTACCCGCCGCGTCACCCGACGAAGGGCGATGACGGTATCCTGGAAGTCGACGATGACCGATTCCATATCGGCGTCGGGCTTGGCCGTCTTGACCCGGGCGGCCCGCCGGGGCGTCGGACGCCTCACCCTGTCCTGTCTCCGGCGGGGGAGCGAGGTTGCTTCGACTGGCGGTCCATGATCTCCGGCACTCCGTGGATTGATCGCCCGGGCATTCCCTGAGAGGATCGGCCCCGAGAAAGCAACCGTCCCCATCGCCTTATACCATCATCGCGTGCGGCAGGGTGCAACCCGGAGGATACCGGGCGATGAAGCCGCATGCGCCGATCCGGAGAGCAGGACCCACAATGAACGGGAGGAATCATGGTCAAGCTTGAAAACCCCGCACTGAAAAGGCTGGAAGCCGGCGAACTGTCGCTCGGCGTCGGCATAAGGCAGGTGCGCACCGTGGATGTCGCGCCGCTGATGAAGACCTGCGGTTTCGACTGGCTGTTCCTCGATCTCGAGCACAGCACCATGACCCTCGACGCGACGGCGCAAATTTCGATGGCCGCGCTCGATGCCGGCATCGCGGCCATCGTTCGCATGCCGATCGGCGATTTCGCCGTGGCGACCCGCCTTCTCGACAGCGGCGCCATGGGCATCGTCCATCCCCATGTCGAGAGCGTCGAGGAGGCGCGCGAGATCGTCGACAAGCTCTGCTTCCCGCCGCTCGGCCATCGCGGCGTCGGCGGCGGCATCCCTCATTTCGCCTATCGCAATGTCGATCTTGCCGAGGCGATTGCCGAGCTCAACCGCAAGACCATCGTCGCCGTCATGCTGGAAACGGCCGAGGCGGTCGCGAAAGCGGACGAGATCGCGGCGGTCGAGGGGATCGACATCGTCATGATCGGCACCAACGACCTCGCTCTGGCGCTCGGCCATCCGGGCGAATTCGGCCATCCCGAGGTGGTGCAGGCCTATGAGACGGTCGCCGCCGCCTGCAAGAAGCACGGCAAATATCTCGGTTCCGGCGGTGTCTATGCGCCGGAACTCGTCGCCCGCTATGTCGATATGGGCGTCCGCTTCCTTCTCGCCGCCGGCGATGTCGGGCTCATCCTGACGGCCGGCCAGCAGCGCGTCGCCACCCTCCGCGGGATTCCTGTCGGATAGGCGCAGGCCGGGCGTCGCCTATCAGATCTTCGGTTCGGCAGGCGGCACGCCCAGCATGCGGAAGACGAAGGGCGTGAAAAGGAGCACGAAGAGCACCCGCGAAAGCTGGCAGGTGATGACGAAGGCGACGTCGATGCCGAGGCCGAAGGTGAGAAGGCTCATTTCCACCATGCCGGCCGGGGCGGTGGCGAGAAGGACGGATTCGAAGGACCGTCCGAGGAGCCATGCCCCGCAGAAGGCCGCCAGCCCGGCCGCGACCAGCATGACGCTGGCCCAGGTGACCGCGACGAGGAAAACCTTGTGGATCTCTCCGAGGCGTATGCCGGAGAAGCGTGCCCCGATCACAGCGCCCAACGCGACCTGAACCCCGGCGACCAGCCAGGGCGGCGGCGCCGCCTGGGTGATGCCGGTGACATGCACGAGCATGCTGAGCACCATGGGGCAGAGCATGGTCGCGGCAGGGAACTTGAAGAAGGTGCTGATCCAGTAGCCGAGGCAGGCGCAGAGGCCGAGGACCAGCCAGTCCCTCAGCGTCAGATAGGCCGTATGGGCATCGAGCGGCGATATGCGCCCGATCGGATGGCCGACATAGATCTGCAGCACGATGGGGACGACGAAGATCACCGCAAGGATACGGATGAGATGGACGATGACGAGGCGGCGGACATCGCCGCCGAGCGCGCCGCCGAGCAGGGAAAGCTCGCCGAGCCCGCCCGGCGCCGAGGCGAAGAAGGCGGTCGGCTGATCGAACTTCGCCACGCGCCGGAAGAAGAAATAGCCGAGGATCATCAGGATGATCGAATAGGAGATGACGACCAGAACCACCGGCCACCACGTCCCGATCGACGCGACGAGATTGGGGTTGAAGCTGCTGCCGATGAGGACGCCGATGACCGGGCGGACGGAATTCCTCACCTTGGCCGGGACCAGATAGGGCTTCTCCATCACGGCGGTGATGGCGGCGGCGGTGATCGCGCCGAGGGTCCAGGGGAGCGGAAGATGCAGGAAATAGAAACTCGTCCCCCCGATGGCCGCTATGAGAAGCGCCACAAGGGTGGTCGAGATGCTCTTCAGCATGTCCTGACGGCTTCCGGTGATTGAAGCGGCGGGCGAGAAGCCCGGAGCGAAAGGAAAGTCGGCGCTTATTGGGCGATTCCGGCGGCTTTGTCTATCCCTCTTATAGAGAGACATTTTGCCTCCCGCCGGCAAGCCCCCGGGGCCTCCGCTTCGCGATGGAGGGAGAAGGCTGCGGAAATTCATGCCTCCTTGAGATTGACATACAGTCCCGGCAAGGATGGCGTCCTTCGCTCCTTTCCTTCCCAGCCCGCGGCCCCGCATGATCAAGACCATCGAGACCACGCCCTTTCCCGACCAGAAGCCCGGCACCTCCGGGCTTCGCAAGAAAACCCCGGTTTTCCGCCAGCCCCGCTATGTCGAGAACTTCATCCAGTCGATCTTCGATTCGCTGGAGGGCTTCGCCGGCAAGACGCTGGTCATCGGCGGCGACGGCCGCTTCTTCAATCGCGAGGCGATCCAGACCGCCATCCGAATTGCCGCCGCCAATGGCTTTGGCCGGGTCGTGGTCGGCCAGGGTGGCATCCTCTCGACGCCCGCGACTTCCAATGTCATCCGCAAGCGCGGCGCCTATGGCGGCATCGTCTTCTCGGCGAGCCACAATCCCGGCGGGCCGGAAGAGGATTTCGGCATCAAGTACAATATCGCCAATGGCGGCCCGGCACCGGAAGGCGTGACCGAGACGATCTTTGCCCGCACGAAGGCCATCGAGAGCTATCGCATCGTCGATGCCCCTGATGTCGGACTCGATGCGATCGGAGAGTCGAAGGTCGGCGACATGGTCGTCGAGGTGATCGACCCGGTCGCCGATTATCGCGACCTGATGGCGACGCTGTTCGATTTCGACGCGATTCGCGACCTGTTCGCGTCCGGCTTCCGCATGCGCTTCGACGCCATGAGCGCCGTCACCGGCCCCTATGCCAAGGCGATCCTGGAAGGGTCGCTCGGCGCGCCGGAAGGCACCGTCGTCAATGCGGTGCCGCTGCCCGATTTCGGCGGCCACCATCCCGACCCGAACCTCGTCCATGCGAAGGAGCTCTTCGACCTTCTGATGTCGCCGGACGGGCCGGATTTCGGCGCGGCGTCGGATGGCGACGGCGACCGCAACCTCATCATCGGCAAGGGCATCTTCGTCACCCCGTCGGATTCACTGGCCGCGCTCGCCGCCAATGCGACCCTTGCGCCGGGCTATGCGGAGGGCCTCGCCGGCATCGCCCGCTCCATGCCGACCAGCGCCGCTGCCGACCGGGTCGCGGCGAAGCTCGGCATTCCCGCCTATGAGACGCCGACCGGCTGGAAATTCTTCGGCAATCTTCTCGATGCCGGGCGCGCCACCATCTGCGGCGAGGAAAGCGCCGGCACGGGGTCGAACCATGTCCGCGAGAAGGATGGTCTCTGGGCGGTCCTGCTCTGGCTCAACATCCTTGCCCGGCGGCGCGAGAGCGTCGAGGCGATCATGCGCGGCCATTGGCGCGAATTCGGCCGGAACTATTATGCTCGGCATGATTATGAGGATCTCGATACCGACGCCGCCAACGGCCTGATGGCGCATCTTCGCGACAGCCTCGCCAGGCTTCCCGGCAAGACCGTCAACGGCATGACCATCGAGGCGGCCGACGATTTCGCCTATGACGATCCGGTGGACGGATCGCGTTCGACCGGGCAGGGCGTGCGCATCCTTTTCGAAGGTGGATCGCGCCTCGTCTTCCGCCTGTCGGGCACCGGCACGTCCGGCGCGACGCTCCGCGTCTATATCGAGCGCTACGAACCCGATCCGGCCAAGCACGACCGGCCGGTCGGCGCGGCGCTGTCGGACCTGATCCGGGCAGCCGAGGAACTGGCCGAGATCACGACACGCACGGGACGGTCCGAACCCTCGGTCATAACCTGACAAAAAGCCCGCCGGTTTGGCGGGCTTTTGATTTCGAAAAGCGGACGGCTCAGGCGCTGAGGCGCTTCTGTTCCGCCCGTTTCGCCTTGATCGCCATCAGCACCTTTTCCGAGGTCGCCGGCAGCGAGGTGATGCGCACGCCGACCGCATCGTGGATGGCGTTCATGATCGCCGCTGCCGTCGGCACGGCGGTCGGCTCGCCGACGCCCTTGGCGCCGAAGGGGCCGGTCGGGTCGAAGCCCTCGACGATATCGACATCGATCTCCGGCATGTCGAGCGAAGTCGGCATGATGTAGTTGGTGAGGTTCGGGTTGATGTGCCGACCGTCCTTGGTGAACAGCATCTCTTCCTGCAGCGCCATGCCGACGCCCATGGAGATGCCGCCCTCGACCTGACCCTCGACCAGCATCGGATTGATCGCCGTGCCGCAATCATGCGCCGCGGTGATGCGGATCACCTCGACCTCGCCGGTCTCCTCGTCGACATCGACCTCGGCGATCTGCGTCGCATAGACATAGGTCGAGAAGGGCTTGCCCTGCCCGGTCTCGGGATGCATGGCGACGGTCGGCGGGTTCCAGCTTGCCGTGCCGATCGGCGGCTGGCCGAGTACGACCTGCGAATGCTTGGCGACATCGCCGATGGCGACGCCATGCTGCGGGAAGCCCTTGACGATGATGCGCCGGTCGCGCGCCTCGAGCTGGCTTGGCTTGACGCCGAGCATGGGCGCCGCTGCCTCGAAGAGGATTTGACGCGCCGCCTCGGCGGCGAGCGCGATGGCGTTGCCGGTGACATAGGTCGTGCGGCTGGCGATGGCGCCGGTGTCCATCGGCGTCGCGTCGGTGTCGGCCGAGACGACGAAGACATCGTCGGTCGCGACGCCGAGCGCCTCCGCCGCGATCTGGGCGAGCACGGTGAGCGAGCCCTGTCCGGTCTCGACCGTGCCTGTGAGGAGGACCGCCGTGCCGTCCTCATTGACCTTCACCGTTGCCGAACTCGGATTGGCCGCGACCGTGAAGCCGATCGGGTACCACATGCAGGCGATGCCGCGTCCGCGCTTCTTCATCAGCGTGCCTCCTGCCAGCGGAAACGGTCGGCCGCCATTTCGAGCGATTCCTTCACCACGACGCTGTGCAGCGTCTGGCCGGTCGGGCTCGACGAGCCTTCGTGGAAGGCGTTGCGGAGCCGGATTTCCAGCGGGTCGATGCCGAGCGTATGGGCGATCTCGTCCATCTGCGATTCATAGGCGAAGCAGACCTGCGGCGCCCCGAAGCCGCGCATCGCGCCGGTCATCGTCTTGTTGGTGTAGACGACGAAGGCTTCCGCGGTGACGTTGTCGATATTGTAGGGGCCGGGCGAAAGGATGCAGGCCTTGCCGAGCGTCGTCTCGCTCCATGAGCAATAAGCGCCGCCGTCCAGCACGAGGCGTATCTTGCGGGCAAGGATCTTCCCGTCCTTTGTCACGCCGGTCTTGTAGTCCATGATGATCGGGTGGCGCGTCGTGGTCGAGGTGAACTCCTCGCTCCGCGTGAAGAGGCCCTTCACTGGCCTTCCTGTCTTCTTGGAGAGAAGCGCCAGCACCGGCTCCTGGGTGATCTCGTTCTTGCCGCCGAAATTGCCGCCGACCACCGTGCAGACGATGCGGATGCGGCTCATCGGCAGGTTGAGCGTGCGGGCGATGTCGGCACGCGCCAGCGTGATACGCCCGATCGTCGCCCAGATGGTGACGCGCCCCGTCGCATCCCAGTCGGCAATCGCCGCATGGGGTTCGAGCGAGACATGCTCGATCATCTGGGTCGAATAGCGATTCTCGAAGATATGGTCGGATTCAGCGAAGCCCTTCTCGACATCGCCCTTCCGGATCGCCTTGGTCGCATAGATGTTGCTGTTCGGCGCGTGGACCTTGTGGGCGTCCTCGTTCATCGCCTCGACCGGATCGAAGATCGCCGGCAGCGGCTCATATTCGACGACGATCTTGCCGATCGCTTCATTGGCGATCTGCTCGGTGACGGCCGCGACCGCCGCCACGCCGTCGCCGGCATGATAGACGATGTCGTCGCAGAGCACCGGTTGGTCCTGATAGGAGGGGCCGAAGGAATTGACCGGAATGTCCTTGCCGGTCAGCACCGCCATGACGCCGGGGATGGCCTCCGCCGCGCTGGTGTCGATCCGCTTGATGCGGGCCGAGGCGATGCCGGCGCGCTTGATGCGCGCATAGAGCATGCCGTGGAAGGACATGTCGTCGATATATTTCGTCTGGCCGAGGCCGTGCATCCTGCCGTCCTGGCGGGTGGCGCGCTGGCCGACGGCGCGTGTCTGCTGCCGGGCCTCGGGGACCAGCGTCTCCAGCGGGAAGGGCTCCCGCGGCAGGACCGCCGGCAGGCGGAGATCGTCTTCGGTTGAGCGCAGCGTTTCGGCGAAGCCGGTGCGATCGCGCTCGATGACCTTGTCTTCTTCGCTCATGATACGTTTGCCTCGCTCTTGGCGTGGACGGGCCGGTTGGGGCTCTCGGCGCGCATGATGCGCGCGGCTGCCTGCACCGCCTCGATCATCTTGGTGTAGCCGGTGCAGCGGCAGAGATTGCCCGCCAGCGCATCGCGGATCGTCGGCACGTCGGGGTCCTTCTCCCTTTCGAGAAGGGCCTTAGCCGCCATGATCACGCCTGGCCCGCAGAAGCCGCATTGCAGCGCGCCGTGGTCCTCGAAGGCCTGCTGGATCGGGTGGTAGTGATCGCGGGTCGCGAGGCCCTCGACCGTGGTGATCGAACGCTGGTCGACCTGTCCGGCGAGCATCAGGCAGGAATTGACGGCCTTGCCGTCGACGATGACCGTGCAGGCGCCGCAATCGCCGACATCGCAGCCGAGCTTGGCGCCGGTCAGGTGGAAGGTCTCGCGGAGCAGCTTGAGGAGCGTCGTCTCGGGCGGTACCGAGGCGGTCCGCTTCTCGCCATTGATGGTTACGGTGATGTCGGTCACTTGCTCTGTCCCTGCTTTGCGGCGGCGAGTTCGGCCGCTTTGGCGAGCCCGCGCTTGGTGAGGACGGCGACGAGTTCGCGGCGATATTCGGCGCTGGCGCGGAAATCCGTGATGGGCCTCGCCTCGTTGCTGGCGATGCGCCCGGCCTCGACCATCGTTTCCTCGTTGGCGGGACGGCCCTCGATCCAGGCCTCCGCCTCGGATGCGCGGATCACGGTCGGGGCGACGGCGCCGAGTCCGATGCCGGCCTTGCGGAAGGTGCCCGCCTCGACCCATGCGCTGACGCCGACATTGACGAGCGACAGGGCCTGCCCCTTGCGAAGGCCGAATTTCAGGAAGGCGGCGGGCTTGCCGATATTCTCCTTCGGGATGACGATCTCGGTGAGGATTTCGTCATAGCGAAGCGCCGTCTTGCGCGGTCCGACGAAAAGCTCCGCGAGCGGCACTTTCCGCATTCCGTCCGGGCCGGCGATGGTCACCCGCGCATCGAGGGCGACGAGGGTGGGGCCGGAATCCATCGAGGGCACGCAGGTGACGAGGTTGCCGCCGAGCGTGCCGAGATTGCGCGTCTGCAGCGCTCCGATCGAATGGGCGGCGTCGACCAGCGCGGGAAAATTTTCCCGGATGAAGGGAGATGCCATGATCTCGGAATGGGTGGCGAGGGCGCCGATCCGCAACCCGTCATCCGTAACCACGATGCCCTTCAGATCGTCGGCGCGCGAGATGTCGACGATGGTACGGACGCCATGGGTGTCGGTCTTGTAGTCAGCGAGGAGGTCGGTTCCCCCGGCAAGAGGCTTGACGGCCGGGCCATGTGCGGCGAGCAGCTCAACCGCATGATGCGCATTGCGAGCACTGACGAATTCGAACGCCTGCACGTTCTTGTTCTCCTTGTGTGTTTCCCGTTCATGCTTTCTGCGAGCATGTTCATTTTTATTATTCTAGAACGGCTATCATTGCCGATTTGAGGGTGCAAGGGAATGCTTGCCGGGCGATAATTTCTGGATTCGCCTGCTTCGTCTTCCTCCCTCTTCCCGGCAACTCGATACCAAGCCCGATATGGAACAGTTGATCGGACCGGCCCTTGCCGGCCTTGCCATTCTTGCCGGCGGTCTCGTCAAGGGCGCGACCGGCATGGGCGCGCCGCTCATTGCCGTGCCCGTGATGGCCAGCATCTACAATGTGCCGACCGCGATCGCGGTGATGACCGTGCCGCTTGTCGTCAGCAATCTCTGGCAGATATGGCAGTATCGGGGCGCAAGGGAAGGGCGCGAGGCTCTGTGGTGGCTTCTGGCCGGCTGCCTGCCGGGCGTCGTGGCCGGCACCTTCCTGCTCGGCCTTCTGGACGAAGCCTGGCTGTCGCTGATGCTGGCGGCGCTGGTTCTCGTCTATCTCGCCCTGCGCTGGCTGAAGGCCGATTTCGTCATTCCGCCGGCGAGGGCGCGGAACCTCTCCCTTCCGGTCGGCCTCTTCACCGGCATCCTGCAGGGCGCCGCCGGCATGACATCGGCCATCGGCGTCACTTTCATCCATGCCCAGCGCCTGCCGCGACAAGCCTATGTCTTCGCGGTTTCGGTCATGTTCACGGCCCTGTCCGCCACCCAGCTCCTGTCGCTTTCGGCGATCGGTCTGATGAGCTGGCATCTGGCGTTTCTCAGCGCCGCGGCCCTTATTCCCATCATGCTCGGGGTCTGGCTCGGCCAGAAGCTTTCCGATCGTGTCAGCCAGCGTACCTTCGACCGGCTGACGGAAGCCGTTCTTCTTCTGGTTGCGATCGGCCTGATCGTCAGCGGCGTTTCCGAGTTGCTGAGGGCATAGAAACGGGCGAGGCCCTTTGCCGCAGCAGCCTCGAAGTGCTAGAGGACACTCCTTCACGACGCCTTGCCGGTGCCGAGAAATATAAGAGTTGGGGTCTCTGCGGCCTTGACAAGGCCACAGTGCCGGCTAAACAGAATATCATATATGATCTATAGGGAGCTGCCCTGATGTCCGATATCGGAATTATCCCAGTCGATTTCGAAGACCGCTTCGACCCCAAGCGTATGATCAAGGATCGCCTTGCTCGCGCCAAGGAAGCGCTCAAGAACAGCGATTGCGACGCACTTTTCGTCTTCCGCACCGAAGACGCCCGTTACCTCATGGGTTACCGCCACCATCTCGGCCCGGCCTTCATCATGGGTAACGCCGTGGTGGTGCTCGGCCGCGACAGCGAGCCGGTCATGTGGAACATGGACTACGAGCAGTGCCGTGCGCGCATGCCGTGGTTCGACAAGGAACAGATCCAGCCCCGCGCCAACTTCCGCGAGACGGTCGGCATGAAGCGTTGGGCCGAGCAGGTCGAAACCTTCGTCGGCTCCCTCAAGGGCAAGAAGGTCGGCATCGACATCTGGGACCTGAACATGGAGAAGGCCATCAAGGAGACCTTCCCCGACACCGAATTCGTCGACGGCTATCAGAGCGTTCTGATGCGCGCGAAGGAGGTCAAGACCCAGGACGAGATCCTCGCGCTCAAGATCGCCAATGCGATGACCGAGGCCGCGATGGACAAGGCCCTCGAGTTCCTGCGTCCGGGCGTCCGTGAGTGCGAGGTTCTCGCGGTTGCGTGGCACACCATGACCGCGATGGGCAGCGAGTGGACCCAGTGCTCCAACATCGTCGCCTCCGGCCCCTACACGGCGCCTTATCGCCGCTTCACCTCCGACCGCATCATCCGCAACGGCGATCCGGTCATCATCGACATCGGCGCGAGCTTCAACGGCTACTATGGCGACCTGACCCGGACCTGGATCTGCGGCAACGTCAAGCCGACGAAGGAAATGCAGCAGGTCCACCAGTACTGCTACAATGCGCTCTTCAATGCGGCTTCGGCGATCAAGCCCGGCGCGACCAACGCCGACGTCTTCGCCCAGGCCGACCCCTATGTCCTCGACAGCCTTGGCCACGGCGCCGGCGTCAATCCCTGGGAAGCGCCCTATTTCAGCCCGCATTCCAAGGACCAGCCGGTCAAGCTCCTGGAGAACATGGCGTTCAACCTCGAGCCCTATGCCGGTGACCCGAAGATCCCGTTCGGCGTGCGTCTCGAGAACGACCACATCGTCACCAAGGATGGCGTCGACATCTACACGACCTATCCCTTCGACGAGCGCCTCGTGATCGACGTTCACCCGCTCGACGCGACGACCGGTCGGACCCGTCCGTAATCCCGGGGGCGAACCATGACGACAGGCAGCAGCGCGGTGGAGCTTCCTTCCTTCCGGCTCGACCGCCGGCTTGTCGTCGTGACCGGCGCGAGCGAAGGCATTGGGCGCGTTCTGGCCCAGGCCTTCGCCGCGGTCGGCGCGAGTGTCGTGCTTTCCGCACGGCGTCGCGAAAAACTTGAAGAAGTGCAGGCGGCGATCGCCGCCGATGGCGGCACGGCCTATGTCGTTCCCGCCGATATTTCACGCTTGGCCGACATCGAGAATCTGGCTGCCGAGGCCACACGCCTCGCCCGCGAGAGCGGCGACGCGCTGGTCCTCGTCAACAATGCCGGCTTCGGCTTCACCAAGCCCGTCCTCGAAACCTCCGAGGAGGACTGGGACAAGATCTACGACACGCAGGTCAAGTCGACCTTCTTCGTGTCGCAGAAGATGGCCCCGCTGATGATCGAGCGCGGCTATGGCAAGATCATCAACCTCACATCGACCTGGGGCTTTTCCAGCGATGTCGGCAAGGTCGCATACGGCTCCGCCAAGGCGGCCATCGCCCGCCTCACTGCCGGCATGTCGACCGAATGGGGGCCGCTCGGCATCCGCGTCAACGCGCTGGCGCCGACCGCGACCATGAGCGACTTCACCCGCGGCACCATGACGGCCAATCCCGAGCGCGCCGCCCGGCTCGTCTCTCATATCAAGCTCGGACGCTTCGCCGAGATGACCGACCATGTCGGCCCGGCGATCTTCCTCGCGAGCGCCGCCTCCGATTTCGTCACCGGACACACGCTGTTCAGCGACGGCGGCTGGCACGGCGCCTCCTTCTGACCTCAGCAAATTCAGGGAACACCCGCATGAGCAATCCGGTCGTCATCGCCATCGGCCAGAGCTGGAACGAGCTTGCCATCGAGAAAGAGGTCACCGACGCCGCCGGCGCGACGCTCATCGACGGCCGGCAGCTTGCTGCCGATGACCCGATCTGGAAGGAAGCCGTCGTCATCCTTCTCGGCACGGCCACCAAGCTCGACGCGGCGCGTCTTGCCGCCATCAAGGAAGGCGGCAAGCTCAAGGGCGTGATCCGCTACGGCATCGGCTACGACAATGTCGATGCGAAGGCTGCGACCGAGCTCGGCATCGATGTCGGCATCATCCGCACCTATTGCATCGACGAGGTTTCCGAGCACGCCGTCACCTCCGGCCTCGCCTTGGCTCGCGGCCTTTTCCACTGGGACCGCAACATCCGCGCCGGCCAGTGGCGCGCCGGTGCCCGCCCGCCCATGCGGCGCCTTTCCCAACTCTGCTTCGGCGTCATCGGCTACGGCCTGATCGGGCGTGCCGCGGCGCTGAAGGCCAAGGGCCTCTTCGGCCGCGTTCTCGTTTTCGATCCGGTCGCCAAGCCGAGCGCCGAGGATATCGCCCTCGGCATAGAGGTCGCGGCCGATGTCGATAGCCTTCTGAAGGAGGTCGATATCGTCTCCGTGCACCTGCCGCTCATTCCGGCGACGAAGAATCTCATCGACGCCAAGCGGATGAAGACGATGAAGCCGACATCCTACATCGTCAATGTCAGCCGCGGCGGCATCGTCGATGAGGAAGCGCTGCTCGAGGCGGTCAAGGACGGCACGGTTGCCGGCGCCGCGCTTGATACTTTCACCAAGGAGCCGCTGCCGGCCGATCACCCGCTGATGGCGGAACAGCGCATCATCATCTCGCCGCATATCGCCTGGCTGTCGACCGAGGCTGAATACGACCTCCGCCGCTTTGCGGCAGAGGAGGCGGTTCTGGTGCTCAACGGCAAGAAGCCTTCGGCGCCGGTCACGGCATAAGCCGGGCAGGCAGGAACTGGAAATCCGGAGCGGGCGGCAACGCCCGCTCTTTTCGTTTCAGGCCTGCAGGTTCCGGCTCGATGCGACCAGCTCGAAATCGCTGTCGAACTGCTTGAGGTCGGTGAAGCCGAGCGCGGTCAGCGCGATATGCGCCGGGCGGCGGAGATGCTCCACGATCGTCCAGCGGATCGTTTCCATGTCGCGCTTCCGTGCTGCCGCGATCAACGTGTAGTGCTCGGCCTGCGCCAGCTCCACATGTTTCAGGTCGGAGAGGTAGAGCCGCCCATAAGGCCGCATCTGCCCGCGCAGCACGTCCACATATTGCGCCAGCCTCGGCAGGTCCGAGAGCGAGTTGAGGTCGCGATGGAACTGGTCGTGGAGGAGATGCCAGTCCGGCGTTCCGGTTGCGGCGTCCATGGCGTGGAGGATCGATTCGAGGTCGTCGATCGCCGCCGATTCGGACTGCATCGCGGCCTGCATGGCGGCGAGGATTTCCAGCGGCAGGCGCATCAGGAAAAGCTCGCGCACTTCGCTTGCCGACAGCGTCTTGATGACGACGCCGCGATTCGGCCGGAACTCGACCAGCCCCTCGGCCTCGAGGTTGCGCAGCGCCTCGCGCACCGGCACCGCGCTGGCGTTGAAGCTCTGGGCGAGGTCGGCGATGTTGAGGCGCGACCCCGGCTTGTATGTGCCTTCGTAAATGCCCTGGCGGATCAGCTCGACGATGATCTGCGTCAGGCTCCGATAGGGCATTTCCGGCTTTTTGGGGACGAGCCTGTCTGAGGGCATGTCGACTCCGTTGGGCGGGTGAGTCCTGCTTATCATATTCTCGCGCGGCGCAAGGCGAGGCAAGCCGCCTTGCCAGCCCATTAAAAATATCATATTCGACAAGTCGAAACTCGCCGGAGTGGGGATTTTGGCGGGATGCGTCCGCGGGGAGGAAGAACGCGGAAGCCCTCAAATTGCGTGTGCATGACGGACCTGTAGATGGAGAATTTGCGCGCGGGACATCCCGCGCAGACCTGCTAGAACCGCATCAGCCTCCGGAAGAAGAGGCTGTGGCAACCGAATTGAAGAGCTTCAAAGGGAGGAAGTTCCATGACGATCTCAAGGACGACGACGCTCGCCTGCCTGATGGTGGGCAGTTTTCTGGCCGCGACTGTCGCCGCCAGCGCCGAGGACCCGAAATGGGTCGATGGCAAGCTCCAGCCTCTGTCCGACGGCTGGCCGAATGAACCGCTCACCATGTTCGTGATCGACGCGCCCGGCACGACCGATTCGATTTTCGCGACGGCCATCGTCAAGGCGACCGA
>Ga0164243_10007375_pt1 | contig 16441 bp, 16 predicted proteins | sample OricompcompostOP_FD_108781 | JGI IMG/M metagenome (GOLD analysis project Ga0164243, IMG submission 108781) | Organic Plus compost microbial communities from Emeryville, California, USA - Original compost - Organic plus compost (OP) | ecosystem: Engineered > Solid waste > Mixed feedstock >...
AGACGTGTTCGCGCGCCTCGGTTACGGCGACGTGGCGGAGAAGGTGCAGGAGCTCTACCTCGCCGGCCGCAAGGAGGAGGCGACCGCGGCGATCCCCACGTCGCTGGTGGAGGACACCTCGCTCATCGGTCCGCCGGACAAGATCCGCAGCGAGCTGGCCGAGTGGGACAAGACCGTCGTGACGACCCTCCTGCTGCGCGGCGATGCGGCGACGTTGCGGCGGATCGCCGACGTCATCGGGTGAGTCCGCGCCGCCCGCCGTGCCGCGCGCCGGTGCGGCGGGCGGCGCGTGATCGTGGTCCGGTGACCGGCGACGAGCGGTGCGGGTTGGCAGTGGACGGTCAGGTCTTCTAAGCTCCGGGAAACCTGAAAGTGCTTCACGTCCGAGAGGGGTGGCCGACGATGGCCGTCAGCCGCAGGAGTGTCCTGGCCGGCGCCGCCGCGGTGAGCGCGGCCCCGCTGGCGTCCGTCGTGGCCGGCCCCACCGCGACCGCGCGCGAGGACGGCTACCTGGTGGGCGTGGGCATCGCGGACGTGACGGGCCCGGCCGCGGAGTGCGGCATGATGGGCTACTCCCTGCCCCAGCAGCAGACCGCCGGCATCCACCAGCGCACCCGGGCCCGCGCCTACCTCGTCGCGGCGGGCGGGCGCCGCGTCGTGTACGTCAACGCCGACCTCGGTGCCCTGTTCCAGTCCGTGCACCAGGGCGTGCTGGCCCGGTTGCGCGAGCGCCACGGCGACCTCTACACCGAGCACAACGTCTCGCTCAACGCCACGCACACGCACGCGGGCTGCGGCGGGTCGTCCTGGTACGCCGCCTACAACCTGGCGATCCTCGGCTTCCAGCGGCAGACCTACGACGCGCAGGTCGACGGCATCGTCGAGGCCATCCAGCAGGCCCACGACACCCTCGCGCCCGGCACGATCAGCCTCGGCCGCGGCGAGCTGACCGACGCGAGCGTCAACCGGTCCCGCACCGCGTTCGAGCGCAACCCGCAGTCGGACAAGGACCACTTTCCGCTGTCGATCGACCCCGCGGTCACCGTGCTCCGGTTCCGCCAGGGTGGCCGCGACGTCGGCGCCATCGCGTGGTTCGCCACGCACGGCACGTCCATGACCAACACCAACCGGCTGATCAGCGGCGACAACAAGGGCTACGCCGCCTACGCGTGGGAACACGACCACGCGGGCACCCGCTACCTCGACGGGCGGCCCGAGTTCGTCGCCTGCTTCCCGCAGACCAACTCGGGCGACATGTCCCCGAACCTCGATCTGGAGCCCGGCCGGGGTCCGACCGGAGACGAGTTCGCCAACACCCGCATCATCGGCGAGCGCCAGTTCGCCGCCGCCAAGGCCGCCTTCGACGCGGCCGACACGCCGATCGAGGGGCCGCTGGACTTCCGCTTCCGCCACGTGGACATGTCCACGGTCGACGTCGACGGCCGTTGGACGCCGGACGGCAGACCGCACCGCACCGCGACCGCCGCGATCGGCGTGTCCATGCTCGCCGGCAGCACCGAGGACGGCCCCGGCCTGCCGTTGCCCGAGGGCGTCACCAACCCGTTCCTGGAGGCGCTCGGCGGCATGGACGCGCCCGTGCCGCAGGCGCTGGCCGATGCGCAGGCGCCGAAGGTGGTCGCGGTGCCCTTCGGCGCGATGCGACCCTACCCGTGGGCGCCGGAGGTGCTGCCGCTGCAGATCCTGCGCCTGGGTCAGCTGTACCTGGTGGGTGGCCCGGCCGAGTACACGATCGTCGCGGGGCTACGGATCCGCCGCGCGGTGGCCGCCGAACTCGGCGTGCCGCTCGAGAACGTGATCATGCAGGGCTACGCCAACGCCTACAGCCAGTACGTGACCACGCCCGAGGAGTACGACGCGCAGCACTACGAGGGCGCCTCCACGCTGTTCGGCCGGTACACGCTGCCCGCCTACCAGCAGGAGTTCGCCCGGCTCGCCGCGGCCATGCGCGCCGGGGCGAGCGTCCCGCCCGGCCCGGCGCCACGCGACCTCGCCGGCCACCAGCTCAACCTCCAGCCCGGGGTGGTGGCGGACGCACCGCCGCCGCTCAAGCGCTTCGGGGACGTGCTCACCGACGCGCGCGGGTCCTACCGGCGCGGCGAGCAGGTGGTGGTCGAGTTCGTCACCGGCCACCCCAAGAACGACCTGCACCGCAACGGCACCTTCCTGGAGGTCCAGCGGCTGACCGACCGCGGCTGGGTGCGCCACGCCGACGACGGTGACTGGGCCACGAAGTACCGGTGGACGCGCACCGTCCTCGCCGCGTCGACGGCGACGATCACCTGGGACATCCCGCCGAACACCCCGATCGGCAAGTACCGCCTCGTGCACTTCGGCGACGCGAAGTCGGTGACCGGCACGATCACCCCGTTCACCGGGTCCTCGCGCGCCTTCGTCGTCTCGTGACCAACCGGCACCCACCCGTGCGCGAGGGCGCGGGCGGTGCGACGATGCGCAGCGATCATCCGGTGTCGTGATCGGAGGACCCATGGTCGCTCTACCGGCCAGGACCAGGCTCGGCTACTCCGCGGGGTCGTTCGTCACGGGCGCCTTCGGCACGGTGCCGGGTCTGTTGCTGCTGCCCTACCTCACCGACACCATGGCCGTGCCGGGCGCGGTCGCGGGCGCAATCGTGCTCGTGCCCAAGGCGTGGGACGTGGTGTTCAACCCGGTCGCCGGGCGGCTGTCCGACGCCGCCCGGGCGCGGCGGGGGAGCAGGCGGCCGTTCCTGCTCGGCGGCGGCATCGGCGTCGCGGTGCTGTTCGCGGCGATGTTCGCCCACCCCGGGTTCGGCCGCACAGCGCTCGACGCCGGGTACGTGGTCGCGGCGTTCTTCCTGTGCGCCACGGCGTTCGCGTTCTTCCAGGTGCCCTACAACGCCCTGCCCGCCGAACTCACCGCCGACTACGACGAACGCACTCGGCTGACCAGCTGGCGCATCGGGCTGCTGGCGGTCGCGATCCTCGTCTCCGGTGGCGGCGCGCCCGAGATCACCGACCAGGTCGGCGGCGTCGCGGGCTACCGGGCCATGGGAATCGCGATGGGCGTGGTCATGCTGCTCGGTACCGCGGCGGTGTTCCTCGGCACCCGCGGCGCCCCGGTGGGCGATCTGCGCCCGCCGACACCCGGGTGGCGCGACCTGCTCGCCACCATGCGGCGGTGGCGGCCGTTCCGCTGGCTGCTGGGTGTCTACTTCGTCCAGTCGCTCGGCCTGGCGACCCTGCTGGCCGGGGTCAACTACGCGTCCCGCCACGTCTTCGGCGACGCGGGCCTGCAAACCTTCCTGTTCCTCGGGTTCGTGCTGCCCGCGCTGCTGACCATGCCGCTGTGGCCGCGCATCGGCGCCCGCTGGGGCAAGCTGTGGGGGTTCCGGTTCGCGTGCCTGGTGTTCGCTGCGGGCAGCGCGGGCCTGTGCGCGGCGCTGGTGCTGCCGACCGTCGTGTCGTTCGTGTTCGTCGCGCTCGCCGGGATCGGTTACGCCGGGATCCAGGTGTTCCCGCTGGCGATCCTGCCCGACCTGATCAGCGCCGAAGAGCGGCGCACCGGCGCCACCCGCGCCGGGATCGCGGCGGGTGTGTGGACCGCGGCGGAGACTCTGGGCCTGGCGCTGGGACCGGGACTGTTCGGGCTCGTGCTCTCCGCGGGCGGCTACGTGTCCAGCGTGGACGCCGCCGTGACGCAGCCGGGCAGCGCGGTGACCGCGATCCTGATCGGCTTCTCGTTGCTGCCCGGCGTCCTCGTCCTCGCCGGGCTGCCCTTGCTGCGGCGATCGGTTCTGGAGGTGCGATGAAACCCGCCCGCGAGGTCCTGGCGTGGCTGCACGCGCTGCGCGACGGTGACCTGCCCACCCACGGCGGCCGCACGCTGGCCTACGTGTACGACAGCGGGGTGTCCGGGGTGGACGAGCTGGCCGCGCAGGCCCACGCGCTCGCCGCGTCCGCCAACGGACTGGACCCGACGGCGTTTCCCAGCCTGCGGACGCTGGAGAACGACCTCGTCGCCACGGCGGCGGGACTGCTCGGCGGCACGCCCGGCACCGTCGGCGCGGTGACCTCGGGCGGAACCGAGTCGTGCCTGCTGGCCGTGCTCGCCGCCCGGGAGGGCAGGCCGGACATCAGCGCACCGAGTGTCGTGCTGCCCTCCACCGCGCACGCCGCGTTCCACAAGGCCGCGCACCTGTTCCGGGTGCGCCCGGTGGTGGTGCCGGTCGATCCGGGCACCTTCCGCGCCGATCCGGACGCCATGGCCGCGGCCATCGACGACACCACGGTACTCGTCGTGGCCAGTGCCCCCTCCTACGCGCACGGGGTGATCGACCCGATCACACCGATCGCCGCGGCGGCCGCCGCGTGCGGGGTGCGGATGCACGTCGACGCCTGCATCGGCGGATGGATCCTGCCCTACTTCCGCCGCCTCGGCCGCCTGGTGCCGGACTTCGGTTTCGGCGTCGAGGGCGTCACCAGCGTGTCAGTCGACCTGCACAAGTACGCCTACGCGCCGAAGGGCGTGTCGGTGCTGCTGCACGCCGACGCCGACCTGCGCCGCGGGCATTACTTCGCCAGCGCGGACTGGCCCGGGTACACGATGCTCAACAGCACGCTCCAGTCCACGCGCTCCGGCGGCCCGCTGGCGGCGGCGTGGGCGGTCGTTCAGCACCTCGGCGACGAGGGATACCTCGAGCTGGCGCGGCGGACGCTGTCCGCAGTCACCGCGCTCGCCGAGGGGATCAGCGGGATCGACGGGCTGCGCCTGCTCGCCGAGCCGGACTCGACCCTGCTCGCCGTGACCGGCGAGGACGCCGGCTTCGACCTGTTCACCGTCGCCGACGAGATGCGCGCCCGCGGCTGGTACGTGCAACCCCAGTTCGCCCACGAGTCCTCCCCGGTGAACCTGCACCTCACGGTCACCGCAGCCAACCGGGGCAGCGAGGCGGAGTTCACCGGCGATCTGGCCGCCTCGGTCGCCGCGGCCCGGGCGGCGGGTCCGGTCACGGTGGACCCCGAGGTCGCCGCGTTCCTCACCGCGCTCGACCCGGACACCCTGACCGGCGAGCAGTTCGCCGGTTTGCTCACCGCGGCCGGGATGGGCGGGGGTGCCGGGCTGCCGGGCCGGATGGCAACCGTGAACGCGTTGCTCGGCACCGCGTCGCCGGCGTTGCGGGAGCGGTTGCTGCGGGAGTTCCTCGGCCTGCTGTACCAGCCCGAGTAATCGTTTACTTGCCGTGGTGACCTGTGTTACGTTCCGCCGCGAGCCACTTGCGACGAGGCACTGGAGGCGTAGGCGATGGCGCGGAACCGGGTGCTGTTCTCGACCCCGCTCCTCGTGGCGGCCGCGGTGCTCGCCCTCGTGATCGGCCTCGTGGCCGGGCGGGCGAGCGCGGGCGGCGGCCCGACCGGCCAGGCGGGCCCCGGCGCCGCGTCCGGTCTCCGGGTCGACGTCATCGTCAAGGCCACCGATTCCGCGTTCTGGCAGAGCATGTTCGCCGGTGCCGAGCAGGCCGGTGCGGACCTGGGTGTCGAGGTGGGCCGGTTCGGGCCGACCTCGGAGACCGACGTCAACGAGCAGGTCCAGCTGGTGGAGAACTCGATCTCGCGCGGGGTGGACGCGATCGTGCTGGCCGCCAATTCGCAGAGCGCGCTGGACACGGTGATCGACCGGGCGCGGGAGGCAGGCATCACGGTGATCACCGTGGACGGCACGGTGACCACCGAGACCGAAGCGTTCATCGGCACGGACAACCTGCGCGCCGGAGAGCAGGCCGGGCAGCGGCTGTGCGAGCTGATCCGCGCGCAGGGCCGTACGAGCGGTCAGGTGCTGCTGGAGAACGCCGTCGCCGGCGTGCAGGCGCTGGGCGACCGCGCCCGCGGTTTCCGGGCGGGACTGGCGCAGCACTGCCCGGAGATCACGGTGTGGCAGGAACGGTTCAACAACAACGACATCAGCACCGCCGCCAACCAGGTCAACGACGCGCTCGGCGCGGTGCCCGACCTCGCGGGCGTGTTCGCCGCCAACAACATGTCCGGCAACGGCGCCGCACGCGCGGTGAAGGACACCGGCCGCGCGGACACCCTGCCCGTGGTGGCGTTCGACTCCGACCCGCAGGAGAACGCCGCCCTGGCCGACGGGTCGATCGACGCGCTCGTCGTGCAGAACCCGTACTTCTTCGGCTACCAGGGCGTGGTCGAGGCGATCGCGGCCTCGACGGGGGCGAAGCTGCCGCGCTCGCTGGACCCCGGTGCGGTGATCGCCGACCAGGGCACCATGAACGAACCCGGGGTGCGCGACCTGCTCAACCCGCCGACCGCCCAGGCCAGCCGGTGACCACGCCGCGGATCCGGCTCGCCGGGCTGCGCAAGGCCTTCGGCGGCACGGTGGTGCTGCACGACGTCGACCTCGACGTGCGCGCCGGCGAGGTGCACTGCCTGGCCGGGGAGAACGGCGCCGGGAAGTCGACACTCATCCGGGTGCTGACCGGCGCGGTCCGGCGCGACGCCGGGGAGTACGAGGTGGACGGACGTCCGATGCCGTCCGCGATCGGTCCGGCCACCGCACGGGCCGCCGGGATCGGTGCGGTGTACCAGGAACTGAGCCTGCTGCCCGAGCTGACCGTCGCGGAGAACCTGCTGATCGGCGCGCTGCCCGCGCGTGCCGGGGTGGTCGACCGGCGCAGGTTGCGGGCGGAGGCGGCGCGCAAGCTGGAGCGCGTCGAGCTCGACCTCGACCCCCTCACCCCGGTGCGCGCACTGCCCGCCGCGACGCGCCAGCTGGTGGAGATCGCCCGTGTGCTCGGCGATGACCCGCGCGTGGTGATCTTCGACGAGCCGACCACCGCGTTGTCCGGCGCGGAGGCGGCCACGCTGCTGCGCCGCATCGCCGCGCTGCGCGACGACGGCGTCGCGGTGCTCTACGTCAGCCACCGGCTGGAGGAGATGTTCGAGGTCGGCGACCGGGTCACGGTGCTGCGCGACGGCACGGTGACCCGCACCGGGCCGATGCGCGGGGTCACCGAGGACGGCCTGATCGCGGCGATGGTCGGTCGGGACGTCGAGGACCTCTACCCGGCGTCCGGGCGGCGGGTGGAGGGCGCGCCGCTGCTGCGGGTGCGTGGCCTGCGCCCGCGCGGCAGCGCGCACGCGATCGACCTGGACGTGCGCGCCGGGGAGATCGTCGGCGTCGCCGGGCTGCTCGGCGCGGGCCGCAGTGAGCTGCTGCGCGCCGTGTTCGGGGCAGACCCGCCCGCCGCGGGCACGGTCGAGGTGGACGGCAGGCGGGTGCCCGCCGGACGGCCGCGGGAGGCGGTGCGCGCCGGCATCGGCCTGCTGTCGGAAGACCGCAAGGAACTCGGCCTGCTGCCGGAACTGTCCATTCGGGAGAACGTCTCGGTGGCGAGCCTGCACGGGATCGCCACGCACGGAGTGCTGTCCCGGCGCCGGGAGGCGGAGCGCGTCGACGAGGTCCTCGACGGGCTGCGCCTGCGCGCCGCGTCCTACGACCAGCCGGTGTCCACGTTGTCCGGCGGCAACCAGCAGAAGGTGCTGCTGGCGCGGTGGCTGGTCACCGACGTGCGGGTGCTGCTGTTCGACGAGCCCACGAAGGGAGTCGACGTCGGCGCGAAAGCCGAGCTGTACACCGTGATCGGCGACCTGGCGGCCCGCGGGATGGCGATCGTGGTGGTGTCGTCCTACCTGCCGGAACTGCTGGGTCTGGTGGACCGGATCGTCGTGTTGCGGCGGGGTGCCGTCGTCGGCGACCTGCCTGCCGCCGAGGCGACCGAGGAGAGCCTGCTGACGCTCGCGAGCACGGGGAGGTCGAATGGCACTGGTCGTGCGTGAACGCGCGCTCGACGATCCGTCGCCGCGGATCGTCGGGTGGCGTGAGGCGGTGGGCCGCGAGGGTGGCGGCCTGGTCGTCCTGGTGGTCCTGTTCGGTGCGCTGGCGCTGGCCACCGACAGTTTCCTCACCAGCGGCAACCTGTCGAACCTGTCGCGACAGTGGGCGGTGTTCGGGATCATCGCCATCGGTGAGCTGCTGGTGATCCTCACCAAGGGCATCGACCTGTCGGTGGGTTCGGTGGTGGGCCTGTCCGGCGCCGTCGCGGCGCAACTGCTGGTGGCGGGGTTCCCGGTCCCGCTGGCGGTGCTGTGCGCGGCGGCCGTGGGTGCCGCGGTCGGGGTGGTCAACGGCGTGCTGGTGGCCTACGCGAAACTACCGCCGTTCATCGTCACGCTCGGCATGATGGGCGCGGCCCGCGGGCTGGTGCTGGTCATCACCAACGCCAACACGGTGCAGCCGCTGCCCGACGGGTTCTCCTCGATCGCCAACGACACGGTGTGGGGTGTGCCGAACCTGTTCCTGATCACCGTCGTGGTGATCCTGGTCGCGGGTGTGCTGTTGCGGCGCACGGTGTTCGGCCGCTACGTGTACGCGACCGGGTCGAACGCGGAATCGGCGCGACTGGCGGGGGTTCCGGTGCCGCGCGTGCTGGTCAGCGTGTACGCGCTGTCCGGTCTGCTCGCCGGTGTCGGCGGCATCCTGCTGGCGTCCCGGCTGGACGCGGGCGTGCCGACGATGGGGGAGACCTACGAGCTGGACGCGATCGCGGCGTGCGTGATCGGCGGCGCCAGCCTGTTCGGCGCCAAGGGCAGTGCGCTCGGCGCCGCGGCGGGCGCGCTGATCACCTCGACGCTCAACAACGGCGGGAACCTGCTCGGGATCAACTCGTTCTACCTGCGCATCGCGATCGGAGTGCTGATCCTGCTGGCGGTGGCGTTCGACGAGCTGCAGGGCAGGCTGTCCGAACGCGGTGCGCGGACCACTGCCGAGCCGCAGCCCGACCCCGCGTCCGGACGGGCGCGGCCCGGCGCGCCGTGAGTCAGCCCTGCCGGTGGACGTGCCGCAGCAGCCGGCGCGGCACCAGCTGCCGGATGCCACCGGCCACCACCGGCACCAGCTCGGGCCGGGTGGCCCGCCAGCGCGCGCGGCGGTGACGGGTCCGCGAGCGCGACAGCTTGCCCTTCGGGACGGCCATCACTTCCTCCTTCCGTAGCGGCGGTGGAACTTCTCCACCTGTCCCGCGGTGTCCAGCACGCGCCGGCCGCGCGTCCAGAACGGGGGTGACCACGCGCTCACGTCGACCGGCACGAGCGGATAGGTGCGGCCGTCGTGCCAGTCGATCGTGGCGTCCGAGGTGATCGTCGAGCGCGTGCGGAACGCCTCGCCGGTGGCGGTGTCCTGGACAACGACCGGGTGGTAGTCGGGGTGGATGCCGGGTTTCACTGGTCCTCCATTGCGGACGTGACGGTCACGTCCCGCGTCCGGTCGGTGTCGCCGCAGGGTTCCTCGTGCCAGGAGCCGAACGGATCGTCGTAGGTGCGCCAGGTCCGTGGTCCCGCGGCGAGCTCGGCGTCGGTGAGCAGCGCGCCGGAGAAGGCCTCGTCGAGCTCGGCCGGTGCCGCCTCGCCGGTGACCACGAAGATCTCCTGCGCCCGGTCGCCGTGCACCGGGTGCCATCGCAGCGACGCGAGCGTGCGCCGTTCCGGGGACACGTCTGTCCACTTCGGACCGGACGGGGAGTCCAGCCACGGGCCCGCGTGGCCGACGCCGAGGCCGCCGCCCGCGGACTCCAGCCACAGCGCGACGTCCGGCTGGCTGGCTACCCACAACCGCCCGCGGGTGCGCACGACGCCGTCGAGGAGCACGTCGAGCGCCTCGTGCAGGCGCTGCGGGTGGAACGGGCGCTGTGCGGTGAACACCATCGCCGCCACGCCGCAGTCGGCGTGCAGCGGGGGCTCGCCGCGCAGGAGCGGACCGTGCAGGTCGGTCACCTCGCCGCGGCGGGCGCCCGCGGGCACGGCGGACAGGCGCGACGTGCGCGGCGCGGACGGGGCGACCCGGTCGAGCACGGCGGCGGTTTTCGCGTCGGTCCACGGGTCGGTGGTGCCGGTGAGCACCAGCACGTCGGCGAACTCGGCCTGGGACAGGGCGACCTGCGCGACCGTGCGCTCGTCGTCGGCGCTCGCCTGCAGTCCGCGGTCGGCGAGGGTGTCGTCCCCGGTCGCGTCGGCCAGCCAGCTGCCACGGTCGAGCACGGTGTGCACGCCCTCGATCGTGACGAGCTCGCTCACCGGAGCGCCACCGACGAGGACGTGGCTGATGGCCCAGCAGACCGGTTCGGGCTCCATCGCCTCGTCCAGGTGCAGCGTGATGTGCCGTACCCCGTCGGTGGTGGCGAGGCGCCGCAGCAGGGGGAGCAGGTCCTCGCGCAGCGTGCAGGACACGCAGCCGTGCGCGAGTTCGAGCACGGTCGTCTCGTCGCGCCCGCCGAACCGCAGGCGCCGCCGCACGATGCCGCGGTCGATGGCGCGCAGGTCGTGGTGGACGACCGCGGTGCCCGGCCGGGCGGCGCGGACCTGCTCGGCGAGGTCGGCGGTGGCTTCCGGGAGGAGGCCGCTGATCAGGGTGAGGGGCACCGGGGTGGTGCCGGTCGTGTCGGGATCCACACCGTGTACGATAAACGATAATGAAAATCGATATCAACTAGGGAGGGTGAATGTCGGCGATCTGCCAGGTCACCGGGCGCAGGCCCGGATTCGGCAAGCAGGTGTCGCACTCGCACCGGCGCACCTCGCGCCGCTGGGCCCCGAACCTCCAGCGGCGGCGGTACTGGGTGCCCGCGGAGGGGCGCTGGGTGACGCTCCAGGTGTCGGCGAAGGGCATCCGGACGATCGACAAGCGCGGGATCGACGCCGTTGTGGCCGACCTGCGCGCGAAGGGGGTGCGGCTGTAGTGGCGCGCGAGGACGTCCGGCCGATCGTGCAGCTGCGCTCCACGGCAGGCACCGGGCACACCTACGTGACCAGGAAGAACCGGCGCAACGACCCGGACCGGATGACGCTGCGAAAGTACGACCCCGTGGTGCGCCGCCAGGTCGAGTACCGGGAGGAGCGCTGATGGCGAAGAAGTCGAAGATCGCCCGGGACCGGCAGCGGCGCGTGGTCGTGGCCCGTTACGCCGAGCGCCGTGCCGGGCTCAAGGCGATCGTGTCCGCACCGGAGTCCACTCCGGACGAACGCGCCGCGGCGGTGTCGGCGCTGCAGAAGCTGCCCCGGGACGCGAGTCCGGTGCGGCTGCGCAACCGCGACGTCGCCGACGGCCGTCCGCGCGGGTTCGTGCGCAAGTTCGGGCTGTCCCGGGTGCGGCTCCGCGAGATGGCGCACCGCGGGGAGCTGCCCGGCGTGTCGAAGTCGAGCTGGTGATCGCCGTGGCCGAATCTGTCCGGAACCACCGCCGCGACCCGCTCACCGTGGCCGGGGTGTCCGTGGGGGACTGGTGAGGTCCCGCTGAGGCCCCGGTGGGACGGTGCGGGTCATCCGGTGGGGTGGCCCGCACCGCACTACGCTCGCCGGTATGAGCGAGCCACCGGAGGAACTGGTCGAGCTGTGGAGCCGGGTGTTCGGGATGGCGCGTGAGGGGCGGACGGAGGAGCTGGTCGCCTACGTGGACGCCGGCATCGCGGCCAACCTGACCAACGACCGCGGCGACACTCTCCTGATGCTCGCCGCATACCACGGCCACGCGGACACGGTCAAGGCGCTGCTGGAGCGCGGCGCCGATCCGAACCGCCTCAACGACCGGGGGCAGAGCCCGCTGGCAGGCGCGGTGTTCAAGAACGACCCGGATGTCGTGGCGGCGCTGGTGGCCGGGGGAGCGGACCCGCGGGCCGGCACACCGTCGGCCGTGGACACGGCCCACATGTTCGGCAACACCGAGCTGCTCGCGCTGCTGCAGCCGCCTGAGGCCGGCGACGACCCCGGCCGGTGACCAGCGCGCGGCGCTGTGGCCCGGGGCCGGACCGCGGGCACTACGGAGTTGCTCACACTCCCGCTGTCCCGGGGTGTCTTCCCGAACGCGGGCAGGCATGCTGTCCGCATGCCTGAAGACCAGCACTACCTCGTCGGCCTCGATCTCGCCGGGCGGCGCGTGGTGCTCGTCGGCGGGGGGACCATCGCGCAGCGCAGACTGCCACGCCTGATCAGCGCGGGCGCGGCGGTCGAGCTGATCTCACCGGACACCACCCCGGCCGTGAGCGGCATGGTCGACGCCGGCGAGGTGGTCTGGCACCGGCGGCGCTACGCCGACGGCGACCTCGACGGCGCCTGGTACGCGCTCGCCTGCACCGACGATCCGGGCGTCAACGCCGCGGTCTGCGCGGAGGCCGAGCGCCGCCGGATCTTCTGCGTCCGCGCCGACGCCGGTGTCGAGGGCACCGCGGTGACCGCCGCGGTGGGACGCCACGAGGGCCTCGTCGTCGGCGTGCTGTCCGGCGGTCAGCCGCTGCGCTCGGCCGCGGTGCGCGACAACATCGTCGAGGCCCTGCACACCGGCACCGTCGCCGACGACATCACCCCGCCGGACGCCGCGGAGCTGCCGGGCGTCGCCCTCGTCGGCGGCGGGCCCGGCGACCCCGAGCTGATCACCGTCAAGGGCCGCCGCCTGCTGGCGCGCGCCGACGTCGTGGTCGCCGACCGGCTGGCCCCGCGCGAGCTGCTCGACGAGTTGCCGGCCGACGTCGAGGTCGTCGACGCCGCGAAGATCCCCTACGGCCGTGCCGCGAGCCAGGACGTGATCAACGCCGCCCTGATCGAGCACGCCAAGGCGGGCAAGTTCGTCGTCCGGCTCAAGGGTGGCGACCCGTACGTGTTCGGCCGCGGTTTCGAGGAGCTGCTCGCGTGCGCCGAGGCCGGGGTGCCGGTCACGGTGGTCCCCGGCATCACCAGCTCGATCGCCGCACCCGCGGTCGGTGGGGTGCCGGTGACCCACCGCGGCGTGGCGCACGAGGTCGTCGTCGTGTCCGGGCACGTCGCACCCGGCGACGAGCGCTCGCTGACCGACTGGTCCGCGCTGGCGAGGCTGCGCGGCACGATCGTGCTGATGATGGGCGTGGAACGGCTCGGCCGCTTCGCCGAGGCCCTGCTCGAGGGTGGCCGCCCCGGCGACACGCCGGTCGCCATCGTGGAGAACGGCACGATGCCCACGCAGCGCGTGCACCGCTGCACCCTCGCGACCGCGGCGGAGTCGGCCCGGGCGGCCGGGGTCCGCCCGCCCGCGGTGATCGTGATCGGCCCGGTGGCCGGCCTGCTGCCGGATCAGCCGCGGTAGCAGCGGCGCGCGAAGTCGACGATCGCCGCCGTCAGCCGCCCGGGGTCGAACCTCAGCTCGACCGGGCTGCGGGCCTGCACGAACCGCGCGCGGGGCAGGTCGGCGGCCAGCGAACCGGCGTCGCCGAAGGGGTGGATCGGATCCCGCTCGTGGCCGATCACCAGCGCGGGCACGCCGATGGTGCGCCGCACCGACTTCGGTGGCGCGATGCGGCCGAAGAACACGCCGTGCAACAACGCCGCCATCGCGTCGGGCCGCTGTTCCAGCGTGTCGGTGACGACGTCGACCCACTGGTTGCCGTGCGGCACCAGACCGGCGACCTTCGCCACCGCCCGCACCCCGAACGGCGCGAAGCGGGCCGCGAACAGCAGCGGGGTGAACGTCAGCAGCCCGGCCACGATCGCGTTGTCCAGCACCGGCATCTCGACGAGGATGCCGCGCAGCCGCTCCGGCGCCGCCACGGCCACCTCGAGTGCCACGTTCGCGCCCAGCGAGGTGCCGCCGACCAGCGCGTGATCCACCTCGAGGTGGTCCATCAGCGCGAGCACCTGGTCGCCGAACGCGGCAATGGAGTAGCGCCACGACTCGCCCGGCCGGTCGGAGTCGCCGTGCCCGAGCAGGTCGAGCGTGACGACCCGGAAGCCGTCCGCCGCGAGGGCGCGGGCCAGCGGGGCGTGCATGCGGCGGGTGAACATGATGCCGTGGGTGAGCACCACGACCTCGTCGCCGGTGCCGTACTGGGTGTAGCAGAGCCGGTGGCCGTCGACGGTGAAGGCCTGACTCAGTTCCGGAGGACGGGTCAGCATGACGATCAGGAAACCATCCGCGACTGCCCGCGCCCAGGCGGCTGCGCGGGGACACGCCCGGATGCGTCAAGATGACCCCATGACTGACACCGCTGACACGCTCGCCGACCTGGTGTCGCTCGCCGTCGAGCACACCGGCCCCGTTGCGCGGGTGACCCTGCTCGGGCCGGGCAAGGGAAACGCCATGGGGCCCGACTTCTGGCGGGAGCTGCCGATCGCGTTCCAGGCGCTGGACGCCGACCCCGAGGTGCGCGCCATCGTGCTGACCGGCAGCGGGACGAACTTCTCCTACGGACTGGACCTGCCCGCGATGATGGGCGCCTGGGCGCCGCTGCTGGGCGGGGACGCGCTCGCGGGCCCGCGCACCGAGTTCCTCCGCGAGATCCGCGCACTGCAGGACAGCGTCAGCGCCGTCGCGGAGTGCCGCACTCCGGTGATCGCGGCGGTGTCCGGCTGGTGCATCGGCGGTGGTGTCGACCTGATCGCGGCCGCCGACGTCCGCCTGGCCAGCGCCGACGCGAAGTTCAGCGTGCGCGAGGCGAAGGTCGCGATCGTCGCCGACCTCGGCAGCCTGCAGCGGTTGTCCGGGATCATCGGCGAGGGGCACCTGCGCGAGCTCGCGCTGACCGGCAAGGACATCGGCGCCGCGCGCGCGGAGCGGATCGGTCTGGTCAACGACGTCCACCCGGACCGGGACGCGGTGCTGACCGCCGCCGACGAGCTGGCGCGCGAGATCGCCGCCAACCCGCCGCTGGTCGTGCAGGGCGTCAAGGAGGTGCTGTCGCTCAACACCGAGCGGCAGGTCACCGATGGGCTGCGCTACGTCTCCACGTGGAACGCGGCGTTCCTGCCCAGCAAGGATCTGCAGGAAGCGGTGCAGGCGTTCCTCGAGCGCCGGGCACCGGAGTTCACGGGCGAATGAGGAGAACATGAGCAACGTCGCTCACGACCGGTTCCGCGAGGCTCGCGACTTCCTCGTCGCGCACCGCGAGGACTACGACACGGCCTGCCGCGACTTCGCGTGGCCGGAGCTGGATCGCTTCAACTGGGCTCTGGACTGGTTCGACGTGGTGGCCGCCGACGAGGCCAACGCGGAGAAGTACGCGCTGTGGATCGTCGAGGAGGACGGCACCGAGGGCCGCTGGACCTACCCGGAGATGTCCCGGCGGTCCAACCAGGTCGCGAACTGGCTGCGCGGACTCGGCGTCCGCCGCGGCGACCGGCTGATCCTGATGCTGGGCAACCAGGTCGAGCTGTGGGAGACCATCCTCGCCGCGATCAAGCTCGGCGCGGTCATCATCCCGGCCTCCACCCTGCTCGGTGCCGCCGACCTGCGTGACCGCGTCGACCGCGGTGGCGCGCGGCACGTCGTGGTGCGCGCGGCCGACGCGGAGAAGTTCGCCGACGTCGCGGGCGACTACACGCGCATCGCGGTGGGGGAGCGCACCGACGGCTGGCACAGCTTCGTCGACGCCTACGCGGCGGAGGAGTCGTTCAGCCCCGAGGGCGTCACCGCCGCGACCGACCCGCTGCTGCTGTACTTCACCTCGGGCACCACCGCCAAGCCGAAGCTCGTGCAGCACACGCAGGTGTCCTACCCGGTGGGCCACTTGTCCACGATGTACTGGATCGGCCTGCAGCCCGGCGACGTGCACCTCAACATCTCGTCCCCGGGCTGGGCCAAGCACGCGTGGAGCAACGTGTTCGCGCCGTGGAACGCCGAGGCCACGGTGTTCCTGTACAACTACACGCGGTTCGACGCGGCGGCGCTGTTGGAGCAGATGCAGCGGTGCGGGGTCACGAGCTTCTGCGCCCCGCCCACGGTGTGGCGGATGCTGATCCAGGCCGATCTCGGCGCCCTGCGCACTCCGCCGGGCAAGGTCGTCGGCGCGGGCGAGCCGCTCAACCCCGAGGTGATCGAGCAGGTCCGCAAGGCGTGGGGCGTGACGATCCGCGACGGGTTCGGCCAGACCGAGACCAGCGTGCAGATCGCGAACACCCCCGGGCAGGAGGTCAAGTCCGGGTCGATGGGGCGCCCGGTGCCCGGCTTCCGGGTCACCCTCGTCGATCCGGTCAGCGGGCAGCCCGCCGAGGAGGGCGAGATCTGCCTCGACCTGGGCGCGCGGCCGGTGGGCCTGATGGTCGGCTACGCCGACGACGACGAGCGCACCGCGGAGGCGTTCCGGGACGGCTACTACCACACCGGGGACGTCGGGTCGGTCGACGAGCGGGGCTACATCACCTACGTCGGCCGCACCGACGACGTGTTCAAGGCCTCCGACTACCGCATCTCGCCGTTCGAGCTGGAAAGCGTCCTGCTCGAGCACGAGGCGGTTGCCGAGGCCGCGGTGGTGCCCGCGCCCGACCCGATCCGGCTGGCGGTGCCCAAGGCGTACGTGGTGCTCGCCGCGGGCCACGAACCGAACGCCGCCACGGCGGAGAGCATCCTCGCGTTCTGC
>Ga0164243_10007376_pt1 | contig 16439 bp, 18 predicted proteins | sample OricompcompostOP_FD_108781 | JGI IMG/M metagenome (GOLD analysis project Ga0164243, IMG submission 108781) | Organic Plus compost microbial communities from Emeryville, California, USA - Original compost - Organic plus compost (OP) | ecosystem: Engineered > Solid waste > Mixed feedstock >...
CAGCGCGCGGTAGTCGTGGATCGGCCCGTCGAAGGTGGGGGAGCCCTCGACCCAGCGCCGGAGGTTCACCACCACGCCGTCCGGCACCTCGCAGTTGTACTCGCCTCCGGTGTCCTGCCCGATGCCGTCCCAGCACAGGGCGTCGGCCGTGGCGGGGGTGGCGATCTTGATCGAGAGGTCGTGCGGGGCGCCCGCGCCGACCAGCTGGAACGCGTGGTCGGGGTCGTGGGTCCAGCCGCGCGGGGCGCCCAGTATCTCGGCGATCTCCTCGGCAGCCGCGGACGGTGAGACGTCCAGCCCGTCCTCGACCTCCACGACGTACCGCAGCGGCCGGGACCCCTCGCCGACCGTCTCCCCGCCGGACCGCGCGGTGACGAACGTGCCGCTGCCCTGCTCGGGCACCTCGATCGTGGTGCGGGTCGGAGAGGGGGAGGGCGCCGGCGTCGGGGGCGGTGTGGGTGTGGGGGTGGCTCGAGGGGGCCGGGCGTCCGGAGCGCTCTGCTGCGAGCTGCCCCGGTCCCGCAGTTCGGCGCGCAGGAAGGCCGCCGTACCCAGTACAGCGATGGCGAGCAGGACGGTCGGCAGCACGCGGCGCCGTCTACGGGAACGTATGCGGCGGCGGGTGGACGGCCGTCGTCCGCGGGTGCGGCGGGCGGCCGCGCGGCCGCGGGTGGGGGGTGCGGATTGCCTCTCTCGTACCGAACGCATGACAGGTCAATCTGGTCATCCCAGTTGATCGCGATGAGCCCGTGAGGTCACGGAACGGTAACGACGGCCGGGTGTCCGGCGGTTGAAGGCGACGGGCGACCGGACCTGCCGTCCACCCGCCCTGCTTAAACTGCCGCAATGCCACGGATCCTGATCGTCGAGGACGACTCCATCGTGCGGCAGGCCGTGCGTCTGGGCCTGCGGCATCAGGGGCACGAGGTCGTCGCGGTGGAGACGGGCGAGGAGGGGCTGGAGCAGCTCCACGCCGTCCGTCCGGACGTCGTCGTGCTCGACCTGATGCTGCCCGGCATGTCCGGCCTGGACGTGTGCCGCCGGATCAGGGAGCGCGACCAGGTGCCGATCATCATGGTCACGGCCCGGGGTGACGACATCGATGTCGTCCTCGGTCTGGAGACGGGCGCGGACGACTACGTGGTGAAGCCCGTGCAGGCGCGGGTCCTCGACGCGCGCATACGCGCCGTCCTGCGCCGGCAGGACGCGTCCCCGCCCGACGGCACGCGGCCCCGCCCGGAGACGCACGGCGACCTGGTCGTCGACCGCGCCGGGCTGGTGGTGACCCACAGGGGCGAGCCCGTCACCCTCGCCCCCTCCGAACTGCGCCTCCTCCTCACCTTGTCCGCGTCCCCGGGCCAGGTGTTCAGCCGCCAGCAGCTGCTGGAGGCGGTCTGGGAGCATGGCTACCACGGCGACATACGCCTGGTGGACGCCTGCGTGAAGCGCCTGCGCGGCAAGCTCGGCGAGGGCAGGAACCCGCGCTACGTGCAGACCGTACGGGGCTTCGGCTACCGCTTCGGCACGGGCCGCGCGTGAACGGCGCCCGGTCCGCGGAGCCCCTCTCCGCTCCTCGCCGCCTCCACCGCGCCGTGGTGTCCCGCATCCCCCTCCCCCTCCGCGGTCTGCGCTCCCGCCTCCTCATCTCCTTCGTCCTGGTCGCCATGGCCAGCTCCCTCGGCACCGGCGCCCTCGCGTTCCGGGAGGCGCGCACGGGGGTGCTCCAGCAGAGCCAGGACTCCGTCATCAACCGCTTCCGCGCGAGCGTGGAGGCGGTGGCGCCGACCGTGCCGCACACGCCCGGCGCGATGGACCTCCAGTCGGCGGTCAACCAAGTGATCGCCGCCAACCGGCTGTCCGGCTGGCGGGTCATGGCCACGTACGGCGACCTGCGCGCGTACGCCCCCACGCCCCGCTTCACACAGCCCAGCCCCGAGATGCTCCGCTCCGTGCGGACGCGGCGCGCGGCGGTGTTCCAGCGGGTGAACGTCGACGGCAGCCCGCGTCTCCTCGTCGGCATGCCCGTGACGTACACGACGGACGACGGCACGGAGCGGCTGTCCGGGGTGGTGATGTACCTGGAGGTGGCGCAGACGGAGGAGGAGGGGTACGTCCAGGCGATGGTGAGCGGCATCGAACGGGCCACCCTGGTGGCGCTGTGCCTCGCCGTGGTCCTGGCGCTGCTGGCGGCGAGCGGTGTGCTGCGCCCCGTACGGGCCCTGCGCGGAGCGACGCGCAGGATGGCCGCGGGCCATCTCGACGTACGGCTGAAGGTGACCGGATCGGACGAACTGGCAGAGCTGTCCCGCTCGTTCAACGAGACGGCGGCGGAACTGGAGCGGACGGTGGCGGAGTTGCGGCGCCTGGAGGCGCGGGGGCGCCGTTTCGTGGCGGACGTCTCCCACGAACTGCGCACCCCGCTGGCGGCGATGACGGCGGTCACCGATGTGCTGGACCAGCGGGTGGAGGGCGAGACGGGCGAGGCGCTGCGGCTCGTCAGCGAGGGCACACAGCGGCTGAGCGTGCTGGTGGACGACCTGATGGAGATATCCCGCTTCGACGCGGGCGCGGCGGAGCTGCACCGGGACGACATCGACCTGGCCGAGTCCGTCCGCCGCACGGTCGCCTCCCGCTGGCGCCCGGAGGACGTCGAACTCCGGCTGCCCGCACCGGGCGAACTCCGCGCCCGCGTGGACCCGCGCCGCCTCGACGTGGTGACGGCCAACCTGGTCGGCAACGCCCTGCGCCACGGCGAACCGCCGGTGGAGGTGACGCTGGAGAGGCGGGGCGACATCGCCGTCCTCGCGGTCACCGACAACGGCCCGGGCATCGCACCGGACGCGCTGCCGCACATCTTCGAGCGCTTCTACAAGGCGAGCACGTCACGGGCGAGGCGCGGGCGCGGGAGCGGGAAGGGCGGCGGCGACGGGGACAGCAGCGGCCTGGGCCTGGCCATCACGGCGGAGAACGTCCGCCTGCACGGGGGCCGGATCCGCGCGGCGAACCGCCCGGGCGGAGGGGCGGTGTTCACGGTGGAGCTGCCGCTGGACGTGGAGGACGAAGGGGGTACGGAGTGAGGCGGCGGCTCGGCGCGGCGGCGCTGCTGACGATGCTGACGGGGTGCGGAGTCCCGACGTCCGACGTCATCGAGGCGGGCGCGCCGGCGAGCGGGATACCGGGGCCGCCGGTCCCGACGGCGGACGTGGCGGAGCCTGCCACCGTCCCCCTCTTCTTCCTGACGGACGGCGAGTTGACGGCGTACCCCCGCCCGGCCACGGACGCGGCCGACCTGACCTCGGTGGTCCGCCTCCTCCTGGAGGGGCCGAACGAGAAGGAGAGGGCGGTGTCGGCGACGACGGCTCTCCCGCGTCTGTCGAGCGCCCCTTCGGTGACGGTGACCGACGGTTCCACGATCAAGGTGACCCTCCCTGACGCCCCCACGCCGGTGTCCCGTGAGGCCCTCCTCCAACTCACCTGCACGGTCCGCTACGCCGCCGCGCCCTTCCCTCGCCCTTCGGGCCAGGACAGCACCCCTCGCCTCCAAGTGACGGGCGCGTCGTGGACGATGACGTCCTCCACGACGTCCTGCCCGGCGAAGCCGTCCGCAGAGGCGGGTGGTCCGTTCCACGGGGGCGGGGGCGGGGGCGGCTGACCGCCGGCTCGGACTCCGGGCGCGGTCCTCGCCCTCGACCGCCGCGACTTCCGTGCCGTACCGCCTGTTGAGCCGTCACAAAGCTTTCCGGGTACTGCCGGACGACCTTCCGCTCCGAACCGCAAACGGTGCCGGCCGTCCACCCCCGGACGAACGGCACCGCGGCTACTCGCCCAGCCGCCTACTTGGCCGCCTCCAGCGCTGCCAGGGCCTGCGCCCAGCGGACGTACTTCAGGTTCGCCAGGTCCGCGACGGTCTTCACGCCGAACGCCTCCTGAAGCAGCTCGCCGTCACGGTCGGAGACCCCCTTCAGCGCGGCGACGGGCGCGTCGAGGATCTCCTGCAGGCTCTTGTCCGCCCACGCCTTGTCCAGCACCTTGTCCAGGTCGATCGAGGCCATGAGTGTCGTCTCCAGGGATGCGGGGCCCGGGCAACACGCGGACCTGATTCTCTACAAACGTGTAGAAGAATAGGGAAGCCCCGTGGGCCGGGGGCGGACTTCCTCCCCATCGCGCCGGAAACGGCCGAATACCGCCCCTGACCTGGCCGGACACCCCACGGCCGTGCAGTAGACATGTAGCCCTGATGCAAGATCGTCGGCGTCCCGTCCGGGGCGCCGCGCAGGCGAGGAGAAACACCCGCACGATGTCCGAGCTGTCCGAGCAAGGAGTGCGCCCGGCCCGTACGGCTCTGGCCGCACGGGCCCGCGCCGTCACGGAGGCGCACGGGTTCACCGCCGCCGTCGTCACGCTGATCCTCGCCAACGCCGCACTCCTCGGCGTCGAGACGTACTCCGGGCTGGCCGCGGACTGGCACCGCTGGTTACGGACGGCCGAGCACCTCTGCCTCGCCGCCTTCACCGCGGAGATCCTCGTGCGCCTGGCCGCCCACGCCGACCGCCCCCGCGACTTCTTCAAGGACCCCTGGAACCTCTTCGACCTCGCGGTCGTCCTTTGCGCCTTCCTGCCGGTCCTGCGGGAGAACGGCACGGTCCTGCGCCTGCTCCGCCTGGCCCGCGTCCTGCGCACCGCCCGCTTCCTGCCTCAACTGCGCGTCGTCCTGGTCGCGGTGGTCCGCAGCCTCCCCGGCACCCTGAGCTTCCTGCTCGTCGGCGCGCTGCTCCTCTACGTCTACGCCATGGTCGGCTGGGTCTTCTTCGGCCGCCACGACCCCGAGCACTACGGCTCACTCGGCCGCGCCGTGCTCACGCTCTTCCTGCTGATGACCCTGGACGGCGTGGGTGACGCGGTCCGCGCGGGCCTGGACATCTCTCGCTGGAGCCTCCTGTACTACGCGTCCTACGTCCTGCTCGCCTCGTTCGTCCTGGTCAACGTCCTCATCGGCGTGGTCCTCACGTCTTTGGACGAGGCCCGGGACCTGGACCGTGAAACCCCGCCGACGGCGGCCCCGCCCGTGGGCGACGCCCTGCGCCTCCGCGTCGAGGAGGCCCGCCGGGCGCTGGACGCCCTGGAGCGCGAACTGCCGCACGCGCCGCCCCCGCCGCCGGACTCCCTGCCGACGCTGCCCGCGGAACGTCAGATGTAGGAGGGCCGGTCGACCGATGGTCACATCCTCTTCACATCGCCATCATCGTACGAACACCTTATGTATGCTCCGGATGCTTCATCCGCACCACTGAGGGGGGACCTCATGCTCATCCGGCGCACCCTGACCGCTGCCGCGACCACCACCGCCGTCGCCGCGCTCGCGCTCACCGCGGCGATACCGGCGCACGCCGCCGAGTACTCCTCGGCGCTCAAGATCAAGGGCATCCAGTACGACGCCCCGGGGCGGGACTCCAACAAGTGCTCCGGCGGGAACACGAAGAACGAGTACCTGACGATCAAGAACTACTCGAAGAAGTCGAAGATCAACCTGAAGGGCTACAAGGTCAAGGACAAGGCCGGCAACACCTTCGTCTTCAGGTCGAACCACATCCTCGAGCCGGGTGACTACGTGCACCTGCGCGGCGGCCGGGGCACCGACTCCGACGGCAAGAACGTCGTGTACCGCCAGAACTGCAACTTCATGTGGAACAACGACAAGGACACGATCTACCTCTACAAGCCGGGCGGCTCGCCGTCCGACATCCACGCCTACACGAAGAAGGCGCACGACAAGGACGGCAACGGCTACATCAAGTACCACGGCTGACGGCACATCCGCCTCGCCACGGCAGGGCCCGGGGACCGTCGGCTCCGGGCCCTGCCGCCGCGCCGCCCTAAACGCGCCCGGGCGCCCTGCCCGGACCCCGCCCCCACCGCACCAACGCCACCCCCCGCGCGACGGCCACCGCCCCCGCCGCCAGCGCCGCGCCCCCCACGAGCACCACCAACGCCGGCCAGGCATACGCCGTCTGCGCCAGCGTCCCCGACCGGAACATCAGCAGACCGACCAGCGAGCCGAGCTGGGTGAACACCAGCACCGGCAGCGCCAGCGGCAGCAACCGCACCCCCGTCCGCCACCAAGCCCGCCCCGCACGCCGCCGCGCCCACGCCCCCGCCCGCAGCGCACCCCGCACACCGAGCCCGACCGCCGCCACCGTCAGCGCCGCCAGCACCCAGTCCGCCGTCATCGAGAACGGCCTCTCCACCTCCGGCTCCACGCCCCGCGAGAGGGCGACCAGCCCCGAGGTGATCTGCGCGGCGTCGTCCCCGGCGAGCATCCCCGTGTTGGTGACCACCGCGATGCCGACGCCGCTGCCGGGCAACAGCGTCGCCGTGGCGTTGTGGGTGAGGAGCTGGCCGTTGTGCTGGATCACCTCGGTGCCGGAGTCGTCCCGGTGTCGCAGCCACCCCATCGCGTACTCGGTGTCCGCCGGCACCGCAGGCGGAGTGTGCGTCAGCGCGACGCTGCGTGCCGTGGCGACCCGGCGGCCCTCCGCGGAGACACCCCCGTTGTTCTGGGCGATCAACCACCGCGCGAGATCGTCGGCGGTGGTGACGACACCATGACCGCCCGCCGTGAACCACCGCGGATGCGAGCGCGCGAACACGGTGCCGTACGCACGGACGTACCCCCGCGCCCCGTCGGGCATCTCGCTCGTCGTGTCGACGGACACGGTGTCCGCCATCCCCAGCGGCCGGAACACCTCGGCGGACAGATACTTCGCGAACGGCCGCCCGCTCACCACTTCCACCAGCCGTGCCGCGACGAAGTAGTTGGGGTTGTGATACCGGTACCGGCTGCCGGGATCGGTGGCGAGCGGCGCTCCTCTCATCGCTGCGACGGCCTCCTCCAGCGTGTGCGGCTGTGCCCGCGTGAGATCCGGATACGCGGAGTCGTCCATCCCGGAGGTCTGCGTCAGCAGCTGCCGCACCGTGATCCCCCGATACCGCCCGTCGGCCATGAGGAACTCCGGCAGGTACCGGACGACGGGCCGGTCCAGCTCCACCTCCCCCGCCTCGACGAGCTGCATGACGGCCAGCGCGGTCATCGCCTTCGACAGCGAGGCGACCGGCACCGGCGTTCGCTCGGTCATGTCCGGCCCGGAAGCGGTGTGCCCGTACCCGGCCGTGCGCACCACCCGCCGGCCGTCCGTCACGGCGACCACGGCCCCCGGCAACCCGGTCTGCTCCATGTACTCCTCGACGAACCGGTCGACGGATCCCGCGTCCAGCACGGCACCGGCCGATCGTGGCGCGGCAGCCGAGACAGCCGGTACGGCACCGACGACAAGCGCACCCGTCAGCCCGATCACCGCCGTGACGGTGCCGAAAACAGAGGTCAGCTTCATGCCGCCCAGTGCACCGCCCGCCACCCCTCCGGCACACGGGCACGCACACGAGTCCCGAAGGTAGTGAACGCACTACTGTCCCGGCCCCGCCGCCTCGCTAGGTTCGACGGATGCGACACCGGACCGCCTGGCAGGCGCTGGGCCAGAACCCGTTGAAGGTGCTCGGCTCCAGCTGGCCGTGGCGCTCACTCGCGTACCTCACGACGGGCGTGGCGTTCGGCGCCGTAGCCGTGCCGGCGCTCCTGGCCATGCTCGCAGCGGGCGTCGTCTCCCTCGTGGTGCTGATCGGCGCCCCGGTCCTCCTGGCCGTTGCCCTGTCCGGCGTCGCCGTCACCCGCGTGGAGCGCCGGCGCCTGCGCCTGGTGGACCTCGACCCCGTACCCGACCCGCACCGCGCTCCCGACGCCCCGGGCCTCACCGCCTGGGTACGGACCCGGCTGCGCGAGCCGGCGACCTGGCGCGAGCTGGGTTTCACGGTGGTGTCGGGGACGGCGTTGTGGTGGGTGGACCTCCTCGTCCTGGCGTTCGCCCTCGTCGTCCCCGTCCTCCTGATCGTGACGCCCGCGGACGACCCGGGTGCATGGCCGGTGGCCGTGCTCGGCGTGAGCCTCCTGGCCGCAGCGCCGTACACGATCACCGCGTGGGCCGGCGCCCGCGCGGCCGTCACCCGGCTGATGCTGGCGCCCCGCGACGACGAACTGGGCCGTGAACTCACTGACGTACGCGCGTCCCGCGCCCGCTTGGTGGACGCCTTCGACATGGAACGCCGCCGCATCGAACGCGATCTGCACGACGGCGCGCAGCAACGCCTCGTCTCCCTCAACGTGATGCTGGGCCTGGCCGCGCTCGACGCGGATCCGGACTCACCTGTGGCAACCCGGCTGGCCGAGGCGCAGGAACAAGTGACGCTGGCCGTCGAGGAGTTGCGTGAACTGAGCCGGGGCGTCCACCCGAAGGCGCTGACCGATCAGGGCCTGACCGCGGCGGTGGAGAACCTGGCGGCACGCTCCGTCCTGCCCGTCACCGTCGACGTACGCCTCCCGCACCGGCTCCCGCTCTCCGTGGAGACAGCCGCGTACTTCGTGGTCGCGGAGGCCCTGACCAACGCGGTGAAGCACAGCAAAGCGACCGGGGCGGAAGTGCGGGCGCGCCTGCACACGGACGTACTGACCCTCTCGGTCAGCGACGACGGCGTCGGAGGCGCCGACCCGTCCGCCGGCACCGGCCTCGTGGGCCTGGCGGACCGCATCGCCACGGCGGACGGCAGATTCCGTGTGTCGAGTCCTCAGGGCGGGCCTACGCTGCTGCACGTGGAGCTGCCGTGCCGCTGAACGTCGTACTCGCCGAGGACTCCCCGCTGATGCGGGACGGCCTGGTCGGCGTCCTCACCCGCTTCGGCCACGAGGTCGCGGCGGCCGTAGGGGACGCGGAGGCGCTGACCACGGCCGTCCGGGACCACACCCCGGACATCGTCGTCACGGACGTCCGCATGCCGCCGGACAACACGGACGACGGCCTGCGCGCGGCGGTGGCCCTGCGCCGCGAACACCCCGGCCTGCCGGTCCTCGTCCTCAGCCAGTACATCGAGCAGTCCTACGCCGCCCACCTGCTCGACCTGGGCAGCGACAGCGGCGTCGGCTACCTGCTGAAGGACCGCGTCAGCGCGGTGAACGAGTTCGTCGACGCGGTGACGCGGGTCGCGGCGGGTGCGACGGTCGTCGACCCGGAGGTCGTACGCCATCTCCTCAACCGCCGCCGCGACCCCCTGCAACGCCTCACCCCACGCGAACGCGAGGTCCTCGCCCTGATGGCGGAGGGCCGCACGAACACGGCGATCGCCCGCGAGCTGTACGTCACAGAGGCGGCGGTCAACAAGCACGTCAGCAACATCCTGCAGAAGCTGGACCTCCACCTGGACGGTCAGACACACCGCCGGGTGCTGGCGGTACTGACGTACCTGCGGGCCTGACAACGACGCTCAGCCGGAGACGTCCACCCCGTACCCGCGGGCGAGGGCGTCGAGCCCGGCGGCCGCCTGACCGCCGGCCGAGTCGAACAGCCGGCGCTCGATCTCGTCGACGCCGACGTCCCACCCGAACCGCTCGCACTCCTCGGCGGCCCGGCGGGCCATGATGTGGTCGGGACGCGGTCGGGAATATGCGGTTGATTCACACGATGAATGACTGTTTCGGCCGTCCGTTGGTGGGGACCCGCACCGCACGCCGCCGGAGCACCGAGGCTCCGTTCCGGCGGACCGGGTGAAGAACCGGAATGACGTGGTTCAAGGGCCCGCACATGAGAACCGGCCAGGCGCCGGCAGGAAGTACAACCGGGCGCTGCGGCATCTGATCGCCGGCGGCAAGGCGACGCCGAGCTTCATCGTCTCCCCCGAGCTGGTCCTGGACGAGGCCCCCACCGCCTACGAACACTTCGACGCCCGTGACGAAGGCTGGACGAAGGTGGCGCAGCACCCCCGACGGACACAGCAACGGCGACAGGAAGTAAGGGACGACCGACATCCGGCCCCGGCCCCGGTTCCGGCCCCGGCCGGGCGGGCCTCCTTCGGCGGCGACAGGCTGCCGGGAATGCGGATCACGCGGACACGGACATTCCGGAGCCGCCCGCCACGGGTCCTCTCTTCCGAAGTGGCTCGTCTTCCGGTCACCCTCCGCGCACGTGAGGAGCACTGATGACAGCAGACACCCGCTCCACCCCCCGCCTGCACGACGATCCGCTCGTACGCGGCCTCGGCTGGGCCAGTGCGCTTTTGGGCGTGCCCCAGGTCGCCGCCCCGGCGGGCTTCGCGCGGGCCCTGGGCGTGGGCGACGCCCCCCGGCACCGGTCGGCCACGACCGCAGTCGGCGTGCGCGAACTGGCGGCGGCGACCGGGCTGCTGGGACGGCCGCATCCCGTCTGGCTCTGGGGCCGTGTCGGCGGCGACCTCATGGATCTGACGCTGCTCGCCCGGGCCTTGAAGAACCACAACGGTCGCGGCCTCGGACGCACCGTCGCCGCGACGGCCGCGGTCACCGCCATCACCGCCACGGACGTCTATGCGGCTGTGACCCGCACCCGTAGGAGCACCCCCATGGAACTGACCGCGGCCACCACCGTCACCCGATCCCCGGAGGAGGCGTACACCCTCTGGAAGGACCTGGAGCGCCTCCCGGACTTCATGGCGCATCTGGACGAGGTGCACGTGACCGGCCCCCGCACCAGTCACTGGCAGGCCAGCGCACCGTTCGGCAGGACAGTCGAATGGGACGCCGAGACCACCCAGGACGTCCCCGGCCAACTGATCGCGTGGCGGTCGGTGGGCGATGCCGACATCGACAACTCCGGCGAAGCCCGTTTCGAGCCGGCCCCCGGTGGCCAGGGCACGGAGATACGGGTGTCCCTGCGTTACGAACTGCCCGGGGGACCGCTGGGCAAGGCGGCGGCGCGCTACTTCGGCGAGGAGCCGCACCAGCAACTGGACGACGACCTTCGCCGCTTCAAGCAGGTCGCGGAGATCGGTGAGGTCGTCCGCTCCGAGGGCGCACCCGGCGGCAAGCGCGCCCGGGGCGAGTTCCCGCAGCACCCTGCCCGGCCGCTGACCGAGGACGAACTGAAGGAGGCCCTGGCATGAAGGCCACCTGCTGGACGGGACGCAACTCGGTCGAGGTGCAGGACGTCCCCGACCCCTCGATCCTGAACAGCCGCGACGCCATCGTGAAGATCACCTCGACGGCGATCTGCGGCTCCGACCTCCATCTGGTCGACGGCTACGTGCCCACCATGGAGAAGGGCGACATCCTGGGCCATGAGTTCATGGGGGAAGTCGTCGAGGTCGGCCCCGGCATCAGCGACGGCACAGTGCGCGTCGGCGACCGGGTCGTGGTGCCCTTCCCCATCGCCTGCGGAGCTTGTGCGTCCTGCCGCGCGGAGCTGTATTCGTGCTGCGAGAACAGCAACCCCAACGCGGGCATCTCGGAGAAGATGTTCGGTCATCCCACCTGCGGCATCTACGGGTACTCGCATCTCACCGGCGGCTTCGCCGGCGGCCAGGCCGAGTACGCGCGGGTGGTGCTCGCCGACACCAACGCCCTCAAGATCGAGTCGGACCTGACCGACGAGCAGGTGCTCTTCCTGTCCGACATCCTGCCGACCGGTTACATGGGCGCCGACATGTGCGACATCGAGCAAGGTGACGTCGTCGCCGTCTGGGGCGCCGGACCGGTCGGCCAGTTCGCCATGGACAGCGCCCGGGTCCTGGGAGCGGAAAAGGTCATCGCCATCGACAAGGAGACCTACCGCCTCGACATGGCCGCCGCCCAGGGCTACACCACCGTCAACTTCGAGGACACCGACGTACGGTCCGCGCTGCTCGAACTCACCGGCGGCCGCGGCCCCGACAAGTGCATCGACGCGGTCGGCCTGGAAGCCACACACGGCGCCTCCCACGTCGAGTTCTACGACCGTGCCAAGCAGGCGGTCCGCTCCGAGACCGACCGGCCGCACGCCCTGCGCCAGGCCATCATGTCCTGCCGGAGCGGCGGCGTGGTCTCGGTCGTCGGCGTCTACGGCGGGATGATCGACAAGTTCCCGGCGGGTGCCTGGATGAACAGGTCACTGACCCTGCGGACCGGCCAGTGCCACGTACAGAGGTACATGCGACCGCTGCTGGGCATGATCGAGCAGGGCAAGATCGACCCCACCCGGATCATCACCCACCGGCTGCCCCTGACCGAGGCACCGACCGGCTACGACCTGTTCAAGAACAAGAAGGACCACTGCGAGAAGGTCGTCCTCACGCCGTGAGGGAAGCACGGATGCGCTGCGGGGACGCTCACCCCGCAGCGGCCGTGACCCCAGGCCGTTGCCGCTCCGCGTGACGCAGGCCCCACACCCTGGGGCGTCCTCTCGTGGACCGGCTGAAGGGATCGGAACTGCATCACCTCAAGGAGCTGAGGCCGGGGTCAGGTGGCCGGTCCGAGATCCGGATCATCTTCGCCTTTGATCCGGCTCGTTCAGCCCTGCTACTCCTCGGGGGAGACAAGGCAGGAAACTGGGAGCGCTGGTACCGCGACAACATTCCTCTGGCTGAACAGCTCTACCGCGACTACACCGGTGACACGGAGGACTGAGGAGTAAGCATGCCCAAGAAGACCCCGCAGGACTGGGAGACCCTGGAGCAGGAGCTGTACTCGGCCGGTGTGGATCCCGCTGAGGTGGAAGCCGGTTCACGTCGACTGCTGGCGGAAGCCCGTGGTCATCAACTCGCTGAGACGCGCAAGCAGTACGGGCTGGCCCAGAGGGATGTGGCTGCCCGTATGGGTGTGAGCATCGCTCGCGTGTCCCAGATCGAGCACGGCGAGGGCGCCACTCTCGATGTCATCGCACGTTACGTCGAAGCGCTCGGTGGCACGTTGGACTTGGTTGCCGACTTCGGTGATCACACGCTGCGGATGCCGGCAAGTGGTGATCAGGGCCGTGCGGCGGCGTAGCCGGCCCGAAAGCTTTGTGTGCGGTGCATGCGACGCACCGTCCGGCAGCGTTTTCCGGGGAACATCAGGCTGAGGGCTCTCTCCGTTCGTCTTGCATAGCTTGACGTGAGACCGCAGGTCAGCGGCGTGCACTGGCGTGAGGAGCAGTGGTTGACGGGCCTCAATTGAGCACCCGTTCCCTCCGTGTGCCCCGTCTTCGAGTGCACGAGGGTACGAAAAGCACCGAAGAGTCAAAGACGAAGAACAAACCCCAGGTCGCTGACCTGGGGTTTCTCATGGAGCGGGTGACGAGAATCGAACTCGCGCTCGCAGCTTGGGAAGCTGCGATCATTCGCGGCCGACTCGGCCGCTGACCTGCGCGAACGGTACGGATACCGCCTCGTCGGCCTTGGCGGCTTTCACCGTGGTTCCCCGCTGTTTCCCGCTCGGTCTGGTGCGCGGCTGGCGACTGATCGGGATCTCGTAGACGATCTCGCAGAGTGCGGCGGGCACGACGATGTCCGCGGTCTCCACGGGCCGCCCCTGGTCGCTGTAGTACGTCCGCCGGATGTGCGTGACGAGCGCACCCTTCTGGACGCCCAGGAGTGAGGCCTCCTCGGTGGTCGCCTGCCGGGGCTCCGGCTGTTCCACGGCGTGGGTGACGGTGATGCCGATCTCCGCCATGCGGTTCACGACACCCGCTCCGGCGTGCGGCCCTCCCTCGGGGAGGACGACGAGTGTGCCGCTGGTGAGGTCGTACGGCTCCCAGCTCGTCGACAGCTGCACCGGCCGGCCGTCGGCCAGGAACTCGTACGCGGTCCGCACGCACAGTTCGCCTTCGGCGATACCGAGCCGCGCGGCGATCTCCGCCGGTGCCGGGACCTTGGCCTCGGTCCGGCTCTCCCAGTCGCCCTGCCTGCCCACGGCCTTCATGTCCGCCCGGAACGGGGAGCCGGTGGGCTGCTCGCGCGCCGACGACCGGACCATCCGTACGCGCTGCCGTGGCTCGGCGACGTAGGTGCCGGAACCGGCCTGTGCGGCCCGTGGCCGCTTCCCCTGAAGTCGCCCACGGTGCGGTGCTGTTCCTGCGTCGACACCGCGAGCACACGGGCGTTCTCGTGGGGGAGGAGACGGCGCTCGTCCGCCCGTACGTACTGGCAAGTGAGGCGCGAGCAGGGCACCGCTCGGCGGCCGTGAGGTGCGCTCCCCTCGCCGGCCCTTGGCACGCCTCGGCGGGTGACCGCTGATGCCTTCCCGCCAACAACCGCACACCACCCAACCCGAGCCCAACTCCTACCGATCGACCTCCTGCCGCATCGGCACACACCACGCCTGCGCGGAGTCGTCCCCGCTCACCGCACCGGCCGATGTGCCGGTTATCCATGAAGCCTGCGACTGCTCGTGTCACACCATCGCCAAGCGCCCGGTACCGGCAGAGGCGGCACGGTGAGGGGGCCGGCTCTCAGCGGCGCGGTGCTCTCCCCTGTCGAGATCACCTCGGCCAGCGTGCAGCTCGGCGACGTCATCCCAGGTCGGGGGCCAGCAGTGCAGGGTGACCGACCTTTTCCAACTCCCCGGCGGAGCCAAACGACTCGTGTTCAACTCGGGCGAGTTGCTGACCATCCACACGGGGACCCGCCTCGTCGCCCTCCGGCTCGTGCGAGTGAGAGGCGGTGATCCCGCCCGTGCCCTCGCGACGCGACGCCATCGCCGATGACCTCCGGGACCGGATCGTCACCGGCCGACTCAAGCCCGGCGAACGCCTGCCCTCTGGGCTTCTGCCGACGGCGGTGCTGGCGTGTGGCCACTGCGTTAGAAGTTGGGTCTGACCGCCTATCCATCCGTGCTGTGCGGGGCGTGTCGTCGACGGGCAAGGTTCTGCGGTGCGCGCCGGGCTCGGATGGGCGGAGCCGCTGAAAACTATGGTCCGCATATGCGCCCCCGGCGTTGCGCTGTGCGCCGGTTCGCGCCCTTGTGTCACCTTCGCGCACGGCCGACCGTTGTAGTCGTCGATTGTCGGTGCACTGACAGGGGGTTTCGTGCAGCGTGGGTGGAGCGACTTGGCGGGCCGGGTGCTGCTGCGGTTGGCGGCGGCTTTGCACAGGGGGGTGGCCAGCAAGACGGCGTGGGGGCAGTGGCAGGACCGCCGCGACAGGGCAATCCGGGCGGCATATCGGAGGGGTGTCCAGGTTGAGGAGCTCGCGGTCGGGCTGGCGCTGACACCTGGGTGGATCCGGCAGGTGTTAAACGGTGACAAGCCAGCCGAGCCGCCGGGGGTCGGGGAGGTCGCTTAGGGGCGGCAGAGGCCCTCGTCCGGTTGGCTAGGCGGAGATCTTCAGATGGTCCTCGAACAGGTTGTGGTCGAAGTTCGTACAGATGGTTCGGGGGATGGCGGTGCAAGTAATACGAAAGTGGGAAGAATTTGGCGCAGGTGTTCTCTGGCTGGACAGGGCCTGGTGGTCTGGGCCACATTGTCAGACCCTTGGGGGACACTACTGTCATCGAGGAAGCTACTGGGGGGTAGGGGCGATTCAGATGACCATCCAAGAGCAGCGGACCGCGGACCACGACGAAGACGTCGTCACCGAACTGTCCGAAGAGGAGTTCCGAGAGGCCGCCTACGCGGCCCTGGACCGTCTCGGGCTGACCTACACGCAACTACGCGATATGGCCCGCCGCCGCGACTTCAGCTCGGCCCAGGCGCAGTCCCTATGGGTGACCATCGGCGGCGCACTTGATCTCTGACAAGCTTCGTGACCGGACAAACAAGTTCGCGAAGGAGATTCAAGCACTCCTGAACTGCACCATCGCCAGTCACGTCCAAGTAAAGGCGGTCGCGCTCTCCAAGGGCGACGACCGCCTTTTCGCGCTCGGGCACCTACTCGACAAGAACACGATGACCGCTCAACGGTTGCGTCTCCGGCCATGCCTGGAGAGGTCGGAACTGTGGATGGACGTCAGTTTCCAGTTGCGCCTCGACGCTGAGCGTGAACACCTAATGGTGCACAAGTCGTTTTTCGGGGTCTTCGGGGGTCAGCAGGACAAGCGCGGCCTGTTCCACTACGACTATGAACGCGACAAGGCGGACGGATACCCTGACGCCCACCTGCAGGTTTACGCGGATTCTGGCCTGTTCGATCGGGTCAATAACCCGAAGACGGATGGCGGACGGTCGTTCGCACAGCTGCATTTCCCGGTGGGAGGGAAGAGGTTCCGGCCGTGCCTTGAGGACGTCATTGAGTTCCTGATCGTGGAGCGTCTGGTGCAGGCGCGCGACGACTACGAGAAGATTCTTGAGGCTGGCCGCGAGGGATTCCGGCGCAACCAGTTGCTGGCCGCGATGCGCCGGGACCCTGGTGCGGTGGAGATGTTTATGCAGCGCTACGGAATTCCTGGCGAAAACGCCTGAGTGTCCGGCCAGCCGACTGCCGGCAGATGCGCCGGAGGTGGTTTGGGAAGCGCTGATCGGCACTACGCCGAAGGCCCGCCGCGCCCCGTGGGGTATGGCGGGCTTCGTGCCGCCCGGGTTTGGCTGTGCCCCGACGCGCGAGGCTGTCGGGGCGCATGGTGTGGTGATCGCGCTGGG
>Ga0164243_10007377_pt1 | contig 16434 bp, 17 predicted proteins | sample OricompcompostOP_FD_108781 | JGI IMG/M metagenome (GOLD analysis project Ga0164243, IMG submission 108781) | Organic Plus compost microbial communities from Emeryville, California, USA - Original compost - Organic plus compost (OP) | ecosystem: Engineered > Solid waste > Mixed feedstock >...
GACGGAGTCACCGAGAGGCTGAAGAAGCTGGTGGTGGACAATGCCATGAAGGAGGGCACGCATATCGGTCCCGTCGTCGACGAGAACCAGCTCGCCCAGGACGAGAAATATATCGGCATAGGCCGCGAGGAGGGCGCCAGACTGGTTTTCGGCGGAGAACGGCTGAATCGCGAGACCCCAGGCTTCTATTTGCAGCCAGCATTGTTTACCGAGACCACCAACGAAATGCGCATTTCCCGCGAGGAAATCTTCGGCCCGGTGGCGAACGTGATCCGCGCCAAGGATTATGACGAGGCCCTGGCGCTGGCGAACGACACGCCTTTCGGCCTTTCGGCAGGCATCTGCACGACCAGCCTGAAACATGCGACGCATTTCAAGCGCAATGCGGAAGCAGGCATGGTCATGGTGAACCTTCCAACGGCAGGTGTGGATTTCCATGTGCCTTTCGGCGGCCGCAAGGGCTCGAGCTACGGTCCGCGCGAACAGGGGCGCTATGCGGCGGAATTCTATACGACGGTCAAGACCGCCTATACGCTTGCCTGAACAATCGGATCGAAACGGATTCGTTTTTCGGAATGATCCGGTGATCAATCAAACATCCGGAACGCTGTGCACCACTGGATGCACAGCGTTCCGGACATGTCAGTTGCGGCGGGCGGGGCCTTTCCGTTCCGCCGATGCCGCCCAGAGATTGATGTTGGCGTCGCGGGCGTAGCGGTCGATCTCGGAAAGTTCCTCGTTCGAAAATTCAAGATTCTGCAGCGCGCCAACGCAGTCGTCCACCTGCTCGGGACGGCTTGCACCGATAAGGGCCGTGGTGACGCGTCCGCCGCGCAAAACCCAGGCAATCGCCATCTGCGCCAGTGTCTGGCCGCGCCGTTTGGCTATCTCGTTCAACGCCCGGATGTTCTGGATATTCTGCTCGGTCAGGAAGTCTTGCGAAAGAGACGCCTTTTTCGACGCCCGGCTCTCCTCCGGGATGCCTGAAAGATATTTGTCCGTCAGCATCCCCTGGGCCAGCGGCGAGAAGACGATGGAGCCGATGCCGAGTTCATCCAGCGTGTCCAGAAGGCCGTCTTCCTCGATCCAGCGATTGATCATGGAATAGCTGGGCTGATGGATGAGGCACGGCGTCCCCAGCTCCTTCAGGATCGCGACCGCCTCGCGGGTGCGGCGCGAATTGTAGGAGGAGATGCCGACATAAAGCGCCTTTCCCGACCGGACCGCCTGATCCAGCGCCATCATGGTTTCCTCGAGAGGCGTTTCGGGATCGAAACGATGTGAGTAAAAGATATCGACATAATCGATCCCTAGCCTTTCCAGGCTCTGGTCAAGACTGGCCAGCAGATATTTGCGGCTGCCCCATTCACCGTAAGGGCCGGGCCACATCCGGTAACCGGCCTTGGTGGAGATGATCATCTCGTCCCGGTGGCCGGCAAAATCCGTGCGCAGGAGCGTACCGAAGGCGATCTCGGCCGAACCGGGAGGCGGGCCGTAATTATTGGCCAGATCGAAATGGGTGATGCCGAGATCGAAGGCGCGGCGGCAGATCGCCTGTTTGGTCGTGTGCGGCGTGGCGTCGCCGAAATTGTGCCAGAGACCGAGAGAAATCGCCGGCAGCTTGAGCCCGGAACGGCCGCATCGGTTATAGATCATGGTTTCGTACCGGTTTTCCGTCGGACGCCAATTCATTTCCGCTTCTCCGTTGTCTTGTCATGCCCCGGCGTCGTCAACCGTTCCGCCACGAGCGCCGCGAGTTTTTCCGCTACTTCGTCCTTGCCCATGGCCTCCCATTCGTCCACGCCGTCGGCGGTCACGACGCGAACCAGATTGTGGTCTCCGCCCATCACGCCGGACGGGCCGAGTCCGCTGTCATGGGAAACGTCATTGGCAATGATGATATCCGCACCCTTTTTCGCAAGCTTGGCGCGGGCATGCTCGATCAGGTTCTCCGTCTCGGCGGCAAAGCCGATGACGAGCCGTGGCCGCTTCTTGTGACGACCCACCGAGGCCAGAATGTCCGGATTTTCGACGAGAGGAAGGGTGGGCGCACCTTCTCCGGCGCGTTTCTTCATCTTTTCGCCACTCTCCATCTTCGGCCGCCAATCGGCCACCGCCGCGACGAAGATAGCGGCATCGGCAGGCAGCAGCGCTTCGACGGCATCATGCATCTCGCGGGCGCTCTGGACGTGGGTCGTCGCAACGCCGAGGGGGTCAGGAATGGCCACCGGCCCGGAAACGAGATGAACCTCGGCGCCGAGACGGGCGAGCGCGCCAGCAATGGCGTGGCCCTGCTTGCCCGAGGAGCGGTTGGCGATATAGCGCACCGGATCGATCGACTCGTGGGTGGGGCCTGACGTGATGACGATCACGCGTCCTGCCAAAGGCTTCGGACCCGGGTCCAGCATGCCTTCGATTGCCGAGACGATCTCCAGCGGCTCCGCCATGCGGCCTTCGCCCGCCTCCCCGGTCTCTGCCATTTCACCGCGGTTCGGGCCGACGAAGCGGACGCCGTCGCCCTTCAGGGTCTCAAGGTTGCGCCGGGTCGCCGGATGGCTCCACATATGCGGGTTCATGGCCGGCGCCATGAGCACTTTCTTGTCCGTCGCCAGAAGGACGGCGGATGCGAGGTCGTTGGCAAGGCCGGCCGCAAGCTTCGCCATGAGATCGGCCGTCGCCGGGGCGACCACGACCAGATCCGCCTCGCGCGACAGCCGCACATGGCCGACATCGTGCTCGTCCCTGCGGTCGAAGAGATCCGTGAAAACATGATCCGCCGACAGGGAGCCGACGGAAAGAGGCGTGACGAATTCCTGCGCCGCCTGAGTCATGACGCAGCGCACCGACGCGCCCCGCTCGCGCAGGCGGCGGATGAGATCAAGGCATTTATAGGCGGCAATCCCTCCGCCAATGATCAGGAGGATACGCTTTCCGGAAAGGATCATGGGCTGCCGGCATCCCTCGCTCATGCCGGCGTCAGCGCCGGCCGCACATCGGTATGGACGAAATCATCGCCCTTGAAAAGGAGCGGCAGGTCGCGGGTTGCCGCGAGAGCATAGGCGAAGCAGTCACCCATGTTCAGGTTCGCCGGATGACCCGTGCCGCGTCCATATTTCGCGTAGCCGACCCTTGCGGCCGCAAGCTGGGGCCGGTCGAAAGGGACAGAAATCAATTCAAGCCGTCCGGCCAATTCGTCAAGTCGCGCGGGGCCATCTTCCATCCGGCGTCGGACAGCAACACAGTGAGCCTCATGAAGCGTCGCAACACTGACGAACAAGGTCTCCGCCGCATGGCAGGTCGTGGCAAAAAGACGGGCCTCGGGTTCCTTGTTGAGGATTGCGATCAGGACGGACGTGTCCACAACAAGAGATTTCAAAGAAGGCCCTCGTCCCACATCTCATCGCTGACCTTCTTAAGGTCGAACGGCGTCTCGGGCTTGATGCCCAGTTCCAGGATTTTCTCCACCGGAACTTTCCTGCGCTTGCTCAAGCCAAGGCTCTCGGCAAGAAGATTGCGGGCCTCCTGTTCCATGGAGACGCCATGCTCCGCCGCGCGTTTGCGCAGTTCCTTTTTCACCGTGTCATCAAGATTACGGATCGTGAGAGTACCCATGAACTCTTCCTTTTCCAGGGAAGATAGCGCCGACACAATCTGCATGCAATGCTAGCACTGCATGCCATGCAGGCGTCAGCTCACCTGCCAGGCGATCCAGATCAGGGCCAGTGTCATCAGCCAGAGGGCGATGCGCCCAAAACGGCTATGACGTGCTTCGGAGCGGCCGATAGCCTCGGCCGTTTCGCTATCGAAACGAAGGCCCTTTTCCGCCATGGCGTCGATTTCGCGCGAAAGCCTTTCCGTGCGGGCGGCGAGCTCGGGCGCCTGGCGGGCCAATGCCAGCAAGGCAGCCACGCCCTCCCGAGCATCCGTGATCAAGGCGCGGGGGCCGAGATTGCCGGCTATCCAGTCCGACACGACCGGCTCCGAGGCCCTCCACATGTTGAAATGCGGATCCAGCGTGCGCGCCACGCCTTCCACCACCACCATGGTCTTCTGCAGCAGAAGCAGCTCGGGCCGTGTCTGCATGTCGAAAAGTTCGGTGACCTCGAACAGCAGCGTCAGCAGCCGTGCCATGGAGATGGTCTCGGCAGACTGGCCGTGGATCGGCTCCCCGATGGCGCGCAAGGCCTGCGCAAAAGCAGCGACATCATGATGGGCCGGCACATAGCCTGCCTCGAAATGCACTTCGGCCACGCGGCGGAAATCGCGCGTGATGAAACCGTAGAGGATTTCGGCCAGAAACCGCCGCTCCTTCTTTCCGATCCGGCCCATAATGCCGAAATCGACCGCGACGATCGTGCCATCGGCCTGCACGAAGAGGTTTCCCGGATGCATGTCGGCATGGAAGAAGCCGTCGCGCAGCGTGTGCCGCAGGAAGGACTGGATGAGATTTGTCGCCAGGCGTTCGAGGTCGTGCCCAGCCTCGCGCAGGCCCTCGACATCGGACATCTTGATGCCGTCGACCCATTCGAGGGTAACGACGTCCCGGCCCGTCCGCTGCCAGTCGACCCATGGCACACGAAAGCCGGGATCGTCCTTGGTGTTCTCGTGAAGCTCGGAAATGGCGGCCGCCTCGAGGCGCATATCCATCTCGATCTTGGTCGTCTGGGCAAGCGTCCGCGCCACTTCCACCGGGCGCAGGCGGCGCGAAGAGGGTATGAAGCGTTCCTGCAGGCGGGCCGCCAGGAAATAGCTTTCCAGATCATTGGCGAAGCGCCTGCGCACACCCGGCCGGATGACCTTCACCGCAACGGGCACCTGCTCCCCGTCCCGGTCGATCGTTGCAAAATGCACCTGCGCTATCGATGCGGCCGCCACGGGCTCGCTGAACTCGCCGTAGATCTCGTCCAGCGGCCGGCCAAGGGAATCCTCTATCGCGGCGATGGATTCGGCCATCGGAAAGGTATCCATCCGGTCCTGGAGATTGGCCAGATCGCGGGCCAGTTGCTGACCGACGACATCGGGCCGCGTCGCCAGGAACTGGCCAAGCTTCACATAGGATGGACCAAGCCTGTCGACCGCCTTGGCCAGCCGTTCCGACCGGTCGCGCTTGCTGGAACGGCGGCGTGAGAGGAGCTTCGCCATCCGCCAGCCGAAACGGGGCAGGCCCGTAAGCTGGTCGCCGGGAAGCGCGGTGACGACGCCCTCGCGTACCAGAACCCAGCCCGCATGCGCGAGGCGGAAATATGCGCCGACTATGCTCATGCGGCGATTTTCAAAGCTTCCAGCCGGAATGCAGCGCGGCAATGCCGCCGGAATAATTGCGCCAGGTGACCCTTTCGAAGCCGGCCCGGCGTATCATGGCGGCGAAATTCTCCTGATTGGGGAACTTGCGGATCGATTCGACGAGATAGCGATAAGGCTCGCCGTCGCCTGCAACGGCGTTCCCGATCCTCGGAATGGCCTGGAACGACCAGGCTTCGTAGACCTTGTCGAGAAGCGGCATCTCCACCTGCGAAAATTCGAGGCAGAGGAAGCGTCCGCCGGGCCGAAGCACCCGGAAAGCTTCCGCAAGGGCGCGGTCGATATGCGGCACATTGCGGATGCCGAAGGCGATCGTATAGGCGTCGAAAATCGAATCCTCGAAGGGCAGCTCTTCCGCATTGGCTTCGACGAAATCGATGGCCGCGCCGGGATGCGCCCTCGCGGCGCGGTCGCGCCCGACGCCAAGCATGGAGCCGTTGATGTCGAGCACGGTAACCTGCGCATTTTCGCGGGAAGCCTCGAGGATGCGGAAAGCTATGTCCCCTGTGCCGCCGGCAACGTCCAGCGCCCTCCAGCCCGGCCGTTTCGGCGGGTTCAGCCAGCTGATCATGGCATCTTTCCACAGCCGATGCAGGCCGCCGGACATGAGATCGTTCATCAGGTCATAGCGGTTGGCGACGCGATGGAAGACGTCGTTGACCAGCCTCTGCTTCTCATGCTCACCCACCTGGCGGAAACCGTAGCTGGTCTCCATGCCTCCGTGTGCTGTCGTGCGCTGTTCGGACATCGTCATCTTCCAATGGAACGAGGGACCATAGCCCATCCTTGGTGGGGGCGCTATTGTCAAGCCCGGCGCCGCATCGAAGCGCCGCGGCGGAAGAACAAGAGGGCCTGGATATGGTTCCAAAAGCCGAACTGCATTGCCATATCGAAGGGGCGGCTCCGCCGGAACTGGTCGAGCGGCAGGCACAGAAATACGGTAAGGACATTTCCGCCTTCGTTCGGGACGGCGCATTCGTCTGGCACGACTTTACCAGCTTCCTTGCCACCTATGACGCGGCGGCCGGCCTGTTCCGGACCGGGGAAGATTACGCTTTGCTTGCCGAGCATTATCTGACCGGCCTGGCCAGGGAGGGTGCCCTTTATTCCGAGATCTTCATCTCTCCGGATCATGCGCGAACGGCAGGCCTGCCGCCTGCCAAATACACGGACGCGCTCGGCGAGGGCATCCGGCGAGCGAAGGAGAAGACCGGAATAGAAGCCCGGATGATCGTGACCGGCATCCGTCATTACGGCCCCGAAGCAGTGGAAGCAGCCGCCCGCTTTGCCGCGGATTGCCGACATCGGCTGGTCACCGGTTTCGGCATGGCGGGCGAAGAACGCTTTGGCGATTCCCGGGACTATATCCGGGCTTTCGACATTGCCCGCGACGCCGGCCTCGGGATAACGGTCCATGCCGGCGAACTCGCAGGCTGGGAGAGCGTCGCCGCCGCGCTGGACCATTACCGTCCGTCGCGGATCGGCCACGGTGTCCGGGCCATCGAGAATCCCGATCTCGTGCGCAAGATCGCAGATGAGAGCGTGGTTCTGGAAGTCTGTCCTGTCTCCAATGTCGCGCTGCAGGTGTTTCCGGATTTTGCCCACCATCCCTTTCCGCAGCTTCGGACAGCGGGATGCAGGCTGACGCTCAATTCCGACGATCCGCCCTATTTCGCGACCAGCCTCGCGCGCGAATATGAAGTGGCAGCCCAGCATTTCGGGCTGACGGAAGGAGAACTCGCCGGCATCACGCGAGTGGCAATCGAGGCCGCATTCGTCGACGAGCGGACCAGGGCCAGACTTCTTGCGTCCCTCGAGCAGCACACGCCCGACGAGACAAAGCTGTGATCGCGATTTTCTTTGCGGTGTTGTCGGGCGCTCGAAGCCGCTAGTATCAAACCGACAGATATTTACCGGAGAGTGCAAATGAACGGCGTGACCGTCGTCGATCATCCGCTGGTGCAGCACAAGCTCACCATAATGCGCGACAAGGAGACCTCGACGGCAGGGTTCCGACAGTTGCTTCGCGAGATATCGCTGCTGCTCTGCTACGAAGTGACCCGCGACCTGCAGCTGACGACGCGGATAATCGAAACGCCGCTTCAGACCATGGAAGCGCCGACGCTTGAGGGCAAGAAGCTGGTCTTCGCTTCTGTTCTGCGCGCCGGCAACGGTCTCCTCGACGGCATGCTCGATCTGGTACCCGCCGCCCGGGTCGCGCATATCGGCCTTTACCGGGACCATGAGACCCTGGAGGCGGTGGAATATTTCTTCAAGTCGCCAAGCGATCTCGCCGACCGCCTCGTCATTGTCGTGGACCCGATGCTTGCGACCGCCAATTCGGCCATCGCGGCAGTCGACAAGTTGAAAAGCCGGGGGGCGACCAATATCCGCTTCCTGTGTCTGCTGGCTGCGCCGGAGGGCATCGAACGCTTCACGACAGCGCATCCGGACGTACCCGTATTTACGGCTGCCATAGACGAGCGTCTCAACGAGTCCGGCTATATCGTGCCCGGTCTCGGCGATGCCGGCGACAGGATGTACGGGACGAAATAGGTCCTATTCTTCGCCGGCAATGCGGCGCATGACGGGATTTCGCGGCACGGGTCTTTCATCGGCAATGCCGTATGCACGGGTGACGCTGGCCACGGCCTGCTTGGCATCCCCCGTCGAGCGGGCATGAACCATCGCCAGCGGATCGCCACGCCGCACTTCGGCGCCGATGGGCAGGAATTCCGTCAGACCCACGGTGTGATCGACCTTGTCCTCCGGCCGTCTCCGGCCGCCGCCGAGCTCGACCACGGCGAGCCCGATATCGCGCGTGGCAATCGCCGAAACAAACCCGTCGCGGCGGGCCTTGACCGGGACTTTTACCTTCGCTTCCGGCATATGCTTCCGACAATCCTCGATGAAATCCGGGGGACCGCCGAGGGTTTTGACCATACGGCCGAAGATTTCTGCCGCGCGGCCGCTATCCAGCGCCTCGCGGGTGCGTGAAGATGCTTCCTGGTCGGAGGCCGCGATGCCCGCGGCCCGAAGCATTTCCGCCGCCAGGGCCATCACGACCTCGCCGAGTCGCGGATCGCGTCTGCGACCGGTAAGAAAATCGACGGCGTTGATCACCTCGACTGCATTGCCCGCAGCCGAGGCAAGCGGCTCGTTCATGTCGGTAATGAGCGCAGCGGCAGGAAGCCCGGCGCCGTTGGCCACCTCGACAAGGCTGCCCGCAAGCGCGCGCGCCTTGCGGGCATCGGCCATGAACGCGCCATTTCCCGATTTCACGTCGAGAACCAGCGATTGCAGGCCGGCGGCAAGCTTTTTTGCCAGGATCGAGGCGGTGATGAGCGGTATGGATTCGACGGTCGCCGTGACGTCGCGGATTGCATAGAAACGCTTGTCGGCGGGAGCCAGATCGGCCGTCTGACCGATGATGGCGCAGCCGACCTCCCGCACCGTCTTGCGGAACAGGGCATTGTCCGGCTGGCTTTGATAGCCCGGGATGGAATCCATCTTGTCGAGCGTGCCGCCCGTATGTCCCAGGCCGCGTCCCGAGATCATGGGCACGAACGCGCCACAAGCCGCCACGATCGGCGCCAGCATGAGCGAGACATTGTCGCCGACGCCGCCGGTGGAGTGCTTGTCCGTTACCGGGCCGGGGAGATAGGACCAGTCGAGCACCTCGCCGGAATCACGCATGGCAAGGGTCAGCGCGACGGTTTCCTCGCGACTCATTCCATTGAGGAATATAGCCATGCCGAAGGCGGCAACCTGCCCCTCGGAGATGACGCCGGAACTGAGCCCGGACACAAAGGCCGCTATCTCGTCGGCGGTCAGCGCGTCGCCGTCGCGTTTCTTGCGGATGATCTCCTGGGCGAGCATGGCTCAAGCTGCCTTGCCAGGGAGTTCTCGTTCTATGCCATCCCCGTGGGGGGTGATACGCGCTGGCTCATCCATCCAGCCGTGCCTTCAGCAGCTCTTTGAGGACCATCGCCAGCCGGGCGCCGCCGATGGGGGCCATATCCTTGGTCTCCTCATGCGACATCTCCGCGCCCGTCATGCCGGCGGCGAGATTGGTGATCACCGAGCAGGCGGCGACCTTCAACCCGCAAAAGCGGGCCAGGATCGCCTCGGGAACGGTGGACATGCCGACCGCATCCGCACCGAGAATGCGGGCCATGCGGATCTCGGCCGGCGTCTCAAAGGTAGGGCCGGAGAACCACATATAGACGCCGCGGTGAAGCCGAAGGCCGACGCGTTCGGCGGCTGCGAGTATCGCCGCGCGCAGATCAGCATCATAGGTCTCGGTCAGACCAACGAAGCGCCGGTCGCTCGCCTCCCCGATGAGCGGATTCGCGCCGGAAAAATTAATGTGGTCCTCGATCAGCATGACGGAGCCGGCCGGCATTTCCGCATGCAAGGATCCCGCTGCATTGGTCAGAATCAGCGTCGTCACGCCTATCCCCGCAAGGACTTCGATCGCCGGACGCATGGCCGCAGCATTGCCGTGCTCATAATAATGGGACCGTCCGGCCAGCATGATGACGGGCGAACCGGAAAACATGCCGGCGACCAGTTCCCCGGCATGTCCGGTCACGCCGCTCTGCGGGAAGCCGGGAAGCTCCGCATAGGGAATGCGAAGCGCATTTTCGACGTCTTCCACGAGACTGCCGAGACCGGAACCCAGTACGACGGCAACAGTCGGCGCAAGCCCGCCCAGCCTTTCGACGAGACGATCGACAGCCTCCTTCACCGGTTCTGTTCCAAGTTAAAACCGCGCGGGAAGACGGACGTGAACGGGACGGATTCCACGATACCGGTCTCGTCGCACAGATGCAGGGTCGCATCGCTGGCGACGAATTCCGACAGGCGCTGCCGGCATCCGCCGCAGGGCATGATGCGCGGCATCTTCTCCGCCACGACCGCGATTTCGCAAATCGTCCCGCCGCCTGCCATGACGAAGGCACCGAGCGCCGTCGTCTCCGCGCACCAGCCTTCGGGATAGGAGGCATTCTCGATATTGCAGCCAGCATGGATTCTGCCTTCGGCGGTGCGCAGGGCGGCGCCTACCGGGAATTTCGAATAAGGCGCATAAGCCTTGCGCATAGCCGCTTCCGCCGCCTCGAAGAGATCATGCGCCATGCTTAGCGCTCCTTGACATAGGGTTGCCCGCCGGCACGCGGCGGGATCGCCTTGCCGATGAAGCCAGCCAGAAGAATGACGGTCAGGATGTAAGGCAGCGCCTGCATGAACTGCACCGGGACGGGGCCGATCAGCGGCAGGGGCGTGCCTTGAAACCGGATCGATGTCGCGTCGAGGAAGCCGAAGAGCAGGCAGGCGAACATCACCGGCACGGGTTTCCACTTGGCGAAGATGAGAGCGGCGAGCGCGATGAAACCACGGCCGGCAGACATGTCCTTCACGAAGCCGGCATTCTGCGCCAGCGCCAGATAGGTACCGGCCAATCCCGTCAGGATGCCGGTGCAGATCACCGCGCGATAGCGCAACCATTCCACGGAGATGCCGGCGGTGTCGACAGCCGCGGGGTTCTCTCCAACCGCCCTCAGCCGCAATCCGAAGCGCGTGCGGAAAAGCACCCACCAGGTGAAAGGCACCATGAGGAAGGCGATATATACGAGGATCGAATGCCCCGACAGGAGCTCCGAATAGATCGGCCCGAGGATCGGCACATCACGGACTGCCTCGGCAAAAGGCAGGCGGACGGCTCCAAACCGGCTGTCAGCACCTAGGAGCGGCGTTCGCCCGCCCTGGCTGAACCATGCCTGGCCGAGAATAATGGTCGAGCCGGCGGCAATGAAATTGATGGCGACGCCGGAGACGATCTGGTTGCCGCGATGGGTGATCGAGGCGAAGCCGTGGACAAGCGAGAGAAAGACAGAGATGGCCACGGCAGCACAGAGCCCGAGCCAGGCCGAACCGCTCACCGCCGCCGCTGCGCCGGAGGCGAAGGCCCCGGCGAGCATTTTCCCTTCCAGCCCGATGTCGAAAATGCCGGAGCGTTCGGAATAGAGTCCCGCCAGTGCCGCAAAGAGCAGCGGCACGCTCAGCCGGACCATGGAATCGAGAAGCAGGACGAGAGTGTTGAAGAAATCCACTTCAACCTCCCTTCTCGGCCGCCAACCCGGCCGATCGTGGCTTGAGGCTGGCGAAGATCGTCTGGATATAGGGCCGGAACATGTTCTCCAGCGCGCCAGCGAAAAGGATTACCAGCCCCTGAATGATGACGATCATGTCGCGCGAGATTGCCGGCATCTCGAAAGCGAGTTCGGCACCGCCCTGGTAAAGCATGCCGAACAGGATCGCCGCTGGTACGATCCCTGCGGGATGGGATCGGCCCATCAGAGCCACGGCGATGCCGACAAAGCCGGCGCCGGTGACGAAATCTAGCTGCAGCCTGCCCTGGTCGCCCATGACCGGGTTGAGCGCCATCATGCCCGCCAGGGCGCCTGAGATCAGCATCGTGACGATGATGATGCGCGTTTCGCCGATGCCCGCATAACGCGCCGCGCGGGGGCTGTGGCCGCGCGTGCGGATCTCGTAGCCCAGCCGCGTGCGCCAGATCAGCACCCAGACAAGGAAAGCCGCTATCAATGCCAGCAGGAAGGAAAGGTTGAAGGGCGCGGAACGGATGGGCAGTCCGAAGGCTTCGATCACCCAGTTGAGCTTCGGCAACTGCCCGCCTTCCAGAAAGGTACGGGTCTGCGGCGCCATGGAGCCGGCGGGCTTCAACACGTCCACCAGCAGATAGACCATCAGGCTGGCGGCGATGAAGTTGAACATGATGGTGGTGATGACGATGTGGGAACCGCGCTTCGCCTGTAGATAGGCAGGGATCAGCGCCCACAACGCGCCGGCCGCCGCGGCCCCGAGGGTTGCCAGCGGAAAGTTGATCCACCACGGGAACGTACCGTCAAAGCTGAGGCAGATGAGAGCCACGCCAAGCCCGCCGACATAGGCCTGGCCCTCACCGCCTATGTTGAAAAGTCCGCAATGAAAGGCGACCGCCACTGCCAGTCCGGTGAAGATGAAGCTCGTCGCGTAGTAGAGCGTATAGGCGATGGCCTGCCCGCCGCCAAATGCGCCTTCGACGAGTATGGCTGCTGCCCGGAACGGGTTCTCTCCAACGAGAAGCACGACCAGCCCGGCGACGATGAAGGCAACCAGCAGATTGACGAGCGGAATCAGTCCGTAATCGGCCCAGGCCGGAAGCTTTGCATAGGGAGTGCTCACTCAGCCGCCTCCCTGTTGTCGATACCGGCCATCAGGAGGCCGCATTCGCGTTCCGTGGCATCTGGGCCCCGCTCGCCTACGATGCGGCCTGCAAACATGACCAGTATACGATCGGCCAGCGACCTGATCTCGTCCAGCTCTACGGAAACAAGCAGCACCGCCTTGCCCTGATCGCGCATATCGATCAGGCGCCGATGGATGAATTCGATGGCGCCGACGTCAACGCCGCGCGTCGGCTGGCCGACGATCAGCACCTTCGGGTTCCGCTCCATCTCGCGTGAAAGCACGATCTTCTGCTGATTGCCGCCGGAGAAATTCGCGGTTTTGAGGCGGCAGTCGGAAGGGCGGATATCGTATTTTCCGATCTTTTCCCTGGCATCGTCGCGGATCGCCTCGATATCGAGGAAGGGGCCTCGCAGATAATGCGACTGGTCGTGATAGCCGAGAATGGCATTCTCGTTCTCCTCGAAGGCCAGCACGAGGCCCATGTGATGGCGATCCTCGGGAACATGGGCCAATCCGCGCTCGCGCAATTCGCCCGGATCGGCCTCGCTTGTCAGGTCGATGGGCTGTCCCGCCAAGGTGACGGTCCCGGAGACCGCGACGCGAATGCCTGAAATGGTTTCCAGCAATTCCGACTGCCCGTTGCCGGCAACGCCTGCGATCCCCACGATCTCGCCGGCGCGGACATCGAAAGAGACATTGTCGACCATGGTCACGCCGCGCGAGTCCTTGACCGTCAGATTGCGGACCGAAAGCAGGACCTCACCCGGCGCGGCGGTCCCCTTTTCGACACGCAACAGGACCCGGCGGCCGACCATCAGCTCGGCAAGCTCTTCGACGGTGGTCTCACTGGTCTTGCGCGTTGCCACAAGCGCGCCCTGACGCATGACAGAGACATTGTCCGTGACCGCCATGATCTCGCGCAGCTTGTGCGTGATCAGCACGATCGTCTTACCCTCCTCCTTGAGCTGGCGGAGAATGCGGAAAAGATGATCGGCCTCTGCCGGGGTCAGAACGCCGGTCGGCTCGTCGAGGATCAGGATATCGGCGCCACGGAACAGCGCCTTCAGGATTTCCACGCGCTGCTGCAATCCGACCGGAAGCTCTTCCACGACCGCATCGGGATTGACCTCCAGCCCGTAGTCGCGCTCCAGCCGTTCAAGCTCCGACCGCGCCTTGGCAATAGAGGTCTTCAGTAGCGGTTGGCCCTCGGCCCCGAGGATCACGTTTTCGATGACGGTAAAGTTCTGCACCAGCATGAAATGCTGGTGCACCATGCCTATGCCCGCGGCAATGGCGTCGCTTGGCGTTTTGATGGCGGCGGGCTTTCCACCGATACGGATTTCGCCGCTGTCGGCCTGATAGAAGCCATACAGAATCGACATCAGCGTCGACTTGCCGGCGCCGTTCTCGCCGACAATGCCGTGAATGGTGCCCGCGGGGATCGCCAGATTGATATCCCGGTTGGCCTGAACCGCGCCGAAACTCTTGTTGATGCCGATCAGCTCGATCGCAGCTTCCGCCATGCTCCGGTCTGTCCCCTGTTTTGTTTTTGGTCAAATCCGTAACATGCCGGATATCTGTTGCCAATCGACATGGAGCGACATGGACTCTCGACAAAAGCGCCAGTGCTTGTCAATTTCCGGCCCATGACGAACTCAGCTATCGATCCCTTCACTTTCAACACCACCCCCGCCATCGTCTTCCGCGACGGCGCCACCGGGCAGCTCGGTGAAATAGCGGCAAGGAAGCTCGGCAAGAAGGTGCTCTTCATCACCGATCCGGGGTTGCGCGCGCTCGGCCTGACCGATCAGGCGGTCGCCTCGATGGAGGCGCAAGGCATGACGGTGACGATATTCGATGCGGTAGAGGCCGATCCGTCACGTGCGACGCTGACGAAAGCGGTCGAAACCGGCCGGGCAGCAGGCGCAGACGCGGTGGTCGGCCTCGGCGGCGGCTCGTCGCAGGACGTCGCCAAGCTCTGCGCGCTCCTGTTGGGCTCGGGCGAGGATCTGGACGAGGCATGGGGCGTGGGGAACGCCAAGGGACCGCGCCTGCCGCTGGTGCTTGTGCCGACAACCGCCGGCACCGGCTCGGAGGTCACGCCCGTTTCCATCATCACGGTAGGCGATGAGGAAAAGCGTGGCGTCTCCTCTCCCTTGATCCTGCCCGATCTGGCAATTCTCGATCCGGGGATCACGATCGGCCTGCCGCCGGCAATCACCGCCGCCACCGGTGTCGACGCCATGGTCCATGCGATCGAGGCCTATGCGTCGAAATCGGCCAACAACAATCCGGTCTCACGGGTGCTGGCCCGGGAAGCGCTGCGGCTTCTCGGGGCCAATATCGAAACGGCGGTGTTCGACGGAAGGAATGTTGCCGCGCGTGGGGCCATGCTGCTTGGCTCCATGCTTGCCGGCCAGGCCTTCGCCAATTCGCCTGTCGCGGCCGTCCATGCGCTCGCCTATCCGATCGGAGGCACGTTCCATGTGCCGCATGGCCTGTCGAACGCGCTCGTGCTGCCGCATGTGCTGCGCTTCAACGCGCCCTGTGCCGCGCAACTGTATGCGGAGATCGCGGCGGATGCCTTCCCGCATCTGGCGAGCGAGGAAGGCACGCAGGCACGCTGTGCAGCCTTTATCGAGGAATTGGCCGGACTTTCAAAGAAGCTCGGCATGCAGACTCGGTTGCGCGAGGTGAATATTGGCGAGGAGCATCTGGCCAAGATGGCGGCCGATGCGATGAAGCAGACGCGCCTGCTGGTCAACAATCCGCGCGAAGTGTCGGAAGCCGATGCGCTGGCGATCTACCGGGCGGCATGGTGAGCAGCAATGCCTGAACGCCCCGCACCCTCCTCGCGCGGCGACTATCGCGCCTTCCGCACCATCACCACGCGCTGGATGGACAATGACATCTACGGCCACATGAACAATGTGGTGCATTATTCGCTCTTCGACACGGCCGTGAATGGCTGGCTCATCGAGCAAGGGGCGCTCGATATCCATCGCGGCGGCCAGGTCGGACTGGTGGTCGAGACCGGCTGCCGCTATTTCGCCGAAATCGCCTTCCCCGATATTGTTACCGCCGGCCTGAAGGTTGCAAGACTTGGCACGTCGTCGGTTCGCTACGAGGTCGGGCTCTTCCGCAACGACGAATCGCAGGCAGCCGCCGAGGGTTTTTTCGTGCATGTATATGTCGACCGTGAAAGCCGCAGGCCAATGCCGCTGAACGAGCGGCTTCGAGCTGCACTGGAAGGGATCACCCCATGAGCGAAGACCGGCTGACGAAGCTGGAAATCCTCGCCGCCGAACAGGAAAAGACGATCGAGGAGCTTTCCGACCAGATCGCCGAGCAATGGAAGGTGATCGAGCGGATGCAGAAGGCGCTGGAAGCGCTCGGCGAACGTTTCGTGGCCCTGGAAGAGAGGTCGGCGCCGGAAATTCCGGTGACCAAGCCGCCGCACTACTGATCCGGTTTCCGCGATCCAGAGCCGTTCATCTTCAAATGGAATCGTTTGAAGATGAATGGCGGACGAGCAGTCAAAAGAAAACCCCGCGACGTCTCCGTCGCGGGGCCGATGATCATCGAGGGTCCGGGACGACTATTCGTCGCCTTCCTTGGCCCCCTGCTTCTTGAGCGCGGCGCCGAGAATGTCGCCCAGCGAGGCACCGGAGTCGGTCGAGCCGTATTGAGCCACGGCTTCCTTCTCTTCAGCGATTTCCAGCGCCTTGATCGAGACGGTGAGACGGCGTGTCTTCTTGTCGAACTGGGTGACGCGCGCATCGACCTTCTGGCCAACGGCGAAGCGTTCCGGACGCTGCTCGTCACGATCGCGCGACAGGTCCGAGCGCTTGATGAAAGTCTCGATATCGTGATCCACAA
>Ga0164243_10007378_pt1 | contig 16433 bp, 13 predicted proteins | sample OricompcompostOP_FD_108781 | JGI IMG/M metagenome (GOLD analysis project Ga0164243, IMG submission 108781) | Organic Plus compost microbial communities from Emeryville, California, USA - Original compost - Organic plus compost (OP) | ecosystem: Engineered > Solid waste > Mixed feedstock >...
CGCCCGGCTGCGCCGGGTCATCGAGGCGGCGCCCCTCCCGGAGGACGTGGCGGCGGCGGTCACCGGCGCGCTCGCCCGGCACGGTGAGCGGTCGGCGTACGCCGTGCGGTCCAGCGCGACGGCCGAGGACCTGCCGACCGCGTCCTTCGCGGGCCAGCAGGACACGTACCTGAACGTCGTCGGCGCGGAGGAGATCCTCCGGCACGTCGGCCGGTGCTGGGCCTCCCTGTTCACCGAGCGGGCGGTGACCTACCGCGGGCGCCAGGGCGTCGACCACCGTACGGTCCATATGGCCGTGGTCGTGCAGCGGATGGTCGTGCCGCGGGCGTCCGGCATCCTGTTCACGGCCGACCCGGTGACGGGAGACCGCCGCACGGCGACCGTGGACGCCGGTTTCGGCCTCGGCGAGGCCCTGGTGTCGGGGCTGGTCGACCCGGACGTCCTCAGGGTGCGGCAGGGCGCGGTCGTCGCGCGGACGACCGCCGTGAAGCGGCGCGCCCTGCACGCCCTGCCGGGCGGCGGGACGCGGGAGACGCCGGTCGAGGAACGGCGGCGGCGCGAACCTGTCCTGACGGACGATCAGGCCGTGGAGCTGGTCGCGCTCGGGCGGCGGATCGAGGCCCACTTCGGCGGCCCGCAGGACATCGAGTGGTGCCTGGACGACGACGGCTTCCACATCGTGCAGAGCCGGCCGATCACCACGCTGTTCCCCGTTCCCGAGCGGGACGACGACACCTTCCGCGTGTATCTCTCCGTCGGCCACCAGCAGATGATGACGGACGCCATGAAGCCGCTGGGCCTCTCGATGTGGCAGCTGACGGCACTGGCGCCGATGCACGAGGCCGGCGGGCGGCTCTTCGTCGACGCCACCGCTCGGCTGTCGGCGCCCGGGAGCCGCGCCGCCCTCCTGGACGTCGTCGGGCGCGGCGACCCGCTGACCCGGGACGCGCTGGAAACCGTCCTGGAGAACGGCGAGTTCGAGCCGGCGCCCGCGGAAACGGGTGAGGCGAAAGCCGGTGACGGGGCCGAACCGGCCGAGACCGATCCCGCCGTCGTCACCGAGCTGATCGAGCGCAGCCGGCGCTCCCTGGCCGCGTTGGAGCGGGACATCCGCACGAAGAGCGGTCCCGCCCTGTTCGCGTTCCTGCGGGAGGCGTTCGAGAAGCACAAACGGGTGGTCGGCGATCCGCTGAACATCCGCGCGATCATGGCGGGCATGGAGGCCGCCTGGTGGCTCAACGACCGCCTGGAGGACTGGCTCGGCGAGAAGAACGCCACCGACACGCTCACGCTGTCCGCCCCGGACAACGTGACCTCGGAGATGGGGCTCGCGCTGCTCGACGTCGCCGACGTGGTCCGCCCCCATCCAAAGGTGGTCGCGTTCCTGGAGGGCGTCGAGGACGACGGCTTCCTGGACGAGCTGCCCGAGATCCCTGGTGGCGCCGAGACCCGGGACGCCATCGAGGCGTACCTGGACCGGTACGGCATGCGCTGCGTCGGCGAGATCGACATCACGCGGCCCCGCTGGCGGGAACGGCCCAGCGCGCTGGTGCCCGTCATCCTCGACCACGTACGCGGCTTCGAACCGGGCGCCGCCGCGCGCCGTTTCGAGGAGGGCCGGCGCAGGGCGCTCGCGAAGGAGCGCGAGGTGCTGGAACGGCTGCGGAAGCTGCCCGACGGGGAGCGCAGGGCCGACGCGACACGCCGGATGATCGGGCAGGTCCGGGCGTTCGCGGGCTACCGGGAGTACCCGAAGTACGCCATCGTCAGCCGCTCCTTCGTCTACCGGCAGGCCCTGCTGCGGGAGGCCGACGAGCTGGTGCGGGCCGGCGTCCTCGCCGACCGGGACGACGTCCACTACCTGACGTTCGACGAGTTCGAGGAGGCCGTCCGCACGCGCCGGGTGGACGAGCGGCTGGTGCGGCACCGCAAGGACGCCTTCCGCTCGTACCAGGCGCTGACCCCGCCCCGGGTGCTGACCTCGGACGGGGTGGCCCTCTCGGGGTCGTACCGGCGCGACGACGTGCCGGAGGGGGCGCTGGCGGGTCTGGCGGTGTCCGCGGGGACCGTGGAGGGCCGGGCCCGGGTGGTCCTCGACATGGCGGAGGCCGATCTGGAGGCGGGCGACATCCTGGTCACCCCGTTCACGGACCCCAGCTGGTCACCGCTGTTCGTCGGGATCGCGGGACTGGTGACGGAGGTGGGCGGTCTCATGACCCATGGCGCGGTGATCGCCCGCGAGTACGGTCTGCCGGCCGTGGTCGGGGTGGAGCGGGCCACCCGGCTGATCCGGGACGGGCAGCGCATCCGGGTGCACGGGACGGACGGCTATATCGAGCTTCTGTCCTGACCGGCCGGCCGGGCCTCGGCGCCGGCGGTCCGGGTGTCGTCCGCCAGGCCGATCCGGGCGGTGATGCGCTTGCCGACCTCCTCCCGCTGGGCGGAGAAGCCCTGGGAGACTGCCATCACGATCTCCAGACCGTGCTGTCCGACCCGGCCCGCGTCGGCGGCCCGGGCGACGGGCAGCACGGGATCGGAGTCCCAGACGGCGACCTCCACGACGTCGCCGTCGATGCTGAGGTCCATCCGGGCCGGGCCCGGCGCGTACTTGCGGGCGTTGGTCACCAGTTCGCTGACGACCAGCTGGGTGAGGTCCATGCCGCGCTGGGACAGCCGCACCCCGTGCTCGCTCTGCGCCCTCGTCAGGAAGGCGACGGCCATGTGGCGGGCGTGGGCGATGGCCGTGCCGTCCCCGTCCAGCGCGATGCTCGTGCGCAGCGCGGACGTCCCGGCCGCGCCCCCGCTCTGTCCACCCGTGGGCTCTGGATCCCTCATCACTGCCTGCGCTCCCCGTTCGTCCGCCCGCGCCTACCCACACGCGGGCGGTCCACTCCCCACGCCCGGTCACCGTCCGGTCCGCTCCCCAGGCAGCGCCGTCCGATGCCGCCACCCCCGGCGCTCCGGGCACGAAAACCCAGCGTGTCAGTATCGCCCACCGGGCGCGGACCCGCACCGCCGACCCGGAATCCGGACGGCCCCGCGCCATCCGGTCAGGCGGAGCGGGGCTGGGTGGCCGGGACGCGCGAGGTGAGGAACAGCGCCAGGGCACAGGCGAAGGCGAGGACGGCGAGGGCCGCGCGCAGCCCGTCCAGGCGGGCCTCGGCGTGGGCGTCCAGTGCCGGCCGAGGGACCGTACGGCCGTACCGGCGTGCGCGGCCCGTCCGCTCCCCCGTGGAGGGCGGTCCGCGGCAGGCCGTGCCCGGGGGCTCAGCCGTCGGCACCGCACATCGGGTCGTCCAGGGCGGTCACCGTGTAGGGCGGGGTGCCGGGCGGGTCGTCGTTCTGGCTGTTCACGACGTAGAGGCGGCACGCGTGGCGGGCCAGTGTGGTGGGCAGGTCGAAGGGGGCGCCGGTGACGCGGTGCACGACCGTGCCGGTGCGCAGGTCCGCGTCGAGCCGGGCGATGTACACGCCGTGCGGGGCGCCGTAGTTGAGGACGGCGTACAGGGTGCGGCCGTGCAGCACCATGCCGTCCGCGCCGAAGGACTCCTCGCCCAGGTCGAGGCGGCTGACCCCGCGGGTGGCCGTGTCGACGCGCCAGACGGCCTCCGTGCCGTTGGAGGCGACGAGCAGGGTGCGTCCGGACGGGTCGGCCACGATGCCGTTGAGCAGCCAGTACCGGTCGGGGAAGCCGGGGAACGCGCCGCGCACGTCGGCCCACGGCTCCAGCGGTCCGACCCTGCCGTTGCGCAGGGAGGCGCGCAGGACGACCGGGTTGGCCCAGTCGGTGACGTAGACGGCGTCGCGGGTGACGACGAGGTCGTTGAGGTCGGGGGCGCCCAGGGGACCGTCGGGGGCGTCCACGGCTTGCAGGAGGCGTCCGTCCGGCGCGTGCACGGTGAGCCGGCCCCGGCCGACGGACAGGACGCGGCCCGCGCGGTCGGTGTGGACGCCCCGGGTGCTGCCCCGGGAGGTGGCGCCCTCCGCCGGGAAGGGCCGCATCCGGGGCGAGGTGACCCTGCCCCGGTACAGGGCGCCGGTGCCGTCCGAGGACACGTACAGGGTGCCGTCGGGGCGGACGTCGATGCCCTCGGGCAGGGTGCCCGGGGTGCGGGAGACGACGTAGGTGTCGGGCAGCGGGCGGCCGGTGCCCGCGGCGGGCACGGCGGTGGTGCCGATCAGCAGGGCGGCGGCCGCGAGCGCCGGGGCGACGAGCCGGTGCGGTGCGGACATCTGGCCTCCAGGGGGTCGTGACACCGGCGGGGGCGCCGGATCCGCACCGCAGGATCGCCGTCCGCGGGCCGTGCGCGCCCGTCCTTTCGGGCAGGGCCGAAACCCGGCCGGCTCCGGTAGCCTGCCCGGCGTGTTACGGATACGGTTCGGCCCGGCCGACCTCGCCCGCGTCACCGTCGCCGCCTCACCGGACGTCCTCCTGGAGACGGCTCTGAGTGTCCGTCACCTGGTGGCGCCGGGCACAGGACCCGCCGGCCGTCGGCGTGAACTGGCCGCTTGGCGGCGGACCGCCGCGCCGGGGCTGCCCGCCCGCGCGGGCATCCTCACGCGGCTGGTCCGGCCCACCGGCGGCCTGCCGGACTTCCTGTACCAGCCGGCCGCCCGGGACGCCGGCTCCGCGGCCGAGCTGGCGGCGCGGACCCCGACGCCCGCGCTGGCCGCCGATCTCGCCGAACTGCCCGACGACCCCGCCTCGCCCCTGACCCGGGACCTGGCCCAGGGCACGCCCGGCGCGCGGCGGCGCCTCGCCGAGGATCTGACGCGGTATCACCGCTCCACGGTCGCCCCGCTGTGGCCCGCCGTGCTGAACGCGGCCGCCGCCGACCTGGCGCTGCGCTCGGAGACCCTGCTGCGCGGCGGTGTCGAGGCGCTGCTCGCGACGCTCCAGCCGGGCTGGCGCTGGGAGCCGCCGGACCTGCTGGTGCCGTTCGCCTCCTCGCACACCGTCGAACTGTGCGGCCGGGGGCTGCGCCTGGTGCCCTCCTACTTCGCCGCGGGCGCCCTGCTCGTGTACGACCCCACGGCGCCGACGGTGCTCGTACGGCCGCTGCCGGTGACCGGCCTCGCGGTGCCGCCGGGCGACGTGCTCGGCGCGCTGCTGGGGCGGACCCGCGCGCGGGTGCTCGCCTCGCTGTCGACACCGGCGGGCACCACGGCCCTCGCCGAGCGGGCGGCGGTCTCACCGGCCACGGCCAGCGAGCACGCCACGGTGCTGCGGGCGGCGGGCCTGATCACGACCGTGCGGGACGGCAGCGGGGTGCTGCACGCGCTCACGCCGCTGGGGGAAGCTCTGCTGGCCGGCGGGTGAGCCACAGGGCGCGGAACCGATCGGTGCCGGACTGCGTCATGACGATCATGGCGCAGGATGGCAGCACGATGGGCGACGAGCCGACATTGGGTGATCTGCTGTGGGTCTTCGTCCTGGTGGCGTCCGTCCCGGTGGTCGTCGGCGGGGCGTTGATCTGCTCGGTGGTCGGGCTGACCGTGTGGGTCTCCAAGGCGGTACGGCGGCGGCGCGCCGCCGCAGAGGTGCGTCCGGGAGACCGGCCCCGGCCCGGACCCTGAACCCCGAAGCCGTGCCGCCCCGAACGGGCAGGCGCGCACGACCGCTTCGGACGGGCGAGGAGCCGCCATGCCCGCGCCCGGTGTCCATGCCTCGTCCTCGCGCCGGCCGCTGCCGACGGCGTGACGGTGGACCGTGGACGACGGACGTGTTCTGCGCGGGCGTCGGCACGGGCGGGATGTTCGCCGGTGTCTCCACGGTCCTGCGCGCGGGCGCCCTGGCGCGGGCCCTCGCGCTCGAGCCGGCGTCCTCACCGGCCCTGACCGCCGGTACGGCCGGCCCGCACCGGGTCGAGGCCATCGCCACCGGGATCGTCCCGCCGCTGCTCGCCCACCGCCCGTTCGACGAGGCCCGCACGGTCGACGAGGCGGAGGCCCGACGGCTGGCCCTCCCGCCGGCCCGCTGGCTGGTCCTCCCGCCGGCCCCGCGGGAGGGCGTCCTCGCCGGTACCTCCGGAGCGCTGAACGTCGCCGGCGCGCTCCGTCCCGCGCGCGAGGCCGGCGCGGGGCGCACCGCTGTCGCGTCGCCCCGGACACGGGCCTGAAGTGCCTCAGCGGCGACCTGTACATCGCCTGAGGCACTTCCCGCCGTGCCACCTCTGGACAGGCGTGCGCGAGCGTGCTGTCATGCCAACGGCCGCCGTTTTCAACGTTGTAGATGCTGTGGAGCACCGCGCTCCGCCCTCCGGTCCCCTCCTACCCCCGATCCCCTCCTCCCCCCGATCTCCTCCTCCCCCGTTCGTGCTCGACATCGTTTTCCCCCCTCGGTCGACCCTTCCGGAAGGCAGGTCCCCCCCATGTCCCTCAGTCGACGGGCGTTGCTCGGCGCGGGCTCGTTCTCCCTCACCGCCGCGGCTCTCGGCACTTCCCTCACCGGGCTCGCGGCGGCGGCGCCCGCTCCGGCGGCCGGGGCACCGGTGCCCGACCGGTTCCGGCGGCTGCGGCCGGGCAGTGTCACCGCGCGCGGCTGGCTCGCCGGGCAGCTGCGGCTGCAACTCGACGGCCTGTGCGGGCGGTTCGAGTCCGGCTCCCACTTCCTGGACTTCTCGGCGACCGGCTGGGTGCACCCCGAGCGCGGCGGGTGGGAGGAGGTGCCGTACTGGCTGCGGGGATACATCCCGCTGGCCGTCGCGACGGGCGACGCGGCCGCTCTGCAGCGGTCGCGGGAGTGGGTGGACGCCATCCTGGCCACGCAGGAGGGCGACGGCTTCTTCGGTCCGCGCGCCCTGCGCACCTCCCTCGACGGCGGCCCGGACTTCTGGCCGTTCCTGCCCCTGCTCCAGGCCCTGCGCAGCTACGAGGAGTACACCGGCGACCGGCGTGTGGTGCCGTTCCTGGTCCGCTTCCTGCGGTTCATGAACGCCCAGGGGCCGGGCGCGTTCGACCGGAGCTGGGTGTCGTACCGGTGGGGCGACGGGCTGGACATCGCCGTCTGGCTGCACCGCCGTACCGGTGAGGCGTTCCTGCTCGACCTCGCGGCCAAGATGCACACCCACGGCGCCGACTGGACCGGCCCCACACCGAGCCCGCACAACGTCAACATCGCCCAGGGCTTCCGCGAGCCCGCCCAGTACGCGCAGCTCACCGGTTCCGCCGAGCTCACCCGGGCCACCTATCGCGCCTACGACACGGTCATGGACACGTACGGCCGCTTCCCCGGCGGCGGTCTGGCCGGTGACGAGAACTACCGGCCCGGGTTCACCGATCCCCGGCAGGGCTTCGAGACGTGCGGCATCGTCGAGTTCATGGCCAGCCACGAACTGCTGACCCGGATCACCGGCGACCCGGTGTGGGCGGACCGCTGCGAGGAGCTGGCGTTCAACATGCTCCCCGCCTCACTCGACCCCCAGGGCAAGGCGATCCACTACATCACCAGCGCCAACAGCGTCGACCTCGACGACCGGACCAAGACGCAGGGCCAGTTCCAGAACGGCTTCGCCATGCAGGCGTTCCAGGCCGGCGTCGACCAGTACCGCTGCTGCCCCCACAACTACGGCATGGGCTGGCCGTACTTCACCGAGGAGCTGTGGCTGGGCACGCCCGACGGGGGGCTCGCCGCCGCGATGTACGCGCCCAGTTCGGTGCGCGCCCAGGTCGCGGGCGGCACGACGGTGACCGTCACCGAGACCACCGACTACCCCTTCGGGGACACCGTCACGTTCACGGTGTCCACGCTCCGCCCCGTGCGGTTCCCGCTCGTGCTGCGTGTGCCCGGCTGGTGCGAGGATTCCGAACTGCGCGTAAATGGGGCGGTGTTCGCCGCGTCCGACGGCCCGTCCTGGGCGCGGGTCGAGCGCACCTGGCGTGACGGCGACACCGTGCGGGTCCGGTTCCCCCAGCGGGCCAGGCTGCGGACGTGGGAGGGGCAGCACGGCGCGGTCAGCGTGGAGAGGGGCCCGCTCGTCTACTCCCTGGCCGTCGGGGAGCGCTACGAACGCATCGGCGGCACCGACACGTTCCCCGCGCACGCGGTCCACGCCACCACGCCGTGGAACTACGGGCTGGTGCCGGACACCCCGCTCACGGTCTCCCGCACGGGGTCCGGCGTGCCCGCGCAGCCGTTCACCCCGGAGGCGGCCCCGCTGCGGATCACGGCACAGGCGCGGCGCGTCCCGGAGTGGATCGCGGACGACGAACACGTCGTCGCGCCGCTCCAGGACGGCCCGGCCCGCAGCGGCGCCGCCGTGGAGACCATCACGCTCATCCCCTCGGGCGCGGCCCGGCTGCGGATCACGTCCTTCCCGACGGCGGCGCCCGACGGCAGGCCGTGGACGCCGGAGCCGCCCTTCCGCCGGCTGGAGAACAAGCACAGCGGCAAGGTGCTCGCCGTGGACGGCATGTCCCTGGAGAACAGCGCCCGTGTCGTGCAGTTCGCCAACACGGGGACCGCGGACCACGCGTGGCAGCTCGTGGACCGGGGCGACGGCTGGTTCCTGATCCGCAACGGCCACAGCGGCAAGGTGCTCGGAGTCGACGGCATGTCGACGCAGAACAGCGCACGGGTCGTGCAGTTCGAGGACAACGGCACGGACGACCATCTGTGGCGGCTGGTCGACGACGGCGACGGCTGGAGCCGGGTGCTGAACAAGAACAGCGGGAAGGTGCTCGGGGTGGACGGCATGTCGACGGCGGACAGCGCGCAGGTGGTCCAGTTCGACGACAACGGCACGGACGACCACCTGTGGCGCTTCGTGTGACGTCCGTCGTGTGCTACCCGCTGCTCGTCGCCGCCCTGATTCGCTCCAGCCACTCGGCGGCCAGCGCGCGTCCGCCGGGGAGCCGGTCGTCGCGGTCCCAGCGCCAGGCGGTGATCATCGCCAGGACCAGGGTCCGGCACTGGTCCAGCAGCGCGCGGTCGGCGCCCGGGTAGTGCTCGGCGACCTCTTCGGGCGCGTGGGCGAGGTCGAACTCGACGGGTCCCCGGCAGCACGTCTCCAGGTCGATGAACAGCACCCCGTGGTCCGTGGAGAGGACGTTCCCGGGGTGCGGTTCGCCGTGCAGCAGCTGTTCGGCGCCGCCGTGCTCGCGGACGGCGGCACCGAGGGCGCGCAGGGTGTCGGCGAGCAGCGCGCGGTCGGTGTCCGCGAGGCCCGGGGTGCGGACGTGGTCCGCGACGAGGCGCTGCGCCTGGGCGACGCGGTCGGTGAAGTGCGGTGCGGGCACGTCGAGTTCACGCATTCCGGTGTGCAGCCCGGTGAGGGCGGCGGCGTACTCGGCGGGCGGGAGGTCCGACGGGGTGACCGGCGTGTAGTAGGTCCACAGCGTGATCACGAAGCCGTCGCGCTCGTACGGGCGCGGCGCGACGCGGGGGTCCAGGGCGGCCACCGGGCACCCGGCACCGGCGAGCCGCCGCGCCAGCTCGATCTCGAACCGTGCCACCTGGTCCGTCACGGGCGCCACCCGGGCCAGGACGTCGCAGGGCAGCAGGCGCAGGGTGAGCTTGTTGGAGTCGTTGAGGACGACCGCGTCGTCGGCGGGCAGGCCGAGCGAGGAGACGGCCGACAGGGCGGCGGCCGTCGCGCGGGACGCCTGGGTCTCGTGCATCGTCGATCCGCCTCTCCGCCCTCCGCCGGGCTCGGTCGTGCCCGGCCGGCGCACCCTACCAAGGCCCCCGGCGTATCCCGTCACGGTTCGCTCGCCGATGCGGTCACGTGCCTCAACTCGGCCCGGTAGGTTGCTCCTTGCCGGGTTGAACAGGCCGTATCTGGGAGGGACTTCGCGTGACCGAGATTTCCGCTGCGTCGAGGGAGGCGCGCAAGCGCATCAAGACGGACCAGCCGCACACGGCCCGTATCTGGAACTACTGGCTGGGCGGCAAGGACAACTACGAGGTCGACCAGGCCGCCGGGGACCAGATCCGCGGCCTGCACCCGGGCATCGGCGACTACGCCCTGGCCGACCGCAAGTTCCTCGGACGCGCGGTGAAGTACCTCGCCGGTGAGTGCGGCATACGTCAGTTCCTGGACATCGGCACCGGTCTGCCGACGGCCGACAACACGCACGAGGTGGCCCAGCGCATCGCGCCGGAGTCCCGGATCGTGTACGTCGACAACGACCCCATCGTGCTGGCCCACGCCGAGGCGTTGCTGACCAGCACGCCCGAGGGGCACACCTCCTACCTGGACGAGGACCTGCGCAACGTCGACGCGATCCTGGAGCAGGCGGAGCGGACGCTCGACCTCGACAAGCCGGTGGCGCTGATGCTGCTCGGCGTCGTCATCTTCATCGAGGACGACGAGGAGGCGGCCGGTATCGTGCGCCGGCTGATGGACCGGCTGCCCTCCGGCAGTCACCTCGTCCTGTCGCACACGGTGACGCACCCGGACATGCCGGACGTCGACGCGGCCGTCGCCTTCTGGAACGAGCACGGCACGCCGAAGCTGACACAGCGCACCCCGGAGGGCGTCGCCCGCTTCTTCGACGGTCTGGAGCTGCTGGAGCCGGGGGTCGTCTCGTGCAACCGGTGGCGGCCCGACGAGAGCCTGGCCGGGCTGCCGGAGGACGTGGCGATGTTCGGCGGTGTGGGGCGCAAGGCCTGACGCGTCCGGCCGGGCGCCGGGCGTGCCCCGGGCACACTACGGGGCGGCCAGTCATCGCTGCTGTGCCGCCCCGAAGTGCGTCCCTGCTCCACCCGCCGATCGAGTGCCCCCGCCCGGCCCCCTTACACCCGTCGATCCGATCGATTTCCGAGCCGGTCCTGTCCGGTCACCGGCTCGGTCAGGACTGAGGGGTCGGGGCCGTCTCGGACCGGGTCTCGGCCGTGGACGACGTGATCACCTCGGAGCCGGTCGAGCTCCCGTCGCGCCGGTCCATGACGCCGCCCGCGACCGCCAGGCCGAGGCCGGCGACGGCCAGGGCGGCGCCCACGAGGCTGGGCGAGGCCCAGCCCCAGCCCGCCGCGATGGAGAGGCCGCCCAGCCAGGCGCCACCGGCGTTGGCCAGGTTGAACGCGGAGTGGTTGGACGCCGCCGCCATGGTCGGGGCGTTCTTGGCCTTCGCCATCAGCAGCATCTGGACGGGCGTCGTGATGAGCGAGCCCATCGCGCCGATGAAGGTGATCGTGATCAGCGCGCCGACCGTGCTGTGCACGGCGAAGTAGAACACCACCAGCCCGGCGGCGAGCGCGGCCAGCCCGCCGTACAGGGTGGGCCGCAGGGCGCGGTCGGTGAGCGGCCCCGCGAGCAGGGTGCCGAGCGTCATGCCGACGCCGTACAGGGCGAGGACCAGGGTGGTCGAGGTGTCGGAGAGGCCGGTGAGGTTCGTCAGCATCGGCACGAGGTAGCTGTAGACGGCGAAGAAGCCGCCGAAGCCGATGACGGCGGTGGCCAGGCCGATGGCGACCTGCCGGTTGCCCATGGCCCGCAGCTCGTGGCGGATGCCGGACTGCCGGCCGCGCGGCTGGTGCGGGACGAACAGGGCGAGCGCCACCAGCGCGACGACCCCGATGACGGCGACGGCCCCGTAGGCGGCCCGCCAGCCCAGCTGCTGGCCGAGCGCGGTGCCGGCGGGGACGCCGACGATGTTGGCGACCGTCAGGCCCAGGAACATCTTGGACACGGCCCGGGCGGCCCGGTCCGGGGCGACCAGCCGGGAGGCGACGACCGCGCCGACGCCGAACAGCGCGCCGTGCGGCAGGCCCGCCAGGAAGCGGGCGGCGAAGAGCAGACCGAAGTCCGGGGCGAAGGCGGAGGCGACGTTCCCGACGACGAACAGGCCGGACAGCCACAGCAGCAGCCGTTTGTGGGGGACGCGGGCACCGATGCCGGTCAGCAGCGGAGCGCCGACCACGACGCCGAGCGCGTAGGCCGAGACGACGTTGCCGGCCTGGGGCACGGACACCCCGATCCCGTCGGCGATCTGGGGCAGCAGCCCCATGGTGGCGAACTCGGTGGTGCCGATGCCGAAGGCGACGACAGCCAGGGCCAGCAGAGCCAGAGGCATGGTGCGGGGAAACCTTTCGAAGACGGTGGTCCGGGACGGAGGAGGAGCCGAGAGGCCGAGGTCACGGGGATTTCTCGACCGGCCGCGTCGAGCACCATTGCCCAGCGCACCGCCCCACACAGGGCAGGCCCATCAACACGGAAGCAATCATGGACCGGCCCGCATTCCTGGATCGAGCCACATACTGACGTGATCTATGTCATGTCATGACGTGCCGCCGAGCACCCGCGGGCGCACGCGTCCCTCTGTGATCGTTCCGTCACCGTCAGCTCCTGCCCGAACGGGGAGCGCAGCCCTTGTCACCCGGAAGGACCGTCACGTCACGGGCACTCAAATCCCATGCGCTGACGGGCAGTTGAGCGGTCAGGGGCACCGCTCGGCGTACCGGCTCACCCGCTCGGATGCTCCCGGCGCGCAGAAGATCGTCGCGCTGTGCATGGTGAGTTCATGAACACCACACCTCGCCTGAAGAAGGCCATCTCCCGCATGCCCCGCACGCTCGCCGTGACCACCGCCGTCGGCATCGCCTGCGCCGCCGGCCTGGCGACCGCCGCTCCCGCCATGGCGGCGCCCGCCACCCACGCCGCCGTCCAGGCCGCCCCGGCCGGTGGCGACGGCGAGCACTTCCAGTGCGGCAACGGCCTGCTCGCGCTTCTCAACTTCTGCAACTGACCCACCGTTCGACCCCGACCACACACCACAGCCTCCCGTGGCGGTCAGGCATCAAGGCGAGCCCTTGTGCCTGGCCGCCCCGACGCGCGTGGCCGGGCTCAGACCCGTGCGTGCCGGGCCGGGACGGACGCCCGTACGGCGACGGCGGGGCGCTGTTCGCCGGCCGCCGCCCGCTCGGTGCCCAGGCGACGCAGCCACCAACTGGACAGCCCCAGCAGGCCGGTGAAGACCACGAGGAGCAGCAGGGACGTCCACATGGACCGGCTGCCGGGTGACGACCACGCCGTCACCGTGGTGGACGCCGCCCACAGCAGGACGCCTCCGGCGTACAGGGTGCGCACGCGGCGCAACTGCCGGGCTATCGGCCAGGTGTCACGGGACTCGCTCTGTGCTGCCATGCGCGCCGTGTACCCCCGTCCGCCCCGTACGCACCTGTCATCTCACGCGATCACCGTCGAGCCGCTTACGGCGGGCGCGTAGGCTGCCGTCGGCAGGACCACGACGGGGGCGGGGTGGGATGAAGTCCGGGGTCGCACAGACAGAGGGCGCACAGACACAGGGCGCACAGACACAGGGGTGGGCGTCGACGCTCGACGCGGTGGTGGTGTACGCGCAGGGCGCGCTCTGCACCCGCGTCGCCCGGGGCACCGTCCCGGCGGACGGCCGGGTGCGGGTGACGGGACTGCCGCGGTCTATGGACCCGGGGTCCCTGCGCGCCACGGCGGCCGGCGCGGACGGTGTGCGCGTCACCGAGGTGCGGGTCGAGGTGGACGCCGGCCCGGCCGCCACCGACGACACCGGCTTTCTGCGGCGCGAGGTGGAGCGGCTGCGGGACGTCCAGGCGGCGGCCCGGGCGCGGCGTGACCGGCAGGCCGCCCTGATCGGGGAGACGACGGAACTCCGCCCGGTGCCGCCTGCCCGTGAGCCCGGTGACCCGCCGCGCGCCACGCCCGCCGACGCCTGGCTGCGGCTCGCCGCGTTCGTCGACGAGCGGCTGCGCGCCCAGCAGGTCCGCCTGATCGAGCTGGAGGAGGAGCTGCGCCGGGCCGAGCACGATCTCGCCGTGGCCACGGACCGGTGGACGCGCGCGTCCACCGACGTCCCGTCCGACGGCATCGCGACGAGTGTCGTCGCCGTCGTGACGCTCGACGGCGTGGACGCCGCCGCCGGACCGGTGGCACTGGAGCTGGAGTACGGCGTGCCGGGTGCCGTCTGGGTCCCGGCGTACCGGCTCACGCACCGCCCGGGTGAGGACGGCGGCACGCTCGTGCTGCGGGCCTCGGTCGCGCAGCGCACGGGCGAGGACTGGACGGGTGTCCGGCTGGCCCTGGCCACCGCGGATCTGCGCCGCCGCACCGACCTGCCGAAACTGCGCTCCCTGCGGCTGGGACGGCGGCAGCCCGCTCCCGCGCCGACCGGCTGGCGGGAACCCCCGGCCGGGCTCGCCGACCTCTTCTCCGGGTACGACGCGGCGGGTCCGCGCCCCGTCCCCGTACGGGCCGCTGCGGGTCCCGTGCCTCCGCCGCCGCCGATGCCTCCGGGTGTCGGCGCGGCCCCCGTCGCGCCTCCCGCGCCGGGCGGGCCCGCCGCCCCCGGGGCCGCCCCCTCCCAGCCGGCGCCGCCTCCCCCGCCACCGGCCGCGCCGCAGGCGTACGGCATGCCGCCGGCCGCGTTCGCGGGTGCCCCGGCCGCCTTCGACGCCGCCCCGCGGGGCGCAGCACCGGCCATGCGGTCACGGCGCGCCGCCCCGACGCCCCCGCCTCCGCCGCCGGCCGCCACCGCGCCGCCCCGGCCGGGTGAGGCCGAGCTCGACTACGCCGCGCTCGTGCTGTCCGGTGCCGACGAACCCGGCGACCGCAGGGGCCGGCTGTTCATCGGGCCGTCGTACGACCCGCGGGCGGAGGAGTTCCGGCGCCAGGCGGAGGCGGTGGCCGCGCTGCCGCTGCCCGGGCACGCCGTGCGACCCCGCGCGTCCGCCGGGTCCTTCGACCACCGCTACGACGCGGTCGCCCGCGCCGACATCCCCTCCGACGGTGTCTGGCACACCGTCACCGTGGCCGAGATCCCGGTGGGGCTGCGCACGGAGTACGTGTGCGTGCCGTCCGTGGAGCAGACGGTGTACGCCACGGTCGTCCTCTCCAACGCGACCGACCAGGCCCTGCTGGCCGGACCGGTGGAGGTCATGAACGGCGACGACTTCCTGACCACCGCCGCGCTGCCCACGCTCGCCCCGGGCGGCGTCCGCCGGATGGGGCTGGGGCCGGCCGAGGGCGTCCGGGTCACCCGCCGCACCCAGCTGCACGAGTCGACGGCGGGACTGCGCAACAACACGACCGTGCTCGCCCACCGCGTCCACGTCGAGCTGGCCAACCGGCTCGGCCACGCCGTCACCGTCGAGGTCCACGAGCAGGTCCCGGTGACCTCCGAACCGGACGTGCGCATCGACGAACAGGCCGACTGGACGGCACCCGGGCAGGACGGCCCCGACCGGTACGCCCCCGGCACCCGCGTCTGGCGCGTGGACCTGCCCGCCGGCGGCGGCACCGCGCTCGACGGCGGCTACGACATCCGCGTCCCGGCAGCCAAGGCGCTGGCCGGCGGCAACCGGAGGAGCTGACACCATGACCACGGACACTTCGCCGGTCCCGCTGCCCGTCACCGCCGTGACCTGCCTGGAGGACCGCGCCCACGTCGAGCGCACCGCCGACCTCGACGTGGGCGCCGGCGTCCAGCGGCTGCGCCTCGGCCCGGTCAGCGCGCTCGCGGTCGACCGCACCCTTCACGCCGAGGTGACGGGCGAGCACGACGCGGACGTCCTCGACGTACGGATCGTGCGGACCTGGACGCCGCGCGGCCCCCTGCCGTCCCCGGACGACTCGGCGCTGCGCAGCCGCGTTCGCGAACTGGAGGACGAGCAGCGCGCCCTCGGGCACACCTGCGACCGGCTGCGCACCCGGCTCGACCTCCTCGGCCGGCTCGCCACCGACCTCCTGCGGGACATCGCGGAGGGCGCGGGCCACGGCGAGACCGACGAGGACCGCTGGAGTCGTGAACTGGACCGGGCCGACGGCGAACGCGACACGTGCGCGGAGGAACTGCGGGCCGCCGAAGCCCGGTCCGCCGTCCTCGCGCGTGAACTGGCGGAGGCGCGGCAGAGCCTGGCCCTGGCCGAGGAGCAGCTCGCCGAACTGGTCGGCCATGTCGAGCTGACCCTGCGCTCCGAGGCCGCCGGTCGCCTCCGCCTGCGCCTGACGCATCTGACGTCGTGCGCGCTGTGGCGCCCCGCCTACCGGGCCGTTCTCGACGGCGACGCGGTGACGCTGGAGACCCACGCGATGGTGTGGCAGCGCACCGGCGAGGACTGGTCGGACGTACGCCTCACCCTGTCCACGGCCCGCTCGGCGCTGACCACCGATCCGCCGCGCCTCACGGAGGACCGGCTCACGCTCACGGACCGTACGCCGGAGGAGCGCCGCACGGTCGAGGTGGAGCTGCGTGAGGAGGAGATCGCGGAGCTCGGCCCGTCAGCGGTCGGCGGCCTGCCCGGCGTGGACGACGGCGGGCGTACACGGGTGCTGCACTCCCCCACGCCCGTGTCCGTCCCCCCGGACGGGCGGGCCCACCGGGTGCCGATCAGCACGGTGACGACGGCCGCGCGCAGCCAGTTCGCCTCGTCGCCGGAGCTGTCGCCGCTGGTCACCCAGGTGGTCCGGTTCGACAACACGTCCGGGCACGCGCTGCTGGCC
>Ga0164243_10007380_pt1 | contig 16428 bp, 14 predicted proteins | sample OricompcompostOP_FD_108781 | JGI IMG/M metagenome (GOLD analysis project Ga0164243, IMG submission 108781) | Organic Plus compost microbial communities from Emeryville, California, USA - Original compost - Organic plus compost (OP) | ecosystem: Engineered > Solid waste > Mixed feedstock >...
ATAAAAGGTAAGGGGCGATGCGGTCCATCGGTCGGCTCGAATGCGCGGCGGCGGGTCCCCGGGCATCGCGCTCCGGCCACCCCGTCAGCGTCCGGCCGCGTTCAGGTTCCGATACTCGCGTTCGACGACCACCCAAAGCCGGTCGAACGCGTCCGGCGGCCGACGGCCGATCGCCTTCAGGTTGTGGAGAAAGACCGGGCGCTCGACCTCCCAATAGTAGGCGAACCGGTCGGGATGGAAGTCGGCCAGGAGGTCGGGGAGATTATGCACGTGGTCGGCGTGTAGGTAGCAGAAGCGGGAGTCGGTCGATTCGTTGCGGACGCACAGGAGCGCCCACCTCAGCAGTTCCAAAAACGCCTGACGGAGCGGCTCCTGACACACTCCGGCGTCCCCTTCTTCCATAAACATACCCTATTTCAAAAGTACACAGCCGCCGTCCGCCGCCGGGGCGGGCGGGCCGGTCGTCGACCCGTGCGGCCGCGGGCTTTGAACGTAGGAGGCCGGGGCGGCGTGAGGTCGCGCCGCCCCGGCCCGTACCGTGGGAGAGGACCGGGGCCGGTTTTTAGGCGTTCCGGGTGATCTCGGTGAGGAACCACGTCCGGCGCTCGCTCTCGTCGATCCAGTTCTCGATCAGGCTGGCCGTGGCGACGTCGTTGTGCCGGTCGCAGATTTCGTGCGTGGCGCGGAGCGACCGCGTCAGGCTCAGGTTGTCGTCGCGGAGTTCGGCCAGCATCTCCCGCGGCCCGACCGACTCGGAGTCGTTGTCCTTGATGCGCTGGTGGCGGGCGATGTCGCCGATCGAGCGGAGCGTCGTCGCGCCGATCTTGCGGGCCCGCTCGGCGACGTCGTCGGTCATGGCGAAGATCTGGGCGCTCTGCTCGTCGAGGAGCAGGTGGTAGTCGCGGAAGTGGGGGCCGGTCATGTGCCAGTGGAAGTTCTTCGTCTTCACGTACAGGGCGAAGACGTCGGCGAGGAGCCGGCGCAGGGCCTCGGCGATCTCCTCGACGCCGCTCCTCTCCAGGTCGGTGATCGCCCCGGTCGCGCTCTCCGCTTTGCCGGCCCGGGTCGCATTCGCCGTTCCCATCGCGTGATCCTCCGTTTAAGACTCTGGAATCGAGGCGTCCAGAAACGTCGTCGCGGTCGGCCGACGCGAGCGGTCGGCGGACGTGTCGAAGCGCCGGCGCGGCCGAAACCCGTCCGCCGGCACGGTTCATGGGCCGGACGCGGAGGGACGCCCGGCGGGGCCGCGTCCGCGAGGGTGTCGCCCCCGCGTCACGGCTCAATAGAACTTCACTCTAGTCGTCGGCCCCGCAACCGTTCAAGAGATTCCCCCGCCCTGGCTCTCCCCTTGTCCCCCCGCCGGTCGGCCGGTAGGATCTCCTTTGACAATTGTCGTATTTGCCCCGAACGTTCCCGAGCCGGAGGGAGAGCCGATGGGGGTCGTTTTGACGAGTCTGGTCTTATTCGGGCAGGTCGCCGCGGGGGGCGGCGGGGGGCAAGGGGCGACGCCGGCGGGGCGGTATCGGGCGCTGGTGAAGGACTGGGAGGCGTACTCCGAGAGGGCGACCAAGGAGGCGGCCGAGGCGACGACCGACGAGGCGAAGCGGCGCTTCTCGGAGGAGAACGTGCGGGTCACGCACGCGCTCGGGGTCCGCGCCCTGGAACTCGCGCGGGCCTACCCCAACGACCCGGCGGCGCGCGACGCGCTCCTCTGGGTCACCCGGCACGGCTACCGGCCCGAGACCACCGGGGCCTGGAAATTGCTCACGGCAGGTTATTTAGACTCCAAGGGGATTGAACAGGCCTGCCGCGACACCCGGCGCGACGTCGCCAGCAACCCCGCCCTGGCCGAGCGGTTCCTGCGGGGCGTGATCGATAAGAACCCGCACCGCGAGGTCAAGGGGCAGGCCTGTTTCGCCCTGGCGGTGTTGCTGAACTTCCGGGCCGAGGCGCTGCGCGTCTGGCCGCCGGACGACCTCGCCCACTTCAAGTCGCTGCTGAAAACGCCCGAAGACCGGGCCGTGTACCGCGACCGCACCGCCGACGACCTTGCCAGAGAGGCGGAAGGTCTCTACGAGCGGGTCGTCGCCGAGTTCGCGGACCTTAAGGACTTTCGCGGGCGCGCCCTCGGCGAGCGGTCGAAGGGGGAGTTGAACGAACTCCGCAACCTGGCCGTCGGCAAGGTGGCCCCCGAGATCGAAGGGGAAGACGCCGACGGCCGGGCGTTTAAGTTGAGCGACTACCGCGGCAAGGTCGTTGTCCTCACGTTCTCCGGCAACTGGTGCGGCCCGTGCCGGGCGATGTACCCGGAGGAGCGCGCCCTGGTGGAACGGCTGAAGGGGAAGCCGTTCGCCCTGCTGAGCGTGAACACCGACGCGGACCGGGAGACGCTCAAGAAATCGGTCGCGTCGGGCGACGTGACCTGGCGGTGCTGGTGGGACGGCGAGCCCGGCGGCCCGATCTGCACCCGCTGGGGGATCGAGGGGTTCCCGACCGTCCACGTCATCGACCACCGCGGCGTGATCCGGTTCAAGGGGATCGAAGGTGGCGACCGTCTCAAGGCGGCGGTCGACTCGCTCCTGGCGGACGTGAAGCCCGCGGACGCGCCGTGACCGGCGGAGGGGCGTCGTGGCGGCCCGGCGGCGGCGTTTTCCGCGTGTTGTCGGCTCTGAGGGCCGGATAGCGACCCGATTAACGGGGCAAGAGGCTCTCGGTGGTGCCGGATCGCGGCGCGATCATGTGCCGGCCCCTTGTGACTCTTAACCGTCGCGGTACGGGGAAGACTCGCATATTCTTGGAGGGGAATCCCCTCCCGCTGCCGCGGGTTTGAGGGGGCGTGTGGGCGACGGAGGCCGGAATTTCGCGGGGGTGAGCCGATGAGGACGTTGACTTTCGCGGCGTCGTTTCTGGGGGCGTGCCTCGTCCCCGCCTTCGCGCTGGGGCTCGATCCGAAAAGTGACGGGCTTTTGATCCTTCTGCCGCCCGCCGTCAAGAAGGCGTGCGAACGGCTTTGTCCGGACGACTCCTACCAGGCCGTCCGCGTGGTGAAGCGCCCCGTGCCGACGCCGACAAGCTACACCGTGACGTTCCTCCACAACAGCCTGGTGACGGCCGGACGGACCGTCGTCGGCGGCTCGGTGGATGAGTTCTTTCAATACACGATCGAGTTGGACCCGGAAGGGAACCTCCTTGAGGAGCAGCCCCACGACGTCTCGGAGTCGGCCGTCCCGAAGGCCGTGCTCGACGGGTACAAGGCGTGGAACCGGAACGGGGTCAAAGGGTTCTGGGTGCGCTGGGGTGTAGGGAAGGAGCGAGCGGGGAAACGGACGTACCGCGTCATGCTCGTCTTGAACCAGATCGACGCCTTTCACGCGGCCTTCCTCGAAGACGGCCGCCTGATCAAAGACCTGTCGTCGCCGACGCCCGTGGCGGACCAAACGCCCTGAGCGCCGGCCGAGACCCGGCCTGCGAGGAGGCCGTTTCGACTTCCCCGCGTCGAGAACCCGTTGAGTTGGGGGAGGGTTGGGCGGTGCAAGAGGAGGTCGTCCAACTGTTCGCCGCCCGGCGCGGCCACTTCCGGTACGAGTCGGGCCACCACGGGGACCTCTGGCTCGACGTCCCGCGCCTTTACCTGCGCCCGGCCCGACTCCGGCGGTTCGCCGACGGGTTGGCCGCGCGGCTCGCCGCGCACGGCTTTGACGCGGTCTGCGGGCCGATGGTCGAGGGGGCCTTATTGGGGCAGATGGTCGCCGAGGCGATGGACGCGGAGTTCTACTTCGCGGAGCAATTCGCCCGCCCGCAAGGCGGCGGCGACGGCCTCTACCCGGTCGGCTACCGCCTCCCGCCCCCCTTCCGCGCCGAGGCCCGCGGCAAGGCGGTCGCGGTCGTGGACGACGTCGTCAACGCGGGGTCCGCGGTCCGCGGCGCCTTCGCCGACCTGCTCGCCTGCGGCGCGCGGCCCGTGGCGGTCGGCGCGCTGTTGGTCCTGGGCCGGTCGGCCGCGGACTTCGCCTCGGGCGAGGGCGTCGCCCTGGAGAGCCTCGCGTGGCTCCCGAACACGCTCTGGGAGCCCTCGGCCTGCCCTCTGTGCGCCGCGGGGTCGTCGCCGGAGGACGTGGTCCCAATAAACGGGCCGGCGGTGGCTTGAAACACGGGATATGTGTCGTTAATTTACAAATCATTGATTCCCCGAATGGTCGCCGCGGTCCCGCACGACGGCGGACCGCCCCAAGGCGCTTCCCCCCGTCGCGCGGAACCTGATCGGCGGGGCCCGGCGTAACGGCCTGCGCGGGCCCCCTTCGCTGCGACGCCAGGCCGCACCCCTTCCGTTCGCCCGCACCGGCTCCGTCCGTTTCTAGAAGTCGGCGAAACGCACCAAGGTCTCCGAATCGGTCTCCATTTCTCTGACACCCGTCCCCTGACCGGACCCGGTCGACCTCCCGTTGCGGGGCGGCCGGCGACCCGCGCCGATCCGACTCATGCCGTCGAGCCCCGCGCGACCGGGGCGACGTGGGACACGTAACCGCCCCCTTCACCGGCACCGGGAGAGCGCCATGAGCCCGCAGCAGGTCGACGAGTTGCACGCGCGGATCGAACGTCTGGAGCGGAAGCGGCGCCGGGCGTACCGGGCTCTCGCCGCCGTCGTGGTCGTCGCCGTGGTGGCCTCGGCCGTCGGCGCCCGTAAGGAGGAGCCCCCCAAAGCCGTCGTGTCCGAAGCGTTCGTCGTTCGAGACGGGCAAGGCAAAATCAAGGCGTGGCTGAGCCTCAACGATAACGGGAAGCCGGACCTCAGCTTTTTCGACGACGAGAAGAATTGCCGGCTCAAGCTCAGGCTCGATCGCTCGGACGCGCCGAGCATCGACTTCATGGACAAGGAAGGAACGTCAAAGATGTCCATGAGTTTGGATAAAGACGGGGGGCCGTCGCTGCTCCTCCGCGATAAGGATAAGATCCGCTTATCGCTGAGTCTTGCCCCGGACGGGAGTTCTCACCTGTCTTTGCAGGGCAAGGGCGGCGGGGAGATCCACCTTTCGAGTTCAAAAGATCAGACCGGCTGGGTCGTTTCGAACCGGGCCGGAAAGACGCGGATGGGGCTCGTCTCCGACGAGTCGACGGGGCTCATCGGGTGGTCCATCTACGATAAGAACGGTGTTAGCCGACTATCGTCGAGTGTCGGTGCGGACGGGGGGGCGGGCTTAAAGCTCGTCGGCCCGGACGGGAACCTCTTGTTCCAGGTCCCTGAAGCCCCGGCCGGAAAGGGTAAGAACGTGCTCAACGTCCGTTGATCCCTGGCGACTCGGCCTGTCGAACCCGGCCGGGGGGAACCCCGTTGTTCAAAGGACGGGCACGGCCGACGCGGTCGCGTCACGAGCGGCGAGCCTGATCTCGGCACAAGCGACGTGGAGGATGCTGTGAATTCACGCTCCTTTGATGAACTTCATACGCGGGTCGAACGTCTGGAACGGGGAGGACGACGGGCCGATCGGGCACTCGCCGCCGCCCTGATCGCGGTCGCCCTCGCGGCGGCCGTGGGCGCCGTCCGTAAGAACGATCCCCCCAAGGCGATCGAGGCCGCGGGTTTCGAACTCCAGGACAAGGGGGGACAAGCCAAGGCGAGATTGGGGCTCATCTTTGACGATAAGCCTTGGCTCACCTTCTTAGGCAGTAAGGGGGATGACCGGCTCGAACTGCTTCTCTTTCAGGAGTACACGCCTATCGTCAGCCTGAAAAACAAAATCGGCAAATATGATATATTTATGATAATAAATGGCGAAGGATTCCCTGCTTTGTGCTTCAACGACAAGGACGGGATTCGGATGCACGCGGCGGTTGGCGGAGACGGGGATCCAGATTTGAGCCTGAACGCGCAGGGCGGGGGGCGGATGCGCCTGACGAGTTATCAGGAGCACAACGGGTGGACCGCCTATGACAGGAACCTGGCCATGCGGCTGCTCATGTTCTCCGACAATTCCGGCGGAACTTCCTCGTTGAGCCTGTCGGACCGGAACGGGGCGACGCGGGCGGTGTGGGCCGTCGACGAAGACGACTCGCCCGATTTATCGATCCGGGATCAAAACGGGATCCCCCTGTTCCAGGTCCCTAATCGGCCGGCGCGGAAGAAACAACCGGACGTCCTGGGGGCCCGCTGATCCGCCGTCACCCCGGCCGGGGCGACGGCGGATCGGCTCAGGCGACCTTTTCGCCGTCGAGACCGAGGAGGATCTGGTCCACGGCGCGGGCGAGGGCCGATTCGGGGTCGCCGTCGCTCGCGACGAGGCGGGCGGCGGAGCGGGCGGAGGCGCGGCCGTGGGGCATCGCCACGCCGAGGCCGGCCCAGGAGAGGAGGGAGACGTCGTTGTTGCCGTCGCCGAAGGCGAGCACGGCGTCGCGCGGGATCGAAAGGCGGCGGGCCAGGGCCGAGACGCCGTTGTCCTTGTTGGCGTTAGGGGCCGTGAATTCGAGGTAGAAGTCGTTGGTGATCGTTTGCGACAGCCGCCCTGTGTGGCGCGGGCCGAACTCGACGGACGCCGCCGCGATCTCTTCGGGGTCGGCCGCCCAGATGATCTTTTCCGCCGGCTCGGCGGCGAGCGTCGCGAGGTCGGCGATCGTGACCGCGTCGCCGCCGGACTCCTCGCGGTAGACGTCGATCCAGGGGGTGTGGGCCGCGGCGAAGACCCCTTCGCGGAGCCAGAGCATCACGGTAAAACCGCGGCGGTGCCCTTCGGCCACCAGCGCGACCTGGTCCGCCGGCGCGAGCGGCGCGTGGTGGACCAACTCGCCGGTCCGCGCGTGCTCCACGCGCGCCCCCTGCGACGAGACGACGTAGTCGTCCAGACCCAGTTCCTCGCAGAACGGCAGCATGTTCGCGTGGCGGCGGCCCGACGCCAGGACGACGCGGCACCCGAGCGCCTGCAGCCGATGGACCGCCCGGCGGTTTTCACGGCCGATCGTCTTGTCGGGGCCGACGAGCGTGTCGTCGATGTCGATCGCGGCGAGGGCGTACGGGAAAGGCGGACGTGACATGAGGTCTAGTTTCCTTCGGCGTTCGAAACGTCGGGGCGTTCTCGGCCCCGTTCGGCGGCGAACCGGGCGCACGCGGCGATCATCACGGCGAAGGCCACGACGACGCCGAGCGCCCGCGACAGGCCCGCGGCCCGGCTCAGCGCGCCGATGACCGGCGGGCCGATCAGGAACCCGAGCGAGCCGACGGTCGCCACGGAAGCGATCGCCCCCCCGGCGCCGTGGTCGCGGCCGGCGGAGCGGTAAATGACCGGGATCATGTTGGCCAGGCCCACGCCCACGAGCGCGAAGCCGCCCAGGGCCGCGGGGTACGTCCGCAGCAGGAGCGCGGCCCCCAGGCCCGCCGCCACCAGCAGCGCGCTCGACCGCAACAGGGCCGCCGCCCCCAACCGCGCGACGAGCCGGTCGCCGGCGAACCGGCCGGCCGTCATCGCCGTCGCGTAGGCCGAATAGCCGAACGCGGCCGACGAGGCCGAGACGCCCACCTCGCCCGCGAGGTAGACCGCGCCCCAGTCGCCCATCGCCCCCTCGCAGAAGAGGGCGAAGAAGGCCAGGACCGCCAGCGAGAGCAGCCGCCCCCTCGGCCAGAGCGTCGCGCGGCCTTCCGCCCCGGATTCGGGCCGGTCGTCCGTGCCGAGCCGGTTCGAAGCGGCCACGCTCCAAACCAGGAGCGCCAGGCCCGCGACCAGCGCCGCGGCCAGGGGCGGGACGCCCAGCCTCAGGGCCACCCCCGCGAGGACGGAGCCGCAAAGCAGGCCGAGGCTCCAGCACCCGTGGCACGACGCGACGATCGGCCGACCGCCGCCGCGCTCGACGGCGATCGCCTGGGCGTTGGCCGAGACGTCGAGCGCCCCCTTGGACGCGCCGAACGCCAGCGCGGCGAGCGTGAACAGCGGCAGGCCCCCCGGCGCGACGGCCGCCAGCGCGATCAGCGGCAGAATCCCGCTATAGGCCGCCCCCGAGGCCAACACCACCCCCCGGCTCCCGCGCCGGGCCATGACGCGCCCCGCCGCCGGCATCGACAGCAGGCTCCCCACCACCATCGCGAAGAGCGGGATGCTGAGCCCGCCGTCGCTCACCCCCAGGCTCGCCTTGAAGGCCGGGAGGAACGACGCCCAGACCCCGAACCCCACGCCGTCGACCGCGAACATCGCGTAGATCGCCCCGCGCGACCCCCGCGTTTGGACGGCGTCCTGCTCCAAAACGGTCGCGACCGCGGACGATGAGGCCATGAAATACGTCACCCGAAACGTGCCGATTGTTGCACGAAACTTCCGACTCACGTATTCTACGGAAGTAAAACGGGCATTCTCAAGGGCGGAAACGCAAAGATCCGCGGAAGAAAACCGCGAACTCGGCATGTTCGTGCAAAAAATTGGTAAACTGCGTGTGAAGGAAAGGGGGGTGACGATGCTGACCGCCGAGCGGCAACGCTACCTGCTAGACGTGTTGAAGGCCGAGGGGAAGGTCCTGGCGTCGAACCTGAGCCGACGGTTCGGCGTTTCGGAAGACACGATCCGCCGCGACCTGCGCGAGTTGGACAAGGCCGGCCTGCTCCAGCGCGTCCACGGCGGCGCCTTGCCCCGGTCGTCGATCTCGGTGGAATACGCGACCCGCCAGAAGGAGTCTCCCGACGCGAAGCGGCGGATCGGCGCGGCGGTCGTCAAGCTCCTCCAACCCGGTCAGGTCGTCGCGCTCGACGCGGGGACGACGCCCCTTTCCGTCGTCGAACACCTCCCGCCCGACTTCGCGCTGACGGTCGTCACCCACAGCCTCCCCGCGGCCTCGGCGCTGGTCGAGCACCCGGTGGCCGAGTGCATCGTCGTCGGGGGGCGTCTGTTCAAGTCGGCCCGCGCGAGCAACGGCGTGGCCGCGGTCGACGCCTACCGCCTGATCCGCCCCGACGTCTGCGTCCTCGGCGCGGCCGCCGTCCACCCCGAGGCGGGCGTCACGACGTTCGACGCCGACGAGGCCGAGGTGAAGCGCGCGATGGTCGCCTTCGCCCCCCGCGTGATCGTCCTCGCGACCGGCGAGAAGCTCGGCACCGTCTCCTCTTACCTCATCGCCCCCGCCGGCCGCCTGACCCACCTCGTGACCGACCGCGACGCCCCTTCCGAAGTCCTCCAGCCTCTCCGCGAGTTAGGGGTCGAGGTCGTCCTGGCCTGACCGATAAACAGGGACGTGCCCGCCGCGCATTCATTCCTTCGAGGCGTTCGGGGTCGAGGCTGATCGCGCATCCGACGCGCCGAGTCTCGTGGATCACTCTGCATAAGAGTCCCGGTACGCCACGGTCATTCGTGGTCCGGTCCTTTCCAGGACCCGCGACGCTAACGACTGCAACGCCGTTGCTTCCGATTTATCTACTCACGTCTGATCCATACTCGCCACTCCGGATCCCGTCGGACTTCGCGACCCAACTCCAGAACTTCTCGCAAAGGACCGTGGGACTTCTCGAGTCGCGCAAATCTCCGTCGGGCGTCCTGAAGGGAAATACTGTTGGCCCCGATCACGCTATCAGGATCCATCTCCTGAGCGGGATCGTGTTCCCAACCGCAGATACGGCAGATTTCGTACGTGTCTGAAATGATGTCGTAACCACAGCACGGGCAGAATATTGTAGCACGTTCTTCGCTATACTCATCCATGTTGTTTTATCTCAATCTAAATTAATGTACATCTATTGAAAATGGAACGGTCAACATCCAAACGCACACATTACGGCTCAAATGGGGCTGAGGCAACTGCGGTCATGACAGTTTGCTTTTGTCGACGGACCACACGGAGCGTTACGTGCATAATGGCCGGCGATGACGAGGCTGTAGCGAGAACGCTCGTTTCTCCGGTCGTAATTGAGAACGCACCACGGGTTCAATAACCGAGGAAACAATCGAACGGAGGACAGGCCGAAACGTCTTCCAGAAAACCAAGGCGGGCGTCACCCATCGGCTCGGACGCCGCATCGGGATCGGTCAGCTTTCGTCGATGAGACGCCAATGAGGATTACGCCGATCGTCGTAACCCGGCTTTCGTGTTCTTACCCTGGACGGGTCGTCGACATTCTCGAATTAGAGGAAGTTTCTCTGGGCGGTTCGGAGAGAAACCCGGTTCGCCCCGTCTTCGTCGGGATAGTCCGCTTGAACCGGGTCATGCTCCCAACCGCAGATGTCGCAAATTTCGTATGTGTCTGTGATGGTATTATAGCCGCAGCACGGGCAAAAAAGCTCGTCTTGAGGGGTGGGATCGGTGTTCATCTTGCGTCTCAGGCGTGAAGAGAGAATCCACCCGAAATCTACACGGGCTGAAATTCAATGTCCATGCCGTTTTGAGTGGGCCGGGATTACAAGAATTTTATCAACTTATATCGATTCGACGACGGACTAGGAATGTTGTGGATGAAATAACGAGCCGTTCCTACAAGGCGAGGAGATCATTATCGCGCGTCTCCACAATGGACCGACCCTACCCAAACACAGGACCATGAGAGGGCTTTCCGGGCGCGACCCCTGTTCGGTCATGGGGCCTGGCCTAACGCTTGGGTCGCGCGGGCGACGTCCAGGGGCGCGAGCGAAAACGAGCGGAATTCGGGGGTAATCTCCTGCGGGGCGATCCTGGGGGAGGTAAAAAAATTGCCCAACACCTCCACGCGGCCCTTCCGCGTCCAAACGAACACGGCGCCGTCTTGTCTCGAAGCCCTCAGCGGGTTGTGCCACACGTAGACCGGCTCGGGCGTGCGCTCCAGCGTCTCCGCGTGGCCGACCGCGCGAACGACGGAGTCGGCCGGCTCGGAGCCGTCAAACCGGGGCGGAGGTTCGGCGAGGCCGCGTCCGGGCGGGTCGACAACCGGCACGGGGTGTGATGAAATGCCCCGGCATGGCGCCCGGTCTTCCCGACCGACCGCGCGCCTCTGAACCGCACAAACCGACCGAGGACGCGCGATGGCTCTCCGGCGTGGAACGACACTCCTCGCACCCCTGTTCGTTGCGGCCGCGGCGTCGCTGGCGGCTCCGGCCCGGGCCGACGACGACCGTTGGTTCCCGGAGCAGGCCGCGCCGAAGGGCCTGGTGCGGACGGCCAAGGGCGAGGCGTTTTCGGGGCCGCCGGCGGCGTTCGAGATGCTGGTGCAGTCGGTCGCCGGCCTGGCGGCGAAGGGGGCCAACGAGGGGCGGTGCGACGAACTGGTCTGGGTGACGACCGACAACGTCGACGTGGAACGCTGGTACGGCCGGCTCCTCAAGGGCCCCAATCCCCCCGAAGTCCGGGGCGACTTCCGCGCCTGGGACCTGGTCGACCGCTTCCGTGAAAAAGGGCTCATCAAGGGATACATCCTCTACCGGCTCGACCGCTCGCGCGGCGAGGTCAACGCGCACCGGCGCGGGATGGACCGCTCCGTCAACGTCGCGACCAGTTTGGCGGGGTTGCTCGACGGAATCCTCGTCGACGAGAGCCTGAAGGCCGAGGCCGAGCGGCGCGGCCTGACGATGCTCGCCGACGCGCGCGACAAAACGCAGGAATGGTGCTTCACCACGTACAAGGACCGGTTCAACCGGCGCCTCCTCTGTTGCCAGGACCCGCGCAAGCCGAACCTGCGCGACCTGGCGATCGCCCAGAAGGCGTTCACCCTCTACGGCGACGACGCCCCCGCGCGCGACGCGATGGCCTGGCTCGAACCGCTCTCGCCGATCTTCGGCTGGAACGGCGGCGACGAGTTCGAAACCACCCGCCTCTCCACCGTCTACGGCCACTTCCAGACCGCGACCGACTGGTGCACGAACCTCCCCGTGTTGATGGCCGGGAGCGCCAAAACCGAGCCCGCCAAGGTACCGGCGTTCGACCCCCGCACGATCGACTGGAGCGACCGCCGGAGCGCCGTCGGCTTCGTCTGCTCCGACGGCGATAACGTCCAGTGGCTCGAAGGCGACTACTTCGCCAACCCGAGCTTCTGGGGCAACCCCGACCGCGGCCGGATCCCGTTCGGCTGGTCGTGCTGCTTCGCCCACCTCTCCCAACTCTGCCCCCAGGCCGTCGACTACGCCGTCTCCACCCGCCGGCCGAACGACGGGTTCCTCGAATGGGGCGGAGGTTACTACTACCCCGACCTGTTCGCCCGGGAGCGTCCCGACCGCTGGGGCCTGCTCGCCCGCCACGCGCGCCGGACCTGGAACCTGATGCGCCGGAACAACACCCGCGTGATCGGCTTCAACGTGGAGAAGCCCGGCTCGGCCGACGCACGGAAGTCGTACGAGGTCTTCGCCCGCGAGACCGACGGCCTGCTCGCGATCCTCGTCTTCCAGTACGCCCCCTACGAAGGGGGCGCGGGGGCGACGTATTGGGTCAAGGACGCCAAAGGGGTCGACGTCCCCGTCGTCACGGCCCGCTACTCGATCTGGGAGCACACGAACGACCGCCCCCGGAGCGGCACGCCCGCGAAGGTCGCCCGCGAGATCCGCGAGACGGTCGACCGCACGCCATCGGCCGACCTCCCACGCTACGACTGGGTGATCGCCAACGTCTGGTCCTACTTCCGCCACGCCCCCGGCGCCGACGAGGACGCCGAGAACCTCCCCCAGTCGGACGCCCCCTCCCGCGGCGGGGTCCGCGGCTACTCGCCCGTGACCTGGTGCGCCGAACGCCTCCCCGAGTCGGTCCGCGTCGTCGCCCCCGAGGAACTCCTCTGGCGGATCCGCTGGAAGCACGACCCCGCCCAGACGAAGGCCGCCGTCCAGGCGTTCAAACCCTAACGGAGGCCCCGGCCTTGGGCGGCCCGGCGGCGGCGTCACGCCGGTTCGGGCCGCCGCCGCGCGGACTGGTTATACATATCTTAGTTCGACCACCCGCTGTGCCAGAAGAAGTGGAGAAGGTTGAGCGGGAGCATCGCCACCCAGACCAACCCGATGCCCCGGCCGACCTGCTCCAGCCAGCCGGCCCGTAGGCGGCAACGGCCGCCGGCGGCGAGGACCGCCCACCCGGCGAAGACCGCCGCGCCGATCTGAGAGGCGACCAGTTCCGCCCAAACCATCCGGTCGAGCCATTCGCTCATGTGGCTCGTCCGTGACGTGACGATGAGCCAGGTCAACGGGCCCGACACGCACACGATCAGGGCGGTCGAGGCGCACGCGAAGAACCCGGGACGGCGCGACAACCGCCGGAGGGGGGCCCGGGGCTGGCGGAGTTGAAGGACGAGCCAACCCGTCGCCCACGCCATCAGCCAGACCTCCACGGTCACCGCCTTGCTCAGGGCGACCGGCAAAGACCACCTCTCCACCCACTGACCGTTCACGAGATCCAGGGGCTGCGTGAACAAGGCCGAAAGGTCGTGGCGGACGAGCACGAGCCCGACCGCTGCCGCCAAAACCAGGACCACCAGGTCGGCAACGTTCAACCGTCGGCCGAGAGTCGGCCGGTTCGTCGTCTCCGTCATCGCCTGGGCTCCGTGAATCGCTCGGCGTACCCCTCCGCCCTCGAATGAAACCACCGGCGGATTCTACCCTGCCCGGCCGGCGACCACGACAACTGGGGGCACGCGTAACGCAGTTTCGAACAAAAAATCATGTCATTGGATTTACTCATTAACAATCTTATGTATATCAACGAGGCAAAAATTTCGCCGGGCTGACCGTCCGGTTGGGCATGCATAACGAAAGACTCGATCTCGCCGGGGGGCGGGCACCCGATAGTGTCGCCTGCGCCAAGAACGGCGATCCAAAGGAATGCTGCCGCCTCGACGGCGGTCGGCCACGTCGTGGATCGTCGACGTTACTCGTGAACCGAATGCGACACCCTCCTCTGGCCGGCAAGGGAAGTCGGCTTCACACCCGCTCAGGTGATAACGACGGAACGCCACCCGTTTCGGCCGAGGCTTCGGGAACCGTCCTTCACAGCAGGAAGTGTGTGACGGATGAGAGACGGCGACGGGTCGAAATGCCAGCGGCGTCCGCGGATCGGCACGGCCGGGGGCGGCCGGGTGGGACCGGAACGTTATCGGAAACCGTTACAGGATTTTGGGTTAAACCGCCGATAACGGGGCGAACCCGTCGGCAATCGTCGCGGGAGGGCGACGACGCGGTGAAGCGGGTTGTGGGGCCGAGGGAAAAAATCCCGTTCCGATGTCAAATCCGTGCCGCTCCGGCCAATGTTATAGTATCTGCGACTCACCTCCGACGTATCGGTCGAAGCGAAAGTTGCGTAGGCTTACCCGTTCGGGTATCCGTTGATGCTCCAGGTCTCCGAACTCCGGGCGGCGGTCGCCGCCGTCCTCGAAGGTCAGCACGACGCGTTCCTGAAGATCATGCGCGCGTACGGCCTCCCCGTGCGCAGCTACATCGCCGCCCACGTCTACCACCTCGACGACGTCGACGACCTGGCCCAGGAGGTCTTCTTCGTGGCCTTCCGCAACCTGGCCGACTACCGGCAGGGGGACGACTTCGGCGCCTGGCTGAGGGGGATCGCGCGGAAGAAGGTTTCGGAACACTTCCGCAAGTCGTCGCGGCGGCACAAGGCCATGTCGCGGTTCAGCGAGGAGGTCGCCCACGCGCTCGAAGCCGACCTGGAACGGGCGGTCTCGGCCGACCGCGCGGAATCGATCGAGGTGCTGCTCGGCTGCATCGGCCGGCTCCCCGAGAGGTTGCGGCGGGTCGTCCGCGCCGGGCTCGACGGCGACAAGCCGGCGGACCTCGCCGGGAAGTTGGACACGACCGTCGGCGCGGTCTACCGGCTCCACTACCGCGCCAACCAGTTGCTCCGGGACTGCGTCCGTAAGGGGCTGGCGTGATGGACCAGGACCTGATCGACCTGCTCACGGGCTGCCGCGGCGGGGAACTCGACCCGGCCCGCTGCGAGGAACTGCTGGCCCGCCTCCGCAACGACGCGCGGTTCCGCGCGGAGGCCGCGGCCGAGGTCCGCATGCTGGGGATGCTCAAGGCGGTGCAGTCGACGGAACCCCGCTGGCTCCTCCTGCGCGAAGAGTTGGGCTGCGGGGCGCCTCGGAAAAAGACCGAGGGGGAGCTTGAGGCGGACTTCCTGGAGCGCGTCCGCGGCGTTCGGCACCGCCGGAGGCGCCGACCCCTCGGCCTTTGGATCGCCGCGCTGGCCGCCGCGCTCGTGGCCGTTACAACGGTGCGGCTCTGGACGCGCGCGGGCTCGACGCCGGAAGACGCGAGGGCCGACGGGGCCGCGGCGGCGAAGGACGCGGCGGACGACGGGTTCGCCGTGGTGATCCAACGGGTCGGGGCCGAGTGGGAGCCGGCCGACGGCCCCGCGCCCGGGGTCGGGGACGTGGTCGGGGCCCGGCGCCTGCGGCTGCGCGCGGGGTCCGCGACGCTCGCGTTCCTCAGCGGCGTGACGCTGACGCTGGAGGGGCCGGCGGACGTGGACGTCGTCTCGATCGGCCGCGTCTTCTGCCGGCGCGGGCGGCTGCGGGCGAGGGTCCCGAAGGGGGCCGAGGGGTTCGTCATCGCCTCCCCCACGTCGGCCGTGGTCGACCTGGGGACCGAGTTCGGCCTGAACGTCGAGGGGGACGGCAAGTCGCGGGTGATGGTCTTCGAGGGGAAGGCCGAGGCGGCCGTGCTGAACGCGGAAGGGTCGCCCCTGCGGAGCCACCTGATCGGGGAGAGCCGGGCGATCGAGATCGACCCGGAGAGCGGGCGGATCGAGGAGGCCGCGGCGCGTTCGGAAGACTTCGTCCGGCCCCCGGACCTGGCCGCCCCCCCGCTCGTCCTCGACCCCTCCTACCGCGACGCCGTGCTGGAGGCCGGCCCCTGGGGCTACTGGCGGTTCGAGGCGATGGACGGGGGGGCCGTCGCCTCCGAGGTCACCGGGCGGCCGCCGCTCCGCGCGACCGGCCCCGTACGCCTCGCCGACGCGGCCGGCGACAACCGCTGCGTCGAGTTCGGGCCCGGGACGGTCGAACAGCGCCTGGAGTTGGACGGCCTCTGGGAGCCTCCGCGCGAGCCGGACTACGCGGTCGAACTCTGGGTCCTCTCCGAGCGGATCGGCCACGCCGCGCTCGCCAGCCTGATCGAGCCCGGGCCGCCGGGGGCGGACTACCACCACCTGTTCCTCGTCGAACTGACGGCCAGCGACCGGCAGTCTCTGTTCCCGCCGGCCTCGGTCCGGTTCCTGCACCGCTGGCCCCCGGGGGACGCGGGGGGGGACAACGTCTTCTCCTCCAAGTATTACATCCCCTACCGCTGGCACCACGTCGTCGCCCAGAGCGACGGCGGCCGGATGGAACTCTACGTGGACGGGACCTTGACGCAGTCGGTCTCGCACCGGGCCGAGCGGGAGACCCGCCCGTGCCGGCTCCTGGTGGGGCGGCTGAAGCCCCTCCCCCGGCTCGAAGGGCGGCTGCACAGCCGTCCGTTCGTCGGCCGGATCGACGAACTGGCGGTCTACAACCGCCCCCTCGCCGCC
>Ga0164243_10007381_pt1 | contig 16427 bp, 16 predicted proteins | sample OricompcompostOP_FD_108781 | JGI IMG/M metagenome (GOLD analysis project Ga0164243, IMG submission 108781) | Organic Plus compost microbial communities from Emeryville, California, USA - Original compost - Organic plus compost (OP) | ecosystem: Engineered > Solid waste > Mixed feedstock >...
TGCCATACCGAAGTAACATGGGCTACATCTTCGTCGGTAGGCATGTCGCCTATAAGCATCAGGTAGAAAAGTCCTTCAGGAAGCGGTTCACTGCCGCCTTTGATCTTGGGGAGTTTTTTTCTTAATTCCGGTATGGAGTATCCGCGAAAACGAATGCCTTCCTGAGAATCGAGTAAAGATGTTTCGGTAACCAGGCCCGTTATCCCCCGCATGCCCTGGTAAATTTGCGCCAGCTGCACTTCTCCCACTTTCTTTGTACCATGCTCCTTCAGGATTTCCTTAATCTCCGCTGCAGCAGCCACTGATTTTTCTCTGAACCTGTCTTTTAAAATTCCCATACTAACGCTGATTAGTAGAATAACTGATTAATAGCGCTAAAGTTAAAACAAACCGGGCCAAAAGTGCAAATTAATTCGCCGGATGATGATGTATTGACAATTGAAAGCGAAGCAGAAACGCCGGTCGTTACTTGGGTGCCATGCGATACAACCAGATGGCCACAATGGAAAAAATGATATTGGGCGTCCAGGCCGCGAGCAACGGCGGAAAATTCCCTTTTGTAGAAAATGTGAGCGAGAATTTATCCATCACCACAAAGATCGCGGCCGTAATAATGCCCACTGCCAGGTGCAGGCCGCTGCCACCACGCGTTTTGCGCGATGCTACCACGGCCCCTATAAACGTGAGTATGATCACCGATACCGGCGTGGCGTCGCGGCGGTAGCGCTCTACCTTAAATTCATTCAATCCTTCAGAGCCACGCGCTTCCTCGTCTTTAATGTATTGCATCAGTTGAGGCGTGGTCATTTTATCTTTCAGGTATTTGTCGAAGCGGATGTCATCCGGTTTTACATTCAGCACAATGGTGGTATCGGGCAATACCTTCACCGATTCCGTAATGCCGTGGATGCGCCGCTCAATCACGTTTTCCAGTTTCCAGCCCTTTTTGGCAGTATCCCAGCGCGCCTGGTCGGCCCGGAGGTTATAGACCACCCGCGTGTCTTTGATCCGCTCCATAAAAAAGCCGCCCAGCGCTGTTTTACTGGTGGTATCATAACTGCGCAATCCCGCAAAAGTGTTGGTGTCTACGCGCACGTAATAGTTCCTGGACCTTTCGTAGTATTTGCCCTGTTCGTAGGAACTTTTGCTGTCAATATAAGTGGACTGAAAATTGGCGCGCAGCACATTGGCTTTGGGTATCCAGTATTGCGTGGCCACCCAGAAAAAGGCGCACAGAAGGAAGGCGCCCAGCATATACGGCCGCAAAAAACGGTTGAACCGCACCCCACCGGCCAGTATGGCCACCACTTCCGTACGACCCGCCATTTTGGAGGTAAAGAAGATCACCGCAATAAAGGTCATCAGCGGAAAAATCATGGAGAAGATAAAAGCTACGAAGCCCACATAGTATTTCCGCATGATTTCCCAGGTGGTAAGCCCCGATTTCACAAAATCATCCGCCTTCTCACTGGCGTCCACCGCCACGGCAATGACGCTGAATATAAGCACCATAAACACCGTGGTGGCAAATAACTTGCGCAATATGTACCGATCGAGGATCTTGACCATACGAGGTTCCGTTGAACGCAGCCGCAAATGTAGTTGAATCGCCGGGAACAAGCTTTGAAGAGACGGAAAGATTAGGAGGATATTTGGATTTCCTGCCATGTTTATACCGCCCCCCTTGCATCTATCAGGATTTTGAGCAATATTTGTATTATACAATTTTAAAATTCCCCACACAATGGATCAGACGGCTGCCTTACGCCACGAGGTTGATTACGAAGAGTGGTACCACAAAGAGCGACATAACACGCATTTTAATGACGATTATTACAACGCCCGCGCCAAAATAGCGCTCAAAAAGTTTTTTTCGGGTGTAGATCAGCATGACCGGGTCCTGGACTTTGGTTGCGGACTTGGACAGAATATCTATTACATGCCCAATGCCATGGGATATGATATTTCCAATTTTGGCATTGAGTTTTGCCGGCGCAAAGGCATCAACGCCACCACCAACCTGGACGAAGTGCCCAATGAGGCATTTGATGTGGTGTTCACCGCACACGTGCTGGAACACCATCCGCATCCCAAAACAATGATTGAGGACATGCGCTCCAAACTGAAAAAGGGAAAAAAGCTTATTCTCGTCATTCCCCACGAGCGCCATGGCAAAGGACAGTTTTCACTCGATCTGAACCAGCATCTGTATGCCTGGAATTTTCAGGCCATCAATAATCTTTTGCTCACCAGCGGGTTCGAAATTCTCGAAAACCGTTACCTGCGCGGCGCAGGTTATAACCGCCTGCTGCCCCTGGCGAAAATGAATTTCGGGCTCTACCGTTTTGCCACCAATACGCTTTCTGTACTGGCCGGCATCAAGGAAATGATGGTAGTTGCACGTAAGTTGTAATGGCCAGTAAGCAACTGTGAAAATCAGCAAATGAATGTACAGGCGCACAGCCATTTTCATTTGCCGGTTTTCACATTTTTTAATTGCTACAGCCTTTGTTGCAGAATCGCTACCTGCTCCTTTTTCCAGCTGAGAAAATCGCCGGACAGGATGTGCTTGCGCGCTTCTCTTACCAGCCACAGGTAAAATGCCAGGTTGTGTACGCTGGCAATGGTAAGTCCCAACAGTTCCTTCGACTTCATCAAATGGCGCAGGTAGGCTTTTGTATAGTGATTGCTGGTGGCGCAATCAATGCCATCATCAAGCGGCGAAAAATCGTGTTCCCATTTTTTGTTGTCAATGTTGATCACCCCTTTGGAGGTAAACAACATGGCGTTGCGGCCGTTGCGGGTAGGCATTACGCAGTCAAACATGTCAACGCCCAGTGCAATGCATTCCAGTATGTTCCAGGGAGTACCTACCCCCATCAGGTAACGGGGCTTGTGCGCAGGCAGGCGTTCACAGCATAGGCCGCAGAATTCATACATCATGTCATCCGGCTCACCTACACTCAGGCCGCCGATGGCATTGCCAGGCGCGTCCTTGGATGCCACATAATCGCAGGAAGCGGCCCGCAGGTCGGCAAAGGTGCTGCCCTGCACAATCGGAAACAGGTTTTGCGTATATCCATACTTGTCAGGTGTGCTGTTAAACCGTTCTATACACCGGTCGAGCCAGCGATGGGTGAGGTGCATGCTTTTTTCAGCATAGCTGCGGTCGCAGGGATATGGCGGACATTCATCAAACGCCATGATAATGTCGGCGCCGATGGTACGCTGAATATCCATCACGTTTTCCGGCGTAAACAAATGTCGCGACCCGTCAATATGTGATTGAAATACCACGCCTTCTTCCGTAATCTTGCGTGAGGCGGCCAGCGAAAAAACCTGGTACCCCCCGCTGTCGGTCAGTATGGGCCGGTCCCAGCCCTTGAAGCGATGCAATCCACCTGCTTTTTCCAGCACACCCGTTCCCGGCCGCAAATACAAATGGTAGGTATTCGCCAGGATGATCGGCGCATTGATCTCTTCTTTCAGCTGTTTTTGTGTAACAGCCTTTACGCTACCAACTGTGCCTACAGGCATAAATACAGGGGTAGGAATTACGCCGTGATCGGTAACAATCTGTCCTGCCCTCGCCCGGCTGTGCTGGTCTGTAGCCTGCAGGGTAAATGATAAAGTAGCCATTGGGCGGCAAAGTTAGGGGTCAAACCGACGCAAATGAACGCCGCAGATAACGCCCATTGGTACGATAAACGTAAATATTCGTGCAGGAATACCACTGTCCAACGGACATAACTTACACATATTAAAACTGTTGCCATCCATTAACACCAATCGTGTTATTCGCGGCGTTATATTATTTTCGCAAATCTTACGTTAGCAGTAAGACCCTTAAATGCAACCGTCTATGGATGACATTTTGAAGCTGGTTACGAATTGGTGGCAGGTGGTTTTTTATGTATTTTGCCTTGTTACCTTGATCCAGCTTTTATATTACTGGCTGTTGTATAGCAAAGCAGCCTGGTATAAACCCTCCCCAAAGCTTCACTCCCAGCAACACCCCGTCAGTATGGTCATTTGCGCCCGCGATGAAGCGGCCAACCTGGCCAAAAACCTACCGGGTGTATTGGTGCAAACCTATCCTACCACCCATGAAGTGATTGTGGTGAATCATAACAGCCAGGATGAAACCCGGTACCTGCTCGAAGAATTCAAGAAAACCTTCAAACACCTGCAGGTGGTGAATCTTGAACAGGAAGCCAAAGGCATTCCCGGTAAAAAATATCCGCTGAGCATCGGCATCAAGGAAGCCAAACATGAAATTGTGTTGCTTACTGATGCCGACTGCGTGCCCGCCAGTGAGCATTGGCTATGGAAAATGCAGGACGCCTATGCAGAGGGTATTGAAGTTGTGCTGGGCTATGGCGCTTACTATAAACGCCCGGGACTGGTCAACAAACTGATTCGCTTTGAGACCTTTCATACCGCCCTCCAATACTTTTCCATGGCCCTGGCAGGGATGCCTTATATGGGCGTAGGCAGAAACCTGTCTTACAAGAAAGGGGTGTTCCTGCGCAACAAAGGATTTTCTTCCATCAACCATGTATTGAGCGGCGATGATGACCTTTTCATTAACCAGGTAGCCAATAAACACAATACAGCCGTGGTGATGGACCCCGATGCCTTTACCCTTTCTGAACCGAAGAAAACTTTTGGCGAATGGATGCAGCAAAAAGGACGGCATTATACCACCGCCAAATATTATAAAGCCATACACAAATTCTACCTGGCTTTGTATTCCCTCACCCATTGCCTCTTTTATCCCCTCCTGGTGCTGAGCGCCGTGTTTTACGACTGGCGGTATGCCCTGGGCATATATCTCCTAAGAAGCCTTACGCAACTGATCGTATACCGCAAAGCAATGAACAAATTGCAGGAGAAAGACCTGGTAGCCTGGTGGTGGCTGCTGGATATCTGGATGTTCGTTTATTATTGCATCTTTGCTCCCGCAATATGGAGAAAGCCCCGGAAAAACTGGAACTGATCGCAAAGTATTTTGACGATGTCAGCAGCGCGCAGTGGCAGCAGCTGGCAGCGCTGGACGAGCTGTACAAAGAGTGGAACAGTAAGATTAATGTGATTTCGCGCAAAGACGTAGACAGTCTGTATGAGAAGCATGTGCTGCATTCGCTGAGCATTGCGGCGGTATTCAATTTTGCGCCGGGCGCTGAAATTGCCGACCTGGGCACCGGCGGCGGCTTTCCGGGAATACCACTCGCTATTTTCTTTCCCGAAGTGCAATTTCACCTCATAGACAGCATCGGCAAAAAGATACGTGTAGTGAATGAAGTGGCGCAGGCCATCGGGCTAAGGAATGCAACTACCTACCATAGCCGAATAGAAGCCATTAGCGGCAAACGGTTTGATTATGTAGTATCACGCGCTGTGGCGCCGCTGAAGGAGTTGTGGCAGTGGTCAAAACCCCTGTTGAAAAAGAAGGGAAGTACCGTGGGGGACGCACACCCCGGGTTGATCTGCTTAAAAGGGGGAGACCTGGCCCAGGAGATTGCCGATAGCGGCTGTCGTCCGCGGGTGCAGGAAATTTACCAGTTATTTCCCGAAGAATATTTTAAGGAGAAATATTTGTTGTTTGTGCCGGCGTAGTGGCGCCCCCGCCGGCCGTGGATTGGCCGGCATCCGGATTCTTTCTGCCTCTTCGCTCCCCGAAAGTACCCTCCCCCGCGGTACCAAAATGTACCACAAAGTGGTATTTCCATATTCCCCAAAAGGCAGACCTTTGCGATATGACTGACATTACCATTTGTATTGTAGATGATACGCGGGATATCCGGTCAGCCCTGGAACAGATCGTGACAATGGCAGATGGATACCAACTGGTTGGGAGTTTCGCAACGGCGGAAGAAGCGCTTCAGAAAATTCCCCTGCTGAAGCCCAACGTGGTGCTGATGGATATCAACCTGGGAGAAGGTGAAAGTGGTATTGATTGCGTACGGCAGATCAAGGCCGAACATCCCGATATCCTGTTTATGATGTGTACGGTATATGAAGATGATGAAAAAATTTTTGAAGCCCTGAGCGCCGGCGCCAGCGGATATATTTTAAAGAAAACAGCACCCCATAAATTACTGGAGGCCATCAGTGAATTGCAGGAAGGCGGCGCCCCCATGAGCAGCCAGATTGCGCGTAAAGTAGTAGCGGCCTTCCAACGCAAGGAAGCCTCGCCCGGCGTAACAGAAAGTGCCGCACTGAGCGTGCTTTCCAACCGCGAAAAAGAAATCCTTGAATTGTTGGCAAAGGGATTGCTGTATAAAGAAATAGCTGCTAACCTGTTCATCAGCCAGGAAACAGTCCGTAAGCACGTTTATCACATTTACGAAAAATTGCACGTCAATAACCGGGTAGAAGCTATCAATAAATTCTTTGGACGCTGATCCGGTTTTTCCCGCCCCGCCCATTTTCTTATCCCATCCCGGTAAAACTACCACAAAGTAGTATTGCCCGGGCTATCAGGCGCACATAGTTTTGCTTTGTATAGGCATGAAACTGATACATACGAATATCATTCGCCATTGAGCCTTGTCCTCTTACCTCTGTGACTTCATTTCATGTACCGCAATAATCATTAACCTTTACCTTATCACAACCGGCAAGCCGTTCTCCCGCGAGAGCGGCTTCTTTAATAAGAGCACCCCATAAAAGTTACATGGTTCCATTGTTGGTCTGTACCGTAACAATGGAACCATGTAATCATTTTACCAACCAGGCTTCACATCACCATTTTATCTCCAGCTTGTTGTTCTTCCTCTCTATATCAGCCATACGTTGGGATGGATCTATTTCGATCAGCTTCAGATCAGTGATCTTCTTGTCAATTTCAAAAGTATACGTGGGATGCGTCCATTTCCACGATTCATAAGTAATGCGTGGAATGGAGGGCTCCTCCACCGGTTTTTCTCCAAACATCAGGTACATGGGAATATAGGCCATCAGGCGGCTGCCATCCTTGAATTCAAACAATACATCAATGGGCATCGGCAGTTTGCCTATGCGTTTCAGACGCACTTTGGTTTTTCCGCCTTCTTCCCACAAACTGTCAATACCGTAGTCAATCGTCTTGGTGGTGTTTACGAAATACTCTTTGTACCAGTCCAGCTTCATACCACTCACCTTTTCGGCTATGCGTAAAAAGTCGTTGACGTTGGGATGCTTAAAGCGCCATTGCTTGTAGTATTCCAGCAACACCTGGTCGCGAACGGGGGCGCCAATGATATAGCCCAGTTGCTCCAGGAACACTTCCCCTTTTGAATAAGCGGCAAGTCCGTAAGCAAAATTGGTTTCAAAGTGATCGGCATGGGTAGTCAACGGCTCTTCATACCGGCTGCGCGCCAGGTAAAAGTATCCCTGGTAGGCATCCTTGTGCGGGTGGCCCCCTGTGATATAGGAACGACTGCCGGCCAGCGAATCCACCAGAATTTTGCGGCGGGGACCGGTACCCGTTTCGCTTTGTGTTACTTCTTTGCCAGTTACCGCGCGATAGTATTCCCATACCAGTGCCGTAGCATAACTGGTGAACCCTTCGTCCATCCATGCATATTGCGATTCGTTGGTGCCCAGCAGCATCTGGTACCAGCTGTGCATCCACTCGTGAAAAGCAGTGCCCAGGCTGGGACCTGACACCAAAGTGGCCATGGGATATTCCATACCGCCATCACCCCCATGAATGAAGGTGTATTGCTTGTAAGGATATTCACCAAATTTCTTTTCTATAAACGGCAGTACAACCACTGCTGCATCGGCTATCTGCTTCCATTGGTCGTCAACACTTTTGATATAGTTGTCCACGCTGTTGTTAAACCGGTTCTTATTGGTAGCGTTCATCTGTTCAAACTGCTCCCGCAACAATTTTTCATCGCGGTTATAGATCACGTGAATGGTGGGGCCATTGGCAATGGTACGGGTGATGTGTGCATATTCCGGATCGGCAGCCCACATAAAGTCGTGCACATTGGGCGCCACAAAATGCCAGGTAAGCGTGTTGCCGGCAGGACGCGTTACTTTGGTGCCCGGTGCTTCATAACCATAACCAATCTGGTTGGCGTTTTGCAGGTAACCGGTACCACCAATAAGGTAATTTTTATCAATGGTGATCTTCACATCATAATCGCCCCATACACCATAAAACTCCCTGGCCACATAGGGCGTGGGATGCCAACCTTCATAATCGTATTCGCACAGTTTGGGATACCATTGACTCATGGAATAACGTACACCCGTACGCGGATTATCGCGTCCCGCACGGCGCACCTGCAGGGGCACCTGTGCTTCAAAATCCATATCAAACGTTACCTTCGATTTGGGCAAAATGGGTTTGCTCAATACCACTTCCAGTATGGTTTCATGCACCTTGTACTGCTGGGGCACGCCATCCATTTTTAAGGAAAGTACTTTCTGGTAGCCAATCTCATCTTCTTTGAGATTGGCAATGCGGTCGCGCACGCGTCCGTCCCAGTCGGGTTGATCGTTGATATGCGTCTTGCCCAGTTCACGGCTGCGCACATCCATCATGCTGTTGGGTTGAAACGCGTTCCAGTACAGGTGATAAAATACCCGCTTCAATGTATCGGGTGAATTGTTGGTGTATTCCAGTTTTTGTTTGCCGGTGAAACGGTTGGTATTGACGTTCATGTTAATCTCCATCGTGTATTTTACCCGCTGCTGCCATCTGTCTGGCTGGGCAAACACCACGGTGGCCGGTACGAAAACGATCAGGAGTACATACAGTTTCTTGTACATTATTCAGGGTTTTATGTAATGTAAAACATCAAAAAGCAACAACCAGGCGCCAGGTGTAACAATCCGCCCGCATGTGATTGTTGTTTGCATGCTGCTAACTAACCATTGATCTTTTCAAGAGAATCAATAGTGCAGTTTGGTTGCATTGCACCAAAAAACGGTCGGAAGATATGAAAGAAGTCCGAAAGACGGGAAGCTGGCCTCTCCGTTTTTCGGACTTTGAGCGTCTTGTGTTACAAGATTATAATGCAATACTGTCTTTGATCAACCGCCCGTTGCTGTTAAACAACAGATGCTTTTTCTGCAAATCGCTTTTTCTCACCAGCAGCCGGTATTGCACCTTATCATCAGGCAGTAATATTTTATAGGAAGCTTCTATTTTCCATTCTTCTGCGTACTTGCTTTTGTCGTATCCCTGCTGTACCACATCGGGAATAGCTTCGGTGGCAATGGCATGTTCGGTTTCTTTCCAATCGCCCTTTTTATTGAAGCGGGCCTCATATTGTACGGAGTCTACCTGGAAAACCGCCACGAAACTGGTCATTTTATCTTTCCACTCTACGTGTGTGGCATTGGGATATTTCTGCTGAAATGCGTCTGTAACTGCTGCCGGAATTTTACGCAACTGGGCAAGGGTGGAATGATACGAACACAATACAAGTACCATGACCGCTACCAAAGGCAATATTTTTTTCATGATGGAGGTGTTTTATAATAATGCTACAAAGATTGCACCCGCTGATGAAAAGAAAAACATAAAAACTATTCGCCGCCACTTACCACAATCACAATTTCCCCTTTAACATCCTTCTGTTGAAAATGTTCAAGCACTTCCTGTAAAGTTCCGCGCACATTTTCCTCATACAGCTTGGTGAGTTCTCTGCTGACGCTGCAGCGACGGCCGGCCCCGAAATATTGAATAAAATCCTGCAGCGTTTTTACCAACCGGTGAGGCGATTCGTAAAAGATCATGGTGCGTTCTTCGCGGGCAAGACGGGTGAGCAGGGTTTGCCGCCCTTTTTTTACGGGTAAAAATCCTTCAAAGGCGAAACGTTGTGTGGGAAGTCCGCTGTTGATCAGCGCGGGTACAAAGGCGGTAGGTCCGGGCAGGCATTCCACTTTTACGCCCACCTTGATGCATTCCCTTACCAGCAAAAAAGCGGCATCGGAAATGCCGGGTGTGCCGGCATCGGACACCATTGCCATGGTCTTACCTTCCAGCAACTGGTTAACGAGATGCTGCAGCACCTGGTGTTCATTGTGCTGATGATAGGGCGTGAGCGGTCGTTCTACCTGGTAATGATGCAACAGTTTGCTGGTGGTGCGTGTATCTTCTGCCAGGATCAGGTCTGCCTTCTTCAGCACGTCCAGCGCCCGCAGGGTGATATCCTGCAGATTGCCGATAGGTGTAGGAACGATGTATAACACTAATTAACCGAGATTTCGAAATATTCCATCACGGGGTTGGCGAGCAGTTTTTTGGAAGCTTCTTCTGCTATCTGGCGCGCCTGGTCAGGTGAAGCAGCTTCTACCTGCAGGGTAATGTTCTTGCCGATGCGTACATCACTTACATTGTTCATTCCCAGATTGCGCAGGCCGCCCATAACGGCTTTTCCCTGGGGGTCGAGTAATTCTTTCAGCGGCATCACTTTCACCTGTACAGTATAGGTCATGCAATTTTATTTTTGAAGAGCAAAGATATGGCAATGTAACAGATGAATACAATGGGAACTGCCAGCCATTGCAAAAAAATAGCTGCTGCTATAGCTATCAATGCCAGCAATAGAATGGGAATTTTCCCGGCGGGAGAAAGATTGTTGAATTTGAGCGCTATCAGCGGCAGTTTACTTACCATCAGGTAGCTCAATATTGCGATGATGGCATATACTACCCACTTGTTGGTAAGCAGACTGGTAAGACCAAAATAATCATACAGCATGATCAGCGGCAGACTGGCCACTACCAAACCCGCAGCAGGAATGGGCACGCCTTTGAATACATGACTCTGCGTGGCATCAATATTAAAGCGCGCCAGACGCCAGGCGCCGGCAGCAGGAAAAATAAATGCAGGCAGCAACCAGACCAGGGGCGTATCCAGTCCGGTTTCCTCTGAAATATAGCTGATGCGCAGCATCTGGTACAATATCATTCCCGGCGCTACACCAAAACTTACCACATCGGCCAGCGAATCGAGCTGTCTGCCCATTTCAGAGGTGGCTTTAAACAGCCGCGCCACAAAACCATCCAGGAAATCAATGATGGCTGCAATACCGATACAAACAGATCCCCACCATATCTTTTCCGGCAGAAAAGCTACCCACTCTCCCTCATTCTGTCCCACCAGTGTTTCGCCCGTTTGCAGAATAAAAACAATAGCCAGACAACCAGCTACAAGGTTCAGTAGGGTGAATAAGTTAGGAATCTGCTTCATTGGGTTAGTGTGATGTGAAAATTTTGAATTGTGAAATTGAAATCAGCGCTTGCGTTGATATTATGCCAACCTGTTTTGCGACAATGCTTCCTTTAACGATGTAAGTCATTTACAAATTATGCCATCGCTACATTTTCACATTTGCACATCGGCTGATTACTTCATCAGCCGCTCTATCTCCTCTGCCGTAATGGGAATCTTTGCCATCAAATCCTTATTGCCGGTTTTGGTGATCCACACATTGTTTTCAATGCGCACGCCGATCTGTTCTTCTTCAATATAAATGCCCGGTTCCACCGTAAGCAGCATGCCGGGTTGCAGCGGTTCGGTGCGGGTACCAAGATCATGCACATCTATACCGAGGTGGTGCGATATGCCATGATACAGGTATTTCCGGTAAGCACGATTATCAGGGTCTTCGTTCTTTACATCCGATTTGCTGATCAATCCCAGTTTCTGAAATACTTTCGTGGCTTCGTCCCCTACTTTATCGGTATACTTCAGAATGGTTATGCCGGGCTTCAGCAGACTCTTGGCGTAATTGTGCAGATGCAGACAGGCATTGTAAATATCTTTCTGCCGTTTGGTAAACTTTCCGTTTACGGGCACCGTGCGCGTAAGATCGGCGCAGTAACCGCCATATTCCGCCCCAAAATCCATCAGCACCAGTTCACCGTCCTTACATTCCTGGTTGTTGAACACATAATGCAGGGTGCGGGCGCGGTCGCCGCTGGCGATAATACTGTTATAGGCAGGACCGGTAGCGCGCTGGCTCAAAAACGAATGCCATATCTCCGCTTCAATTTCATATTCCATCACCCCGGGTTTGATGAATTTCAGCAGGCGTAAGAAGGTGTTGTGCGTAATATCAATGGCCTGTTGCATTACGGCCACTTCTTTGGGCGTTTTAATAGCCCGCAGTTCGCGCATGATCTTCGCACTGCGCCGGTATTGATGGGCGGGATAACGGTATTTCATTTCTTCCGCATAACGGTAATCCCTGACCGGAATCCAGTTAGCCTTGCGGTCGTTTTCGTTGGTGTTGAGATAGATGGTATCTGCCAGGTGAATCCAGGTTTGCAGCGGCGCTTCTATGGCATCCAGCCATACGATTGTCTGAACGCCGGATATCTTGCGCGCTTCATCGGCACGCAGACGGCGTCCGTCCCATTTTTCCTTCAGTTCATTGGGCCTCACCAGCACCAGCACTTCGCGGTATTTGGGATCGGGATTGCCGGGAAAAAGAATCAGCATACTGTCTTCCTGCACAATGCCCGTGAGCCAGTACAGATCCGAGTTTTGTTTGAACCGGTGCAGGGCGTCACCGTTCGTGGGCAATTCATCGTTGCTGTTGAAGATGGCAATGGAGTGCTTTTCCATCCGTTGCGCAAAACGCTTCCGGTTCTGAATAAAAATATCGGGGTCGAGCGGTAAATACTTCATAGAGGCGTGCAAAATAGCGAATTAGCGAATGAGAAAATTGGCAAATGTGAAAATGTGAATAGGAATGGTTAATGGCCAGTCATAAGATTATGCCGGGAACTACTTATTTCGCGTGGCCGGTTGCCGGTGTACACCTGGGGTCATTTTGACAGTAGCCATTGACAGATTACGAAAACCCCGATTTTGATCAATTAACAGAGAATTGCAAGGTTTTGAAAAAATTGATTGTATGGAAAATCTGTATTAAGTTTGCTATTACGAACATTTGTTAGTTAACAATATTTCAAAATACTTTGCGTTTTATTAGATTTTGTCTAATAAACGCCTGAAATGCGGCTTTGTATTAGATATTATTAAATTCTACTTTTGTCTCCTCACATAAAATATACCGCTTGTTATGTCAGTATCAATCCTTACGGAACCGAAAGACGCGTTGAAAAAGTTTGGCCTGCATGGCCAGAATATCATTCACTACCAGCTCAGTCCTGAGGAGTTGGTGCAGCATTCGCTGCGCCTGGAAGAAGGTGAACTGAATCATACCGGCGCCCTCGTGATCAGGACGGGCGAATTCACCGGTCGCAGTCCGAAAGACAAATTCACTGTCAGAGATGAGGTTACGGAAAAAGCCATCCACTGGAATGAGTTTAATCTTCCCATTGAAGAATCTTACTTCCACCTCATACAAAAAAAGATTACCGACTACCTGAACAACTGTCCGGAGTTGTGGGTACGCGATGCTGCCGCCTGCGCCGACCCCCGGTACAGGCTCCGCATCAGGATCGTCAATGAAAAACCAGCAAACAACCTGTTTGTGTATAACATGTTCCTCCGCCCGCAGGAAGAGGAACTGGAAAACTTCCGGCCCGACTGGCATATCCTTTCGGCTCCCGGCCTTCACCTTGATCCCAAAGAGTGTGGTACCCGCCAGCACAATGCAGTAGTGGTAAGCTTCAGGCACCGCACCATTCTCATTGCCGGCACCGGTTACACCGGGGAAATCAAGAAAGGCATCTTCTCTGTACTGAACTTCCTGCTGCCGGAAGAAAAAGGCGTACTGCCCATGCACTGTTCAGCCAATATTGGCAAGGCAGGCGATACGGCTTTGTACTTCGGGCTCAGCGGTACCGGAAAAACTACCTTGAGCGCCAACCATTCGCGCATGCTGATCGGCGACGATGAACACGGATGGACAAACGAAGGCATTTTCAATTTTGAAGGCGGCTGCTATGCCAAGTGTATTGATCTTACCGAAGAAAAAGAACCGCAGATCTACCAGGCTATCAAACCCGGCGCGCTGGTTGAAAACACTACGTTCTTCCCCGGCACCAACACCATTGATTTTTCCAGCCGGGCCATTACAGAAAATACCCGTGTTTCCTACCCGCTTGATTATATCGGCAACAGCATTGAACCGGCGGTAGGTGGTATTCCGCACAATATCTTCTTCCTGACCTGTGATGCCTACGGTGTATTACCGCCCATTGCACGGCTCACGCCGGCACAGGCCATGTACCAGTTCATCTCAGGGTATACCGCCAAGGTGGCCGGTACAGAAACGGGCATCACGGAACCAAAATCCACCTTCAGTGCCTGCTTTGGCGCTCCCTTCCTTCCCCTGCATCCCGGCCGCTATGCAGCAATGCTGGGTGAAAAACTGAAGAAACATGATGTGAAAGTATGGCTGGTGAATACAGGCTGGACGGGTGGTCCTTATGGCGTTGGACACCGTATGAAATTAGGTTTCACCCGCGCCATGATTGAAAGCGCCCTGAATGGTCATCTTGATAAGGTAGATTACGATATGCATCCTGTTTTTGGCATCGCCATGCCGCTCAGTTGTCCGGATGTTCCTGCAGAATTGCTGAACCCGCGGAATACCTGGGCCGACAAGGAAGCTTACGATAAAGCCGCACTTTCACTGGCGCAACAATTTGCCCGCAACTTTGAAAAGTATGCTGCCGGTGTACCGGCCGAAGTGCGGGAAGCGGGACCAAAAATATAGTTGAGCTTTTTTCATAAAGTTTCGGTTATTTTTTTGATATTAGTCCCCGCTTAATTAAAACTACGGCCTCAACGATTACTGCCATAAAAGAGGTTGTCTCCCGGAGACAGCCTCTTTGTGCGTTTATAAAGTACCTCACCTTTGTATAACTTTATGAATTCATTTACGAATTTTGAATGAAATTGGTTTCAGGCCTGTTCAACTTTTCATCACTATGGTATCGCATCTGATTGTACTATTATTGACGGCATTGGTAGCGCAACAAGACAACCACCTTATCCCGTGGAGTGCTTCACGCAAACTCACCTGGGACGATTTCCGCGGCCCGGTAGACCCTGCTTCCAAAAATGCAGCACTTACCAGCAGCGCCATCAATATTGAATTTGGTTACGACGACAAAGGACTGGAGTATACCATCACCTGTTCATTCAACAAACAAAAATCGTGGGTGCGTATCCGTAATAACGATGTACTGGCCCATGAACAGGGACATTTTGATCTGGCCGAAGTGCATGCGCGCAAGTTGCATAAGGCCATGAAGGAATACAAATTCAATCCCAAATCTGTGGGTGATGACGTCAACCGCATCTACGATTCCATTATGAAACAGCATCACCAGACCCAGCACCAATACGACCAGGAAACTGACTACAGCCGCAACCGGCCCAAACAATCAGAATGGGAGAAAAAAATTGCCGGTGAACTGAAAAGCCTGCAGGCGTATGCAGACTACGGAAAGTAAATCCTAAAAAAGCCCGTACAATTCCGTATCAATCCTGCGGATCACTTCTCCCAGGTGCTCATCGTTTTCGGGGAATTTGTTCTTATCAATATCAATCACCAGCAGGGGGCCTTCTTTATAACCCTCAATCCACTTGTTGTAGTAATCGTTCAGCCTTTTCAGGTAATCGAGGCGGATATTCTCTTCATATTCGCGGCCACGTTTCTGTATCTGGGCCACCAGTGTGGGCACCGACGCTTTGAGATAGATCATCAGGTCGGGCGGCTGCACCATGGTTTTCAGCGTCTGGAAAAAATTGAAGAAGTTGTCAAAATCGCGTTTGCTCATCAGGCCCATCTCGTGCAGGTTGGGCGCAAATATGTGCGCATCTTCATATATAGTGCGGTCCTGTATAACGGTTTCGGTACCACGCTGAATTTCCAGCAACTGGTTCAACCGGTTATGCAAAAAATAAATTTGCAGGTTAAAACTCCAGCGCGGCATGTCTTCATAAAAATCAAACAGGTACGGGTTCTGGTCTACGTCTTCAAACTGGGGAATCCAGCGGTAGTGTTTGCTGAGCAATTCCGTTAAGGTGGTTTTACCGGCGCCAATATTCCCCGCTACGGCAATATGTTTAGGTTTTCTGTTCTTTGCCATTTTTTTATAGAGTTCAAGATCCTGGTTTGATGTAGTGGTAATAGGTCAGGCCGGGGGATGGGTATACCCGTCCGGTCATTTAAGATATAGATTCTTTCTTATTTGCAAATGGGTATTATTACAGAAATTTAATAATATATCAGACCCATTGCTGCCCGCACCACTTCCATGGTGGCTTCGGCGCTTTTCCTTGCCTTGGCTGCGCCCTGCTCCATGATTTCCTTCAGGTATTTGTCATCATGCTGAATCGCTTCGGCCTTTTCACGGATCGGCGCAATAAATTTCACCATATCCTCCGCCAGTTGCTTTTTCATATCGCCATAGCGGATGGTGCATTTGTTGAAATCTTCCTCAAACTTGTTTACCGTATCGGCACTGCTCACCAGCCGCATCAGCAAAAA
>Ga0164243_10007383_pt1 | contig 16422 bp, 12 predicted proteins | sample OricompcompostOP_FD_108781 | JGI IMG/M metagenome (GOLD analysis project Ga0164243, IMG submission 108781) | Organic Plus compost microbial communities from Emeryville, California, USA - Original compost - Organic plus compost (OP) | ecosystem: Engineered > Solid waste > Mixed feedstock >...
CGCGAGGACGCGAGGACGCGAGGACGCGAGGACGCGAGGACGCGAGGACGCGAGGACGCGAGGACGCGAGGACGCGAGGACGCGAGGACGCGAGGACGCGAGGACGCGAGGACGCGAGGACGGGGCCTGCAGAGCGTGGGCCGCGGGCTGCGAGACCACGGGATGCAGCGCGCGCGGGGGCGTCGCCTGGGCCGGCGGGACGTGCGGGGACGCTGGAGGACGCTGAGCGACGCCAGAGGACGCCGTCACCTGATGACGACGGCCGCGATGATCCCCTGAAGCAGCGTCGCGGTCGCAGCGTGCCCGGTGCCGCGTACGGTCGCCAGTTCGTCGGTGTACTCGAAGCGGGTCATCGCGCAGAGGGTGGCGGTCGCCTCGGGTGGGGTGAGGCCGGGGCGGAGACGGTCGGCGGCGGCGAGGCGGCGGGTGCACTGCCGGATCTGGTCGTGGCGCCAGGACTCGCGTTGCTCGATCACCGGGGCGACCTCCGGGTCGACGGCGGCGAGGCCGATCAGGCGGCGCATCAGCGGGGGGTCCTCGGACCACAGGCCGCAGAGTGCGGTGACCAGGGCGTTCAGTGCGTCGGCGGGGTCGTCGGCGGCCAGCGCCTCCTGGGCGCGGGCCACGACCTGGGAACGTTGTGCGAGCCGCTCGGCCAGGCCGGCCAGGAGGCCGGCCTTGTTGCCGAAGTGGCGGTACACGGTCACGCGGGTGATCCCGGCCGCCGCGGCCACGGCTTCCAGGCCGGCGCCGTGGTAGCCGTGCGCGATCACGGCGTCCCGGGCGGCGTCCAGGATGCGGTCGCGGGTGTCCCGAGGTGCGCTCACCCGGTCGATGATACAAGCTGTATCATTGTTACATGGTGTATCACTCGGGCGAGGTCGCCCTCATCACCGGAGCGAACCGGGGGATCGGCAGAGAGGTCGCCGGTCAGCTGGCCCGGCGCGGTTACGCCGTCGTGGTCGGCAGCCGCGACGCCGGCGCGGGCGAGCGGGTCGCGGACGACATCCACGCCGCCGGCGGGACCGCCCACGCGGTGGCCCTCGACGTCACCGACGCGGCCGGCCGTAACGCGGCCCTGGCCCAGGTCGCCGGGCGCTTCGGCCGCCTCGACGTGCTCGTGAACAACGCCGGCCGGATCATCGAGGCCGGCGCGCTTGACACCACCGAGGACGTCCTCGCCGCCGTCTTCGCCACGAACGTCAACGGCGCCGCCGAGATGATCCGCGCCGCCATGCCGCTGCTGAAGCGGGCGGACCGGCCGCGCATCGTCAACGTGTCCAGCACCACCGGGTCGCTGGCGCTGACCGCGTCGGGGCGCGACTTCGGCGGCAACGCGGGCGAGCGTACGGCGTACTCCACGTCGAAGGCCGCGCTGAACATGCTCACCCTCCAGTACGCGCACGCGTTCGCCCAGGACCCGGAGCTGCGGCACATCCGCGTCAACGCGGTCACCCCCGGCTACACCGCGACCGACATGAACCACGGGCGGGGCACCCGCACCGTCGAGGAGGGCGCCCGCGCCATCGTCGCCCTCGCCACCACCACCGATGACGCCTCCGGCCGGTTCGTCAACGACGACGGGGACGTCCCCTGGTAACCGGTCCGCCGAGCCGGACGGGCGGCGGCGCGGCGCGGAAATCGGTTGACGGCCGTGTGCCGCGGCGGGTCTGATCGGCCGGTGGTCAAGATGCACGCCGGTCAGGCCGACATCGACGCCGGGCTGGTCCGCCGGCTGGTGCGCGGGCGGTTCCCGGAGTGGGCGGAACTGCCCGTGGAGCCGCTCGTGTCCGGGGGGACGGTCAACGCGGTGTACCGGCTCGGTGATGACCTGACCGTACGGTTGCCGCTCACCGAAGGCGGCGTCGCGGATCAGGACTGGGAAGAGCGGTGGCTGCCGCGGCTGGCGCCGGGGCTGCCCGTCGCGATCCCGTCGGTGGCCGGGCGGGGTGAGCCGGCCGAGGGGTACCCGTGGCCGTGGTCGGTGCACCGGTGGCTTCCGGGGACCTGCCCGGTCGAGGGCCGGGTCGCCGACGCCGACGGCCTGGCGCGCGACCTCGCGGCCTTCGTTACGGCGCTGCGGGCGATCGACACGGACGGTGCGCCCGCGGCGTACCGGGGGGTTCCGCTGGCGACCGTGGACGCCGAGACGCGCGCCGCGATCGACGCGCTGCGCCGTACCGACGAGCCCGTCGACGCCGACGCGGCCACCGCGGTCTGGAAGGAGTCGCTCGCCGCCGCGTCCTGGACCGGCCCGCCCCGCTGGGTGCACTCCGACCTGATGCCCAGCAACCTGCTCGTCGCGGACGGCCGGCTGACCGGCGTCCTCGACTTCGCCACCGCCGGCGTCGGCGACCCCGCCTGCGACCTGATCGTCGCCTGGAACCTGCTGCCGCCCGCGGCCCGCGACGTCTTCCGCGCCGCCGTGGCCGTCGACGACGCGACCTGGCTGCGCGGCCGCGGCTGGGCGCTGTCCATGGCGCTCATCCAGCTGCCGTACTACCGCCGCACCAACCCGGTGATCTCCGCCAACGCCCGCCACGTCATCGGCGCGGTGCTGTCCGCGTAGTGGCGGGCGGGCGGCGCGCTAGTTCGTACTGTTGCTGGCGTCGTTGCCGCCGAGGCCGGAGGGGCCGACCGTCGGGGAGACGTTGTGGCTGCCCCACGGGGGCGACGACGACGTCGGGCTCTCCGACGGCGAGGAGTCGGTCGGGCTCGGGCTGGGGCTCGACGGGGACTCGGTCGGCGTGCGCGAGCGGTCCGACGGGCTCCGGGAACCGCTGCTGGGGGCGCTCGACCAGGCGCGGGCGCGGCCGTCCTTCGAGTGGTTCTTCTTGTGGCCCTTGCCGTTCGCGCCGGTCGTCGTCGGCGTCGGCGTGGCGACCGCGCCGGGCACCTCCGGCGAGGTGGTCGGGGACGGGGTGCCGGTGCCCGTGCTGGGCGAGCTCGACGACGACCGGGGGTGGTGCTCGTCACTGAACGGCGTCATCGGCAGTACGGCGGCCGACGAGCTGAACACGAAGCCGCTGAGCAGCATGACCGACAGCGCGGCGGCGCCGGCCAGCACGCCGCGCTGGCCGGGACGCGGCGCGGTGAACGCGCGCGTCAGCGGGCGCGGCTCGGCGGGGCGGCGGCGGCCGCGGCGCTGCACGGGGCGGTGCGAGCCGGTCGTACGCCGGTGCAGGCCGGCGGACTCGCCGGTGCCGCGGACCGTACGGCCGGTGCCGTGGCGGCCGTGCATGCGGCCGCGTACCCGGTCGCTCATCTGCGCCAGCTCGGCCATGCTGGCCGGGCGCTGCTCCGGGTCCTTGGCCAGCGCGCGCCACACCAGCGCGGCGGCCTCCGGCGGCACGTGCTCGGGCAGCGCCGCCGGGTGGTCGTGGATGTGCGCGAACGCGACCTCGGCGGGCATCGACGCGGTGAACGGCGGCTCACCGGCCAGGCACTCGTACGCGACCACGCCGAGGGAGTAGATGTCGGTCGCGACGGTGAGCTCGAGCCCCTGCGCCTGCTCGGGCGAGAGGTACAGCGCGGTGCCGACGATCATGCCGGGCTGGGTCATGGTGTCCGCGTCGAGCACCCGCGCGGTGCCGAAGTCGGTGACCTTGGCGACGCCGTCCGGGCTGACGATGAGGTTCGCGGGCTTGATGTCCCGGTGGATGACGCCGGCGTCGTGCGCGACCTGGATGGCCCGCGCCACCTGGCCGACGATCTCCATGGTGCGCCGGACGTCCAGCGGTCCGCGGTCGAGGATCGTCGCCAGCGACTCGCCGGAGAGGAACTCCATGACGAGGTACGCGAGGTCGTCGTGCTCGCCGTAGTCGTGCACCCGTGCGATGCCCGGGTGGGAGAGCATCATCGCGTGCCGCGCCTCGCCCCGGAACCGCGTGCGGATCTCGGAGTCGAGGGTGTAGCGGCGCTTGAGGATCTTGATGGCGACCCGGTGGTCGAGAAGCTCGTCCGTGGCCTTCCAGACCTCGCCGGTGCTGCCGACCGCCACGAGCTCGGCAAGCCGGTACCGACCGTCGAGCAGCGTCTGGGGCGCGATGCGCTGGGCCTCGCTCTCCTCAGGCACGGGCGGCTCCGGTATGTCGTGGTCGGGAGGTCGAATGCGATTCAGTACGACGATCGGGGGTTTTCGTGTGTTCCATGATGCCTGTGAGCCGTGGGTGCAGCCAACCGCACCGATCCAACAATGCGCGGTACGTTGGTTATTTCCGGGGATTCCCGCTCTATGGCAAAGATCTGCGGGCGCGGGGGTCTGATTTCCGTACCGGCCTACCCTGGCAATCCCGGTGTCGGCGGGGCAACCCTTTTCGCCCAGTCATCACTCTGCGTACGTGTGCACGTCGCCTGATCCGGTCAGAACGTGAATCCGGTCACCCGACGCGAACAAACAGATTCTCGGCGTCATCGTTTCGGCTGAAAGAATGCACCTCATGCATGAGGACGAACCGCGACAGCATCACTATGAGTTCGCGCATGTGGTGCTGCGGGCGATCGTGTTCCGGGCCGGGCGGCTGATGCTCGACCTGGCCGCCAACGGCGGTCTCACGGCGCTCGTCCACGAGTCCTGGGACCGCGTCGGCGAGGGCCTGCCGCCCGAACGCCGGCTGCCGTCCGACGGGCTGCGCGGCGAGCGGATCGACACGCCCGACCTGTCCGCCGCGGTGATCGTCCTGCCGCCCGCCGAGCACGTCGCCGAGGCGCACCTGGTCGCGCTGGTCCCCGGGCCCGCCGACGCGGAGCGCATCGACTTCTTCACGCTCGAGTACGCCCTGACGCCCGAGGGCACGCCCACCACGGCGCTCGGCCACTGGACCCGTGACGGACGTCACCTCAACCTCGGCGACGGCCCCGAAGCCGAGCCGCGGCCCTTCCTCGACGCCCTCGCCCGCGTCTACGCGATCGGTGGTTGACCAGGACGTCTGCATGAATTCCCGGGTCCGCGACGATAGCGTTTGACCGATGCCGAATCCGTCCCTACTGCCGACGCTCACCACGCCGCCCCCGCAGACGGGGCCGGTGGCGGGCCGTACGGCACCGCTGGCCGCGGTCCCCGACCCCGCGCCGGGCGCCGAGAGCACCGACCTGATCGAGCGGGTCCTGGGCCGGTGGCGGGTCGGTACGCCGCTGGACGCCCGCACGCTCACGTCCGGGCTGATGAACCTGAACTGGCGGGTCGAGACGGACCGGGGCACGTACGCGCTCAAACGGGTCAGCGACGTGGACCGCCGTACGCTGCGCGCCCAGCACCGGGTGGTGGCGGCGCTGGCCGACGCCGGCATCCCCGTACCGGTGCCGCTGCGCACCCGCCGCGGCGGCACGCACGCCGTCCTCGACGGCGACCGGTACGTCCTGCACCCCTGGGTCGCCGGACGGCACCGCGGTGGCCTGGACCTCAGCCCCGGCGAGTGCGTGGCGCTGGGCCGCCGGCTCGCCGAGCTGCACGCCACGCTGGCCCGGCTGATGCCCCCGGTGCAGCAGAGCTGTTACGTACCGACGCCGCGCGCCGAGGACTCCCTGATCACCATCGAGCGGCTGCTCGAGGTGGCCCGTACGCGCGAGGACCGCGACTCCTTCGACGACCTCGTGGAGCGGCGGCTGCTGGAGCGCGGTGTGCTGCTCAGCCGGCTGTCCGGCCACCGCCCGCCCGAGGCCGACGCGATGGACACCGGCTACGTCCACGGCGACTTCCACTCGCTGAACCTGCTGTTCGACGACGCCGGCGAGCTGGCCGCCATCCTCGACTGGGACCGGCTCGCCGTCGGCACGTACGCCGGCGAGGTCGTCCGCGCCGGCGTCCTGCTGTTCGCCCACCGCGACGGCCACGGCCTGGACCTCGACCGCATCGCCGCCTTCGTCACCGGCTACCGCTCCACCGGTGAGCTCGACGCCTTCCAGCTCCGCTCCGCCGCGTACCGCATGTGGTGGGAGCGCGCGAACGACTTCTGGATGCTCGACTGGCGCTACCAACGCGACGACGTCCCCTGCGGCCGCCTCTTCCCGGCCGCTGCCGCCCTCGTCGCCTGGTGGACCGACAACCTCGCCGACGTAACCGACGCCTTCGCCACGGGCTGACGGGTCAGCGGGCGAACGACCGCAGCCTCCCGGCGATCTCGTCCAATTCCGCGAGCGAGCCGTCGGCGATGCCGATGACCAGGTCGTACGCCGGGTCGTCGGCGGTGTCGATGACGAAGCCGTTGAGCTCGACGAACACCACCGTGGCCAGCCAGGTGAGCCGCTTGTTGCCGTCGACCAGTGGATGGTTGGTGGCCAGCGAGTGCGCCAGGGCGGCGGCCTTGGCGAACAGGCCGGGGTACGCCTCGCGGCCGAAGAAGGTCGTACTGGGCCGGTGCACCGCCGATTCGAGCAGGCCCAGGTCCCGGATCTCCGGTGGTGCGCCGGTCGCCAGCTCGGCGAGGTCGAGCGCCTGCTCCAGCGTCAGGAACCGGATCACCGGCCGAGCCGGTCGAGGACGGGCCGCCAGCGCTCGGCGGCGGCCACGCCGAGCCGGTGCACCTCGGCGTCGGCATGGCGGCGGGCGATGTACTCGCGCAGCGCCTCGCGCGCGACGTCCTGCATCGAGCGGTGCTGCGCCTCGGCCTCCGCGCGCAGCGCGTCGGCCTCCTCATCGGTCAGCCGCAGGTTCATGGCCATGCCACCGATGGTACCGATCTGGTACCGCGGGCCGCCGTACGCCCGGCGTAGCGTACGGAGAATGAGATTCTCGATTTCGATTCCGCAGATCGTGGCGGACGGGGCGTTCGACGCCGACGGCATGCGGGCGTATCTGGCGCGGGCCGAGGAGCTGGGGTTCGACGGGGCGTGGACCGTTGAGGGCGTGGTCAACACGATGCCGCAGCTCGCGCCGCTGGAGACGTTGACGTTCGCGGCGTCCTGTACCCAGCGGCTGCGGCTGGGGTGCGCGGTGTTCGTCAGCAGCCTGCACAGCCCGCTGCACCTGGCCAAGAGCGTCTCCTCGCTGGACCAGATCAGCCGGGGGCGGGTCGAGGTGGGGCTGGGCACCGGCGGGCCGCGGCAGTTCCCGGCGTTCGGGCTGTCCGCCGAGGGGTACGTCACCCGGTTCACCGAGGTGACCGAGGTCATGAAGGCGGTGTGGACGCAGGAGCGGGCCACCTATGACGGCCGCTTCTTCCAGCTCGACGGCGTGCCGATGGAGCCCAAGCCGTTCCAGAAGCCGCGGCCCCCGGTCTGGTACGGCGGCCACCACCCGAACGCGCTGCGCCGCGCGGTCCGGCATGCCGACGGGTTCTTCGGCGCCGGGTCGGCCACCACGGCGGCGTTCGCCGAGGAGGTCCGTACGGTACGGGAGGAGATGAAGGCCCAGGACCGGCCGGACTTCCGCATCGCCAAGCGCATCTACATCGCGGTGGACGACGACCCGGAGCGCGCCCGTACGCGCATGGCCGAGGCGCTGGTCCGGTACTACCGCTTCCAGAACCCGAACGCCGACAAGCTGATCGCGGTGGCGGTCACCGGCACCCCGGACGACTGCGTACGCGGCGTGCAGGAGGTGGCCGACGCGGGCGCCGAGATGATCCTGCTGAACCCGCTGTTCGACGACGCCGAGCAGATGGAGCGCCTCGCCGCGGAGGTCATGCCGCGGGTGGCGTGATCATCCGGTCTCGATGACGCAGGTCTTCTCGCGGGTGTTGGCGAGGACGGCGTCGTGGCCGTACCCGCTGTCCTTCGTGCCCTCGAACGGCAGGCCCGGGGGGATCTGGCGGTAGGTGTTCACCCAGATCAGTCCCGCGCGCAGGTCGCGCATCATGCGCTGCGCGCGGGACAGGTCGCGGGTCCACACGCCGGCGGCCAGGCCGTACGGGGAGTCGTTGGCGATCCGTACGGCGTCGTCGTCGGAGTCGAACGGGATGGCCACCGCGACCGGGCCGAAGATCTCCTCCTGGCAGATGCGCAGGCCGTTGTCGGTGGTCGTGTACAGCGTGGGCTCGACCCAGTAGCCGTCGCGGAAGCGGGAGCCCGGCGGGAACAGGTCCGGGCCGTGGCGGCCGCCGAAGACGCGGTGCGCGCCGCTGTCCTCGGCGAGCTTGAGGTACCCGGTGACCCGGGCGTACTGCTCGGCGGACACGATCGGGCCCATGCCGGTGGCCGGGTCCAGCGGGTCGCCGAGCGTGATGCCCGCGACGGCCGTCCGTACGCGCGCGATGACCTCGTCGAACACCGGCCGCTCGATGAGGATCCGGGAGCCGGCCACGCAGACCTGGCCCGCGTTGCCGGTGAAGATCGACTCCGTGGAGACGCCGGCGGCGGCCGCGTCGAGGTCGGCGTCGGCGAACACGATGTTCGGGGACTTGCCGCCGAGCTCGAAGGTGAGCTGCTTCAGCGCGTCCGCGCTGCCGCGGGTGATCAGCCGGGCGGTCTCCGTCGAGCCGGTCAGGCTGATGCGGGCGACGTCCGGATGCCGTACGAGCGCGTCGCCGGCCTCCTCGCCGAGCCCGGACACGATGTTCAGGGTGCCGGGCGGCAGGACCTCGGCCAGCATCTCGCCGAGCCGCAGGACGGACGCGGACGCCTGCTCGGCCGGCTTGACCACGACGGTGTTGCCGGCGGCGAGGGCGTGCGCGGCCTTGGCGCTGAACGTGGAGATCGGCGAGTTCCACGGGATGATCCCGACGACCACGCCGAACGGCTCGCGGCGGGTGAGGCCGAGCCGGTTCGGGCCGAGGATGACGGTGTCACCGCGTACGGCGTCCACGCAGGCGGACGCGGCGGCGCCCCACAGGTACGCCATGCCGGGCAGGTCCTTGCGGGCCGTCTCGGCGATGATGCGGCCGTTGTCGCGCGTCTCGATCTCGGCCAGCTCGACGGCATGCCGGGAGAACACGTCGGCGACCTTGCGCAGGTACCCGGCCCGGGCCATGGCGGGCAGCGCGGACCAGGCCGGGAAGGCGTCGCGGGCGGCCGCGACGGCGGCGTCCGCGTCGTCGGCCGTGGAGGCCGGGACGCGCGCCCACACCTCGCCGGTGGCCGGGTTCACCGAGTCGAGCATCCGCCCGCCGATCGGCGGGCGCGTCTCGCCGCCGATCAGGTTCGCGAAGACCTGCGGTTCCGTCATGGCCCCTATCGAAATACCAAGCGACCGCTTGGTCAAGGGCGCGGCGCAGGTCAGCCTGTGGATAACCGGCGTGTCATGTCGGTGCGGATCGGTAGAGTCCAGGCTCGTGGTGGAAACGCGGGACGAGACGGCGCGGCAGCCGGTCGAGGTCGACCGGCTGCGGCTTTACGCGTACCTGTCCGCTCGCGAGTGGCGGACGTACGTGGCGATCATGCGGCTGTTCACCTCAACGCTGCTGGCCGACCTGGGCGCCAACGAGGTGGCCGCCGCGCTGGCCGAGGCCGAGCGTGCGGGGGAGGTCGAGCCGGGCGAGTCGGCGATCGACACGGTCGTCGACCGGCTGCGGCAGCTCGCCGGGTGGGGGAACCTGCTGCCCGGGCGCCGCGAGCCCGCCGCCACCATCGCCGACTTCACCCGCAGCCGGGTGCGGTACCAGGTGGCCAAGCTCGCCGTCCGCGTGCAGCGCGAGGTCGACGACCTGCTCGCCGTCCCGGAGGGCGCCCGCGAGGTCAACCGCGAGCTGCTCCCCGCGATCGACCGCGGCCTGCGCGACATCCTGGCGTCCGTGGGCGACGCCAGCGTCGCCGAGCAGACCCGCGGCGCCGACTCCACCGCCGCCCGCCGGGCCCGCGAGCAGCTCAGCGAGCAGGTCACCACGATCTTCCTGCAGCACGCCGAGTTCACCGGCGCGGTACGCGACTTCTACGCCTACCTCGGCTCGGTGATCGCGCGGTACGACCTGGCCCCCACCGAGCTGGCCGGGTTCAAGAACATGCTGCTCAAGTACGTCGACCTGATCGTCGACGACGTGCTGCGGCACGCCGCGCCGATCGCCGCCAGCCTCACCGAGCTCGGCCGGGTGCGCGGCGAGCTGCTGCGGCTGCTCGGCCCGGCCGAGGCGCCCGGCATGTCCGTGGAGCGCCCGCCGGGGCGCGCGGAGGAGGACTGGATCGGCCTGGCCGACTGGTTCATCGGCCGCCCGGGCCGGCCCAGCGAGGTCGCCGCGCTGCGGGACGCCACCAGCCGGGCGATCACCGCGCTGCTGGCCAACGTGAAGCGGGTGACCAGCGCGGGCGTGGTCGACCCGGGGCGGCGCCGCGACCTGCTGAAGCTCGCCGGATGGTTCGCCGGCGCCGAGCCGGGGCGCGCGCACGCGCTGTACGCCGCGGCGTTCGGCCTGTATCCGGCGCGGCACCTGAGCATCCCGGCGGGCGACGAGCGGCTGCGCGCCGACACCCCGTGGCGGGACGGCGCGAAGGCTACGGTGGGAGTGAACGTACGGTCGCGCAGCGCGCAGGCCGCGCGCGGCCGCCCGGCCCGTATCGTCGACGACCCGCTGGGCGAGCGCGCCCTGGTCGCCGAGGCCGTCGCCCGCGAGCAGCAGCGCGCCGCCGCCGTCGCCGAGCTGGCCGCCGCCGCGCCCGCCCTGGACCGCGCCGACCTGTCCGCCGAGGCGCTCGACGTCCTGTGCGAGCTGCTGGGCCAGGCCACCGACGCCCGCGACCGCCCGGACGAGGCGGCCACCGCCAGCGATCCCGTCCACGGCCTGGGCCTCACCCTGCGCCCGTCCCCCGGTAACACCGCCCGCGTCGGCTCCCGCCTGGGCACCCTCGTCCTGGAGGACGCCGAACTGGTGCTGGATACCGGCAAGGCCGGAGCCCGGCCATGAGCGGGCTCGACGACGCGGGCCGGGCGTTCTCCGGCCTGGACAACATCGAGGCGGCGCAGGTCCGGCGGTGCGTCCGTGCCCTGCTCCGGCGGCCGCTGCTGGTCGCCGGGGGGTACGGCGACGACCTCCTGCCGATCGCCCGCCGGTACCGCACCCGCCTGCAGACGTTCTTCTCCGCGTACCTCGGCTACCGCCTGGTGGTCGACTCCCGGTTCGCCCGGCTCTACAAGACCGGGCCCGGCGAGGACAGCACGCGCGGTGTCAGCCAGCCGGGCGGCGCGCCGTTCACCCCGCGCGCGTACGCCTACCTGGCGCTCATCCTGGCCGTCCTCACCGGCGCCGGCCCGCAGCTCCTGCTGTCCGGCCTGGTCGCCGACGTCCGGTCCGCGGCGGTGGAGGCGGGCATCGAGGTCGGCGACGACCTGACCGAGCGGCGCGCGCTGGTCGCCGCGCTGCGCCGGCTGATCGCGCTCGGCGTGCTCAGCGAGACCGACGGCGCCGTCGCCCCCTGGGCGGAGGACACCACGGCCGAGGCGCTGATCACGGTGGACGTCGAGCTGCTGCGGCACATGGTCGCCGGCCCGCTCGCCCGCGCCGAGGACCCGGAGGACCTGCTCGAACTGGCCGCCGAGCCCGGCCCGGGCGGCGCCCGCCATGCCGTACGCCGCCGCGTCGCCGAGGACCCGGTCGTGCACTACGCCCGGCTGCCCGCCGGCGAGGCCGAGTGGCTGCGCGCCCACCTGCGCCGCGAGGCCGCGCTGCTGGAGGAGTACACGGGGCTGCGGATGGAGGCCCGCGCCGAGGGCGTCGTCGCGCTCGACGACGAGGAGCACCTGTCCGACCTGGTCTTCCCCGGGCCGAGCACGGTCGGCCGCATCGCCGTGCTCGCGCTGCCCGAGCTGGTCGCCGACCCCGACTCCCGTGACGCCGAGGGCCGCCATCTGGTCACGATGACGCGGCTGCGGCGGGTGTGCGGCAAGCTGGCCGAGCGTTATCCACAGGCCTGGTCGAAGGACGCGGTGGCCGACGACGAGGCGCTGGCCCGGCAGGTCGCCCGGCGCCTCGTGGTGGCCGGCCTGGGCCGCGTGGTCACCCCGGAGGACGGCGGTGACCTGCTGGTGCTGAGCCCGGCCGCGCACCGGTACGCCCCGGTGCCGGACGCCCGGGAGCCGGGGGAGGACGACGAGGCGGACGGTCCGGGCATCTCGCCGGACCAGGAGATGCTGTTCGACGAACTCGGGGCCGAGCCCGAGCGGGGGGAGCCATGACCGAGCTGGAGACGGACCGCTGGCGGTTGCATCGCGGCGGCATCCTGAACATCTGGCAGTACGCCAAGCAGGTCTTCGACCTGTCCGGCGGGCGCGGCATCTTCAAGGGCACGAACGGCTCCGGGAAGTCCCGCACGATGGAGCTGCTGCTGCCGCTGTGCCTCGACGGCGACCTGCGCCACGTCGGCTCCAAGGGGTTCGACACGGTGAGCGTCCGGCGGCTCATGCTTGAGGGGTATCCCGGCGGGCCGAACCGCATCGGGTACGCCTGGATCGAGCTGCGGCGGGTGACCGGCGGCCGCGAGGAGTTCCTGACCTGCGGCGTCGGCGTGAAGGCGGCCAAGTCCGCGAACGCCGTCACCGACTCCTGGCGGTTCGTCACGCCCGCCCGCATCGGCATCGACGCCGAGCTGGACGACGACGGCGTGCCGTACGGCCCCGGCCAGCTGCGTACGGTCCTCGGCGCCGAGCACGTGCAGGACTCCGAGCACGACTTCCAGACCCGCGTCGGCGAGCTGGTGTACGGCATCCGCGAGCGGCACCGGTACGCCGACCTGCTGCACCTCCAGCGGGTGCTGCGCAACCCCGATATCGGGCTGAAGGTCAACGAGGGGCAGCTCGAGCAGATCCTGTCCGACGCGCTGCCGCCGCTCGACCCGGACGTCCTGGCCCGTACGGCCGCGGGTCTGGACAACCTGGAGGGCGCGCGGGCCAACATCGTGCGGCTGCGCCGGGCGGACGAGGCGTTCACCGCGTTCCTGCCCGCGTACCGGGGTTACGTCATCGGCGTGCTCGACGGGCAGGGCGGCAAGGTGCGCGCCACCGGCGAGGAGCGCGACGAGGCGCGGCGGCGGCACGAGCGGGTGTCCGGCGAGCTGGCCGCGGCGCGCGAGCGGGTCACCGAGGCGGTGGCCGCGCGCGACGGCCTGGAGCGCTCCGCGGAGGAGCTGACCGGGCAGATCCACGAGATCGAGACCTCGCCGGCGTACGCCGAGATCCGCGATCTCCAGGACAAGGCGCGGCTGGTGGAGGCGCTGAAGGAGAAGGCCGTCGCGGCGCTGGGGTACGCCGAGTCGATGCGCGGCGCCGAGCGCGACGCGGTGACGCAGATCGTCCGGGGTGTGGGCGCGCTGTCCCGGGTGGCGGACACCACGGAGGGCGCGGCCGCGGACGCCGCCGCCGAGCTGCGCCGCGCGGGCCTCGACGGGGTGTTCGCGCCGGCGTCCGGCGGCCTGCCGGCGCCCGAGCCGCGGGTACGTACGGAGGCCGCGCTGGTCGACGTCGACGCGGCGCCCGCCGAGGTGGAGCGTACGGAGCCGCCCGCCGTCGACCTCGACCAGCTCCGTACGGCCGCCAAGCAGCAGGCCGAGCAGGCCGACTCGGCCCGCGAGGCCGCCGTCCAGCGCCGCGCCATGATCTCCGGCCTGCACGAGACCGCCCGCCGTCTCGACGACCACGCCGCCACCGTCGCGGGCCTGTCCACCCAGTCCGACAAGGCCCGCCAGTCCGAGGCCGCCGCCCGCGAACGGCACACGACCGCGCACACCCGCCTCCGCGAGGCGGCCGAGTCCTGGGCGGGGTCCGTAGCGGAGTGGGTGGAGAACGGCCCGCTCGACCCGACCGAGGCGGAGCTGCCGCGGGTCGACACCGGCGAGCTGGTGGCCGACCCGGACGTGGCCCGCGCGATCGAACGCGGCATGCTCGCCGCGCTGCGGCCCGCGCAGGAGGAGGCCGGGCGGGCCGTACTGCGCGCCGAGCAGGAGCTTGAGACGCTGCGGGCCGAGATCGCCGGGATCGAGCGCGAGCTGGCCGGGCTGCGCGAGGAGACCGACGTGGCGCCCGCGCGCAGCCCGTACGCCACGGCCGAGCGCGATGACGACGCGGGCGCGCCCTTCTACCGCCTGGTCGACTTCTCCGACGGCACCGCGGACGCCGACGCCGCCGGCCTGGAGGCCGCGCTGGAGGCGACCGGCCTGCTCAACGCCTGGGTCACCGCCGACGGCACCGCCACCGATCCGGACACCCGCGACGTCCTCGCCGTCGTCCCGCCGGACGCCGGGGCGGACGGCCGTACGCTCGCCGACGTCCTGCGCCCCGTCGGCGAGGGCCCGGTACCGGCCGAGGTCGTGGACCGGCTGCTCCGCTCCGTCGCCCTGGCCGACGAGCCCGCGGCCGCCGGAGGCCTGGCCGTCTCCCCGCACGGCCGGTGGCGGGCCGGGGTGCTGGCCGGGTCCTGGGGCAAGCCGGCCGCCGAGTTCGTCGGCGCCGGGGCCCGGGCCGCCGCCCGGGAGCGGCGCACCGCCGAGCTGAACACCCGCCTGGCCGACCTGAACCGCCGGGTCGCCACCGCCGAGGAGGACCTCCTCGCGCACCGCGAGACCCGTACCGAACTGGACCGCGCCCGGGAGGACTTCCCCGGCCACAGCGCGCTCGTCGAGGCGTACGCCTCGGCCGCCGCGCAGGAGCAGGCCGCCGGCACCGCCGCCGCCCAGGCCGACACGCTGGAGACCGAGTACGCCACCGCCCAGGCCGCGCACCAGGCCGAGCTGGCCGAGCACCGCCGTACCGCGGGCACGCTCGGCCTGCCCGCCGACGCCGCCGAGCTGGCCGACGCGCTGAACGCCGCCGGCCGCGCCGCCGACGCCCTGGACCGCCTCGGCCGCACGCTGCGCGGCCACTACGAGGGCGCGCTGACCGACCTGGCGGCCGGCATCGAGTCCTACGAGGAGGCCGCCGAGCACCGGGTGTCCGCCGAGCGCACGGCGGGCGCCGCGCGCGACGAGTACACCACGGCCGCGTACTCGCTGACCGCCCTGAAGGAGTCGCTGGGCACCGAGCCGGACCAGATGCAGCGCCGCCTCGACACGCTGCGCCGCGACCTGGCCGGCGTCCGCAAGCGGCTCCCGTCCGTACGGGAGAAGGTCACCGAAGGGGAGAAGAGCGCCGCGAAGCTGGAGGCCGAGCTGGCCGCCGCCAAGGAGGCCGACGACGCGAAGCACGCCGCGTTCTGCGACGCCGAGGACGTCTTCACCGACCTGCTGGCCGTACCCGGCGTGTGGGAGGCCGCCGCGGGGCCGGGCGAGCAGGTGCCGGAAGAACGCGACGCCGCCCTGGCGACGCTGGCCACGCTGGGGGCCGAGCACAAGGCGGTCGGCGAGGGCGCGGTGATCAACCGCCTGCAGGAGCTGCACGCCGCGCTGGCCGGCAGCCACGACGTGGTGACCGACAAGAACGAGGTGCCCGGCGCGCCCGGCGTGCTGACCGTCACCGTCAGCGACGAGGAGGGGCCGCGACCGGTCGCGGCGGCCGGGCGGCGTACGGCGCAGCGGCTGGCCGAGGCGGTCGAGCAGCTGAACATCCGGGAGGCGGCCGCGTTCGAGGAGTTCTTCCTCAAGGACGTCGCCGAGGAGCTGCGTCGGCAGATCGCCACCGCTCGTGATCTCACCCGGCGGATGAACGCGGTGCTGTCCGGCGTCCAGTCCAGTCAGGGCGTGCACGTCCAGCTGGAGTGGACGCCCGCGCCCGGGCTCGACGGCGCCACGCGTGACGCCTTGGCGCTGGTGGACAAGTCCTACGCGGTGCGCACACCGGAGGAGAACGACCGGCTGCGCCGCGCGCTGGCCGACCGCGTGGAGGCCGAGCGCGACGGCGACGCCACGCGGTACGCGGAGCTGCTGGCCCGGGCGCTGGACTACCGTACGTGGTACGCCTTCACCGTCCGCGTGCAGGACCAGGGGCCGGACGGCGCGGCCCGGTCCCGCCGGGTCAAGGAGCTGTCGTCCGGCGAGACCCGCCTGGTCTCCTACGTCACGCTCTTCGCCGCCGCGGCCGCCTTCTACGACGCACTGGCCTCCACCATCGAGGGCCCCCTGCGCCTGGTCCTGCTGGACGAGGCCTTCGAGCGCCTCGACGACCCCACAAAGGCCCGCCTCCTGGAAATGCTCGCCGACCTCAACATGGACTGGCTGGTCACCTGGCCCAAGGGTTGGGGCGTCTCCTCCAGAATCGCCCGCATGCACATCTACGACGTCCTCCACCGCAAGGGCTCCTGGGGCGTAGCCCACGCCCACTACATCTGGAACGGCGAAGAACTATCCCTGGACGGCGCCTAGCCGGGCCTCGCAACGCAATAGCCGCCCGCACCCAGCCCCGGCCAAGGCCCCGCTCCCACGCCTTCGCGCCACGCGTCCCGCACGTGGAATGGCCGCGCTCCTGCCCCCTGCGCGCGTCCTGCGCCCAGAGCCCTGCACGGCACGCACTCTGCGCTCCCGCGCTCCCGCGCTCCCGCGCTCCCGCGCTCCCGCGCTCCCGCGCTCCCGCGCTCCCGCGCTCCCGCGCTCCCGCGCTCCCGCGCTCCCGCGCTCCCGCGCTCCCGCGCTCCCGCG
>Ga0164243_10007384_pt1 | contig 16421 bp, 15 predicted proteins | sample OricompcompostOP_FD_108781 | JGI IMG/M metagenome (GOLD analysis project Ga0164243, IMG submission 108781) | Organic Plus compost microbial communities from Emeryville, California, USA - Original compost - Organic plus compost (OP) | ecosystem: Engineered > Solid waste > Mixed feedstock >...
CAGCAGCGCATGTACGGATTCCTGCATGCCTTGCTCCGCGCCAAGACAACGATGACTGGCGATCGCCGTGCGCACCCCCGCCGGCGCCAGGAAGGAAACGCCGACGGGTGCCGACAACGCGCGCAGCTCCAGCTGCATCGCTTCGGCGAGTCCCCACAGCGCGTGTTTGGTGCAGGAGTACGCGCTCAGCTGCGGCCGCGGCAGAAAGGACGACGTCGAGCCGGTGAAAACGATTTGCGCGGGCGCGTCATGCGCCAGCAGGCGCGGAATGAAAGCCGCGGCGGTGTGCCCGGCGCCCTTGAGATTGACATCGACGGTCAGCTCCCAGTCGGACGCGGCCTGCTGCCAGGAGGTGGCCGCACGCATCACCCCGGCATTGGCGAAGACCAGCGCCACCGAGGAGAAACGGGCAAAAGTGCGCGCGGCGAAGGCATCGAGCCGCTCCCGCTCGCGCACGTCCACGCCCAGCGCCAACACATCGGCACCGGTGGCGCGCACCTCCCGCGCCAGCGATTCGAGGGCGGCGGCGTCGGTATCCGCGAGCGCCAGATGCATGCCCTCGGCGGCGGCGCGCAGGGCGAGAGCGCGGCCGATGCCGCCCGCCGCGCCGGTGATGACGGCGGCGCGACCTTTCAATGCCAGTTCCATGTTCGTTTCCCGCATCGATGATGTGCGCTCAGATTTGCCGGTCGGGATTTTCCAGGCCGAGCAGGGTTGCGCCGAAATGCCGGCCGGAGACCTGGCTTTGATTCGAGACGTGCTGGCGCGCCGCGATCAGATCGGCATAAATGCGGCCGAAAGGATGACTCTCGAACAGGCCGCTGCCGCCCACGCATTTGAAAATGGCGGTGGCGCAATCGAGGCAGCGCTCCGCCACCGCCGCCGACTGATATTTGAACTGCGAGCGCAGCGCCAGCGGCGTCTCCTCGCCGCGGCGGGCGAAATATTCCATGCGCGAAAAATTGTGGTGCAGCGTCGTTTTCATTTCGTCGATGGCGGCTGTGGCCTGCGCGCAGGCCAGCTGCGCATCCGGATCGTGCGCGGTGGCGGCGCCGGTGGTGCCGATTCGCGCCGCGCCGTATTCGCGAAAGCCATCCAGCAGCGCCTGCAGCGCGCCGATGCAGCCATTGCTGACCACACGCCCGAACACCAGCGGAAATGAAAGGCGGTAGAGCCAGCCGCTGTTCACCGCCTGCCCGGGGCTGTGGCCGTCGTAGGCCGCGCCGAGGTGATGCACGCGATGATCCGGCACAAAGACGTCCTCCACCTCGATATCCTGGCTGCCGGTGCCCTTCAGGCCCAGCACGTGCCAGGTATCGACGATGCGATAATCCGCGCGCGGCAGCAGGAAGGTCAGGTAATCGCCGGCGGCGGGATCGCCCACCAGACCGCCGAGAAAAATCCAATCGGCGTGTTCACAGCCGCTGGAAAACTTCCAGCGGCCGCTGAAGCGAAAGCCGCCGTCGACCGGCGTCGCCCGGCCGGTCGGCATGTAGGTCGAGGCGATCAGCGCGTCGCGATCGTCGCCCCAGACATCGCGCGCCGCGCGATCGTCGAACAGCGCGAGCTGAAACGGATGCACGCCCAGCACACCGTAAACCCAGGCCGCGGACATATCACCTTCGGCCAGCGCCATCTGAATTTCGGCGAACACGCCGGGCGGCAGCTCATCGCCGCCCCAGCGCCGCGGTTGCAACACCCGCAACAAACCGGCCTCGCGCAGGGCCAGCATGCAGTCCGCCGACAAGCGCCGTTCGCGGCTGTGCTGCTGCGCCTGCCGACGCAACAGCGGCGCCAACTCGCGGGCGCGCGCCAACAACTCGCCCGCGCCGGGAATAGTGAGGATATGGCTGGTCACGATACCTCCCGCGCCGATTGCTTATGGTTTTTCGTCTGCGCCATTTACGAACCGCTATGCTAGCGCCCGGAAGAAAATACAACAATCGTTACATAAATTAAATTTTACTGCGAAAAATGATTGCCAAATGAGATTTTATTGGGCTTAATCGGCATTCTGTCGAGCGAAAGATTCGAATAAAAACCCCTGAGACTCGTTTTCCCGCGCCGCCGGGCCCTCGCTCAAGACATCGGCCAGCGCGAGGCAGAAGGCCAACGATGAACATTCGCGGACTGGGTTACGTGGTGATCGGCGCGCAAGACAGCGCGCCATGGCGCCGCTTTGCCACCGAAGTGCTCGGCATGATGTGTGCCGACGGCGCGGACGGCGCGTTGTATTTGAAAATGGATGAGCGTCAGCACCGGTATGTGATCGTGCCGGCGGCGCGCGACGGCTTGATCGCCAGCGCCTGGGAACTGGCTGACGCGCGGCAATTCGCCGCGGCCTGCGGCGCGCTCACCCAGGCCGGCATCGACTTCGAGCCGGGCAACGCGCGCGAGTGCGAATTGCGCAGGGTGCAGGCCTTCGTGCGCTGCCACGATCCCTCCGGCAACCAGCTCGAACTGTTCTGGGGCCCGATCTCGGATTTCGCGCGCTTCGTTTCACCGATCGGGGTTCCGGCCTTCGTGACCGGCGACATGGGCATGGGGCATGTGGTGCTGCCGGCGCCGCGGTTCGATGCGACGCGCGCGTTCTGGCTGGAAACGATGGGCTTCGGCGTTTCCGATTTCGTGAATTACGACATGGGCGCGGGCCAGAAGCCCGTGCGCATCCATTTCCTGCATTGCGACAATCCGCGCCAGCACAGCGTGGCCCTGGTCGAAATGCACAATCCCGCCGCCTGCGATCATCTGCTGGTGGAAGTGCCGAGCATCGACGAGGTCGGCCGCGCGCTGTATCGGGCCGAAGATCACGGCGTGCCCTTGCAGGTCACGCTCGGCCGCCACATCAACGACGACATGGTTTCCTTCTACATGTATTGCCCGGCGGGTTTCACCATTGAATACGGGGCCGGCGGCCGGCGCGTCGAGGACTGGAGCACGCACCCGGTTGTCGAGGCGACGCGCGGCAGCCACTGGGGCCATCGTTTCGTCCAGGGCGCGCGCCGCATCGACGATTGAACGCGCACAGCCTCTTCAGGAGACAGGCATCGATGAGCCAATCCACGCCGATTCCGATCGGCCGCTACCACACGCTGCGCGACGGCCTGCGCATCCACTTCACCGAAGTCGGAACGCCGCGCGCCGACCGGCCCAGCATTCTATGCCTGCACGGCGGCGGACCGGGCGCCAGCGGCTACAGCAATTACAAGAAGAACCTGCCGCATTTCGAGCGCTGCGGTTATCACGCGCTGGCGCCGGACCTGCCGGGTTTCGGTTTGTCCGACAAGCCCGACGACATCGATTACAGCTCGCGCCTGCATGTGTCGGCGATGCGCGAACTGATCGAAAGCCTCGGCGTGCAAACCGTCATCCCGCTCGGCAATTCGCTCGGCGGCAGCGTGGCGCTCGAATACACGCTGGCGTTTCCGCAATCCGTGCCGCGCCTGATTCTGATGGCGCCCGGCGGCCTGGTCGATCCGAAAACGTTCTGGGGGCAGACCGAGGGTGGACGCGCGGTGGCGCGGTTCGCCAACGAACGACCTGCCGGCATCGACGCGTTCCGTGACATGATGCGGCTGCTGGTGCGCGACGGGGCGATCATCGACGACGAACTGCTGGCCGAGCGCCATCCGATCGCGCTGAGTCAGCCCTCGCGTGTATTCACTTCCGTCAGCATCCAGCCCACCTGGGAGCGGCTGCACGAACTGCCTTGCCCGGTGTTGTGCTTCTGGGGAGCGCAGGACCGCTTCCTGCCGCCCGAGCAGGCGTTCGTGCTGTTGAAAAACAGCGCCCGCGCCAAGGTGGTGTTGTCCAATGGCGCGGGCCATTGGTACATGCTGGAACAGCCGGATGATTTCAACCGGGAAGTCATCGATTTCATTGCACACGGCGATTGATCGAACACGAGCAGAGGCGCTGCGCCGCGGCGCCAGGGCCGGGAGTGAATGCATGTCGGGAAAACTGCATGGCAGCGTTGCCATCGTCACCGGCGCGGGTCGCGGCATCGGCCGCGCCATCGCGCTGCGCTTCGCCGCCGAGGGCGCGACGGTGGTGATCGGTACGCGCAGCGCGAACGGCGGTGAACAGACCCTTGCCCGCATCACCGCCGCCGGCGGCAGGGCGGAACTGATCGTTTGCGACGTGGGCCGCCGCGACCAGGCCGTGGCGCTGGTGCGCGAAACCGAAGCGCGGCACGGCGCCATCGATATCCTGGTGCACAACGCCGGCGTATTTCCCTACGCATCGCTGCGCAACCTGACGGAACAGGATCTCGACGAGTCGCTCAACGTCAACCTCAAGGCCTGTTTCTGGCTGGCGCAGGCGGCACTGCCGGCGCTGACGCGATCCGCCGGCGGCCGCCTTTTGGTGACATCGTCGGTGTCGGGCAACCACGCCAACGCGCCGGGCTTGACGCATTACTCGGCCAGCAAGGCCGGCGTCACCGGCTTCGTGCGCAACCTGGCGCTGGAGCTGGCGCCACTGAACATCACCGTCAACGCGGTGGAACCGGGTTTCATTCTCACGGAGAGAAACCGCGACCCGGCCATGGCCGATCTGGTGCGCGCCACGCTGGAACAAATTCCGATGCGGCGCGGCGGCGAACCGGACGATATCGCGCAGCTGATGGTCTTCCTCGCCTCGCGCGAGGCTTCCTACATCACCGGCCAATCCATCGTGGTGGATGGCGGCCTGACGCTGGGAACCGTGTCGAGCATCAACGCGCAGATCGAAGGCTGAGCGCGCGCGGATAGAAAATCAATAACAATAAAAATGGCGCGGAGGAAATGGGCGCATGTCGCTAGACAGGGACACGAACAATCCACCGGTGTGGGACCGCGAGGTCGATGTGCTGGTGGTCGGCTCCGGCGCCGCCGGCCTCACCAGCGCCGTGGTGGCCGCGGCGCGCGGCGCGTCGGTTCTGGTGATCGAAAAAAGCGAGCTGTTCGGCGGCACTTCCGCCACTTCCGGCGGCGGCGTGTGGATTCCGTGCAGCCCCCTGGCCGCCGCGGCCGGCGCGCGGGACAGCGAAGCCGACGCGTTCCGCTACCTGCGCGCGCTGGCCGACGATCATGTCGAAGATGCGCGCATCCGCGCCTATATCGCCGGCGCGCCGGCGATGCTGCGCTGGATGACAGAACACACCGGGCTGCGTTTCGTCAGCATGGCCTACCCCGACTACCACCCGGAATTGGCCGGCGGCAAAACCGGCTGGCGCACGCATTTTCCGCAGGAGTTCGACGGCCGCACGCTCGGGCCGCTGGTCGATCTGATCCGGGAAGAATCCCCCGTGGCGAGCCTGTTCGGCCGGATCAACTGGAAAGTGTCAGAGACCTACAGCCTGTTGCTTCGCCCGCGCGGCTGGCAACGGCTGCTGGCCGCGATGTTGTGGCGCTACTACGGCGATATCGGCCAGCGCCTGCGCTGTTCGCGGCGGGATCGTTTCCTCACCCTGGGCAATGCCCTCATCGGGCGGCTGCTGGAGGCGGCGCAACAGTATGGCGTGTCGCTGCAACGCGACAGCGCGCTGCTCGAATTGCTGCGCGACGAATCCGCGACGCGAATCGCCGGCGCGCTGGTCGCGTGCGCGGGCAAACGGCTGCGCATCCGCGCGCGGCGGGCCGTGATGCTGGCCAGCGGCGGCTTCGAACGCGATGCGCGCATGCGCGCCGAACACCTGCCGCCGCTGGCCGCCGATCCCGGCAACAGCGGCTCGCAGCGCAACAATACCGGCGACGGTCTTCGCGCGGCACAGGCCGTCGGCGCCAAAGTTCTCAATATGGATTCCGCCTGGTGGGCGCCGGTATTCAGGATTCCCGGCGAAGAGCGCGGCCGTTTGTGCGCCGTGGAACGCGGTTTGCCGGGATGCATCATGGTCAACCGGGCCGGCCGGCGCTACATGAACGAAGCTGCGTCCTATCACATCGCCGCGCAGCGCATGATGGCGTGCGACCAACCGGGAGCCGGCACCGCCCCCTCCTACATCCTGTTCGACAGTCGTTACCGGCGCTGTTACCCCATGGGGCCGCTGCTGCCTCTGCTGCCCCTGTGGCTGCATTCGCGGGCCGTGCGCTCGACGGTTTTCAAGGCGGGCAGCTGGGAGGAGTTGGCGACGCGCACGCAATTGCCCGCATCGGCGCTGCGCGAGACCATCGAGCGCTTCAACGAAAACGCACGGGCCGGGCTCGATATCGAATTCCGGCGCGGTGTCAGTGAATTCGATCGCTATAGCGGAGACCCGAAGGTGACACCCAACCCGTCGCTGGCGCCGCTGGATCGACCGCCGTTTTACGCGATGCGCCTGCATATCGGCGATATCGGCACCAACGGCGGCCTGGCCACGGATGAACACGCGCGCGTGCTCGACGCTTCGGCAATTCCCATCCCTGGGTTGTACGCGGCGGGCAATACCACCGCGTCGGTCATGGGGCATACGTACCCCGGCGCCGGAGCGACCCTGGGACCGGCCATGACGTTCGGATTCCTGGCGGGATTGCATATGACCGGTGCTGAGCCGACCTGATCGCGCCCCGGGGCGGGCGATGATCCCGGAGCAATGTACGGACATGAACGGCGCTCGCGATCATTGGCGCATCGGCCTGCTGCCGACATCCGGTTCGTGTGCAGACCGGGTGGACAATCGGAAGCCGGTTGAAGCCCCACTGCTACCGGCCGCTCTACATGGGAATCGAGCGCAGGATACCGCGCATCAGCCGCCCTGCCCGCGGCCCTGGAGCGACAGCGTGTCGTCCGTGAGCCGCCACGACGCCCACACGCCGGCCAGCGCCAACGGCAGCGCGGTGGCGAACACCCAGGTGGCGACCGCCGCGGCGCTGGCGTCGGTCAGCCCGGCGTTGAACCCGACCAGATTGGCGCTGGCGCCGGCGATCGCCGCGCCGGTGGCGCCACCGGTCTGGCGCACGGCGATCAGCGCCGAGCTGCCGATCGCGCGATCCTCGTCGGACAGCGCCCCCATGACCCGGCGATTGGTCAGGCTGGATGAAAAACCAAAACCGGCACCCATCACCGCCGCCGCCGCGATGATCCAGGCCAAGGGCGCGGCGCGCATCGTCAGCAGCAAACCGGCGACACCGGCCAGCACGCAAACCGCGCCGCGCCGAATCCAGCGCCGCTCGGCATCGAGACCGGCGTCGGCCACCGCGAACGCGGCCAATGTCCACGCCAGCGCTTCGACGCCGATGACATAACCCGCCCACAACGGCGACAGGCCGTGCAGTTGTTGAAGAATCGCCGGGCCGTAGACCGACAGCCCCATGGAGGCCGCCGTCAACGCGAACAGGGCGAGATAGGCCGCGCCGCAGACGCTGCGCAGATCACCGGCGCGACGTGGCAACAGGCGCAGGCGCGAGCGCGCGTCGAGGCGCAGAACCAGCACCAGCGCGCCGAGCCCGGCCGCCACCAGAGTCAGCGCGATTGCCGGTACGGGAATCACATCGGCCAGCGCCACCGCCGTCACGCCGAGGCCGACCAGCGCCAGCTGCGGCCAGGGAATGCCGGTGGCAACCGCGGCGCGCGCCGTCTCCCGCCCTTGCAGCAGCCAGGGCGCGGCCGCCGCGAACAGCACCGCCTGCCCGGCGAACGCCCAGAACACCATGCGCCAGTTTCCGGCCTGCGCGAACAGACCGCCGAACAGCGGGCCGAGCACCGTGGCGATGCCCCACACCGCCGTCACCGATGCGAATACGCGCGCCAGGTGGCGCTCGGGAAACAACCAGGCGATGGCCACCATGGCGAAGCCGGAAATCCAGCCGCTGCCCACCCCCTGGATCAACCTTCCCGCCAGGAAGATTTCGATGCCGGGCGCCGCCGCGCTCAGCACACACCCCAGCGCGAACAGCAAACCGGCAAGGCAGGTGGCGGCGCGCAGCCCGAAGATTTCCGATAACCGTCCGGCGCTGGCGCTGGCCAGAATGCCGCCCACCATGAAACCGGCCACCGCCCAGCCGAAGTAGGCATAACCGCCGAGGTCGGCGCCGACGCTGGGCATGATGGTGGCGGTGACCAGGCTGTCGGCCGCGTTCATCCAGACACCCAGGCAGATCAAGGCGAATCGCGGCAAACGGCCGGCGCCGAGCAGGTCCGCCCAGCCCGCTTCGGATTTGGTTTGTTCCATCGTGATACTCACTGGTTGGACCTGGCTGGCGCAGCTCGACGTTCGCAAAGCCGCCGCCGTTTTTTAATCATGCGTCTCGATATGCGGTGCGCGCAGAGCACTGGTCTGCATGGGCTCACCGCGCATCGATAAAACCCGCCCGATGGCCGATTTTGCATAGGGAACGAACGCGCGCATCCGCTGCTGAAAAACCGCCGGGTTGTTCTCAACATCGCCCAGATACGCCGCCCGCGCCTCGCGCATCAGCGGTCGATGGGCAATCGGCAGACGGTCCATTGCCCAGGCGGCGGCGACATCCTTGGGTGCTATCCGCCCCGTCGACGCGCTGTACCAGATGCGGGCGAGCGCGAGTGCGACGTTGCGCTCGTCACCCGTCCAATCCGATTCCGAATTCCACTGGGCAAGGGTGTCGGACAGCGCCCGGTAAAAATCCCGCTCGGGCACCGGCTCGAAAAACGCGGCGGCGGATGATCCCAGCAAGGCGATGCTGTGTTGTCGCACCTTCGTCAGCAATATCGCGAGATCGTGATCGAAAACCGCGGGCTCGATCACGCCCGCGACAAGGTCGTCGCGCAGCCATTCACCGAATTGCAGTTGGCGCCGCGCCGGATAACGCCACGGGGCAATGTCGCCGCGCACGACAACGGTCACCTCCAGCGGCCGCCATGGGCCGCCGCTGCCCGGAGGCGCCGACACCGCCAACAGATCGCGCATCAACGCTCGCCGGGACGGTTCATCCGGTGCCGCACTCACCGTGACCAACAGGTCGATATCACTGTACGGCCTCAGGCCGCCATCGAGCGCGGACCCGAACACATGCATGGCCTGTAGCGTTTCGGCCAGATGACGTTCGATCAAGTCGCGCGCACGCGATACCTGATCGGTGATTTCGATGGGCAGGGCCTCCCGCAATCCGTTTTTCTCCCAGTTCCGGTTTGGGCAACGGCAGCCGCCGCTGCCGCGCGGCCGGTTAGGCCATATCCGATACATGTTACTAAGAGCCACGGAGCGGGCAAAGCCTTTTGGCGGAGCGGGGTTTCAAAGCGATTCAACCACAGCGCGAGGAGCTTCCGACCACAGCGCGGTTTCGATCGGAACACGGCCGATATCGGCGGCATTTGCGCAGAACGATTCATTATCGGCATGTGTTAGCCACAACACACTATCGCAAAACCGCGTTCTGTAGGCTCGGTTTGAACTTCATCAGAGCGCGCGCCTGTCGTGTCCAGATCGGCACAGCTGCGCTGAATTGCGCTCGCGGCCAGAGGAGTAAAGTTCATGTCTGACTACCAACCGGACAACGATTCCACCATGAGCACCGGCGCGCCGGCGGCGAGTGATCGCAATTCGCTGACGATCGGCCGGGACGGCCCCATCGTTTTGCATGACGTGCATTTTCTGGAGCAGATGGCGCATTTCAACCGCGAGAAAGTGCCGGAGCGCCAGCCCCACGCCAAGGGCGCCGGCGCCTTCGGCGTGTTCGAAACCACCGAAGATGTATCGAAATACACAAAGGCGGCTCTGTTCAGAAAGGGAACCACCACCGACATGCTGGCGCGTTTCTCCACCGTTGCCGGCGAGGCGGGCAGCCCGGATACCTGGCGCGACGTGCGCGGCTTTGCGTTGAAGTTTTATACCGGCGAAGGCAACTTCGATATCGTCGGCAACAACACGCCGGTGTTTTTCGTGCGCGACCCGATGAAGTTTCCCCACTTCATCCGCAGCCAGAAACGGCTGCCCGACTCGGGCCTGCGCGACAATCACATGCAGTGGGATTTCTGGACCGGCAGCCCGGAAAGCGCGCACCAGGTGACCTACCTGATGGGGGACCGGGGCCTGCCGCGCACCTGGCGCAACATGAACGGCTACGGTTCGCACACCTTCCTGTGGGTCAATGCGCGCAGGCAGAAATTCTGGGTCAAATATCACTTCCACACCGAGCAGGGCATGGCATTCTTCAGCAACGCGGAGGCGGCCGAAATGGCCGGCGCCGATGCGGATTTTCACCGCCGCGATCTGTTCGAGGCGATCGCGCGCGGCGATCACCCGCGCTGGACTCTGTTCGTGCAGATCATGCCCTACGACGATGCCAGGACCTACCGCATCAATCCCTTCGATCTGACGAAAACCTGGCCGCACGCGGATTATCCCCTGATCAAGGTCGGCGTCATGACGCTCAACCGCAACCCGGCGAATTTCTTCGCCGAGATCGAGCAGGCGGCGTTTTCGCCGGGCAATACGGTGCCGGGCACCGGCCTGTCGCCGGACAAGATGCTGTTGGCCCGCGCCTTCGCCTACAACGACGCGCAGCGCAATCGCATCGGCACCAACTTTCATCAGCTGCCGGTCAACCAGCCGAAGGTGCCGGTCAACACGTATCAGTTCGACGGCCACATGGCGTATGAGCACAGCGGCAATGCGCCGGTGTACGCGCCGAACAGCGGCGGTCGGCCGTGGGCGGATGAAACCGGCCCCATCGAAGAGGGCTGGCACGCCGATGGCGAAATGGTGCGCGAGGCCTACAGCCTGCGCGCCGACGATGACGATTTTTCGCAGCCGGGCACGCTGGTGCGCAAGGTGTTCGGCGACGGCGAACGCCAGCGCCTGGTCGATCAGGTGGCGGGCAGCCTGTTGACCGGGGTGCGCTCGCCGGTGCTGGAGCGCGCGTTCGATTATTGGAAGAAAATCGATGCCGATGTGGGCCGACGCATCGAAGAAAAAGTGCGCGCCGGCCGCGCCGAAAAACCCGCGGAGGGCATGGGGCAGCGTTGATGGTCAATCAACCGGGATTGCCCCTGAGCGCCGGGCCCGGGCCGAACATGCACTCGCCGCATGATGCCGTGAATTGCGGTCGAGTGCATTTCTTGACCGGCATGGGCGGATCATCGAACCGCTACACATCCAGCACTTTGGGCGGAATGGCCGGGTTGAGCGCCACATCGTGAGTCAGCATGTTGAGCGTCTGCGGTTGCAGCACGAATCGCCAGCCGCCGTTCCTGTAATAGAGAAAATTAAAGGCATTCGGTGCCGGAAACTGCTGGGCGGCGTCGCCGTAGTCCTCGAAACTGATAAAGGAAATCACCTCCTGTCCCTGCGCCTGGATCAGCCCATTGATATTCGCATCATCCGGGTGCTGATGATGGTAGATCCTTATCATGTTGGGCCCCAGGGGAGAACCGGTCACCACCAGCGCGCATCCGTTCATGGCCGCGGTGAATACGAATCTGCGCTGCGGGTTGTGCCGCGGAATATCAACGAAGCCCGGCAGGACGTTGCCCTGAACAAAAGGACACCAGTAGGCGGCAATCGGTTGGTCCCCATGCTGAACATTGCCCACCGGCGTCAATACGACTTGTTGCGCCTGCCCACCGCCCCGCAGGTCGAATGAGCCCTCCTTGGCAAGATTGAGCACCATGTTCTGCAACTGATTGGCGTGGTTCGCCTGGTTTTGCATGAACCAGGAGACGCCGTTGATGGCCCGATTCCTCACATACCACAGGGGATCGGTTCTAAAGATCAGGTTATGTCCGTTCATGGTTATCTTCTTCAGTTTTTCGATGGATGTCCCGGCGCAGGGCAGGCACAGAATGCGCTATCAGTCCGTCAAGCATTTTCATTGGCGGCAATTCCGCACCTTGTCATTGCCCTGTATTCATGCCCTTTGATGAGGGCGCGGTTGAAGCGTTCTATTCCTGGCGCGGCCGCAATGGAGCTGTTAGTGTAGGAGCACATTGAGGCGAGCGCGACTATCGAATACCACGCCGCTCAATCACCCGGCTGTGGAACCCCAACGAAAAACAGATGTGGATATCGAGAGATTCGAGGATGGCGACGGAAAAAAACGTGAAAGGCCCCGCTTCTTATTTTCCTTCCATTGAGAAGACATACGGTAAACCGATAAGCGACTGGCTTGCGATTCTGGATCAGATGAAGGTGGAGAAGCACATGGAGCGGGTTGCTCTGCTCAAGTCGGAATACGGGATGGGGCATGGGCACGCCAATGCGCTGGTTGCTTATCATCGGGCGCAGAACGCGAGCTAACAGCGCCTTCCATTTTCACCGAAGTTGTCATGGCCCGAACGATAGCAGGATGAGGCATCGAGTCGGACGGGCGTGAACATCGGGCTGTTTTTTCCACCCGGGAAAATAATAGCTTCCGTTCAATTCATTCATCCGATTTTGGCCCTCTTATCCGGGTCGATCCACGGCGCGCTGAATACCCTCGATCCGCGTGCCCCAGACCGGCGCGTGGAGGAAAGTCATTTACGCGAAGTTTTTCAACCGGATTAGTGTAATTGCACGATGCGCGAAGCCCGATCCTATCGGTAATCTCGCCGGGTGCCCGGCCCTGCTCTGCCGGCTTTTGGAGTTTACATGGCCACATTCATTCTCGTGCACGGTGGATTTTATGGCGCCTGGTGCTGGCACGGCACGAAGGCGTCTCTCGAGGCGGCCGGGCATCGCGTTGTCGCGCCCGACCTGCCGGGAATGGGCGATGACCCTACACCGCTGCGCGAAGTTTCGTTGCAGGGTTGGGCGTCGTTCATCGCCAACCTGATGCTGGCGCAAAACGAACCGGTGATACTGGTCGGGCACAGCCGCGGCGGTGTCGTGATCGGCGAAGCGGCGGAACTCGCCCCGGAGGCGGTGGCGGGTCTGATCTACGTATCGGCCGCCCTGTTGCCGCAGGGCGTGTCGCTGGTATCGGTGGTGCAGGCGAACGCGGTCACCGAGCACGTTCCGATCACGCCCACGCCCGATGGACTGGCCACCATCATCGAACCGGACGCGGCACAACATGCTTTTTTCAATTGCACGGAACCAGCCGTCGCCAGACGGGCGGTGGGCCGGTTGTGCCCCGATCCCTTCGAGCCGAATCTGGCGCCGATGACAGTGACCCGGGAGCGCTGGGGAAGATTGCCCCGTGCCTACATCCAATGCCTCCACGACAATGCATTTCCCATCGCGCTGCAACGCAGCATGGAGGCGGCATTGCCCTGCGAACCCGTCGTTCTGATGGAAACAGACCACTCCCCTTTTCTCTGTGCGCCGGAGGAATTCGTTCGCCACCTCGACGATATCGCCCGCCGCTTCAGCCGAGCACACGGGAGGAATGACGATGCCTGATCCGAAAATTTTCTCGACACCCTTTGCGGCGGTTTATCCGTTGTACGTTCAAAAAGCGGAACGGAAAAATCGCACGAAAGAAGAAGTCGATCAGATCATCTGCTGGCTGACCGGCTATGACCAGGCGGGGCTGCGACGGCAAATCGAACAGAAAAATGACTTTCAAACTTTTTTTGCCCAAGCCCCGGCCATTCATCCAGACAGCTCGCTTATCAAGGGCGTGGTGTGCGGGATTCGCGTAGAAGAGATCCAAGAGCCGCTGATGCAAAAAATACGCTATCTGGACAAGCTGATCGACGAGCTCGCAAAAGGCAAGACGATGGAGAAGATTCTGCGCCGATAGCTCGCGACCGCGCAGCGACGCTGATTTGACGGGGGGCTCGCAGGAACACCCATTTTCTGCAACAATCGCTTCGCCCCCCGGGACGGCAACGCTGCGGAGAATCAGCTCATGCACCACGACTCATCCAATCGCAATCCCATCCTTCTCAAACCCGGGGAAGGACGAAGCTATCCAATGGGGCCGATCCAGGCGGTCTTCAAGGCTGACGGAGATGAGTCCATGAACCGCTACTCGATCTCGGAGTGGTGGCTGGAGCCGAAGACAACGGGTCCCGGCGCCCACGCTCATGACGAGGACGATGTCTTCTACGTTCTTGCCGGAACCATGAGTTTTCTGATCGGCGAGTCATGGGTCGACGCCGCGGCGGGCTCGTTCGTTCTGGTTCCAGGCGGCGTGAAACACGACTTCGAGAACAGAGGCACGCTCCGGGCGGGAGTGCTCAATTTCTCCGCGCCCGGCGGGTTTGAACCACACATGCCGGGCATCCAGGACTGGTTCCGTGAGCATCCACCCGCCAGCACTGCCTCCTGACGATACGCGCTGCTGCGCGCGATGTTGATTCGAACCACTACACGACTTTCACGTAACCGAACTTCTCGGTGATCTCACCGGACTCGACCCGCATCACATCGACACCACGCACCGACTTATCGCCCATGCTATAGGTCCAGAGCTGCACCACGCGGTCCCCCGCGACAATCAATTCTTCGTAGGTGAATCCGCCCGACGAATCCGGATTCGCGAAACCGGGAGCCCAGGCGGCGCGCAGCGCAGCACGGCCGACGATTCGCGGCCCGTTATCACCGGCCCGGGCCGACTCGAAGACACAGCCCTCCGCTACCAGCGCCAGCACCGCGTCCAGATCGCGCGCATCCCACGCCTCGTTGAACGCGACCACGACATCACGCGGCGAAGTGATCGATGGGGATTTGTTCATACCATGAGCTCCGATAATACCGTTCCAAGAATGGCGATTCCCCGCTCGATTTCCTGTGTGTCCAGCTGTATGGGAGACAGGCGTATGTAGCGGCGCCCGTTGATATCCCCGGTGAACCACTCGCCGCCACGCACCGCCAGCCCCCGCTCGGTCAGTGTGCGCAGCGCGACATCGGCATCAATGCGATCGTTGAATCGAATCCAGAAAAAGAAGCCGCCCGCAGGCGTGCGGAAGCTGATCGAGTCGCCGCAATATTTTCGCAGCAACGCGGCGGTCAGATCGCGCTTGGCCGCATAGTGGCGGCGCAGCCTGGCCAGGTGCTGCTCGAGGAAGCCCGACCTCACGATGCGCTCCGCGGCGCGGGCCAGCAATTGACTGACGGCGAAATCCTGGCGCACCCGCGTTATCGCCGCGATCGCCGCCGGATCGCCGGCGACCCAGCCCAACCGCAGGCCGGGTGCGAGATATTTGCTGAAGCTGTCCGAGTGGATCACGTAACCGCCACGGTCGAGTGCGAACAGCGTGGGCGGAGGCGGACCGTCGTACCCGAAGTCGTAGTAGCAGTTGTCTTCGAGAATCATGATCTGTCGCCGCTGCGCCAGCTCGACCAGGGCCTGCCTGCGCTCGAGTGGCATGACCGTGCCGGTCGGCGCATGGAATGTCGGAATCGTATAGATCATCTTGGGCCGATAACCGTCGGCCTGAAGTTGGTCGAGTGTTTCTTCCAGGCGATCGATGAGCATGCCGTTCTCATCCATCGGCGTCGACCGGATCTCGGCTCCGGTGGCTTCCATGAAGCGCCGGGTATGTCGGTAGGTGGCGCTCTCAACGACGGCGCCGTCGCCCGGCGCGAGGAAGGCTTTGACAGCGAGCGCGAGCCCGTCGGTCGATCCGTTGGCCAGCAAAAGACCATCGAGCGGCACCGGCCGGCCGTCACGCGCTGCGCTGCGTTCCGCCAGCGCCTGCCGCAGCCCGGCGTGGCCATATGCCATCTCGGCCGGGCCGCCTTCGCTGTAGTAGGTCAGCGCGCCCACCTGGTGCTCGCGCAACACCGCGTCGATATCGGACCGGAGTTGCTCGAAAGGAAATAACGTCGGATCGGGGAGGCCCTGATCGAAATTGATCATGACGGGTGGACGGTTGGCTGCACTCCAGGTTGACGGCACCGCCCGGGCCAACGGAGATACCAGCGCGGCAATACGTTCCGAGTTGCTCATTGTTGCCCCATCCATCTCGTGTTCTTATTTTTGTTCTGCGATTGCCGTCGGCATATGGCGCCGCCGCGATGTTGACGCGACCCCCGGCTCTCCATTATTCGAATGGTATCGGCGGGTCACCGGCTGAATCTGTTCTGTGGGGAGGGATTCGGTTCAGCCGCTGCGATTCTACGGTGAACACCAAAACAGCAAAAATTTATTAGCCTTATATTCCGGTATTGCTCAGATGAATGCGGCGCCGGCGCCAACTATCACTGCGATCAGCCCGGCACCTGCATGCCCGTTTCTCAATTTTAATTTTTCTTTCGCCGCGCCCTGGTGAGCAGCGTGTCGGGATCATGGCGCGGTTGCGCATTCAGCGCGATCCATGCGCTCGGAAAAGCTGGTCGATGGCCAGACCGATCGCGCCGCCCCGCCCCGCCGATATTGCACGCCAATATTGCCGCGCCCGACCGCCCCAATTTATAGGAACTTGGCGATCATATCCTCGGCGTAGCGGGCGACGGCATCCCGCATCGCCTGCGGGTCCTGCGTGCCGGGCGAGTAGAAGTGCCAGGGTTGGGTCAGGATATGGGTGACGCCCTCGTCTTCAAGGCGTTTGAAGCCATCCGCATCGAATACATCCATCGGCGTCGCGAGAACCTCGAAGTCGTTCGGCTCGCGGCC
>Ga0164243_10007388_pt1 | contig 16415 bp, 12 predicted proteins | sample OricompcompostOP_FD_108781 | JGI IMG/M metagenome (GOLD analysis project Ga0164243, IMG submission 108781) | Organic Plus compost microbial communities from Emeryville, California, USA - Original compost - Organic plus compost (OP) | ecosystem: Engineered > Solid waste > Mixed feedstock >...
CCGGCGACGTCGAGTCGTCGGCCGTGTCCGGCACGGTCACCCTCGCGGGCGACATCCCGCAGGTCACCGTGAGCACCGTGTCCGGCGACGTGACGCTCGACCTCACCACCACCCCGCGGACGGCGAAGATCTCCGCGGTCTCGGGCGACGTCGTCCTGCGGGCGCCCGAGGTGCACCGGCTCACGCTCAAGCTGCCCGCCGCCTCCGGCCGGGTCACGGTCGACGGCGTCTCCTACGCCGACCCGCGGCACAAGGGCGTCGTGGTGCCCGCCTCGGAGCCGCTCGGCGCCGTGACGGTCAGCGTGGTGTCGGGCGACCTGACCGTCCTCGAGCGGCACGGCGTGGAGGGCGAGGCGGGCGTGGCGGCCGCCCCGTCGGACGGGCAGGGCGCCTGATGGTCTCGGTCTTCGCCCACGGCGAGCTGCGCCTCTACCTGCTCGCCCTCCTCGCGGACGGGCCGCGGCACGGCTACGAGCTCATCACCGCGCTGTCGGACCGGTTCGGCGGGACGTATCGTCCGAGCGCCGGCACCGTCTACCCCCGCCTCGCCCGGCTCGAGGAGGAGGGGCTGGTCCGGCGGACGGCGTCGGGCCGTACGTCCCCGTACGAGCTGACGGACGCGGGTCGCGAGGAGCTGGCGCGCCGTGCCGACGACGTCGCCCGGCTCGAGCGCGGCATCGACGACACCGTGCGCGAACGTGCCCAGTCCCTGCGCGACGACGTCGCGAGCTCGATGCAGGGGCTGCGTGCCGAGCTGGCGCTGGCTGCGCAGGAGGCGCGTCAGGAGGCGCGCCGGGCACCGGGGGGGACGGCGCACGACGCGCGCGACCGTGGCCGCCAGGCGCGGGCGGCGTCCAACCGCGCGCGCCGCGAGGTCGACGCGATGCTCCAGGCGTTCCGGGACGACCTGCGGGCCGAGCTGCGGCGCGCGGACGCCGTCGACTCCGTGACGCGCGTGACCGTCGAGACCGCGCGGACCGTCCTCGACTCGGCGCGCGCCGCCATCCGCGCGACGCTGCGTTAGGTCGGCGTCGTCCGGGCCTGCGGCGACGAGGGGAGGGATGCGTGCTCGCGGTCGCGTCGCTGCTCACGGGCCTGCGTTCGCCCGTGCTCGCCGCGCCTCGGCTCGGCTCAGAGGGCCGGGTCGGGCAGGCCCAGCCACTGGTGCCAGCCCGTGTGCAGCACGAGCCAGGCCATGAGGCCGTAGCCGGCCTGCCCGGGCATCCCCGTGGGGCCGGTGGCGAGGTCGCCGAGCCACTGCTCGTGCCCGACGAGCGGCCCGAACGTGTCGACGTACGGCACGCGGCGCCGGCTCGCGACGTCCGCGTACGCCTCGGAGAGCTCCTGGAGGCGCCCGTTCTGCTCGGGGGTGCCGGGCGGCGGCCCGACGACGAAGGTCGGCAGGCGGCGCTGCTCCGCGACGTCGAGGACGTTGGCCAGGTTGAGCCGGCTCCTCGCGAGCGAGAGGTCGGTGTCGACGTCGTGGCGGCCGAGCGCCACGACGAGGCGGTTGTCCGCGCCCGGGGCGGCGGAGAAGCGGCGTGAGGTCTCCGCGTCCCAGCGCTGGGACAGGGCCGTCGAGCCCTCGCCGGGGATGGCCAGGGGCATCAGGACGGTGACGCCGTCGAACCGCGTGCGCGCCGCGACGCGCCCCGTCCAGCCCAGGCCGCGCGCGTCGCCCGCCCCGGCGACGAGCTCGTCGCCGACGACGCAGACGCGCAGCTCGGTGCGGTCGTCCCCGGTCCCGGACCCCGACGCCGGTGCGCCGCCCGGCTGGCTGGGCCAACCCTTCTGGCTCGACTGATGCACCGTGCTCCGTCCGTCCGCGTCCACCACCCGTTCATTGTGACGTACGCACTGCCGGTTCCCCGGGAGCCGGCGGTCCGCACGCGTGTGGGCCCGCGTCCTGCGGCGCGGGACGCGGCCGCAGGACGAGGACCAGCACGGAGGTCAGGCGAGCGTCAGCCCCCAGCGCGAGGTGTGCGTGGCACCGGGCTCGAGGGTCACGAGCAGCTCACCGGTCCGGAACGCGTCCGCGTAGCAGGTCTGCGGCTCGACGGCCACGGCGCTGCGACGGATGCTCGGCGGGTTGATGAAGTCGCCCGTGCACACCTGCCACGAGCCGAACGTCTCGTCCATCCAGAGCCGCGTCGTGCGGCCGTCCGGCGTGGCGAGCTCCGCCCAGGAGAGCCCGTCCGCGTCGCGCAGGACGCCGACGAACGCGTCGTCGAGCGTCGCGCCCGCGAGGGTCGAGGCGACCCGGTGGTCGTACGGCCCCGAAACAGGCTCGGTGCCGACCGGCAGGAGCCGGTCGTCGGTCGTGACCCGGGTGTCGGCGTCGAGGCGCAGGGTGCAGTCGTCGACCGCTGCTCCGCGCGTGGAGAGCCACGGGTGGAAGCCCACGCCGTACGGGGCGCGGCGCGCACCCTCGTTCGTGGCGGTCGTCGTGACGGTCAGGCCGGCGTCGGTGAGCGCGTACCGGACGGTCAGCACCACATCGAACGGGTAGCCGGAGGTCTGGACGATCCGGTGGGTCAGCTCGACCGCGTCCTCGGCGTCGGTCGTCGTGCGGGCCGCCACCTCGAAGCGGACCCAGCACACCAGCCCGTGGAGCGCCGTCATGCGGGCGACCTCGTTGACCGGGACCTGGTGGTCGACGCCGTCGAACGTGTAGGCGCCGTCGCGCAGGCGGTTCGGCCACGGCGCGAGCACCGCGCCGTGGCTGGCGGGGGCGATCGCGTCCAGCGCGTACGGCTGGACCACCTCGAGGCCGTCGACGGTGTACGCGCGCAGGGTCGCGCCCACCTCGGTCACCACGGCCTCGTGCGCGCCGTGGCGCAGCACCACCTGCGCGCCCGACGGCGCGTGGGCTGCCTCCGCGGTCTCGGGCGTCGTCGGGGTCGTCGTCGTGTCGGTCACCTGGTCACCACTTCTCGTGCAGGGCGGCGCGGAACCGCTCGTCGTAGATGCGGCGGACGCCGCGCTCGAAGGTCGGGCCCAGCACGCGGGCGGAGCCGGCGGCGGCGTTGGCGCGCGCCTGGTCGGCGCTGCGGGCGCCGGGGATCACCGTCGAGACGCCCGACTGCTGCCACAGCCACGCGATCGCCGCCTGGGCCGGGGTGAGCGTGGGCGCTCCCTCGGCCTCGGTCGCGGTGTCGAGCTCCTCGACGAGCTGCGCGAACTCCTGCGCCGCCTCGACGCCCGTGGCGTAGTCGACCCCGGAGAACGTCTCGCCGACGTCGAACGCCTCGCCGTGCCGGTTGTACGTGCGGTGGTCGGTCTCGGGGAACGTCGTCTGCGTCGTGTACCGGCCGGACAGCAGGCCCGACGCGAGCGGGACGCGCGCGATGATCCCGACGCCTGCCTCGGACGCGGCCGGGAGCACCTCGTCGAGCGGCTTGAGCCGGAACGCGTTGAGGATGATCTGCACGGTCGCGACGTTCGGTCGGGCGATCGCCGTGAGGGCCTCCGCGGTCGTCTCGACGCTCACCCCGTAGGACGCGATCGCGCCCTCCTCGACGAGCGTGTCGAGCGCGTCGAAGACGGCGTCGTCGGAGAAGACCGGCGTGGGCGGGCAGTGCAGCTGGACCAGGTCGAGCCGGTCGGTGCGCAGGTTGGTGCGCGACCGGTCGATCCAGCCGCGGAACGCCTCGAGCGTGTAGGCCTCGGGGACCTGCTCGACGCGGCGGCCCATCTTCGTGGCGACGGTGACCTGCGCGTCGGGGTGGTCGGCCAGGTACGAGCCGATGAGCTGCTCGCTGCGGCCGTCGCCGTACACGTCGGCCGTGTCGACGAACGTCACGCCGGCTTCGAGCGCGGCGTCGAGGACGGCGTGCGCGTCCGCCTCGCTGACGTCTCCCCAGTCGGTGCCGAGCTGCCAGGTCCCCAGTCCGACGACGGACACGAGACGGCCGGTGCGGCCCAGGAGGTGGTGTTCCACGGGTCTTCCCCTCGTTCTTGGCCCCGCCCGGCACCGGCAGCGGTGTCAGGTCGAGGACCAGGTGGCCCCTGCGATGGTGCAGGCAGGGGTGTGCGCCGTCCAGTCTGCTCGCTCGGACGGCACGAGGCCCGGCGACCGTCACGGCCGCCGGGCCTCGTCACGTGCTGATCAGCGCCCGAACGCCTGCTCCAGCAGCGTCGCGGCCTCCGCCTTGTGCTTCTTGGCGGTGCCGGCCGCCGTCGACGCGGACGCCGGACGGGACACGACGCGGACCTCGGGCAGGTCGTCGGGCAGGTTGATGTGCACGTACGACCAGGCGCCCTGGTTCTCCGGCTCGTCCTGGACCCACACGACGTCGGCCGTCGCGTAGCGGCCGAGCTCGGCGCGGATCTCGTCCTCGGGGAACGGGTAGAGCTGCTCGAGCCGGACGATCGCGACCGTCTCGTCCTTGCGCGCGGCGCGCTCGGCCAGGAGGTCGTAGTAGACGCGGCCGGTGCACAGGAGCACGCGGGTCACCTTGGTCGGGTCCGCCGTGGCGTCGCCGATCACGGGACGGAACGTGCCGCTGGTGAAGTCCTCCACGCCCGACGCCGCCGCCTTGAGGCGGAGGAGCTGCTTCGGGGTGAAGACGACGAGCGGGCGGCGCGGCCGGGCGTACGCCTGCTGACGCAGCAGGTGGAAGTACGAGGCCGGCGTGGACGGCTGCGCGACCGTGAGGTTGTTCTCCGCGCACATCTGCAGGAACCGCTCGATGCGCGCCGAGCTGTGGTCGGGCCCCTGACCCTCGTAGCCGTGGGGGAGGAGCATGACGAGCGAGGCGTTCTGGCCCCACTTCTGCTCGGCCGACGTGATGAACTCGTCGATCACCGTCTGGGCGCCATTGACGAAGTCGCCGAACTGCGCCTCCCACAGGACGAGGGCGTCCGGCCGCTCGACCGAGTAGCCGTACTCGAAGCCGAGGGCGGCGTACTCCGACAGCGACGAGTCGTAGACCCAGAACTTCTCCTGGTCCGCCGACAGGTACAGCAGCGGCGTCCACTCCGCGCCGGTCTCGCGGTCGTGGAGGACGGCGTGACGCTGCACGAACGTGCCGCGGCGCGAGTCCTGCCCGGCGAGGCGGACCGGCGTGCCCTCCATGAGCAGCGAGCCGAAGGCGACGAGCTCGCCGAAGCCCCAGTCGATCCCGCCCTGCGTCGACATCTCGTGACGCTTCGCGAGCATCTGCTGCAGCTTCGGGTGGATCGTGAAGCCCTCGGGCGCGGCCACCTGGACCGCGCCTACGCGCTCGAGCACGGCCGGGCTGATCGCCGTCTTCCAGCCGACGACCGTGCCCGCGTCCTCGCGCTGCGACTCGGGCCGCTCGAGGCCGGCGATCGGCTCGGTCTCGGCGGGCGGGGTGTAGCCGCCCTCACGGGTCTCGGTGAAGACCCGCTCGAGCTGGGTCTGGTAGTCCTTGAGCGCCTGCTCGGCCTCCTCGACCGTCAGGTCGCCGCGGGCCACGAGGTTCTCGGTGTACAGCTTGCGCACCGACCGCTTGGCCTCGATGAGGTTGTACATGAGCGGCTGGGTCATCGACGGGTCGTCGCCCTCGTTGTGGCCACGGCGGCGGTAGCAGACCATGTCGATGATGACGTCGCGGTCGAACTGCTCGCGGAACGCGAAGGCCAGCTCCGCGACGCGCACGCACGCCTCGGGGTCGTCGCCGTTCACGTGGAAGATCGGGATCTGGTACCCCTTCGCGACGTCGGTCGCGTAGGTCGTCGAGCGCGACGACGACGGGGCGGTGGTGAAGCCGACCTGGTTGTTGATGATGACGTGGATCGTGCCGCCCGTGCGGTACCCGCGCAGCTGCGACAGGTTCAGCACCTCGGCCACCACGCCCTGGCCCGCGAAGGCCGCGTCGCCGTGGATCATGATCGGCAGCACGGAGAAGCCGTCGCCGCCGAGGTCGATGAGGTCCTGCTTGGCGCGGACGATGCCCTCGAGGACCGGGTCGACGGCCTCCAGGTGCGACGGGTTCGCGGCGAGGTAGACCTGCGTCTGCGCGCCGGACTCCGCGGTGAACGTGCCCTCGGTGCCGAGGTGGTACTTGACGTCGCCCGAGCCCTGGACCGACTTCGGGTCCACGTTGCCCTCGAACTCCGCGAAGATCTGCGCGTAGCTCTTGCCCGCGATGTTCGCGAGGACGTTGAGGCGGCCGCGGTGCGCCATGCCGATGCAGACCTCGTCGAGGCCGTTCTCGGCGGCGCGCGACAGGATCGCGTCGAGCAGCGGGATGACCGACTCGCCGCCCTCGAGCGAGAAGCGCTTCTGCCCGACGAACTTCGTCTGGAGGAAGGTCTCGAAGGCCTCGGCGGAGTTCAGGCGGCGCAGGATCCGCAGCTGGTCCTCGCGCGGGGTCCGGGCGTAGCCGGCCTCGAGGCGCTCCTGGATCCACTTGCGCTGGGCCGGGTCCGCGATGTGCATGTACTCGAAGCCGATGGTGCGGCAGTACGCGTCGCGCAGGAGCCCGAGGATGTTCCGCAGGGTGTCCTGGGTCTTGCCGCCGAAGCCCGTGGTCGGGAACGTCCGCTCGAGGTCCCACAGCGTGAGGCCGTGGTTCTGGATGTCGAGGTCGGGGTGCTTGCGCTGGCGGTAGGTCAGCGGGTCGGTGTCGGCCATGAGGTGGCCGCGCGACCGGTAGGCGTGGATGAGCTCGGCGATGCGGGCCGGCTTGACGGCCTCCGCCTCCGGGTCGGTGCTGTTGTCGCGCGCCCAGCGGACCGGCTCGTAGGGGATCCGGAGCGCCGCGAAGACGCGGTCGTAGAAGCCGTCCTGGCCGAGCAGCTTGTTGCCGATGAGGCGGAGGAAGTCGCCCGAGCCCGCGCCCTGGATGATGCGGTGGTCGTAGGTCGACGTGAGCGTGACGACCTTGGAGACGCCGAGACGGGCGAGCTGCTCCTCCGACGCGCCCGCGAACTCCGCGGGGTAGTCCATGGCGCCGACGCCGACGATCGTGCCCTGGCCGCTCATGAGGCGCGGGACGGAGTGGACGGTGCCGATGCCGCCGGGGTTGGTGAGCGAGATCGTCACGCCGCTGTAGTCGTCGACCGTGAGCTTGTTGCCGCGCGCGCGCCGGACGACGTCCTCGTAGGCGTTCCAGAACTGCGCGAAGTCCATCGACTCCGTGCCCTTGATGGCGGGCACGACGAGCTGGCGCGAGCCGTCGGGCTTGGGGAGGTCGATCGCGATGCCGAGGTTGACGTGCGCGGGGTTGAGGATGCCCGGCTTGCCGTCGACCTGGGTGTACGACGCGTTCATCGAGGGCATCTCGCCGACGGCCTCGATCAGCGCGAAGCCGATGAGGTGCGTGAACGAGATCTTGCCGCCGCGCGTGCGGGCGAGGTGGTTGTTGATGACGATGCGGTTGTCGACCAGCAGCTTGGCCGGCACGGCGCGGACCGACGTCGCGGTCGGCACCTGGAGGCTGGCCTCCATGTTCGTGACGACGCGCGCCGCGGGGCCGCGGAGCTTGGTCGGCTCGTCGGCGGCCTCGGCGGGCAGCGCGTTCGCGGAGCGCGCGACGGGGACGTCGGCGTAGGGCGCGGTCGCGGGCTGCGCGGTCGCGACCGGTCGCGCGCCGGCGGCCGGGCTCGGGGCGCTCGGCTCCGCGGGGAGCCCGGGCGCCGACGCGGGCTGCACCGCCTTCGGGGTCGGGGCGGCGGCCGGTGCCGGGGCGGCGGGGGCAGGGGACGCCGGGGCGGGCGCCGCCGGAGTCGCGCCGTTCGTCGCGGCGCCGTTCGTGGCCGTACCGTTCGTGGCCGCGCCGTTGGCGGCGGGCGTGGCCGCCGGGCCTCCGTCGCCCGCGGCGCCCTCGCCGTCCGGACGGTAGTCCTCGAAGAACTCCCACCACGCCGGATCGACGGAGTTCTTGTCGGCGCGGTACTGGTCGTACAGCTCGTCGACCAACCACTCGTTCGCACCGAACGAGGCGCGCAGCGCGCTGATCGACTCTGACTCAGCCTTCGGGGACACTCGGGGATCGCCCACTTTCACACGTTTCGTGTCTGCTCGTCGGGACGCAGAGAAGCGCCCCACCTGGCAAGCGTAGGCCCTCGCGAGCACAGTCACGGGTCGATCGGCCCGCTGCGACGCGAGCAATCCCGCGGATCTTCACGTCGGCTCTACGGGCGGCAACAGAAGGGCAAATCCTGCTCGTCCGGAGCGAAAAAGGGGGGTTGTCGCAGCCCATCTCTCGGTATTCGCGCGTGCGGTTTCACCCGGTCCGCGCGCCGACGTGACGCACGTCACGACGCGGACCGCTCAGCGCGTCGCGCCGCGCGTCGCCCGCCGGGCACGGACGGGGAGCCGCAGGCGCATGCGGGCGCCCCGCCCGTCGTCGTCGGCGACCTCGATCGAGCCGCCGTGCAGGTCGACCGCCCACCGCACGATCGCGAGCCCGATGCCCGTCCCGCCGGTCGACGTCGAGCCGAGCTGCGCCGTCGCCGAGCCGCGCTGGAAGCGGTCGAAGATGCGGCCGCGGTCCTCCGGGTCGATCCCCGGGCCCTCGTCCACGACGTCCACCACGACCCAGTCGCCGCCGGGCGCGAGCGTCGCCTCGAGCAGGATCCGGCCGCCCTGCGGCGAGTACCGGATGGCGTTATGCAGGAGGTTGGTGACGACCTGGTCGAGACGCACCGGGTCGGCCTCGAGCTCGATGTCCTCGGGCGTGACGTCGACGACGTAGCGCAGCTGCTTGCCCGCGTCGAGCATGGACACCGACTCGGCGACCTCCTCGAGGAAGTCGCCGAGCGGGATGGTCTCGTAGTTGAGCGCGGCGGCGCCGGCCTCGATGCGGGACAGGTCGAGCAGGTAGGCGACCAGGCGCGACAGCCGCTCGGTCTGGGTCAGCGCCTGCTGGAGCGTCGCGGGGGTCGCGGGGGTCACCCCGTCGACGACGTTCTCGAGCTGGGCGTGGAGCGCCGCGACCGGGGTGCGGAGCTCGTGCGAGACGTTGGCGATCAGGTCGCGGCGCACCTGGTCGGAGGCCGCGAGGTCGCTCGCCATCTGGTTGAACGCGCCCGCGAGCTGGCCCACCTCGTCGCGGCTCGACGCGGTGACCCGGCGCGTGTAGTCGCCGTCGGCCATCGCGCGCGCCGCGGCCGTCATCTCGCGCAGCGGCGACGTCATCCCGCGCGCGAGCACCTGCGTGAGGAGCAGCGACAGCACGATCGCGAGGGGCAGGGTGCGCGACGGCCCGAGGTGGTTGCGCAGGCCCAGCCACGTCACGAACGCCGCGAACGTCACCGTCGCGGCGACGAGGATGCCGAGCTTGATCCGGATCGACTGGAAGCGGTCGAGCGGGCGCACGTCCGGGACGCGCGCGATCCGGGTGCCGGCGCGCTCGCCGGTGCGGCTCATGCCGTCGGCTCGAACGCGTACCCCACGCCGTGCACGGTCCGGATGAGGTCCGCGCCGAGCTTGCGGCGCAGCGCCTTGATGTGGGAGTCGACGGTGCGGGTGCCCGACGCGTCGGCCCAGTCCCACACCTCGGCGAGGAGCTTCTCGCGCGTCAGCACGGTCTTCGGGGAGCTCGCGAGCATCACGAGGAGCTCGAACTCCGTGGGCGTGAGGTGGACCTCGTCGCCCGCGCGGTACACGCGCCGCTGCGCCTGGTCGATGGTCACGTCGCCGACCTCGATGGGCGGCTGCGCCACCGGCGACGACGCCACCTGGGCGGCCCGGTCGACCCGCCGCAGCAGCGCCTTGAGGCGCGCGACGAGCTCGCGCATCGAGAACGGCTTGGTCATGTAGTCGTCCGCGCCCACGCCGAGGCCGATGATCATGTCGGTCTCGTCGTCGCGCGCGGTGAGCATGAGGATCGGCATGGGGTGCTCGGCCTGGATGCGGCGCGTGACCTCGAGGCCGTCGATGCCCGGGAGCATCACGTCGAGGACGACGACGTCCGGCCGCAGCCGCAGCGCGGCGTCGACCCCGGACAGCCCGTCGCGCGCGACCTCGACCCGCCAGCCCTCGGCCGTGAGGCGCTGCGCGATGGCGGTCGCGATGGCGGGCTCGTCCTCGACGACGAGGACGGTCGCGTTCGGCTCGCCCGTCGGACGGGGGGAGGGCCGGCCGACGACGTTGCCGGCGGGGACGTTCGGACGACCGCCCGGCTGTCCGGACGGCAGGGAGCTCGGTGCCATACGCACAGACTGGCACACCCGCATGAGAAGCGCCGGGACGCCGGGCTGGACGCGGCCTGTGGGTCCGATGGAGGTTCCGTGGACCCGTCCTGGCGTCACCGCGCCGCGCGTCTCCCGGATAGCATGGTGCGCACCATGAACGGTGACGACCCACGACATAGGTCCTCTCGTCCCTCCCGCCCCGCCCGCGCGCCGCGCGTGCCCGGGCGGCCGTCGTTCGCGCGGGTGGTGGCCGCCCCGTGCTGAGCGACTGGCTCCTCCTCCTGCTCGGCGTCGTGCTCACGGCCGGGACCGCGGTGTTCGTCGCGAGCGAGTTCGCGCTCGTCACGCTCGACCCCGCCGTCCTCAAGGGCTCCGGCACCTCCGGCGCGCCCGACCGTCGCGACCGCAGCGTCCGCAGCGCCCTGTCCGAGCTGTCGACCGAGCTCTCCTCGGCCCAGGTCGGCATCACGGTCACGACGATCCTCCTCGGCTACACCGCCCAGCCCGCGCTCTACGACCTCGTCGTGGCGGGGCTCGGGCACACCGCGCTCGCCCGAGGCGTCGCCGTGGCGCTCGCGGGCATCCTCGCGCTCGTCGTCGTCAACGTGTTCTCGATGCTGTGCGGCGAGCTCATCCCCAAGAACTTCGCGCTCTCGCTCCCGTACCCGACGGCACGGCTCGTCGTGCCGCTCCAGCGCGCCTTCACCATGGTCGCCCGGCCGGTCGTGGTCGTCCTCAACGGCTCGGCGAACGCCCTGCTGCGCCGCGTCGGCGTCGAGCCCGTCGAGGAGCTCTCGGGGGCGCGGTCGTCGACCGAGCTCGCGGCGCTCGTGCGCCGCTCCGCGGCCGAGGGCACGCTCGAGGAGAGCGTCGCGACGCTCCTGACGAACACGATCGACCTCGAGGAGCTGACCGCCGTCGACGTCATGACCGACCGCCTCCGGATGGACGTGCTGCACAAGGAGGCGTCGGCGGCCGAGCTGCTCGACGTCGTGCGCGCGACCGGGCACTCGCGGTTCCCCGTGATCGACCGCGACCGCGACGACGTCGTGGGCCTCGTGCACGTGCGCCGCGCCGTGTCCGTCCCGGCCGAGCGCCGCGCCGACGTGCCCGTCGCCGCGCTCATGGTCGACGCCCCCCGCGTCCCGGAGACGGTGGGCCTCGGGCCGCTGCTCGTCGAGCTGCGCGGCTTCGGGCTCCAGATGGCGGTCGTCGTCGACGAGTACGGCGGCACGTCCGGGGTGGTGACGCTCGAGGACGTCGTGGAGGAGCTCGTCGGCGAGGTGTCCGACGAGCACGACGCGCGCGAGGTGGGCGTCCGGCGCCTGCGCGACGGCTCCTGGCGCGTCCAGGGCCAGCTCCGCCCCGACGAGCTCACCGAGCAGACCGGGCTCGACGTGCCCGAGTCGGGCGCGTACGAGACCCTCGGCGGGCTCGTCATGACCGAGCTCGGTCGGGTGCCGGCCGTCGGCGACGAGGTCGAGGTCGCCGGCGTGCGCCTGCGCGTCGACGTCATGGCCGGGCGACGCGTCGAGCAGATCCGGGTGACCGACGTCCGCGGGGCCGGTGACGAGCCGCCCGCGCCCGCCGCGGGCGAGGGGGGTGCGGCATGAGCTCCACCGCCGGCCTGATCCTCGGCATCGTCCTGCTCCTCGGCAACGCGTTCTTCGTCGGCGCCGAGTTCTCCGTGCTGTCCGCCCGCCGCAGCTCGATCGAGCCGCTGGCCGAGGCCGGGAACGTCCGGGCCCGCACCGTGCTCTACGCGATGGAGCACGTCTCGCTCATGCTCGCATGCGCGCAGCTCGGCGTGACCGTCTGCTCGACGGGCCTCGGGATCGTCGCGGAGCCCGCGCTCGCGCACCTCGTCGAGGTGCCGCTCCACGCGCTCGGCGCGAGCCCCGCGCTCGCGCACCCCATCGCGCTCGTGCTCGCGCTCGCGGTCGTCGTCTACCTGCACGTGGTGCTCGGCGAGATGGTCCCCAAGAACCTCGCGGTCTCGGGCCCCGACCGGGCGGTCATGCTCTTCGCGCCCCCGCTCGTGCTGCTCGCTCGGGCCCTGCGCCCGGTGATCGGCGCGCTCAACTGGCTTGCCAACCACGCGGTCCGGCTCGCCGGGGTCGAGCCGCGCGACGAGGTCGCGTCCGCGTTCACGGTGGAGGAGGTCCAGTCGATCGTCGAGCACTCGGCGGCCGAGGGCGTCCTGCAGGACGAGCAAGGACTGCTCACCGGCGCGATCGAGTTCTCCGAGCGCACCGCGCGCGAGGTCATGGTGCCGCTCGCGGACCTCGTGACCGTCGCGGAGGGCTGCACGCCCGACGACGTCGAGCACCTCGTGACGCGCACCGGCTTCAGCCGCTTCCCCGTCGTGCGCGACGAGGAGCCCGTGGGGTACCTGCACCTCAAGGACGTCCTCTACGCGACGAACGGCGACCGCGACGAGCCCGTGCCGTCGTGGCGCGTGCGGGCGCTCGCCGTCGCGGGCCCCGACGACGAGATCGAGGCGGTGCTGCAGGCGATGCAGCGGTCCGGCGCGCACCTCGCGCTCGTCCGCGACGGGGACGTCCCGGTGGGCGTCGTCTTCCTCGAGGACATCCTCGAGGAGCTCGTCGGAGAGGTCCGGGACGCGATGCAGCGAGGCGACACCCTGCGCCGCGCGCGGCCGCGATGACGGTGTGGGACCGTCGTCCAGGACGGCCGTCCCACACCCTCCCGACGCCCTGCGTGCACCGGGCGGTCACGGACGCTTCCGTTATCGTTCCGTGATCGCGTAGGCTGTCCGCGGCGCGGGGGCCGTCCGCCCCGGAGGGGCTCCTCCAGGCGGGGCGAGCGCCGCCGCAGTACCCGTCGTTCCGTCCGACCAAGACCACGGAGGTGTCGTGGAAGCCGCGACGTCGTCGCCCCCGCTGCTGACCCGCCGCGAGCGCCGTGAGGCGGCGCTCCGCGCGCAGGCTGCGCCGGTGGTGCACGTGCCGCCGTCGCCCCAGGTCCACGACGCAGCGCCCGTCCCGTCCCGTCCGTCGCCGACGGTCTCGCGCACCAGCGCGCTCGCGCCCCGCTCGGCGGCGGCCGTCGCCCCGGAGCGCACGGCGGAGGACTCGGCTCCCTACCTCACCCGACGTCAGCGCCGCGCGATGCTCGTCGCGGCGGGCGACCAGACGTCCCAGCCGGCCGACGCGGCGACGCCCTCCGAGCTCGCGCCCAACCACGGCCCCGCGCCCCTGGCCAACGCGTGGCCGACGGCGGGGTTCACGCACCACGGCCCGCAGGTCTCGCGGGTGACGTCGGTCGAGGTCGCAGGCTCCGGCCGGGCCGTCCCGGCGTCCGTGCCCGTGCCCGCGGTGGCCGCACCGTCGATCGTCGGGCCGACCTGCCCCGACCACGTGGCCGACGTGGCGCACGAGCACCCGCTGCGAGGCGCTCCCGCCCTCGAGCAGGACGACGCCCGGCCGCACGTCCTGACGGCCGAGCTCGAGGCCCTCTTCCTGGAGCCGTCCGCCGAGCCGGGCGACCCCGCGGACGGCGGCCGGCCGGCCGGCCCCCACGACGCCGAGGGCGAGCCGCGAACGGGTGGTGACCGCCCGCGCTGGGTGCCGCGCGTCGCGGTCCTCACCTCGCTCGCCGTCGCGACCATCGCCGTCCCGCTCACGGGTGCCGCGACGGGCGACAACGCGGTCGAGAACGGGGGCCGCTCCGAGGGACCGAGCCTCCTCGACGCGGTCTCGGCGTCCGGGACGACGACGAAGCTCCCCGACACGATCCGGTCGCTCGGCGACGGCGCCGAGCGCTCGCAGGCCGCGAGCCGCAGCGAGAGCCGCGACAGCATCGCCGACTGCGACCCGTCGGTCGAGCCCACGGGGACCAACGGCCAGCTCCCGGCGAGCCAGCTGTGCGAGCTGTGGCAGAAGGGCTTCTACCTCGCGAACCCCGCGGCGACGGCGATCACGGCCATGAACGACGCGTTCAAGGCCCGTTTCGGCCGGAACATGTGCCTCGTCGCTGCCTACCGGCCTCTCGCCGAGCAGTACACGCTCGCGCGCACCCGCGCCGGCTACGCGGCCGAGCCGGGCACGTCCAACCACGGCCTGGGCCTCGCCGTCGACTTCTGCTCGAGCGAGACGGGCAACGCCGAGGTCTACCAGTGGCTCCGTGCGAACGGCCCGACCTACGGCTGGGACAACCCCACCTGGGCGCGGGCGGGCGGCGGCGGCTCCTACGAGCCGTGGCACTTCAACTACATGCCGCTGACCACCAAGATGGGCGTGCTCTGACGGCTCGACGCCGATGACCGTCCGGCCCGTCCGGCGTCGCGCGCGGGACGTGTGTCGTCAGCGCTGGTCGCCCGGGAGCGCCTGGTTGCGGCCGAAGCCCTGGAGGAACCGGGGCCCCTGCTCGGCGAGCTCACGCTCGAACTGCGTCGCCCAGCGCGAGAACGGCTCGTGCACGAGCGCGTCGTTGGCGAACCGGTGGTCGTCGGTGACCTCGGTGACGCAGAACGACGGGATCTGGAGGTCGACGACCGGCCCCGAGCGCTCGCACTCCGCCACGACGAGCGGGTGGTTCGCGCCGCCGAAGACGTCGATCACCCAGCCGTCGGCCCCGAGCCAGACGGCGTGCCGGTTCTTGACGATGCGCCTGCCGCCGCGCCGCACCATCTCCACGCCGACGCTCACGTCGAGCTCACGCTCCGCCTCGTAGCGCGTGCCCCCGACCATGGGGCCCTTCGCGGTGAGGGCGCAGAAGTCGAACGCGTCGGCGTGCTCGTCGAGCACCGCGACCGCGTCCGACCGGTCGTCGAGCCGCGCCCGCGCCGTGGACGACTGCACGCGCAGGCGGAGCGCGTAGCCGTCGTCGGCGAGGTAGTAGCTCTGGACGATGAGGGTGGGCGGGCTCTCCTCGAGGAGCTCGCGCGGCACGTCGCGCGCGACGAAGCGGCGCTCGAACTCGAAGTCGCCGTAGCCGGAGTCGCTCACGGCTCGACCCTAGCGCGCCCGGTCATCCCAGCGTCAGAACCTGGGTGACGCCCGGGCCCACCAGGTTCTGACAAGCCGGGAGCGACGTCGCAGACTGGCCCTATGCGATCGACCGACATCCTGACCGATGCGTTCTCCCGCGTCGGGGACGGCGTGGCGCGCCTCCTCGACGGCCTCGACGGCGACGCGCTCGTGTGGCGCCCCGACCCCCGCGCCAACACGGTCGCCTGGCTCGTGTGGCACATCGGGCGTGGCGTCGACGCGCAGGTCGCCGACGTCGCCGGCGCGGACGAGGTGTGGACGTCGGGCGGCTGGGCGCCGCGGTTCGCGCTCCCGTTCGACGACGCCGCGACCGGCTACGGGCAGTCGCCCGACGAGGTGGCCAGCGTCCGGGTCACGGGCGACCTCCTGCGCGGCTACGTCGACGCGACGCAGAAGGCCGCGCTCGCGTACGTCGCGTCGCTCGCGGACGACGACCTCGACCGGGTCGTCGACGAGGGCTGGGACCCGCCGGTGACCCTCGGGGTCCGGCTCGTCAGCATCGTCGGCGACGCGACCCAGCACCTCGGCCAGGCGTCGTACGTCAAGGGACTCTGGCAGCGGGCGGCCCGCTGACCTTCCGGCGCCTGCTCGCCCCCGCGGACGCGGCCGGGCTCAGCCGTGGTGGTGGTGCGCGTGCGGGTCGACCGGGGTCGCGCCGGGGCGGGACCACTGCGCGGCGGGCCGGCCGTCCTTGCGCCACCACCAGCCCGGGTCGTGGTCCTGGGGCCAGCCCACCGGCGAGTCCTCCCAGCGCTCGCCGCGCCCGTACACGGTGCGGTCGACGAACTGCATCGACGACATCATCGCCTCGGTGCCGCGGCCCGTGACCGCGTACGTCAGGTAGGCGCGGCCGTCGCGGCGCAGGAGGAAGAGGAACTCCCCGAACCCGGTGCCGAGCACGGGGTCCTCGAGACCGTGCACCGAGTAGCACGGCACGGGGTAGCCCATGAAGTCGCGCAGCTCGCGCGCCTCCTCCCACGCACCCTCGAACAGCACGGCGAACGCGATGCCGCGCGACTCGAGGTACGGAGCGTCGTGCGTCGCGTCCCAGACGGTCAGGGTGCAGCCCTCGCACTGTCCCTCGATCGGCTGTCCGTCGTGCCACATGTGCTTGTAGAGGACGAGCTGGTCGTGGTCGCCGAACAGGTCGACCAGCCGTGCGGGGCCGTCGTCGCCCTCGACGACGACGTCCGGCAGCTCGGTCATGGGCATCCGCCGCCGGGCGGCGGCCAGCGCGTCGCCCGCATGGGTGTGCGCCTTCTCCTGGACGAGCAGCTCCGCGTGCGCGTCGCGCCA